>Ga0307509_10002251_pt1 | contig 31588 bp, 29 predicted proteins | sample 10_EM_MG_FD_202245 | JGI IMG/M metagenome (GOLD analysis project Ga0307509, IMG submission 202245) | Populus trichocarpa ectomycorrhiza microbial communities from riparian zone in the Pacific Northwest, United States - 10_EM | ecosystem: Host-associated > Plants > Roots > Unclassified | place...
AACACCAACGAAGCAAAGGAGGAACGAGGTACAGTTATCCACAGCCAACGCTCAAAAGTTGGCTTCCACACCTGGCTCATTATTGGGTCGGCGCCGTGGCTCACTGTTCAATCGGCGCGCTCACTGCGCGAGCTGCGCCGCCGCGGCGGCACCCCTGGCAAGGCCAGCGCCGACGCTGAGGACGACTGGCTGAAGACCGAGATCGAAACCGCGCTGCTGCTGAAGAAGACGATCTACCCGGTCATCATCGGCTCGCTGGAGATGCCGGACAAGCACGCGCTGCCCGAGTCCATCCGCGGCTTCACGGCCTCGCAGGCCGTGTACGCGCGCGAACCAGCCTTCGACGCAGCGATGGCGGTACTGGGCAAGACCATTGCTGCCCAGCACGGCTGGGTGGACCCGCTGCCTGTGCCCGCGGCTGCGGGCGCAAGCGGACCGGCGATGCGCGTCGCCGTACTGATGCTGATGGCGCTGCTGCTGGCCTGGCTGACCGGGCACCTGCTGCAGTGGCTAGCCAACGGGACGACGGGCGGTAGTCCTGCCAGCGCGCTGTGGCCGGGCGCGCAATACCTGATGCTCACCCTGCTGTGGGGCCTGGGGCCGTATCTCGTGTATCGCTCGGTGGCCGAGGTGCGCGCGCGTGCGCACTTGCCAGTTCTGAGCCCGCACGGCCTGGTCACCATGGTGAACGTGGCACTGGCGCTCCTGGCGGGAGGCAGCTTCCTGCTGTTGTCCACGCGGGCCGACTTTGTGTTGCAGCTGCCCGGGCTGCTGCCGCCCTCGCCTCGCGCCATTCACTACGCGCTGCAGGGCGGCGTGCTGCTCGCAATCGTGTTCGCGGCGGTGGCCGTGGCCATGCTGGAGCCGGTCATCCGCACGTTGGAAGCACAGGCGCGACGCGCCGGACTGGCGATGTTGATGACGGCCGCGTTGTCTGTGCTGGCGGCCGAGTTGTGGCTGGTGGATGCGCTGGTGCTGTCCTCGCCGATGCTGCGCACCCTGCCGACCGTCCCTACGGTGGGTTACTTCATGTTGGCCCCGGCGTTATCGGGCCTGGTGCTGGCCTGGGACCTGGCGCGCAGCGCCTTGGGCCTGAGCGGGCAGACCTGGCACAGCCGCGCCCTGTTTGCGCTGGCCGTGGGCCTGTACCTGGCCTGCACGTTGGGCTATTTTGCGCACGGGCCGCTGCGCCTGCTGGCGGACAGTGCATAGCGGCGGGTCCGCTTCAACCCAGCAGGGCCACCCGCCATGGCCGGCTCTCGGCCTGGTGCTGCGACTTGTCGAGGCGCAGCATGCGCGGAAAGCGAAGGGCCTCGGCTCGAGACGCACTGGCTTTCGCCGATCGAGCTCGCCCTTCAACGATCGCGACCTCTTTCCTTGGTCGGGAGCGTTTTCACTGTGGCCCGCCCATCTCGATACTGAATAGTCACCCGTTGGCCCACCGTGCTCGGCATCGCTAGATCCGCCAACCGATGAATCCCAACCTCGCCGCGTCCCAGGTCCTGGAGGGCATGTTCAGCAGTGACATGAAGGATCGGACCTGTACAACGCCCAGCATCGGTGTTGACGGCCCCTTCTTTCTTGCCTTGCTGCTTGATCCAGGCTCTGGCTAGGCCCAGGCTGGTCAACGGCGCCGAATCAGCCTGAGCGGGCACGGAGGGCTGCAGCTTCCCGACGTCTCTGGAAAGGGTCAGGAATTCGTCCAGGGCTTCGGGCACCGGCTTCACACCACCGTCGCTCCCCGCCACACGTCGACCATGAGGACCAAGATCGCCGTCAAGACCGAACGCTTCTTGCAACCCTCGGTCCGTGTCTTCATGGTCAGCCGGCGAGGTTCGGGGTTCCCTGCCCAGCAGCTCGCTCGGCCCATCCGCCGAAACGGGGGCGCGATTGGGCTGAGTGGCAGGGGCGCGTCGCGCCACCGGACTATGCCGGTGGGCTGGCCCGAGATCCTGGTCGAGCAGTTGGATATTCATCTCAGCCGCCATGCGGGTCACTCGTTCGCGGAAAACCTGATCGCCGCCATTGAGCCGCAGCGCGCCACCCCATTTTTCCGCCGCATATAGCAGCGCGACCTTCAGCTCATCATCGGCCACCACGGGCTTGCCAAAGCTGAGCTTGGCGCCGGCGTCGATGAAGGCTGTGCGCGTCGGATCCAGCGAGTAGATCACCGTGCCATGCGACGACACGCGCCAGGTCAAGCGGCCCAGTGGTCGAACCTTCGGATCGGTGTAGGCGGGCTTGGCCGGCGCAATCGTTCCAATGTTGGACCCGACTTCAATCTCGTCCGCGGCCGGGCCACGCTTGGCTTCTCGACCGTCCTGGTAGACCATCCCCCGCAGCGCACTGATGGCGGCATCGTCTCCGGCGAGCGCCTCGGCTTCCACCCACGCTCGCCAACTTCGCAGCGCCGGCAAGAGTTCTCGACGCCGCGCTCGTTCTTGCCGCAGTTGTTCGCGCAACTGAGCACGGACCCGGGCAGCGCTCAGCTTGGCAAGCATGTAGGCCACCTGTTTCTGCGGGCTGGTGAGGCTCGGATCTCGCCCGATGGCAGCGCGAGCTTGACGGTACGCCGCTTGCTGCGCGCTCAGCCTGGCGGCGTCATCAAGAGCGAACTCATCCCGTAGCGCTTGCTGGGTCGCCTGGCGCCGTTCGCGAAGCTCGACCAATTCTTGCTTGTAGCGCGCGTGCAGTTCGTCGCGCAGCTCGCGCCGTTCCATGCGTCGCTCCAGCCGTTTGGCCGGGTCTCGCTTGTAACCGGCCGCGGCCGGCTCCGATGACTGCCATTCGGCCGGCCGCGCGGCCTCGAAGGCTCCAAACCGCTGCTCCAACTCGGCACGTTTCAGGAAGCGAAAGGCCTTCGAGGCACCAACGGCAATTCCTCTGCCTGACTCTGCTTCGGTCGGCACCGATATGTCATGGACGCGCATGCCCCGACCGCCACTGTCGCGCAGCTCCAGGCTGAAGTTGGCCAAGACCTGGTGCACGTGCTGCCAACTCGTGAGGTCGGCCATGACCGCGCGCAAGGCCTCCGCCGGGGCGCCCTTGCACCAAGTCTCCAGGCTCATCTCCCCGGACCAGGCTTCAACACGGCGTGCGCCTTGGCTGGTGCCGGCCCGCCGACGATCGCGCTCCGCGGTCTCGACGATGACTTTGCGCCCGTTGATCTCCATGACCTCGAACAGGCCGTTGTCGTGCGTCCAGCCGTTCTCGATCTCGGCCTCCCGCGCCGCCCGGTGCAGCGCCTTGTGCAGCCACTCGAGCCTGGCTGGCCTGAAGGTCCGGGGATGAACACGATTCACCTCGATGTGGCAGTGCCGGTTGCCGGTGTTGTCGTGGATCCCAAAGATGTACTGGTGTTCAAGCAGTCCCAGGGACTTCAACATATGCCGCGCCGCCCCAAAAATGGCTTCGGCTTCGGGCCGCTCGGGCTCGGGCCACGACAGGACCAGGTGGAGAACAGGATCTTCGGCCCGCAGGGAACGCTGAGCCGTTGCCAGCATTTCCTTTGGCGCGCGCGCCAGGCTGTGGCAGTTGCCGACCTCGACGGCAATGGTCTTCTCCACATCGTCGCCGAGTTCGTCCAGAACCGAAGGCTTGACGATGTACTGGGTGAGGTTGTCCCAGGAGGTTCGCTCGGCGCTGCCGCCGGATTGCTCGATTCCCTCGGTGATGTATTCGCCAAGCTGTTGGAACGAGCTCTTGCCATCGCCGCGCTTGGGGATGACCTTGGGGATCAAGGGAGCTCCCAGAGCTTGTCGATCGCCACCCCGACCCGGTCCAACAGGGCTTGCAGCTCGACCTCATGCCGACCGCCGCCCTCTCGGTAGTGGTCCTTGAGCTGTTGGGTCAGCGCGCTCAGGTCGTTGATCGCGTGATAGCTGTAACGGTCCTTGGCCACCTTGCCGAGCAAGCGGCGGCGGCCCAGGTCGGATATCGACAGCATGGCGGATGAGGCCTCGGCCTGGACGGCAATTTTCTCGTCCGGCGTGACGAAGATCTTAACGAAGGCGCTGCGGGGAGTTGCTGCTTTCTTGAAGCCCATCGGTCGCTCTAAAACGGGGTCTCGGGGCGGCGCCCTGAGTTCAACCAGAAGGGCGGATGAGCGCAGGGGGCCGCAGGCCACCAAGTTCATCCGGCCGGTAGGGGACGCACATTCATGTGCGGTACCTAGCTGGCATCCTGTCCTAAAAATCAACGCTATCCAAAGTTGACGCCAACGTAGATGAATAAAGTGTTAATTCGTGGGCGATTCGAAGGCTACTGAGTCAAATAAATTGAGTGGAATCCGGAGAAGAATTCGTGCAAGTTTTGGGAGAAAACTTGGCAACACAAGAGAAGATTTCACGGGAGCTTGTTGAGAGCCTTCGGGAGTCGCTCATTTTGGAAGTCCTGAGCGGAGGCCCGAAGGCACCGATCACGAAGAAGGCAGCGGTGCGGGAGCTGATGGTTCCGTTGATCGCAGGGCGACGCAATGGGATGTCGTTCGAAGAACTGGCCGAGATGTGCGCGCGCGGAGGGCTGCCGATATCAAGCGACACATTGCGCAGCTACTTCTTCGAGCTCAAGACCAACGCTGACGTCGCGGCCGCAGCGCGGATTCGCGCGCCGAGGGTTGATGCTGTCGGCAAGATGGCCGCTGCGACGCGTCGGGCCGAGCGCCAGACAGTGGCGCTGACAGAGCGCGGGGCCGGCGAGCACGTGCCGAAGCAGGATCACGTCGCGACGCCCTCGCATGTCGCTGTGCAGAAACCCGAGCCGGCATCAACGGCGACCGTGACACCGGCGGTGGCCCCGGAGCTGGCGCCAAGGATCGCGGCGGTGCCAGCCGCCACGCTGGTTAGCGCCGTTGCGCCAACGCCTGTAATGGAAAGTCCGCCAGCCTCAACAGGCCAGGCCTACACGATTGCCGAATTGGAAGAATGCAGCCAGGCCCCGGGGGCAGGAACCCCGCTGCCGTTGACAGAGGATCTGGTGGTCAGGGAGGGTTACGTCTATTGCGCCAGCGGACAAGCATTCCGCGGCCTTTTAACCGCAAAGCAGAGTCGTCTTCTAGCGCAGAGCGGGAGAATCTACGCGCCCAGAGTGGGACGATCGAGTGGCGATTTTGTCAAAATGAGAGAGAAGCTTTAAGGGGCTTAGAGGTCGTTCTAATAGAGCTCGGTGAGGCGCAAGTTGATATTTTCGGATCACTTTATGATCCGAAAATGCTAAAATGCGGCTCATGGCGTTCAGAAAACACCTCTACGTCTGGCAGCACCCAGGGTGGCCAACGCTGACCCTTGACTACCAGCGCGCGGGCCCCTCGCTGTCCGACGCGCGCCGCATGCAGGGCGTGATCGAGGGCAAGGCACAAGCGATCGGCCTCGAGCGGGATGGCCAAATCGCACGCGAGGTCATGGAGGCCGAAGTCATCGCGACGGCGGCCATCGAAGGCGAACAGCTCGACCCCGTGGCGGTGCGCTCGTCGGTGATGCGCCGGCTCGGTCTGGCCTCGGTCGGGCCCCAGGACCGCCACGTCGACGGCTTGGTCGACGTGATCAACGATGCCACGACCGGCTTCGACAGCCCGCTGGACGACGATCGCCTGCACCGTTGGCAGTCGGCGCTCTTCCCCGGCGGAACGAGCGGCATCCGCCGCATCGCCGTGGGCCGGTACCGCGATCATGAGGATCCGATGCAGATCGTGAGCGGGCCACCCAACAAGGAGCTTGTCCACTACGAGGCGCCTCCGTCGCGGCAAGTTGGTGCGGAGATGACGTCGTTCCTCGCCTGGTTTGCGAGGACGACGCCCCTGCCTGGATACCGACCGGAGATCGACGGGTTGGCGCGCGCTGCGATCGCGCACCTCTGGTTCGAGAGCATCCACCCATTCGAGGACGGCAACGGCCGGATCGGGCGTGCCATCGTGGACATGGCGATCGCGCAGGACCACCGAGGCGCGGTCCGGCTGTACAGCCTGTCGCGCCAGCTGATGGAGTCGCGCAATGGCTACTACGACGCGTTGAACGCCGCGCAGCGGGGCACGGGGGACGCAACGGACTGGGTGGTGTGGTTCGCGCAGCAATACTCACTGGCTTGCGCGCGGTCGAGCGCCGTGATCGACCGCGCGACCGAGAAGGCAAGGTTCTGGGCCGACCACGTCGATGTCGAGCTCAATGAGCGGCAGCGCAAAGTCTTGCGGCGCCTGCTGGACGATGGTGACGGTGGCTTCCTCGGCGGTCTGAACGCTGAGAAGTACACCAAGATCACAGGCACGTCCAAGCCGAGCGCCACACGGGACTTGGCGGCTCTGGTTCAGGCGGGGCTGTTGTGGACCACCGGTCAGGGCAAAGCCATGCGCTACTACGTCAACGTGCCAGGCTGGACTCACGGAGTCGATCGAGACGCGTCTGCGAGCTGACGTTGCGGGGCTCGCCTTGACGCGATCTAACGGGCAAGAGAAGCGCCACGACAAGTACCAGATAGGGGATATGCGACCCGCGCGAGCGAGGCATAGAGTCGGCGCGCCGCCTGACTGCAAGCGGCACGCTTGATCCGAAACCCGTTCGCGAGGAGATATCAATGGCAACCAAGAACTCCGTCACGGTCCAGCTCTCCAAGAACAACGGCGCACCGCAAGCCGTGGTGTACGTCGGACCGAAGTCCACGCTGGTCGAACTGCAAGGTGCGCTGGCCGGGCTGTACAAGGACAAGACCGCGTTGAAGGCGGTCGGTCTGCGCTTCTGCGGTGGCTGCAAGTCGGGCCTCGACATCTTCATCCGCACGCGCTACGAGGCTCAGATCGACGTGCTGGGCCTCTGAGGCATGCGCGAGGTCCACAATGCGTGGGCCTCGCGCCGCAACCTGTATGGATTTCGCTCGGCTGCAGTCGCTGCCCGCGCTGGGTGTGGGCTTGCTGCTCAACCCCGACACGCTCGCCTCACCCGAGGCCGAGAGCGCGTACCAATACCTCGAAGTCATCCCCGACCGATTCTGGCTCGATGCCGGTCCTGGTGCAGGATCACGACATCGCGAACTCGGTCCGTCGGTGGCCGCGCTCGATGTCCTCGCGGCGCGCGTGCCTATCGTGTGTCACAGCATCGGGTTGTCGATCGGCAGCGCCAGCCTGTTCGACATCGGCCACCTGGAACAGATCGCACGCTGGCAGCGCCGTTACGGCTTCGCCTGGCACAGTGATCACCTGGCTTTCTCGCGCTTGGCCGAACATGGCGTCGAGGTCAATGCCGCGGTCACGCTGCCGCTGACGCGCGACGACGCGTCGCTCGAGATGTTGGTGGAGCGCATCGCTGCGATTCAGACGCAGGTGAACGGGCCGTTTCTGCTCGAGAACAACGTGTACTTCGTGATCCCGCCCGACGAGCCCTACAGCGAGGCGGCTTTTCTGAACGAGATGTGCCGGCGCTCCGGCTGCGGCCTGCTGCTCGACCTGCACAACCTGCACGTCAATGCCACGAACCATGGCTTCGCCGCCGAAGCGCTGCTGGACGAGCTTGATCTGCGCCAGGTGGTGGAGATCCACATCGCTGGCGGCGATGAGCTTGCTGGCATCTACACCGACTCGCATGCCGGGCCGGTCGCCGATGAGGTCTGGCCGCTGCTCGAACGGACGCTGCGTGCTGCGCCCTGGGTGCGCGGCGTGACCTTCGAGTACCACGAGTCCTATGCCGACCTGCTCGCCGGTGGCGGCGTTGCGCGCGAGCTGCGGCGCGCGCGCAGGATCTGGGAACGCTGCTGCTGACGCGCGTTCGTCGCGATGACCCTCGCCGCCTACCAGGACGCCTTCGCCCGCATGGTGCTTTCGCCGGCGCTGTGTCTACGCGCACGCACCGAAGGCGAGGCAGCGTTCGCCAGCTTCGCGATGGACGCCGCCGAACGTGCGCGGCTGCTGCACATCGCTCGCCAGCCCGGCATGCGCATCACCTGTATCCTGGCGCGCGCCAATCGGCTGAGCTCGCTGGTCGGCGCCCTGCCGCTCACCTGTGAGCTGCTCAAGCCGCAGATCGGCCTACTGGTCGACCGCTACTGGGATACCCACCCGATGGCAGACCTGCAGTCACTGCCGGCAGGGTTGGCGTTTGCCGAGTACCTGGCGCAGGAGATCGAAGCTGGTCGTGTTGTCGCTCGGTTTGCGGCCGACGTGCTGCGCTACGAGCGCGTCTGGCTGGAACTGCAGCTGTCCACCCACACCGGTGGTCTGCTGCCCAGTGACGATGCCGCGGTGCGCGAACTGGCCTTCGACTTCGATCCGACAACGCTCTTCGAAGCGCTGAGCTCGGGCGAGCCCATGCCTGAGGTGCTGCCGGACAAGCCGACGACCGCCGTGCTTGACTTTCGCAGCGATCCACCGCAAACGCGAATCCTAGAGACGTGAGCCAGGCGAAACGGCCGCAGCGCAGTCAGGTCGGCAACTTCTAGAAGCGTGAATCGACATCACGCAGTCGCAGTTCTCACGCAAATAGCCAAAGTCTCTGCCAAGCCGCGTGGCTGTCCGAATGTGGGATTGCTGCAGCCTCACCGGGCTTCGACGATCTCGCCCTCAGCTACCTCTTCAGGAGAGATTGAATGGCTCATGACGATCAATTCACAGCCACTGGTCCTTCCTTCACGGGATCAGGATTCTCGCGAGCAGCGTTTTCCACCAACCGATTCCGCAGCGACTTCGGTCATGGCGTCAACGTGGAAGGCTCGCGCTGCGGCGTCTTCGGACAGAGCGTGCAGCAAGCGACGTCCAGCCGGGAATCTGATGTCGACGGTGTGGGGGTCTTCGGCAAGGGAGACTATTTCGGCATCTTTGGCCAGGGCAACTACGGCCTGACCGGCGTTATCGGGATACACAACAACATCCAGCGGCCCAATCGAGACGGCGTCGGCGTCATCGGCGTCACCATGCGAGGGGGTACAGGGATCATCGGCGCCAGTCTCCGGTCATTGACCGCGTTGATCGGACAAAAGCAGATTCCCACTTCGGCTGATGGGAGCGGGACCGGCGTGTTTGGCGCGAGTGGCAGCGGCACCGGTGTGCGTGGAACCAGTGCGACGGGGAGTGGTGGTGCCTTCGAGTCGGAGGACGGAAGTGGGATTTCAGGCAATAGCGATTCAGGTGTAGGCGTCGAAGCTCGCAGCCAGAGTGGCGCGGGCTTGAATGCCAGCAGCGCCGAAGACCGCGGCGCGGTGTTCGAGTCCGGAACCAATGTGGCGCAGATGAGGCTCGTGGCCCAGAGACAGCGTAGCCGCTATCCCAGACTTCCCAAGAAGGGCAAGGTCGGTGACTTGCTCCTGATTCGCTATCCGGGCATCTCCCCGGTGATCAATGCGGCGCCCGTCGACGTCTGCAGTCTGTGGCTGTGTATCCCGCCAGACAAGCGCGGCAGCGGTCAATCCCCGGACGACTCGAATCGTTGGCAGGAGGTGGTACTCGGACAAGTCGTGCTGGGCAGCCTGTGACGCCGAGCGCCTGATGGCGCATGCGTCTCATAGCTCCGTTGAACGCCGCCCCCTCGACTCGGCCTTGAGAAGCCCAGAGATCGGAGATCAGCTTATAGGGCAAGTACGCCCGATCGCAATAGCGTCGGAGGCACAATGGTGCCCATGCCAAACATTGCCTCAATTCTCAAAGCCGAGATTTCGCGCGTCGCCCGCAAAGAAGTGCGTGGGGAGACGCAGAGTCTGAAGAAGGCCGTCGTGTCTTACCGCACCGAGATCGCCGCGCTCAAGCGGCGCGCTGATGCGCTGGAGCGTGAGGTGCGTCGCCTAAGCAAGGTCACCGAGAAGACATCTCCGGTGGTCACGACGCAGGAGTCGCCGCAGAATTTTCGGTTCAGCGCAAAGGGCCTCGCTTCGGCCCGCCAGCGTCTCGGTTTGTCTGCGGAGGACTGCGGCCTCTTGGTGGGGGCCTCTTCGCAGTCCGTCTACAACTGGGAAAAAGACGGTCCTCGTCCTAGAGCCAAGTTGCTGCCCGCGATCGCGGCACTGCGTGCCATGGGCAAGAAAGAGGCAATGGCCAAGCTCGCAGCGCTGCGCGAGGCGGCGTAGCCCGAACCCGCAAGTGGCCGGTGGAGTGACCGATCTGCGAGAGCTCACGCGGCAGTTCTCGGTGTCCGGCCAGGTCGAAGCGATCATTCTGCGACCCAAGCGAGATGTGCCAGCGCTGAGCGTTGCTTCCGCAGTAGCGCTGGCAGATCGCGGTCTGGAGGGAGATCGCAGCGCGACTGGAACGCGCGCCAGGACCGAGACCAGCAAGCGTCAGGTGACCTTGTTCCAGTTTGAACACCTCCCGCTTGTGGCCAAATGGTCGGCGCGCGATGCCGTCGATCCCAAGGAATTGCGACGCAACCTTGTCATCTCCGGAATCAACCTGGTCTCCACGCGCTCACCATTTTCAGATCAAGCACTGCGATTGCATATTGGACCTGATGTCGTTCTCCTGATCACGGGGCCGTGCGATCCATGTTCAAAGATGGAAGCAGTTCTGGGGACCGGCGGATACAACGCTCTGCGCGGTCATGGGGGACTGACTTCTCGGGTGCTCGAGGGTGGTCGCATACAGGTAGGGGACACGGTTCGGATCGCCACTGGCCATTGAGATCCCAGCATCCAGGAGACACCTGCAGGACACCAGAACGCGTACTGCAGGACAAAGCCTCTGACCGATCGATAACAACGACACTCAATGTGAGGCGAGTTGTCCTCCGCCATAGGTGCCGAGATCGTCCGTATGATCCGCCCCCCCGGAGCAGGCAAAACGCCGCCCACCCGACCCGTCCGGATACCACCAGGAGAAGCACCATCACCACCGAAACCACCACAGTCAAATCCGAGGCCAAGAAGCGCGCCCCGAACGCCGCGTTCGCGAAGCCGATGACGCTCAGCCCGTCGCTGACCGCTGTCATTGGTCCCGGCCCCGCACCACGGACCCAGGTCACCAAGAGGATTTGGGACTACATCAAGGCCCACCAGCTTCAAGACGCTCAGAACCGCAGGCTCATCAACGCCGACGACAAGCTCTTCGCTGTGTTCAACAAACGTCAGGTCACGATGTTTGAAATGACCAAGCTGGTGAACGCGCACCTGAGCTGACACTCAAGCCGATGTTCGGTACGGCGGCTCAACTCAGACCGACAAAACCGGTTCCGCAACTGACCCCGCCATCGTGCCTGTGCATGCACATGTGCCGCATGCACAGGGGTAGTCGGCTGCGTCGTCACCGTCGATGACGAGCGCGTGGTCGAGAAACAGCTCTTCCTCGGAACGGATACGACGGATGGCCGAGATGACAAGCCCCAGTTCGTCGTTGTCAGCGTAGCGCTCGACCGCTTCCACGTTGGGCGTGCACGCATGATTGCCATGCCGCGTCACATTGCCATTCTGTGCACCATCGATAGTTGATCCGTCTAACAGCGCGAACAGATAGCTGAGCTGATCATTGCGGCCGACGCGGTACTCGTTTGGACCGTAGCGCCGACCTGCGTACAACCCGATTTCCTCACCAACACGAAAGTCACGAACCCGCGCAAGCCGGGCTGGGTGAGGGCAATGTGCGCGGCCAACTGCTCAACCACCCCGTCGCCCCATTCCGCAGCAGCGATCTTGCGGCTGATGACAGCGCCCACCTGCCGGTACAGGTCGATCAATTCGGTATTGACCGCCTGAAGGGCTCGCAGACGCGACGCCTGGATCAGGCGACGACCTCGACAAAGCCCTCATCAGGACTGGCTGGCGCGCCCACCTGATTGACCATACTGATTCCTTCGTTCAACGGCGAGGATATCAAGCGCGTTCGTGCAGGCCAGAAGTGCACCGCGCGCCAGGCGAACGCGCGGTGCAATATCGACGAGTTGCTGCTGGGCGGACGAATGCGGTCGTACCCGAAGCGCTCGAGCACATCGCGGCAATCTACCGCGTCGAGCAAGCTAGCGCACCGGGACAATCGTCCATGCGATTGGGGAGTACGAGAGCGACGAGGTGCTGCCGCACTTACATCGACATTCGCCCCGTTCCCAAATACAGGGGATGCCGGCTCGCTCCAACCTTGCTAGCGTCTGAACGCTACCCCGGAGGGCCGTGGCACGGAGGCTCGTATGAAGACACAAATCGAGCGCATGGTGGCGTTGCGTCGCCGCGCATTGGTCGGCCTCGTCGGGCGAGACGATCCGCTGTGGGGCTTGGCGCTGTCCGGCGGTGGCATCCGCAGCGCGACGTTTTGCCTGGGTCTGGTGAAGGCGCTGGCGCGAGAGGGACTCCTCCTTCGATTCGACTTGGTGTCCACCGTGTCCGGCGGCGGGTTCATCGGCGCGATGCTCGGCCGGCTGTTTCAGAACGTGCGCAACACGGCCGACTGCATTGCTCTTCAATCGGCATTGGCCCGCACCGAGACACTGGCCTTCGGCGACTGGCTTCGCCGCCATGGGCGCTACCTAATTCCTCGCGGCACCTCGGACTTGCGCTTTGCCGCGGCAGTAATGCTAAGGAATCTTCTCGGAGTGCACGTGGAACTTGGGTTCGTGGCGCTGGTCATCGGCTGCCTCCTGGCGCTGGCCAACCTGGGCATCTGGGGCGTGATGGAGTACTTCGCCTTCAGCGGCGACTCACCCGAGCGCTTGCTGATGGTTTCCCGGCTCGCCTGGGCGACAGCCACCGCATGGCTGTTCTTGCCACTTGCTGCGGTGTTCTTTGCCATCGCAGGCTGCGCGTATTGGGCTACGCAAATCGGTGGCACCACTGGATTCGTGCGGCAGGCCGGGTTCTGGCTGGGATGGGCGCTTGCGCTGTACCTCTTGCTCGGCAGTGGCGACCTTGCAGGGCTGTTCGGCGCCTGGTTCGTGGCGCTGGTGGCGACGCTGGCCTGGATGCTGGCCTACCCGTATCTTTGGGGGATCTGGTTGTGGGGTGCTACCGACCCCGCTCGCGTTCGCCAGCGCCTATCGAACGAGGGGGGAAGACTCCTGCATGTCGCGGTGATACTGGCCGCGTTAGGGCTGTTCGACAGACTGGCTTGGTGGCTGGCCTTTGAGGCCCGGTCTACACTGCCGCCCGCGGCGCTGTTGATCGCGCTAGCGGTGGTGCTGCGTGGATTGCTGCCCTACCTTGGCAATTCCAGCGGTGGCCCAGGCACGTGGGCGCGGCGAGCACTGGTGCTCGCCAACGCCTTCGGCCTGCTGCTCGCTTTCATGCTCGCGGCCTGGTGGGCGAGCCTTGTCTATCGCTTGTCATTGGGCGAGCTGTTCCTTCGCTTCTCGCTTCAATGGGGGGTCGCGTTGGGAAATCTGTTGCTCGTCATGGTTCCGCTGCTGATCTATGCCGTGGCGACGGGATCGCAGGTCGAGTTTCTGAATCTATCGTCGCTACATCCATTCTACCGTGCCCGCCTCGTACGCAGCTACCTTGGCGCAGGCAATCACGCCCGCTTCAACAGCGCTGGCCCGCTCGGGCCTGCCGGCAGTGCTGCAGAGGCACGAGCCGCGAACAGCGGCATCGACGACGTGCATGCAGATGACGACGTGCAGTTGGAAGCCTACGCGCCGTACCGGCATGGTGGACCGGTGCACCTGATCAACGTGTGCGTCAACCAGACGCTTGGCTCACCGGAAGGCGGCCACCGCGACTTCAATGTCGACCGGCGCGGTCAGTTGCTGACCATCGCTGCGCATCGCTGGTGCCGCCTCGGCAGTGACGGTTGGGGTCGCCTCGACCGTGCCGCGGCGATGACACTGGGCACTTGGACGGCGATCTCAGCCGCGGCGTTTTCACCAGGGCTGGGTTCGATGACACGCGGCGGGCTTGCCACCTTGGCGATGTTCTCGGGGGTCCGCCTGGGCTACTGGTGGTCGATGTCAAAACGACCTGCCAAAGGTCTGCGCCAGCGTTGCGGACGACTGTTCGACAAGAGTTTCAGAGTGCTCAACGAAACGCTTGGCCGCTTCCGTATCGAACGGGACCGTCCTCTCTTCCTGACGGACGGTGGGCACTTTGAGAACACCGGCGCCTATGCTTTGCTGCGTGAGCGTGCCCGCCTGATCGTGCTGGCCGATTGCGGCGCCGATCCCGGATATGCCTTCCCAGACCTGGAGAACTTGGTTCGGAAAGCGCGCATCGACCTGCAAGCTGTCATCGACTTCGTGCGGCCCCGGCCCACAGCACCTCTGCTGATTCGCGAAAGCTTCGGCGCGCTCGGCGAACTCGCCTCGGAACACAGCCAATCGTGCTTCGCGCTGGCGAAACTCTCGTACCTTGACACTGGGGAATCGGGCTGGCTGCTGCTGATCAAGCCGAATATGTTCCAGGGCTTGCCGGTCGACCTGGAGAACTTCAAGGTCTCGCACCCGGAGTTTCCGCAGCAGGCCACCACCGATCAGTTCTTCGACGAATCACAGTGGGAGAGCTACCGCCGTCTTGGTGAAGAAATCGGCAGTCGACTGACACCCGCGCTGCTGCGCCTGCTCATGCTGGAGGGTGATGCGAGCTTTGTGCGCGACGATTGTCGCGCTGCTTCAACAACGCTTGGCCAGACCGACACGGCCGCCGCAGGCTCGCGGCTGGCCGCGCGCGTGTCGCAGCGGCTGACGTTAACCACGGTCGGCCACTCGGTGGGATTCGGTGCCGCATTGGCCGCCGTGGGTGTGCCGGTATGGCAAGGCGTCGAGGCGTATCGAACCTCGCTGCAGGTCGAGGATCAAGCCGATCGGGCGGCATTGAAAGAGATCTCGGAGAAGTGGGGCAAGCTCCAGATCTTCGCTGCGCCGACGGCTGCCAGCGCGCCAGGGGGAGCGGCGAGCGCCGTGCCCGCGCAAAACGCACTGTCGGACTTAGCGGCAGCGCTGGTACGTACGCAAGACATCCTGTGCCAGCGTGACGAGGGCGACTGGTTTAGGCGTTCTAAGCTGGCACGCGAGGCGCTCACGGGTGCTATCCGGGATTGCAAGTCGATCACGGAGGACATGCGTTCGCCGGCATGTCAGACGCTTGTGCGGGATGAAACCACAAACTGCCTGATCGGCGACGTATCGGCGCGGCTTCCGCAGTGCCCGCCTACCTATTGGGGGCGCGACTGGGCCGCCGTCAGCGCGCGTGCGCAGGCGAGGCTGCGCGCGGCACCGGGTTCTATAGCTACCGCGCCCACCGACCAAACTTTGCGGCCCCTGCGCGACGGCAGCAACGCGCCCCTCTGCGACACGCCCGCTGACTGGACCGCGGAGTGGCGAGTCGTCGTGACGCGTGTGAGGACTACGGTGGCCAGCGAATGGACCAACAGTTTTTGGCAATGGCTTCAAGCCAAGACAGAATTCGCCTTAAGGCCGGGTGCTAACTCCAAGACGACGACTCGGCCCGATGCGCCGGTCAGCGCCCCGGTGCCTGCCTCGCAGGCATCGAAATCAGCCGAGCCGGCGTCGACAGAGAGCGGCAACTCGGCCCCGGCACCAGTCACCTCCATGCGGTCAACGGCGGGGGTCTGCGCCGACTTCACGGTCTACGTGCAGATCTACGGACCCGAGGCGCGTTCGACGGTCAGCACCTGGGCAACGCGTTGGAGCAGCTCCCCCGAAATCGCTGCCAAGGTGCCCGGCGTGGAGGACGTGTTTGCCACAGCCGACCGAGCCGCCCGGCTACGCCCCGTGCCGTACGCCCGAACAACCGTGCTGTATCGAGATGACGACCAGGGCGCCGAAGCCTGCGCGCGCCAACTTTACGAGGCAGCCGTGCCCGGCCCGGACAGTGATCCCGCTGCGAATGAAAACTGGGAAGTGCGACCATTCCCAGCATCGATTCAGTCGCCACGGCGAGTCATCGAGGTCTGGTATGTCTGGCCGAGATGGGTGTTGGTCGCCCAACCGACCGGCAGCGAGTTGCAGGCGCAAGCACTGGTGCTGCGCTCCAGGCTGCGGGACCGCGGTTACAGCGTACCACCGCCGCATAGCACCCGAAAGCTACAGAATCAAACTGCAGAGCCCACCGCCGCGGCGCGTGCTGCAATACAGCGCCTGTGCATCGACATCGCGCAAGTTCGCCGCGAGTTGACGGGACTGAATCCTGTCAGTGTCGACTTCGAACTGGTCGATCGGGTTGGGATGGCAAAGGGTGACTCAGGTGAGAGTCCGCTCGTTGTCAGCTTGCACGATCCGGCGGATAAAAGCGCGCCTGCATCGCTGTGCGAGGGGCAATCTCGGTGACCGCAGCCACGCGCCTCGAACAAAACTCCGCAACTTTGCCCATTACACAGTAGTGGGGCCACTTTCGCTGAGAAGACGGATGGCGATCACTTCGCTTTCGGCCCGTGCATGCTACCCATAAACTCACCGGCACATCGGACCCATAGCAGCTGCCCTCGCCTGATATTGAGCGGCGATGCGCCTGAGCTGGGCCCCACCGTCCCAGCAAGGTCGCCTGCACATTCGCATCGCACCACCGCTGATCACCCGAACACCTTCTCTACCTCCCGCCGCCGGCGCTTCGCCTCACTGCGGTCATAGATCGCCGTCGTCGCATCGCTCGCGTGCCCCAGGTTCTGCCGCAGCACCCCGCGATCCCCTCCCCCTTCCACAAACTTCCGCCCATGCGTGTGCCGCATCCAGTGCGGACTCGCCTGCCGAATCCTCCTGGCCGACTGCGGGTCCGCAGACTCCAGCGAGTCCGCACAGGTTCGAAGCGCCGCCTTCATCAGCTCGTACACGCGCTGCGGCGCCATCGGACGCAGCGGGTCAAGCAACGCCGACAAGAACGGCGTCTCGGCGTCCAGTTCGCCCCAATCGGTACCGAGCCCCTTGCGCGCCAGATGACCCGCCAGCTGCGCCGTCACCTTCGCCGTGAGCGGCACCTCGCGCTCCTTCGACCCCTTTCCGAGCACCACCAGGTTCCACGCCGGCTCGCCCTGCTCGTCCATATCCTGCCGGAGCCAGCCCGCTCGCGCAGCCGCCAGCTCAGCCTCTCGCATGCCCGTGGCCAGCGCCAGACCGAACATCATCCGCAGCCGGTCGTTCGCCGGCGTGTCCGGCAACTCATCCAGCCACGCCGACACCAGTCCCCACTGCTTGTCCGACAAAGATCGCAGCTCCTGCAACGGTAAAGGCCGATTGGACTTCGGCACCTGGGTCCACGGATTCGAGTCCAGATATCGGACCTCGGTAAGCCAGGCGCACAGCGACACCACGATGGTCTCAGCCGATTTCCGCGACCGGAGAGCGAGCGGCCCTTCAAAGGGCCGCCAATGCTCCGACCACCGCGGTGCCGACTTCGCCCCAACCCACTCCGGCCCCGGACCCGCAAGGAACTGCCGGTAGGCCAAGCAATCCACGTGGTCGAGCGAGCTCAGTTCCTTGTGCCGCTCGAACACCGCCCACAACAGGAAGCGCTCAGCCTCCTTGCGGTAGGACCTGAAGGTGTGCGCGTTCCCCGTCTCGCCGGTCGACCGCCGGAGCTCGAGCCACTCCAGCACCGCCGCATAGTCGTTGCGCGCGCGCGCCCTGCACCGCTCCGGCGCCGCCCGGTTCGTCCCATCAGCCCCCGACAACGTCGTTGGCAGCCGCAGCCGCTCAATCGGCACCACGCCCACTGACGGCCGTGGCGACAACGTCCACGCATCCAGCTTGCTTTGCGGTAGCAACGCGACTGCCGAGAGCTGGCCCAGCGTTTCCTCATGCTGGCGCAACCACCGCACCAAGCGCCCTGCCCCGTGTTCGCCGATGCGCGGCACCTTGCGGTACCAACGATAGCCATGCAGGCGAATGAAGAACATCAGCTCGGAGAGTTTGAAGACACCGACCGAACGGATGCGTTTCGCGGTCTCGATGTCGAGCCAGGCCTCGAGCGCGTCCTCGGGCGCTGGCGAGGTCGCAGCCAAGAGCTCGAGCTTGCGCAGCGAGTCCAGTTGTCGCTGAACCAGACGCCCGCGGCGCCGTTGAGCGCGCAGCTCGGGCGTGTCGCGACGCTGTGGCTCGCGGCCGGCGCCGGCGGGACGCAGGCTGGCCACCTTCCCGTAGCGCTCCTCGAGCAGCTGGACCAGTTCCGCCTCGCTGTAAAAGCTCGGGTCATCGAGCTCGGCCGCAAACTCCTCGAGCGACGGCATGGAGCCCGGCGCATTCGGTGACGTCGCGGTCGACGATTTCACCAGAGGTCTGAGGGATGCCGACACCGGCACCTTGATCCGCGCGCCGTCGCGCCGCAGCAGCACGGCCACTTCGGGATCGCCGTGTCGCTTCGACAGTGACGCCAGCACGTCCAGGATGCCACGCGCGGTGGTCCGGATGCGCCGCAGGTCGCCACTGCCGCGGTGCGACATGTACCGGTCCCACGCGTCCTGCACATCGATGCCCTGCACCCACGCCGAGACGAAGCGGAAGTCGCCGCTGGTGAGTTTGGTTGATGACGTGACGGCCATGGCGGACCTCTGGCTCGGCGCCCTACTTCGACGTCGCCACCGTGAAGTCCAGCGGTCCCTTGCCATCCTCGGCATAGTCGTTCTCGAAGCCGGCGGCGGCATACGCTGCGTACGCCTGCGTCCACTTCCAGAGACCGCTCGCAAAGACCTGTCGGTCGCCCACTTGGTTCTCCGGGGTCCAGTCGCGCGAAGCCTGGGTGTCGTTGCCCAGGGCCGGGCCCGGCCAGTCATACCTCGTGATGCTCAGCAAGCCGCGCTGCTTCTCCGAGTAGCTCCAGGTCGAGACCAGCGCCGGTCCCGACACCGTTCCACCAAGGCGCACCAACGACTTCTGAAGCTCGACGGTCGCTGGCAGCATGTCGCTCAATGGGTTCGTATCGAGCGCCTGGAGGACGCACTCGTCTCGCCAGCTGGATTTCCGCGGTGTGCTCTGCAACCTGATGGTCCCCGCGCGCTCGCATCCATCAAAGCCCGACCAAGACAGCGCCGTGATCTTCTGCGCCGAGAACTTAAACGACATCAGCGACGCGAGTCTGCTGCCCACGAATCGCCCGAACGAAACGGTCGTCAACGTCGCGCGGCTGTTGCCTGCATACGCACCGCCGTAGGCCGGAACCAGGGCGATTTCATCCTGCGCGGCCAGGGCAGTCCAGCGACCCGCAGGGAGCACGAGTTTCTTCTTCGCGCCCAACCAGCCGACGCCGACTGCGGTCGGTCCGTTGAAGGTTTCACCGATGCTGAAGGACACGGCGCCACTCGATGCTGGGCGCGTGAAGTTCGTGAGGGAGCCGCCCTGCTCCGGCGCTGATCGTCCAATCGGTGGGGGTGGCGCTGTCGGCTTGAGCGGTTCCCCAGCCTTGCTGAGCGCTGCGGCCGCCAGCGACGCGAAGAACCCGCTCGGGTAGCGCGCCAGGTAGGCCCGATAAGCGTCGGGTGTCGCCAGCCGTTCGGTCGATTGCCAGAACATCTGCTCGGTCGAATCGGGGCCGACGTCGGCGGCCGATGCGGTCGCTGGCACCATGCCGGCGCTGCCGAAGACCGCTGCCAGAAGCAGCGCTGCTGCGACTCGTGTGTTCAGGTGTGGGCGCACGTGTTGTCTCTCTCGTTGGGGTGATGCGGTGAGCCCGTGAAGTCCGTGGTTTGCCGATGCGCGATCGCGTGAGTCTGATCGCTGCGCGTCTGACTGGGTAAACCGACAGGAATGTGTTTATCGACAGGGACTTAGGTCAGTGTCGCCGAAGGGGCCCAACTTTGCAACATGAAAATTGACACCTTGATAATGCGACTTATCACGGTGTGAAGAACTGACGCGGCGTGCGTTACCCCCGGCCGAGGGCCCGGTGTCGCGAGGGTCCGGCGCCGCGCTCACCTAGCGTCAGCGCCAGGAATCCTGGTTCTTGGGCAGTGCGCCCGCCGGGTCGTAGACGGTCAGCGCATCGCCGGCGGCCAAGGTCTCGTTGTAGAGGACCAAGTTGACGCCACCCGGCGCGATCCGCGAGGCGAACAGAAGGCCCCTCGCACCGGCGGCCAGCGCTTCGTCGGCCAGCACCCAGCTGGGCGGCTCGACGCGCTGGTTGAACCAGAGATCACGCCAGTCGCAGTAGAACTCTTCCCACAGCGGTGACCAGGCCGTCGAGTCGTAGCCGCGCCGGAAGTCGACCACCGCTTGGACGCTCACCGTGTAGCTCACGAGCGTGCCCGGCGGCATCAGCGGGGACACCTGCTGGTACTCCCGAACCGCCGTGTCCGCCTCGAGCGCCAGGTAGAGAGCGTGCGTGCCTGGCCGATTGGCGCGCCCGCCATGGGTTGCGGCGCCGGCTCCGCTCGTGGGTGTGGACGCCCACTTCGGTGTGTGCATCCGGTAGGCCGTGAGCGGGCCCAGGGCGGTGAGAATCATCCGGCGGCGCCGGCCTCGAGCGAGGTGACGTAGCGCAGCACGTCGTCGGTGCGCCCTTCGGAGACCAACCGTTCGGCCGTCTTGTAGCCGAACACGGACAAAGGCTCGGTGCGGTACCAGAACAGCGCCCGGTTGAGGTCACCGGTCAGGTCGGTCGCTGCCTTGATGATGCGCAACGCCTCGCGCAGGAAGTCCTGAACGCCGCGCGAGCCGGGCGCGCGGCTGATGGTGTTGCGATGAACGTGCGCCTGCTCGGCCAGCGTCTGCAGGTCAATGTGCAGCGCCTGGCTGAAGCGCTTGGGCGACAGCACCGGCGCCGAGGTATCCGGGTCCTTGAGGTAGTCAATGAAGTGCTGGTAGGTCCCGCCCAGCACCGGGACGTCGAGGACGGCTGCTTCGGTCATGGCACAGACTCCAAATAGTGAATGCACGATATTTGCACTATTGGAGCACATATCGTGCAGCACGACAACCTGGCAAAGGGCTTGCGACTGGATCCCGGCGCCCGCCGGAGCGAACCGGGGCCCTCGGGGCGGCAGGCCCAGGCCCCTGTAGCTGATGACAATAATCTACAGGCATTGGATGCCGTTCCTGCCTGCGCTTCCTTGGCCTCACCTCCAAGCGCTGCCCCACGATGGACTGGTGAGCGGGCTGCGCGCGGATCGTGGAGGCCAAGACTTCTCCTCCCTCCGCTTCGAAGCCCGGCGGCCCGAAGGCGAGACGTTGAACCTGCCTGATCGGAACGGCGGAACGGCCACGCGCGACACCATGCATCGGCTCCCGGGTCCAAGCCGCCGTTGCCGGTCGCCCCTACCCCACGCAGTGGCGAGGACCGACCACTTCCGGTGCTGGCCGAGGTCCCCAAAAAATCTCCAGGCGAGATACGGGTTTACCCTAGAATGGCAGCTTGTCTCCTCCACCCCTGCGGTGGATTCAGGCCCAGGGCTCACGTTCTGGGCCTTTTCTTTTGGGCCGTTGAGAAGCGACGGGTTGGCCAGCGGAGCTCCGAGCCGCGTGTGATGCCGCCCTGCTCTCCGCCGGCAAGCTCGAGGCACCCTCGGCACCGGAAGGCCAGCACCAACCTGGCCCTTCTCGAGGCGCCCAGCCCTCCCAACACTCGTGGGTACAGGCTGGGTGCGGATTGGCTGTTCGGTCGCGACGCGGGCTGCCCGTTGGTCATCGCCGGCCACCCACCCGTTTCCAGAAGAAGTGCCTCGCCATTGTGTCGACCGCTGAGTCGTTGTCTGCGAGGACGGAACCCGCTACACTCGATGCGTCGCATCTGCAACGCATTGCCATCATGAAAACTGCAACCTTCCCCTCCTTGCGCGTCGAGGCCGAGCTGCGCGAGGCGGCCGAGAGCGTGCTGCGCGAAGGCGAGACGCTGACCAGTCTGATCGAAACGGCCATGCGCGAGACCATTCACCGGCGCCGGGTACAGGCCGAGTTTGTTGCCCGAGGCCTGGCGTCGAGCGTGGATGCCAAGCGCACAGGCGTTTACCACTCGGCCACCGCAGTGCACGGCGAGCTTCAGCGCAGGCTGGATGCACGGCGCAAGCAGGTGCTTGGGTGAAGGGTGACTTCGACGTCCGCTACACCGACGCGGCCCGCGACGACCTGCTTCGGCTCTTCGACTTCTTGCTCGATCGCGCGCAAACCATCGAAGAATTCGATGCCGCGCAACTCGCCGTCGATACGATCGCCGCAGCGGTCGAAGGCCACCTTGGACGCACTCCGTTCATCTTCCGGAAGGTTGGCCAGAGCCCCTTTTTGCGTGAGCTTGTCATCCCCTTCCGCAGCGCGGGATACGTCGTCCTCTACGAGATTGAAGATGGATCGACCATCAACATTCTGGCCGTTCGACATCAGCTCGAAGACGACTATCACTGAGAACTCAGTAAGCCCATGCTGGTGCAGCCCGTGCCCTGCCACGCTATGGAATCGGACGAACGGTGCGGGGCTTGCCGATTCAGGGTTCAGGTTGGCGCAGGTTGCCCCAGCCAGGTAAAAGCGAACGCCCGGCGGAGACTTGATCGCCCCTCCCTGACCCACAGCTCACCGCATTCTGGACGGGCTAGCAAAAGGTGCCGCCCGAATTCAGGCCTTGAGAAAGTCCTCGAGGACTTTTACCAACGCCTTGCGCTTAGAGTCAGGCAGCACGCCCGCTTCAAAGCGAACAACCGCCCTCCCCTTGGGATCTTTCGCCAAGGTTGCGGCGATCTTCCCGGCTTTTGAGATTGTCAGTACCGGAGAGGCCTGCACATCCTGCGTTGGGCCTGACAGTCCAATCAACTTCGAGAGGATGTCACTAGCACTCAGGTCGCCTCGACCCTCTGCGATTCCCCGCGCACGAGACAGTGTGCCATCTGGGTCCTTCTGCATCGCCTCAGTAAGCGGCGCAGCCCATCGAAACTGAATGTCGAGGGGGCTTGGGAACGCCGCGACAACCACCTCGGGCAACCGGGCCAGCGAGACACTCTTCGACACGAGGGAGACGTCAACCCCAAGGCCTTCTGCTAATCGACGCAGTGAGCTGTAGAGCCCGTCATCAAGCGCCCGGCGATACATCGTGCCCTGTTCCCATGCGGACAGATTCTTTCGGCCTCGATTCTCACGCTCCATTTGTTCAAACAGACTGACGTCTGAAGCTTCCTCGATGGCAGCGAGGACGGGAATGCCCAGTTCCGCACAGGCGCGGTGGCGACGGTGCCCGAAGATCAGTTCGTAGATGGGCTCACCTGTCGGTGTTGAACCGTTCAACACCGGCATCGGACGAACTTTGATCGGTTGGACATTGCCACCTGCAGCAGCAATTTCAGCCTTCAACTCTTGGAACTCAGCGGTCAGAAACGAAGCCTCGTGCCGATTGGCCCACTTGGATGGCTTGATCGCGAGCGGGTCGAGCTTGCGCAACGGCGCTTCACCCTCCAAAACTTTTACCCGCTCCTTGAGCGCCTCGGCCTCCTGGATAGCGGTCGACTGCGCCGTAAGAAAACCCATCATGGTCCCCGGAGCGGTCTTCGTCCTGCCAGGGTCAGGAGCTGTCGAAGCGTCTGCCGCCGGCTTCACGCCGGCCTGCAGTCCGGGGATCATCCCGGCCTTCTCGAACATTTTCCTAACCATCATTTAACTCCCTGGACGGCCGGTGTTGAACGGTTCAACACCGGAACGCTTGGCTGCACCTTGCCCACGCCTTGGTCCGACTCGAGCTGGCGTCGCCAAACAGATTGAACCGATGTCTCGATATACCCCACCATCAGATCGTAGGCGTCGCGGGCGCGTTTGAACGTCCGCGCATTGCCGTCGTACTTGGTAATGTCATAGACCGTGCCGAACTCCACCGTGGCCGAGGCGGTGACGGCCGACTTTGGTATCTCCATCGGCAGCACCGAAACCCGGTTAGCGTAGGTGGTCTGGATCCACTGCTTGACGATTGCTCCCGTGGCGTCAGAGCTGTCGACGCGGCTGAGCAAGATGTTCATGAAATCGAAGTGCTTGTCCAAACCACGATTGGTCAGTAGCTGGGTGGTCAGATCAGAAAAGAGCGACCAGAACTGGGCAGCCGATGCAAAATCCAATGTGCTCGGAGGCAACGGCATGATGATCCCGTTGCTCGCGAGCAGCGCATTGATGGTCGTATAGGACAGGGCAGGGGGGGTGTCGATGACGATCAGGTCGTAGTCACCTCGGACGTCGTCGATACCGTAGTTCAAGACATTCCAGAACTCGAATCCCTCCTCCTTGGTCTGACGCGCGGGAAGGGCAAACTCGGCGCCGAACAACAAGGGAGCAGCAGGTACCAGATCAATGCCATCCCAGTAGGTCGGGCGGATCGCATAGCGAATCGACGTCTCCGCCCCCATGACCAGGGGAAGAATCGTGTCCTCCTCTTCAACCTCGGAGTCCGGCAGGATGCCGAAGAGGGTGGTGAGCGAGCCCTGCGGGTCCGTGTCGATCACAAGTACCCTGTGCCCAAGCAACGACATGCCCTGCGCCAAGGTGACGGCCGTGGTGGTCTTGCCAACCCCCCCCTTGAAGTTGGCCACGCTCACGGTGACTGCCTCCGCACCGGCCGGCCGGAGGCTTTCCTTGCGATACTCCCGGACCCAAGCGCGGACTTCAGCCAAGGTGAACTGACGGCGGTTGCCCACTTCGTTGAGTTCGCCCTGCGGCAGGTCGCCGCGAGACATGCGATGCGTGAGGGATCCCTTCTCGATATTGAGCAACTGCGCCAACTGACTCAGGTTCCATACCGGAGAAGCTTTTCGGGTTGTCGGCGAGAGCATTGCCGATCGAATCTGCGACATCATCTCGATCGAATGCGCCGCTTGCTCGGCGATGTCTGCAAGGCCAATCGGCGCAGGCGACTTGATGGTGAGTTTTGACATGGAGTCCTCCAGACCCTAGTTTAGCGCCGGCTTTACGTTCAGCTTGGATTTCCAATGAAAAGCGTCAAGTCGACGCCTTCAAGTCGCGCTGAACCAGACATCGAAGGCTAGTTTGGGGGTTCTTGGAGATAAAGGTCCTCCTGTACGGGTTCAATAGTTTCAACCACCTTCAAGCCTTCAATACCTTTAGCTGTCAAAAATACCCATTTAATCAGTCACTTAGCTCACTCTACGTGAGACGCAATAGGAGGTTGCGTGAGCACCTTTAGGAGGGTGAGTGAGTGGATACGGGGTGACAGGTGAGGTCTGTTAGGACCTTCCGTGAGTGGATACGGGCAGGTGTTGAGTCGAGGTACACCGGCAGCGACGGGCATCGAAACCGCGGACGCACTGGCCAAACGTGAGCTGTTTTGGGACTGTGTCTCCCTCAGGGAGTGGCCGATTTCCTAAACCGCGAGTGTTTCCGCGCGCCTATCGATCGTCGGCACCGCACACGAAGGGGCTCGGCCATGACGCCCTTCGGTCATCCAGAGAACCAGAATTCACGTGAGGACTTTTAGGCGGCTGCCTCCTAAACTCTGTCACGGCCGACGACTTCAAAGTCCCGCACAGGTGAGGACATTTAGGACCCAGCTCCTTTGTGTGATAAGCGCCACTCACGTTACCATTGCGGAATGGACCAATTCACATGAGCCGCGCAATGGCGTCCCAGAAGGATCTTGTTGAGAACCCGCTGCGGAAGCCGGTGAACACGCTGGCCATCGTGCCGACCAAGTCCAGCAAGATCACAGTGTTGGCGCGGAAAGCCTACAACGTGCTCCTCTACATCGCGCAGGAGCAAGGCATTGAGCAAGAGTTGTTCCGCGCGCCACTGCAAAGCATTCTGCGCGGGGTCGACTTCAATTCCAACGCCCGGGAGATCGTCAAGCAGCACCTTCGCGCAATGGTCAGCACCACCGTCGAATGGCAATCTCCGACCGCAGGGGAGGGCGACGCGTGGAATGTGGCGGGGCTGCTTGCTCATGCCAAGGTCTACAAGCAATCCGGAGAGAACTGGGTCGAATGGTCCTTCGCACCCAACATCAAGCACGAGCTACTGGAGCCTCAACGGTTCGCCCGGCTCCGCCTCGACGTCATCTCGCAACTGCGGCGCCACTCCGGCGTCGTGCTGTACGAGATCTGCGCCCGGTATCGCGACGTTGGCCTCACGGCGCGACAGCCCTGGCCCTGGTGGCGCCCGGTGCTGACAGGCAGCCCGGACACCGAAGATTCCATCAAGCAGGAATACCGATTCTTCAAACGCGACGTGCTGAAGCTAGCGATTGCAGAGATCAATGCCGTGACCGACCTCGATGTAGAGCTGATCGAGCACAAGGCCGGGCGATTCATCTCGGAGATTCAGTTCAAGGTGGCGAAGAAGAAGCAAGACTCCTTACCGTTGCGTCACCCGCCAGTGCCGGTCGACTTGTCTCAGGTGGTGCGGGCAACGACCGCCGGCATTCGTTCCGAAGACGCCGAGAGTCTGATCCAGGCTCACGGCAACGAGGCCATGGCCGCGGGGCTCGACGCGCTCCACAAGCGGATCGCCAGCGAGTTTCCGGAGCCGCTTCGAGATCCCTACAGATATCTGCGTGCGCTGCTCGAGTCAAACTCAGCCAGCGCCGCGAAAAAGGCCGCGGACGAAGTCGACGAGACGCCCGTCCGCAACACGGCTGCCGTTCTTGCCGCTGTGGAAGGATGGACCTCAGAATGGGTCAGCCGTCGGCGCGCGCTGGTCGTCGCGGAGTTCGAGGCGCTCCCCGAGAGTGTGCAGGCCGACTGGGTTGATCGGCTGCGTACGCATCTGATCGAGCGAGGCGCGCACCCGTCGGTGCGCAAGCGACTAGAGACCCACGGATGGAAGCACCAACTCGTTGCTGGCGAGCTCATTCGGTTCTTCAAGGGTACGGACTGGGACAAGCCGAGTTCTGAAGAGCTGCTCGCGATCGCCGCTCAACGAGGTGGCCGCTAGGAGAGGGCGGCTACGGAGCACCCGCAGCAGACGCAAGTCGGGCTTGCGCTATTTGATGCCCGACCGGGCGCGACACGTGCGCCCGAACAGCTTGCGCCGCCGCAGAAACGCATTGAGATTCCGTTACAGAACGGCAAGAAAGTGGATCTCTTGACCGCCGTCGTGGACCTCACCTTCGCGGACCTCTACACCCGCAGATTCGATGTCCGCGCGAGGGATGTCGATGTGCCCTTGGCAAGTGCGGCAGCCCAGCTCACTTCGCTCGCCTCGGTTGAAAAGGACATCGCCGCGGGCGCGAGGCGAGAAGAGCTGCCTCGGGCCGAGGCAGATCGCCCCAAGGACCAGGCCGACATTACCTTGCTTGACTTGTACACCAGACACTCGTAAGTCTCGAAGACTTTCAATCGGTCGCGGCCACCTCTCTGTGTTCTGAGGACGTGCCGCGCTACGACGTCCATAAATCTGGGGATGGAGTTTGCGGTCCAGTCTGAGCAAATTGACGAGAACCTAAAAGCTCAACCGGCGCCGCAACGAACAGCGGCCGAATTCAGGAGGGTCGCACGTGAATCCCGTCTCGCGTCGCTGGATTTCAGCTGCAGTCGTCCTCGTTCTCACCGTGTCGCTGACTGGCTGCATCGCCTTGTACAACTACCCGCACAAGGTTGAAAAGCTGAGCTCTGATCGCTACGAGTTGCACGTGGTACAGGCGGATGACCAGGGCTCGTTCTGGGACTCGCAAGTGACCCAGAGCACGCTGAACCGGGTTAAGGAACTGTCGGAAACGCAGAACACACTCATCGTGCTGTTCATCCACGGATGGCATCACAACGCCGACCCGAGCGACTCCAACCTTCAGGCCTTTAAGAGCGCACTGGACGACCTCTACGTCGAACTTGCAGACCCGCGTCGTTCGACCTTGCGGGATGAGAGCACCGGCAAACCCGACGCGCGGATCGTGGGCATCTATGTCGGGTGGCGAGGCCAATCGTTGCCCGAACCTCTGGACTATCTGACGTTTTGGGGACGCAAACCTGCGGCCGAACGGGTGGGCGCTGGCGACCTGGCCGAGTTCATCGAGCGCTTGCAGCAGATCTACCTGAAGGCCAACGCTGGCACCGGGCAAAGTCGTTTGTTCACCGGGCTCGTCACGATCGGGCACAGCTTTGGCGGCCAGGTGCTGTGGAAGTCGCTGGCGCGCCAGCTCGAGACGCCGTTGGCGGCAGTCGCACCGTGCATGAGCAACTCGCTGTATCCGTCGACCTCCGGGACCGGACAGACCACTGAGCTCGTTGATCCGATCGGCACCCTCGGAGACCTCAGCATCCTGGTCAATCCAGCCCTGGAGGCGTATCAGTTCGCGCGCGTAGATGCGCTCTACAGGCAGCTCAGGTTTCCAAGCGAGCAGACGCCCCAGTTGCTCGTGGTCTCTTCGGACAACGACGGTGCGCGCAGCCTCTGGTTCCCGTTGGCGCGGGGAACCAGCTGGACGGTCCGTCCCACGCTGCGCCCAGACAACAACGGCTATCAGGGCACGCTGTACGGCAAGGCACTTGGCGAAGTGGCGGCCCAACGGACGCACGACCTGAGACGGACTCCCGGCGCAAAGGACACGCTCGACCCGTCCATCTATGAGCGCAAAGAGGATCTTCTGAAGACCGACTTCACCGACGTCACGACGTTCGGTGACATCACACTGGGTCCCCCAAAGGCTAAGGATCCGAACGCGCCGGCGCGCACTCCCTACAGCCCGGTGCTCGTCGTCGAATCCTTCGACAAGATTGTTGATGGCCACAACGGCCTGTTCGGGGACGAAGGCAGGGACTTCCGCATCTTCCTCACGAGGTACATCGCGTACGTCGAAGGAAAGCGCTTGGTGCTGCGTGCGCGCGACCAGCTGAACTTGCGAAACACCAATCCGGTCGCGACCGCGGCCTCGGCTGCCGCGCTGACTGCCTCCGCCCCGGCCGTGGCCAGCGCACGCGCCGATTCGAAGATCGCCACCGCGACCGCCGCGCCTGCAAGAATCGCATCGCCGGCACCACCATGTCGAGACCCGCAACGCGCTGGGGGATGAGTCTGCTGTGCGGCAGACCTGACCGAATCGGAGGGGATGGATCGCTTCGCGGACGAGGCACTCAGTCTGTTTCCGTACATCAGCGACGAGTACGCCGCGGCGGTTGCCAAGACTGCCTACACGACGGGCACGGAGCCTGATCCTGAGGCGGCTGCATTCGCCTATGTGGCCATCGTCGCTGAACGGCTAGGTCCTCGCCTGGAGACCAGACGACGAATTCCAGAGTGAAAGCGAACAGGACTTCCTTGCGTACGCGAAGGCAATTACCTGTGCCAACCAGTAGCCGTCGCCCACCTCTGAAAGCCAGTCCGCAAAGAATGGCCGACGGCCGACTATCGACGCGACAATGAAATGAACTAACCGCCTGGTCCGTTTGTTATTGGCGCTGGTGTTCAATGTCGCGGGCGTAGCCCGCTGACTTTGGGTTCGGGTCTAGAATGCAACGCCAATGCGGTTAGTTCATTCTTTGAATTCCCTCAATGAACCTCGATCTGTTCGCTGATGCCGAAACCGCGAGTCCTGCTCAGTACGTTGAGGCGTTTCAGGGTTGGCTGGCCGAAGCGGGGCAGGCGGGTACGCTGCACCGCGAATCCTCGGCGGAGGTCTACGAGCACATGTGGTCGGCACTGACGGCCTGGGCGGTAGGTCAGGGCATCGCGATCGCCGACATTGCCGCTTCGGATCTCGATGCGTATCTGCGGTCGCGTGGTGGCTCTGGCGAGCTCTCGGCTCGCTACGCCTGGCGCCTGGTGCGTCTCGTCGACCGGGTCCTGTCGCACTACACGCGGGTTCATGACTTGGCGCCCAACCGGGCGGCCGCCGATCTCATCGGCAGCAGGCCTGACATCCGCTATGCGAACTCAGCGGACACGGATCCGCTGCCGGACTTCCTTGCGGCCTCTGAAGCCAAGCTCCTGGTCACTTACCTGTCTTCCGTGCGGCCGCGCAGGGCGGCCGCTGGCCAGCCTTGGCAAGAGGTGCGCAACCGGGCATCGGTTGGGCTCATGTTGGGGGCGGGGCTCACGCCGGGCGAGGTGAGGGCGCTTGAACTGGCCGATGTGGTGAGCGACGGAGGCACCACCAAGTCCGTGCCTTGGAAACTGCGCGTCGCCGGCAACGGAAACTCCCCGGCGCGCGAGACGCCGATGGCCGCTTGGGCTGGCCAGCTTCTGCGCTATTGGCTCGAGGTGCGGATGGAGCAGGGGGTTCCGGGTTCGATGGTCTTCGCGTCCACGAAGTCCACCGGCAAGCCTTGGGGCAAGGTTGGCCAGTACAACGCGGCGAAGGACGTTCTGCGGGCTGCCGGGATCGACGACGTGGAGGGCGGGAGCTTCCGGCTTCGGCATACGTTTGCATTGCGCCAGTTGCGGCGGGGCAAGGCAGCGGATGAAGTTGCCAGGTGGCTGGGGGTTTCTGACCCGGCGGTGATGGCGCGTTACCAGCGGGTGATTGCGTCGCCTGTGGACGTGGTCTGACGGTCTCAGCGCATGGTTGCGTCGAGTGGGGTCTCGGATCTCCTGGCCCTGGCTACGATTCGGCGCATCCTTCTCGAGCTCGGGCACGCGTTGCAGCCCGAGGCACCCGGTACGCTCGTGGGTCCCCTGGAGCTTTGGATGCGCGTGCCGCGCGCTCAGCTGGACGGCTTGAGTCCTATGCAGGTACTCGCCGGCACCGGTGGAGAAGAACGAGTCCGGGCCTGCATTGCTGAGCTTGTACGGGCGGTCTCTACGACGACAGACGATCCGCCGCATGGGAGTGATTCTCGCGACGGCAAGGACCGATCAAGTCCGTAGAAACGCTCTTTCTAGGCGTCCCAAACGAGGAACCTGAGCGCGTCGCTGGAGCTGCCTGGTGACGTGTAGCGCATCCCGCGCTGCCTGACACCTGTAAGAGCTGACATCTTGCGCGAGCCCAATGCAGCTGAGAGGATGAGGTGAGTCCTGTTCCTTGCGTCCTTGAGAGGTCGCAAAGGTTCCAGGGCTGAAGAACATCAAGAACACACACCCTGGGGAGGGTAGGCCGATGAGCCAGAGGGAAAAACGCTGCGCGGCTGTACGCGCTGCTGGCGGGTCTGCGCTGAAGGCGATGCACCGATTGTCCGGTGCCTTGCTGGCGGCGTGCATGCTCCAGCCAGCAATTGCGCAAACCTCGCCAGGTGCCACCGCGTTCACTTCCCTGGACCCGGCCGTCCAGACCATCCGGTCTCGACTGACGCAACGACTGAGCGGCCTGCCCAAGATTGACGAGATCAATGTCTCCGGCGGGGGACGCCACGCTTCATGAGTCAGCGCATCAACAGGGGCCGCAACTGGGCGTCTACGTGGTAATCGCATTGCTGGGGGGGAGGCCAATGGATCACCTTCAACGGGTGATCGTTTGCGCATGCGTTGCGCTGATGCTTGTTTTTGGGGGGCCCGTGTGGGCGTCCGGCACCGTGCCTGTCGTGGCGGCGAGCACGATCAAGGAATGGGAGAGCGCCCCTTTCAACGTAGCCGCTGGCTGGTGTGATGCGCGTAAGTCGACCGGCGCGGCATATCTTGCGTGTGTTGCGGCCACGTTTGTGTCCAAGGGCAATTCGACCGCGTGTCAGACCTATGTGACAAGTGGTGTCACGTATGGTGTTGACGAGACTGTTGCGAACAATGCAGATGGTGGTGGCTATCTCTATTGCACTGGCGGGACGCAGGGGTTGCAGTATGTGGACGTTCATGTATATCGAAGGGACAAGGTGGTCGCGGCCTCTTGCCCTGCTAATTCGACCGGCAATGGCACTACGCCGCCAACGAGTTGTGTATGCAACACCGGCTACAGGCCAAGCTCTTCTGCCGACGCCTGCGCACCGCTCTAT
>Ga0307509_10002252_pt1 | contig 31579 bp, 28 predicted proteins | sample 10_EM_MG_FD_202245 | JGI IMG/M metagenome (GOLD analysis project Ga0307509, IMG submission 202245) | Populus trichocarpa ectomycorrhiza microbial communities from riparian zone in the Pacific Northwest, United States - 10_EM | ecosystem: Host-associated > Plants > Roots > Unclassified | place...
AAGGACGAAGGTCTAAGGCGAACGATCATGGAGGCAGAACATGATTCAAAGATTGCAGGACACTTCGGAACATACAAGACCATTGGTAGGGTTAGGGCTAACTTCTATTGGCCAAAGATGGATGAAAACATTACCGAGTACGTTCGCTCTTGTGATGTATGTCAACGTAATAAAGTCATCCGGCACAAGAAGTTTGGACTCCTAGAACCCTTAGAAGTTCCCATGAGGCCATGGACGGCAATATCCATGGACTTCATTGTTGGTTTACCAAAGCCCGACGGGTATACAAAGATATGGGTCATTGTAGACAGGTTCTCCAAGATGGCACTTTTCATACCGCTAAGGACGGAGGAACTCATTAAAGAATTGGCCTTCACGTTCGTGAAAGAAATCTGGCGCCTCCATGGGCTTCCTGAATCAATTGTCTCTGACCGAGATACCCAATTCACGTCCAAGCTTTGGACAAGCCTGATGCAGCTATTGCAAGTAAAGCTAAACCTCTCTACCGCATTCCACCCAGAAAGTGATGGGCAAACTGAAAGGGTTAATCAGACACTAGAACAATATTTAAGAAGTTATTGTTCATATCAGCAAGACGATTGGGTATCGCTGTTGCTCTTTGCGGAACATGCGTATAATACTTCAATGACAGAATCTACAAAGGCTAGTCCCTTTGAAATAAATTATGGATTCTCGCCACAAACTTAGTGGTCAGGGATAGTGTCGGATAACCAAGGAATCCACCCAGACAGCGAGCTTGTGGTGAAGGATTGGGAAGGTACGTGGCACGAGATCCGAGAGACAATAAAGCAGGCACAGGAAAGACAACGGAAATGCCATGATCAAAAAAGAGAGCCAGCTCCGGAGTATGTTACGTTAGAAGATGTCTCAAAGGGCAGAGCCAAGAAAGCGGATAGGGTTATGCTAAACTGGAAGAATCTCCGCACAAAAAGGCCTATGGAAAAACTCGACCATAAAATGTTTGGACCATTTGTTGTCAAACGCAAGGTGGGGTCTAGGGCCTATGAGGTTGAGCTCCCGGAGAGATCGGACATCCATCCTGTATTCCATGTTAGTCTGTTGGAACCCTGTCGTGAGGATCCTGTGGGCAGGCCTCAAAAGATAATATCAACACCTGACATAGTAGACAATGAGCCTAGCTATGTTGTTGCGGACGTGGTTGATAGCAGATGGTATGGGAATCCTAAGTCAAAATTTCCACACTACTTTGTGCAATATATGGTTGCTTGGGAGGGGTACGGTCCAGAAGAGAATTCTTGGGAACCATTCGAGATGTTAGAAGATACCGCAATGGAAGCATCGCAACAGTTCCACGAGAGGTATCCGTCTAAACCTAAAGACTATAGGGTTATAGAGAATCCAAACCGTGGAACTACGAGACGACGTTGACGTTCTGAGGACAGACCCAGAGAAGAGGGGAGTAGTGTAATGAACCTACAATAGGTAGCTACAATCAGTATCACCTTAGCCCTAATGGTATACCAAGAGGTAACCCAAGGTGGTATGGTCTCGTATACTTGATACAAATAGCTGGTAAACCTAGGATAAGGCCTAGGGAATAGTTGAGTAGCCTTGAGGTACTCTACTCGGCAGGGTAACCTTTCGGGAGGACATTTGCATAAGGTCAAGAGAATTATGGGAGTGTTACACGGACCTCCGAGACGACTTCTGTGGTCGCCTGGAGGACTTCCTGAGCGGTTAAAGGCATAAGAGGGCAAAGTTACCCTACCTTGGGAATTTGGTCATTATGCCCATGGGTCCCAGTTCTCTTACTAGGAACCCAAGTTACCCTACCTTCACCAGTAAAGTCATCCTAGAACTTAGAGGTCGATTGCCTTACATTCTATGGGCTCTTAGATGTTCTTGGGCGCAGACGCATCTGCGCGGCGAGGCCCGAACATGCTATTGAACTTAGGCAGGTTTAGCTAACACCCCCCTCTGGCCCCAGCCTTGGGACGGCGCGTCATAGGCAGAGGGCTGTGTAGTTGCTCGTTTCCTAGTTAAAAGAGGTCATTGGAGCAGCTGCCGTAACACCGTATAAGTCGTCGCCGTCCGTCCGACTGAATGTCCTTCGCAGGATATATATGGGGAGTATGGGTAACAGCCAAAATGGGGGTCATCCATATATGGTCTCTCGGGCATCTAGGAGTCTATTCTAGCCTACGGGTTGTAGGGTAGTCTTCCTAGTGGTACTCAGGTAGTCTCAGAAGGCCAGAGTGCTTTCGAGACAAATACCTCAGTAACCAGCCCTGACCTTCTCCCCTTGATTTGTAGCATTCCTATGGGTTGTTATTGGACTCTAGAGGTATGAGTCTTATCACGGTAGAGTATGTCCCGAGAGGATGGCTATGGGTAGCGCCCACTTAGCCAACCATCGGCTACATCTCACCGGGGGAGCTTGCATGTCAATTTATCACCTTGGATAGTCGCGTAGATTAAATGATGGACTGCATAGCTTGTATAGACGAAACTGCCACTGGGCCTGTGAGTCCACCACCTAGGTATTGACTCCGGTTGTTGTCATAACCGCTAGCCACTGGTATCACTTCGATTGGAAGAGTTTTTCCACCTGCGGTTGTATTCGAGATGCATTGCAGAAACTCATATCCTATTAATGGAGTTAAGTGTACCCGAGTTGGTCCGACACTTCCGGCAGGATAAATCCTGATGGAGGGTAGACCTCGGACAGACTCTGAGCAGGACAGGGTGCTCGCACAAGGTCAGAAGTAGTGGTGAATGTCAAAGGCTTAAATCTGATATCTACTTAAGTTTAAGCGTTTGGCATTCTACTTCGACAACCAACTTTGCCTCGAGAGAACTAAATTGAGTGAAGCTTTGAGCTTAACTATATTAAGTTTTACCATTGATTCTTGGGAATTATTTTACCTTATCTTTATCTTCTACTTTGACTTTTTGGTGCGGTTGCAACCTTAGAGTTCACCTCTCTACAGGGAGCCCCCCTTACACTACCGCATTCCACCCAGAAAGTGATTGGCAAACTGAAAGGGTTAATCAGACACTAGAACAATATTTAAGAAGTTATTGTTCATATCAGAAAGAAGATTGGGTATCCCGGTTGCCCTTCGCGGAACATGCGTATAATACTTCAATGTCGGAATCCACAAAGGCTAGTCCCTTTGAAATAAATTATGGATTCTCGCCACAGACTCAGTGGTCAGGAATAGTGTCGGATAAGAAAGGCATCGACCCAGACAGCGAGCTTGTTGTGAAGGATTGGGAAGGCACGTGGCAGGAGATCCGAGAGACAATAAAGCAGGCACAGGAAAGACAACGGAAATGGCATGATCAAAAGAGACAGCCAGCTCCCTAATATGTTACGTTAGAAGATGTCTCACAGGTCAGAGCCAAGAAAGCGGATAGGGTTATGCTTAACCGCAAGAACCTCCATACAACAAGGCCTATGGAAAAACCAGACCATAAGATGTTTGGACCCTTTGTGGTCAAACGCAAGGTGGGGTCTAGGCCCTATGAGCTGGAGCTGCCGGAGAGATGGGACATCCATCCTGTATTCTATGTTAGTCTGTTCGAACCCTATCGTGAGAATCCTGTGGGCAGGCCTCAAAAGATAATACCAACACTTGACATTGTAGACAATGAGCCTAGCTATGTTGTTGCGGAAGTGGTTGATAGCAGATGGTATGGGAATCCTAAGTCAAAGTTTCCACACTGCTTTGTGCAATATATGGTTGCTTGGGAAGGGTACGGTCCCGAAGAGAATTGTTGGGAACCGTTCCAGATGTTAGAAGATACCGCAATGCAAGCATCGCAACAGTTCCACGAGATGTATCCGTCTAAACCTAAAGACCATAGGGTTATAGACAATCTAAACCGTGGAACTAAGAGACGACGTTGATGGTCTGAGGACAGACCCAGAGAAGAGGGGAGTAGTGTAACGACCCTACGATAGGTAGCTACAATCACTATCACCTTAGCCCAAATGGTATACCAAGTGGTATCCAGAGGTGGAATGTTTCGTATATATTATACACATGGCGGGAAATCCTAGGATATGGCCTAGGGAATAGTTGAGTAGCCTTGAGGTACTCTACTAGGCAGGGTAACCTTTGGGGAGAACATTCGCATAAGGTCAAGAGAATTATGGGAATGTTACACGGACCTCCGAGACGACTTCCGTGGTCGACTGGAGGACTTCCTGAGGGCTTAAAGGCATAAGAGGGCAGCGTAACCCTACTTTGGGAATTTGGTCATTATGCCCATGGATCCCAGTTACCCTACTGAGGAACCCAAGTTACCCTACGTTTGCCGGCAAAGTCATCCTAGAACTTAGAGGTCGATTGACTGACATTCTATGGGCTCTTAGATGTTCTTGGGCGGACAGGCATCTGCGCGGGGAGGCTCCACGCCTGTGCAAGAGTGGCCCGAACATACTATTGAACTTGGGCGGGTTTTGCTAACACCCCCCTCTGGCCCCAGCGTTCGGACGGCGCGTTATAGGCAGACGGCTGTGTTGTTGCTCGTTTGCTAGTTGAAAGAGGTCATTGGAGCAGCTGCCGTAGCACCGTTTAAGAGGTCGCCCTCTGTCCGCCTGAATGTCCTTCGCAGGCTATATAAGGGGAGTATGGATAACCGCCAAAATGGGGGTCACTCATATATGGTCTCCCGGGCATCTAGGAGTTTATTCTAGCCCACAGGTTGTAGGGTAGTCTTCCTAGTGGTACTTAGATAGTCTCAGAAGGCCAGGGTGCTTTCGAGACAAATAACTCAGTAACCAGCCCGGACCTTCTCCCATTGATTTCTAGCATTACTCTGGGTTGTTATTGGACTCTAGAGGTATAAATCTTATCACGGTAGAGAATGTCCAGAAAGGATGGCTATGGGTAGCACCCACTTAGCCAACTATCGGCTACATCTCACCGGGGGAGCTTGCATGTCAATTTATCACATTGGATAGACGCGTAGATTAAATGATGGACTGCATAGCTTGTATAGACAAAACTACCACTGGGCCAGTGAGTCCACCACCTAGGTATTTACTCCGGTTGTTGTCATAACAGTTAGCCACTGGTATGACTTCGATAGCAAGAGTTTTTCCACCTGCGGTTGTATTGGAGATGCATTGCAGAAACTCATATCCTATTGACGGAGTTAAGTCTACCCGTGTTGGTCCGATACTTCCAGCTGGATAATTCCTGATGGAGGGTAGACCTCGGACAAACCCTGAGCAGGACTGGGTGCTTGCACAAGGTCGCAGTAGTGGTGAATGTCTAACGCTTAAATCTGATATCTACTTAAGTTTAAGCGTTTGGCATTCTACTTCGAGAACCAACTTTCCTCCAGAGAACTTATTTGAGTGAAGCTTTAGGCTTGACGATATTAAGTTTAACCGTTTTGATTCTTCGTGAATTATTTACTCTATCTTTATCTTCTACTTGGAGTTTTGATGCGGTCGCAACCTTAGAGTTCCCCTCTCTATAGGGTGCCCCCGTTACAGTATATCGTTATGGGCACTCGCTTAACTCTCTTCTGACAATTGTTGTAATCCATTATCTTGACATTTGTTTGATTACGAGTCCCTTGTCTGGTACAAGAAGTATTGGGTGGAAAGAACAATGTCTTCAGATATGGATGTAGTCGAGTATGACCAAGACCTTTCCTACTATACTGCTATTGCAGACTTGCGCGGAATAGGATGGAAGTCCTTCGAGGAGCAGATGGCCGACCTAGAACCCACAGACATTCCTGAAGAAGTACAGGGGTTAGAAATATTGAACCCTGTTGCCTTTCTTCAAAGCTTCATGCATGACCCTTCGGTGGGACACAGAATCCCCCCACAAAGACGAACTCCCCTGAGCTGTGCCACCTTCACTGTCAACCTGTTTGAGCCCTACATAGTAAGAGAAGTAACCAAGAGGTTTCAGGAAGCTAAGGCTTCTATGGGAGATTTCATCACGGGTACCCAGCTCGAATGGCAAAACGAGATGGTGACCAATGCCAACAGCTGGATCAAAATTCAGCTAGTCGAGTACCGCAAATGAGCCCTTTCAGATCGAATGATCAGGGCACGCCTGACAGCCTTGGAGTTGGCTGTTCAGGGAGGGTACTCGATAGACTCCGACAACGACATCAACATGCGTACTGCACCTCCGCTACCTCTCGCAATTGAGCCTCCTCCACAATACGGGGCTGAGATTGCGGCTGTTATGTTGCATACGGAAATGGCACCAATTTTGACTCAAGTCGCTCAGACCGCCTTGGAATCGCAAGAGCGAGTCCGACAACTGGAACAGCAATTGCAAGTGTTTGTCGTCCCTCAACCAGCCCCGTTGACCGTGGCATTCGAACAAGCTATGAGATCTAGAGGTGTCAGCCCTGTGGCCAACCTCAAAAATCTTCGAGTTGCAGCTCAGCGGAGTGGTGTTACCAAGTCTAGAAGCCAAGCTTCTAGACAAAGCTCGAGGCAACCCTCGCTACAACCACCACCTTCAGCCGCACCGAACGTAGCTATCCGGCCGGTAGTTGAACCTGTCACACCAGCACCGGCGATACGGGTAGAAGCAGATCGGCCCTACGCGGTTGCGTCCTCATCGCCAATACCCGCCACTCCTCACAATCCGGCCACCTCTGCTTCGGCACAGATACCTCCAACTCCAGCAAAGCCTTCTGGCAGAGCTGGATGGTCAGGTTTTTCAGACCAACCAGAAACAATTCGCTTCCAAGTATTGTAACAAAGGATGTCGCATGGTTGGAGGAGACGGTAGTGAGTTTTATTTTTCGCATCGGGCACCCAGTGTTAAAGGAATGAACCAAGCCATTATGATGGCCCCGAAAGAAAACCCGGCCGTCGCCACGAAGAGCCGTTGTACCTATTGTGTGTCGACCCGACATAAGGTAGCCAACTGTGGGTATTTTCAGCGTGATTACCTGAGACCCCAACCTCAACAATCCGTCCGTCAACAGCTCCCACCACGTTCGCCAGCCCACCCACCGTCTGATCAGATGGATGAGGACGAGCGGAGGAAGGACGGTTTGACGGCTATGACATGCCTGGGGGAGCCCAAGGTGGAAACACCGGAGGCGCTGGAGGTGGACAACCTCCCAGAGGCGGAAAGGTTGCTGGAGGAGATGATCCTGGTGATTCCAGTTCTTCTTCGTCCGTTAGTGATGGATCCGATACCTCACCCCCCGATCTGAGAGACTTCCTTGGCAGCCGTAAGCGCTACTGGAGTCGAGAAAAGCAGGACCAGTACGATAGACGATATGCGGCCCTGAACAAGTTCATTCAGGAGTGTCATAAGGCTAAGAAGTTATCTCATCGGCCTAAGAAGCCTGAGAAACTTGGAGTTGACCCCTTCAGCGGGGATCCCAAGGACAGATAGCGCTTCGTACATGATGTCGAGATTAAGCTGGACTACATCCGCCATTCCTTGGTAAAGGAAATCGACAAAGTCAGCCTCATCATCCCTCTCTTGAGACATACTGCCAAAGAATGGTATAACGCCATACACCCGCACATTAACAAAGATACGGCCAAACGACGAGGGATCAAGTTTGATCCCAAGAATGAGTTGCGAACCTGGGAAGGGTTTCGCAAGCGTTTGGAAGGCAGCTTTGGTGGTTACTCGGATGGAAATCGTCCTCTGAGTGAATGGAGCCAGTTGTATATAAAGGACGGAAAGGTCGATCGCTTTATCGACCAACCTATCCGCCTTGCAGCAGTGTTAGGGTATAGCCGGGAGTTTGTGAAAGACAGGGCACGCATGGGCATGACTGACGTCCTCAACGCTGCCTTGTCCATGAAAAGCCCCCATCCAGTAGCCTATATGGATTACCTAGACCTACTGCTTCAAACTGGACATCAACTCGAAGATGCCACCAATTTTCGTACACAGGTACAAAAGGAGCCTAGTTCTTCGAGACGTGTAAAGAGCGACGACAAGCATATTTCTGAGAGAAAGGGACAGAGGAAGGAGAAAAAGGCCACAGGGCCATGGCAGCAGAAGCCCCGCAACCGAGCGCAAGGGTTTACAAAATCCGCAGAAACAGAGCATTCAAAGATGCACCGGAATGTGCCTCAGACTCTGATTGACAAGCGCAAACGGCTGAATCAATGTTCCCGTTGTGGACAAGGCGGTCACTATTGGGCAAAGTGTCCATCCGCAGCCCCAGTTGTCGCGTCCGCACACATTAGGCGAAAACGAAGTGCTGGGGAGGCTGGACACGAAGCCACCCAAGTCCCAAAGTCAAGACGCATTGACGCGGCTCCTAAACCTGCTGTGAAACAAGTTGTTGCCGAGCTCCGTGGATCACCCCCCCCAGATTTGGATATCTTGGAGGTTGATACCAACATGGATGACTAGGTAAGCTTTGTCCTATGATAAGATCATGGATGGAAAGATGCGAAAACTTTACGCTAGGCCGAATGATGGGCACGCTAGGTGAAGATGAAAGATGTCGGTTGTATGTTCCCCAGCCTTAAGCGCTGCAAACAGAAACTAATATATCGTGCTAGAAAATGCATGATGGAGGGAGGTTTCTTTTGTGACGTGTTGGGATGGTTACAGCTCTTTCAATTTAGTTTTGTTGATTTCTTATGTGATACTGCGCAATGTATTGTCTGCTTATCTCATATAGTTTTCCATTTTTTGGAAGGAATTTGGTTGGGTTTTATTTTGATTTGGTCAGGCTGGACTTGACTTAGCAATTAAAGTTATTTTGCAAGTTTACCTGAGGAGGGTTGAATACCTGAAATCATGCTAGCGTGATAGTAAACACCCTAGCGATTGAAATCCGGTAAATTTATCAAGTGATAAAACTATTCACGACCCATTGTGGCCGCTCTTGTGTCGAAAGGCAAGAGATATTGACTAGTGATCGTAAATCATACCAAATCCTTCTAAGAAATACTAACTGAAATGTTTAGGGATAAGAGACCCCAGAAGCGGTTGAGGCTGGCAGGCCCACCGCCACATACAAGATCCATTCACGTGAGAGTGAGATTGGAATGGAGCCACAACCAAGAGAGGCTGAGTAGTGAAGCTCTCTTGCTATTGGATAGTGGCGCTACTGGTGATGTTCTAAGTAGCGATTGGGTTAAGGATGCCCAAGTACCTGGCGTTCGTCGGAAAGATCCGACACCTATTACAGATGCCAGTGGGAATCATATCCCAGGTTCGGGTCTCCATTATACTACTACGGTAGATATGTACATAGGAGACCACATGAATAAAATCCGATTTGAAGTCGCGGACATGCCGGCTGGCAGAGTGAATGGTTACCTGCCAATGTAGTGGTTGAAGGACCACAACCCAGATCTCAACTGGGAAAAAAGTAGTCTGAAGTGGCGCTCTGATTATTGTAAAGCCCACTGCCTTAGAAAAGAAAGGCGGATAGAGTTCATTACAGAGGAGGAACTCTTAGCCGAGGACCCAGACAACATCTTTGTCATGGGAATGGCCCTCTATACTTATGAAGACGGGGATGATATTAAGATTAAAATCCTTCCAGAATGTCAAGACTATGCAGATATATTCAGTCATGAGAGGATAAATGCTCTGCCCCAGCATACTAAATACGATCACCGTGTTGACCTGGTCCCTGATGCTAAGTTGCCAGATGGGCCTATATATCCCTTGTCTAAGAAGGAATTGGACACATTATGGGATTATATTAAGGAAAGGGAGGATCATGGAAAGATCAGAAGATCTTCTTCGCCAATAGGGGCTCCTATCCTGTTTGTACCAAAGCCTGATGGTATGCTTCGGTTATGTGTTGACTACCGAGGGTTGAACAAGATTACTATTAAGAATAAGTATCCGTTGCCCTTGATGAGCGAGCTCAGGAGTAGGCTCAGTAAAGCCACTATCTTCACAACATTGGATTTGAAGAAGGGCTATTATCTGATACGCATGGCGGAAGGAGAAGAATGGAAGACCGCTTTTAAAAGCAGATACGGTCTTTATGAGTATACCGTGATGCCCTTTTGGTTATGCAATGCACCTTCAACATTGCAAAGTATGATTAATGATCTATTCAGTGACATGTTAGATGTCGGAGTCATCGCTTATAGGGATGATATTCTGATCTATACGGAAACAGTTGAAGAACATGTCGCCCTAGTTAGGCGAGTCATGGAAAGGCTGAGAAAGGCATGCCTTTGCGTTAGCATTAAGAAGTCAAGCTTCCATCAACGGGAAGTTGAGTTCCTTGGGTATAAAATATACGATAGAGGAATCTGTATGACAAGTACAAAAGTTGAAGAGATCCGGGCTTGGTAAACGCCCGAGAAGGTCGTCAATGTGCAAACCTTTATGGGCTTTGCCAATTTCTGCCGTCGGTTCATAAAAGGTTTTAGCAAGATAGCCAAACCCTTAACGGATTTGACAAAGAAAGGAATGAAATGGACGTGGACTCCTTCATATCAGGATGCTTTTGACAAATTGAAGGAGATGTGTACCACAGGTCCGATTCTGATGCACTTTGACGACACTCGTCCAACTAAGTTGGAAACCGACGCCAGTGACTTGGCGTTAGGAGCCGTATTATCTCAACTCTGTGAGGATGATAAATGGCATCCTGTAGCTTTTCATAGTAGGAAGTTCTCGCTAGCAGAGAGAAATTATGACGTCCATGATAAGGAGATGGCCGCAATAGTGGCAGCCTTTAAGGAATGGGCATATATGTTGATGTCGGTTGATGATCAGATATTGGTGTACACTGATCACAAGAATTTAGAGTACATTAATACTACAAAGACTCTAAACCGTAGACAACATCGCTGGGCAGAATTTCTACAACCGTACAATTTTAAGGTTTTTTATCGAGCAGGACGGTTAAATGAAAAGGTTGATGCTTTGGCGAGGCGTGGGACTACCGCCCTGAAGGGGGGAGTAATTCCGAACATTTTACTTTTTGTCGCTCTGGACAGTATGTTTATGAGGTGCCCGTCATCTTGCGACCACACGTGTTGCAGACTTGCCAAGGTTTTCGGTTGCAGACAACCTTTCATGAGACTCTTGTAAAAGCAGCCGATAATGATCAGACCTATTTAGCAACGCTAAAGACACTCCTCAAAGGCGATAGTAAGGATGATACAAACTTTAGTATCGAAAAAGACTTGCTCCTGTATAAGAACACGTGGTATATTCCAAAGGATGAAGGTCTAAGACGAACGATCATGGAGGCAGAACATGATTCAAAGATTGCTGGACATTTCAGAACATACAAGACCATAGGTAGGGTTAGGGCTAAGTTCTATTGGCCAAAGATGGATGAACATATTACCGAGTACGTGCGCTCTCGCGATGTATGTCAACGTAATAAGGTTATCAGGCATAAGAAGTATGGGCTCCTAGAACCCTTAGAAGTTCCTATGAGACCATGGACGGCAATATCCATGGACTTCATTGTTGGGTTACCAAAGTCAGAAGGCTATACGAAGATATGGGTCATCGTAGACAGGTTCTCCAAGATGGCACACTTCATTCCACTGAAGACTGAGGAACATATTAAGAAACTGGCCTTGACGTTTGTGAAAGAAATCTGGCGCCTCCATGGGCTTCCTCAATCAATAGTCTCTGACCAGGATACCCGATTGACGTCTAAGTTTTGGACAAGCCTAATGCAACTACTGCAAGTGAAGTTGAATATGTCAACAGCATTCCATCCTCAAAGCGATGGGCAAACTGAAATGGTTAATCAGAGACTGGAGGCATACTTAAGGAGTTATTGCACCTATCAGCAAGACGATTGGGTATCCCTGTTACCGTTTGCCGAACATGCGTATAATACCTCATCGTCTGAATCCAAAAGGCTAGTCCCTTTCAAATTAATTATAGGTTCGCCCCGCAAACGCAATGGTCGGGGATGGTGTCAGATAATAAAGGAATACACCCAGAGAGTGAGCTTATGGTTAAGGATTGGGAAGGAACCTGGAAAGAACTCCGAGAGACAAGACAAACGGCACAGGGAAGGCAACGGAAATGGCATGATCAGAAAAGACAGCCAGCTCCGGAATATGTCACGCTAGAGGTTGTCCTCCATGGCAGGGCTAAGAAAGCCGACAGAGTAATGCTTAAGCGCAAAAGTCTCCGCACAAAGAGGCCTATGGAAAAACTAGACCACAAGATGTAGGGACCATTTGTGGTCGTACGCAAAATAGGTTCTAGGGTGTATGAGATTGAACTGCCAGACAGATGGGAAATCTATCCTGTGTTTGATGTTGGGTTGTTGGAGCCTTACCGGGAGGATCCCAACGGGCGACCTCAAAAGGAAATACCAACGCCGGATATTGTGGATAACGAGCCTAGTTACGTAGTCTCCGAGATGGTTGACAGTCGGTGGTATGGGAATCCTAAGAAGACATTTCCCGAACGGTTTGTGCAGTACATGGTTGCTTGGGAAGGGTACGGTCCAGGAGAGAATTCTTGGGAACCGTTCGAGATGTTAGAAGATACTGCAATGCCTGCGTTGCAACAGTTCCACGAAAGGTATCCGTCTAAATCTAAAGACCATAGGGTAATAGACAATCCAAACCGTTGGACAAAAAGGCGACGTTGACAGTCAGAGGACAGACCAAGAGAAGAGGGGAGCAGGATAACGACCCTACGATAGGTAGCTACAATCACTATCACCTTAGCCCAAATGGTATACCAAGTTCTATCCAGAGGTGGTATGGTTTCGTATATATTATACACATGGCTGGTTAACCTAGGATAAGGCCTAGGGAATAGTTGAGTAGCCTTGAGGTACTCTAGTAGGCAGGGTAACCTTTCGGGAAAACATTCGCATAAGGTGAAAAGAATTATGGGAATGTTACACGGACCTCCAAGACGACTTCTGTGGTCGACTGGGGGACTTCCTGAGGGGGTAAAGGCATAAGAGGGCAGAGTTACCCTACCTTGGGAATTTGGTCATTATGACCATGGATCCCAGATACCATACTGAGGAACCCAAGTTACCCTACCTTTACCGGCAAAGTCATCCGAGAACTTAGAGGTCGATTGCCTCACATTCTATAGGCTCTTAGATGTTCTTAGGCGCACACGCATCTCCGCAGGGTGGCCCCCCGCCTGTGCAAGAGTGGCCCGAACATACTATTGAACTTGGGCGGGTTTGTGCTAACACCCCCCTCTGGCCCCAGCGTTGGGACGGCGCGTCATAGGCAGACGGCTGTGTAGTTGCTCGCTTGCTAGTTAAAAGAGGTCATTGGAGCAGCTCCCGTAACACAGTATAACTCGTCTGCGTCCGTCCGACTAAATGTCGTTCGCAGGATATATAAGGGGAGTATAGGTAACCGCAAAAATGGGGGTCACTCATATATGGTCTCCCGGGCATCTAGGAGTCTATTCTAGCCCACAGGTTCTAGGGCAGCCTTCCTAGTGGTACTTAGGTAGTCTCAGAAGGCCAGGGTCCTTTCGAGACAGATACCTCAGTAACCAGCCCGGACCTTCTCCCCTTGATTTGTAGTATTACTATGGGTTGTTATTGGATTCTCGAGGTATGAGTCGTATCACGGTAGAGTATGGCCCGAAAAGCTGGCTATGGGTAGCACCCACTTAGCCAACCATCGGCTACATCTCACCGGGGGAGCTTGCATGTCAATTTATAACATTGGATAGACGCGTAGATTAAATGATGGACTGCATAGCTTGTATAGACGAAACTACGACTGGGCCAGTGAGTCCACCACCTAGGTATTGACTCCGCTTGTTGTCATAACAGTTAGCCACTTGTATGACTTCGATAGGAAGAGTTTTTCCACCTGCGGTTGTATTGGAGATGCATTGCAGAAACTCATATCCTATTGACAGAGTTATGTGTACCCGAGTTGGTCCGACACTTCCAGCTGGATAATTCCTGATGGAGGGTAGACCTCTGACAAACCCTGAGCAGGACAGGGTGCTCGCACAAGGTCGCAGTAGTGGTGAATGTCAAAGGCGTAAATCTGATATCTACTTAAGTTTAAGTGTTTGGCATTCTACTTCGAGAACCAACTTTCCTCGCGAGAACTTATTTGAGTGAAGCTTTCAGCTTAACGATATTAAGTTTAACTATTTTGATTCTTGGTGAATTATTTACTCTATCTTTATCTTCTGCTTTGAGTTTTGGTGCGGTCCCAACCTTAGAGTTCACCACTCTATAGGGTGCTCCCGTTACATCCGAACCCGTCGGCGTGTGTAACGGGGGCACCCTGTAGAGAGGTGAACTCTAAGGTTGCGACCGCACCAAACACTCAATTTAGAAGATAATGATGAGGTAAACAATTCAGAAGAATCAATGGTAAAACGTAATATAGTTAACCTCGAAGCTTCACTCAATTTAGTTCTGTCGAGGAAAAGTTGGTTGTTGAAGTAGAACGCCAAACGCTTAAACTTAAGTAGATATCAGATTTAAGCCTTTGACATTGACTACTACTTCCGACCTTTGTGCGAGCACCCTGTCCTGCCCAGCGTCTGTACCAAGTCTACCCTCCCTCAGGATTTAGCCTGCCGGAAGTGTCGGACCAACTCGGGTAAACTTAACTCCGTCAATAGGATATGAGTTCCTGCAATGCATCTCCAATACAACCGCAGGTGAAGAACTCTTCCTATCCAAGTCATACCAGGGGCTAACTGTTATGACAACAACCGGAATCAATACCTAGGTGGTGGACTCACTGCCCCAGTTGTAGTCTCGTCTATACAAGATATGCAGTCCATCATTTAATCAACGCGACTATTCAATGTGATAAGTTGACATGCAAGCTCCACCGGTGAGATGTAGCCGATGGTTGGCTAAGTGGGCGCTACCCATCGCCATCCTCTCGGGACATACTCTACGGTGATAATACTCATACCTCAAGAGTCCAATAACAACCCATAGTAATGCTACAAATCAATGGCAGAAGGTCTGGGCTGGTTACTGAGGTATTTGTTTCGAGAGCACCCTGGCCTTCTGACACTACCTGAGCACCACTAGGAAGACGACCCTACAACCCGTAGGCTAGAATAGACTCCTAGATGCCCGAGAGACCATATATGATCGAACCCCATTTTGGCCGTTACCCATACTCCCCTTATATATCCTGCGAACGACATTCAGTCAGACTGACGGCGACGACTTATACGGTGTTACGGCAGCTGCTACAATGACCTCCTTTAACTAGCAAACGAGCAACTACAGAGCTGTCTGCCTATGACGCGCCGTCCCAATGCTGGGGCCAGAGGGGGGTGTTAGCTAAACCCGCCCAAGTTCAATAGTATGTTCGGGCCACCCTTATACAGGCGTGGGGCCTTCCCGCGCGGAAGCGTGTGCGCCCCAGAACATCTAAGAGCCTATAGAATGTGAGGCAATCGACCTCTAAGTTCTAGGATGAATTTGCCGGTGAAGGTAGGTTAACTTGGTTTCCTCAGTAGGGTAACTGGGACCCATGGGCATAATGACCAAATTCCCAAGATAGGGTAACTTTGCCCTCTTATGCCTTTAACCACTCAGGAAGTCCTCCAGGCGACCACATAAGTCGTCTCGGAGGTCCGTGTAACATTCCCATAATTCTCTTGACCTTATGGGAATGCTCTCCCGAAAGGTTACCCTGCCTAGTAGAGTACCTCAAGGTTACTCAACCCTTCCCTAGGCCTTATCCTAGGTTTACCAGCTATTTCTATAAAGTATACGAGACCATAACACCTCTGGTTACCTCTTGGTATACCATTTGGGCTAAGGTGATAGTGATTGTAGCTACCTATGGTAGGGTCGTTACAGTGGGAGGCAGGCATTCCAGCAGGAGAAATACGGGAGCAAAGCAGTATTGGCACAGGACAGGTCGAGAACTTCAGGGCGATGATTGGAGGTGCACAGGTACCTAGTGTAGACCCCGGGTATATTGACCAGAGAAAACAACTGCGCCGATGCTCTGTCACAATAAGAAGAACTAATAAACTGATCATAGTTGGAAAGCAAGCGAGTCGGGTCGGAACCGGTGTGATGAATGTTCAGGTCCCCAAGAACAAGAGTATGAAAATCATGCTGTGGATATAAATCAACGGGAGAAACTGACCTAGTGTGACCACTAGGGATAGAGTAAGCATTGTACAAACGAAACAAATTGTGAGAAGTATCAAAAAGTCCCTCAGGGGACTGAAAATTCACTGCCATGAGGTCACCCCTTTCAAAAAACAATCGGAGAATAGAAACAACACTTGATAGCCTTTCGTGAACATGAGTTGCAACACGAGGCTTATAGCTCTCAGTTCCTGGAGGAAAGAAACATTTATAGTTGCGAAAAACAGATGGACAATTCCTCTCAAGAGGAATATCATTAAGAGCCACAATATGAGGAGAGCTTGCTACCGAAGCAAAATAACTAAAAGGAGTTTGAAAAACATTACTGCTACCGAGACAATTATGTTGAACAATGGAAAGATTTAAACAACCAGGATAATGGAATGATTGGGATGGTGAAGGACTCTGTGTTGGGGCTGGGCTTGTCGACATTTAAAGCTCCATGTTGTCGTCGGGCGGAGCGGGCTCGCTCCAGCCAGAACCGGTGCTAGCACGGAAGAGGGTGCTGCCAGCTCCAAAGCGATTCCGGCGGGGAAGGGGAGCGGCGAGGGTAGGCTGGGCAGGGGCACTGCGAACGAGTTTAACAGTCTCAGGCTGGGTAGACTCACTAGAGGGAGGGAAACGGGGGCCATGTCGAGCCGGAGTGGCCGGTACGGTTGGGGGAGCAGTGAGACCTTGAGGGGTTGTCTGAAGAAGGCGCGCATCGGGGGCGGGGGCATCGGGTATGTCTTGGTCCCTGGGCGGGCGGAGGGAGGAGAGAATTTCACGACGGACAGGACAAGTGCCATTGATAGAGGCATGCTGACCGCCACAATTGACGCAGAGAGGGGGGCAGGCATTGCAACATCCTACCACAGACTTCTCGAAGCCTCCTTTCGGACAGCTCTGATTAGCACACCTGTGGGCGGAACGGTGGTGGAGGAGAGTGCAGATTGGGCAGGCTTGTGCCTCTTCTTTGCACAGGGGAGCAGAGTGACCAAAATGCCAGCACTTCCTGCACTGGGTAGATTTGGAGGCGGAGTAGGCGGGAGCCACCGTGCGAGCATGGGAGAAAAGACCAATGGACTTGCCTAAACGGGAAACATGAAGTGGATCGACCGCAACAACAACCGAAGTTGTGGGCTTCTCAGCCCTCTTCGCCGGATCAGACTATAGGAACCTAGCCCCAAATATGGGGACGTCAATAGCGTTACCGATTGATTCAAGGAGTGAAGGAAACAAGTCAGCAGGCTCGTCTGGGAGAATAGAAAGCGGGAGGTTGTGAATGAGGAGTTCGACACTTGTAGGTGCCTCCCTAAAGACCAGGTTTGTTCTTGGGGCTGCAGGGGATCTGAGACCGTATAGCCGGGAGGGGGGCCAGTGTGAAAAGGTGAAGTGGCGGGGTATCGTTCGGAGTAGAGCCTGGCTTCCTCTGACTGAGGGTGACGAGAGGCAAAGAGGATAGCTGCTTGGGGTGAGTCGGGGTGGCGTTTAGTGTACGTATCCGGGTTACAATACCATTTCCCCTCGAAGAGGACAGGCAAATCTGGGGCTGTGAGAGTACGTGATGAAAGGCGGGTAGAGAGTTTCTTCTTCTGCTGAGCAGGTTTAGCTTGGACAGCAGGGGCGGGAGGGGGTGGCGCTTGAGGCAGCGGGGGTGCCACTTGTGTGACGCGGTGTGCGGAGAGAGCAGCAACACAAGAGGACAAGTCCTTGAGGGATGCCTCCAGGTTGGATGTGGTTGGTTGTGAGGGGGTGGCTGAGCGCGCTGCCTGGGCGGGGGTGAGGGACTCAACTGGCGAAGTCAAGAAGGTAACAGAGGCACCAAGGTCATTAACCATGGCAATGAGTTGGGCGAGAAAGGGGGCCATAGCGAGTTGACTATCGGGGAAGGTGGCGGGGAGGCATTGTAGACAGTGGGGAAAGAAGCCATTTCAAGGCGAGCGAGCCTGGCAGGGTGCCCAAGGATGTTGGCGACATTGTCAGCCTCCCCGGAGAGAGAGGCATGACTGGACTGGGATGACGACAAACGAGAGATAGCATCAGCCCTACGGTCTTGACAAGAGGAGGCAGAGCGTGCTGGGCCAACAGCCGAGGCCGGGCCTGCACCAGTGGAAGCGAGAGGGGTAGACGACATCAAGACAAGGCCAAACAGGCCAGGCCGGGGGACAGGCAGAAGGGGGAGAGAGAAAGTAGAGTCAAGCTAACAGTTTGACTTTCCAATAATAAAATCCACTCAGCAAAGGTGAAATATATAATTGACTTAAAAAATAAAGCCCAAGTGAAAAGCCAAAATAGATGTATCGTGACGAGATAAAGACCAAACCCTGAGGTTTATGTTGGCCAAATGCGGAAAGTATTTTAAGAGAGAGGAAAATAGAGGGCGCGGAGCGTGGAGTTCTTGTACCTTTTTTTTTTTCTTTTATTTTATTTTATTTTTATTTTTTTTTGAATCATGTGATTATTGATTTAGGTACAAAATCCTGCATGCAGCTCGCGCTATGGCATATAAAAAACCTTAATTCCAAAAAACTAACAAAGGAAAAAACAAAACTCAAACAATACGTGCAAAAAATCTCCAAGCGGGATAATCAGAACCCTGTCGCATCGTCATCGATAACTAACAAAAACAAAAGTAAAGTAAAATCCTCCTTATACCAATAAGAAAAACATTCACAAGTAATAAAACCTCCCCGCCCTACCTGCCCACTGCCGTAGTCAACTAGAAACAAAGAAAATTCATAAACTGTATAGAAAATACCCTGAGGAGAAGCTCGAGCAGGGGAGTTTTTGAAGTAGCAATACCTAGACGGCCGGGGCCGAGCTAGGGAGTTTTTGTGTTAAGCACTATCTGAGCCCGAACCCGGCTCAGGAGTAGCAGTATCGGCTCGAATGAGCAACATGGTTGGAGGGAAACCCGTGTGAGTAGTGTAGAGATACTCAGCTAACCCCCTGAGGAGGGGAACCGAGAGCCAAAGGGGAGCGTCAGGGCCAATGTCATCCACACCTGAGAGATGGGTGAGGCGAGGCTGGGCCTTAGCGGGGCAGAGGAGAATCGCGTGTTGGAAGGACTCATCGTCTTCCTCACAGAACGGGCATAGGGTGCTGGAGTCCCGACTCCACCAGGAGACATGTGCGGCAAGGTAGCTGGAACCTGTACGCATCTGGTGAATGCGGCCACATATAAATTGAGGGAGGCCAGTAAAGGCGTGGGGAGTGAGGCAGGCACTATAAGGATACGAGAGGGGCACTGGCGGACTCAAGTCTAACCAGTCAATGAGGAGCGACTGCAACAGAGGAGCTCTGAGGGCTTGGTAGGTGACAGAAGGTATCCTGGACAGCGGAAGCGATACGAGATCAGTTGAGGCGAGCGGGAAGATAGGGATTTCCTCAATAAGGTCTGAAACCTCGTGACATAGGGAGTCTAGTGGTAGGTGCTTGGCTGAGTTAACCGCCGGGCCAAGCCATGAAGTAAGGTGGATGGCTTTGAAGAAGCCACGGAGGAGAAAGGGGTGATCGTCCGCAGACCGGCCCTGGTCCCAGGTGGGCACAGATTCGGGTATCCGGGCGGTGGCAGGGTTGAATTCCGAAGGGGCGCAGACCAAACTGATGGCAGCTGACCGACGGCGGTGTTTGCAAATGGAGGAGATGGGTGGTAGTGAGGCCTCCCGGTACCGAGCGCCGAGGGCGGTTGTGTAAAAGCAATTGGTTGTCCATCGGAGCACCCCATGCCAGAACGAGTTGAGTTTGCGAAGAGTGGCTGCGTCCGGCACAAACAGGTCGCAGCCGTAGGTGAGAATAGGAAGAATGGCGCCGAAGAATAGCTTTCTGTTGCACCAGGAGGAGAGGCCTTTGCCAGCTGCACTGAGCAGCCGGATTGTAGCGAAAGAGGCTCTGGCTAGTGCCAGCCATCTCAGGAAATGAACGGAGGAGTGTAGAGTAGGGGTGAGCCAATAGCCTAGCCACCTTACAACCTGAGAGGGTGGGAAAAGCATGTCGTTGATTACAATAGGGGCGAAGGAAACATCGGAACGCTCCTTCGGGGTTCTCCAGTGAATGAGTTCAGTTTTGGTGACAGAAAAAGCCACCCCCAAGTCGGCACCCTGCCTTTGGATGCTGCCGAAATAGTATTGAAGAGCGCAGATATTCGAACGTACAGTGTCCGAGCCAACTGTGATGGTGAGGTCGTTGACATATGAAATCGCCAGACCTTGAGGGAGAGTCGGGTGGAGTCTGGCTATATAAAGCACAAAAAGGAGAGGAGAAATCGGAGAGCCTTGAGGAGTGCCAACTGCGACTGGGCAGAAGGCCTTAGGCGCGCCTTGGAATATGAGTCGGCATTGGCGCTTGGAGAGGAAAGACTTGATCCAGGCAAATAAGTAAGCAGAGACACCTCGTCTGGTGAGGATAGTAGCCAGCTTGTTTGCACAGAGGTTGTCCAAACCACCTTTGAGGTCCAGGAAAAGAGTAGATACTTTGAAGCAAGCGGCCTGAAGCAGGCGGACTTGGTGGGTCAGAGTAGCGACAGCGTCGAAACAGCCCAGACCTGCAAGGGACCCACACTGATTGGGGTGCAGGAGGCCAAGGGAGCGGGCGGCGGAGGCAAGACGAAGAGCAGAAAGTCTTTCGAGGATCTTGGAGACAGTTTCGAGCAGGACAATGATGTGAAAGGAAGCAGGTGTACGGTAATCAGGTTTGCCTGGTTTGTCCAGGACAATGCCGTTGGCCTTCTTCATGGCTAGTGGGTGCTACCAGTGGGTGAGGAGAGGAGTGAACAGAGATGGAAGGAGCCGCTCGTTGGCCTTATGACTTGCTTCCAGATAGAGTAAGGAATACCACTTGGGCCAGGGGCTGAGGTGTTGGAGGATTTTCGAAGTGCGGAGGACACTTCTGCAGGTAAAACTGGAGGGAGGTCTTTAAATGCAGGAAGAATTAGGGGAGGAGGAGGAGAGGGTCTAGGAGGGAAAAAATGTTGTAGAAGTGTGTTGTTAATTTCAGTGGGGGAGGAGGCGTTCTCGAGTGTGTGGAACCCATCAGGGGCTCTGCCGGCCGCAATCTTTCTGGCATCCCAGACTGATCGCGCGTCGACATTGGCCAGAAAATGCGACCAGTGGACTCTTTGGGCAGATTGGATAGCCTTGAGTTATGAGTTTCGAGCCAAACGGGCCTGGGCGGGGGAGGACTGATTCTTTCTCATGAGGCGGGAGGTATAGTGATGGATGCGTCGTAGCTGTGTAAGTTCAGGAGTCCACCACAGTTTAGAGTAGGAGGATGGGCGTTTGGTTGGGGTGTTGGAGGTGATGAGGTGCGTGATCTTGGCGAGGCAGCCATCGAACCATAGGTCGAGTGAGTGCGGAGTGGGGAGAACAGGGGGAGTTGCAAGCGTAAGATCGGCGAGCAAAGGGGGGATGTGATCCCAATCTGTGTACTTCCACTTAAGGCCCTCAGGTGGGGGCTTTAGGAGCGGAGTGGAGAGAATGATTGTGAGGGCGGTATGATCCGAACCAGTTGGCCGGAGGGAGGGGTTCCAGGAGGAGAAAAACGGGAGCATGGCAGTGTTGGCAAAGGACCAGTCAAGAACTGCAGGGCGATGATTGGAGGTGAATGGGAACCTAGTGTAGCCCCCGGGTGTGTTGAGGAGAGAAAACAACTGCGCTGATGCTCTGTCGAAATAAGGAGAACTTATAAACTGATCGTGGTTGGAAAGCAAACGAGTCGGGTCGGAAGCGGAGTGATGAATGTTGAGGTCCCCAAGAACAAGTGTAGGAAAATCATGCTGAGGAAATAAATCAACAGGAGAAACTGACCTAGTGTGACCACTAGGGATTGTGTAAGCATGGTACAAACAAAACAAATTGTGAGAAGTATCAAGAAGTCCCTCAGGGGAGTGAAAGTTGACTGCCATGAGGTCACCCCTTTCAAAAGACAATGGAAGAATAGAAATAATACTTAATAGCCTTTCATGAACATAGGTTGCAACCTGAGGCTGAACTGTCAGTTGCTGGAGGAAAAAAACATTTATAGTTGCGAAAAACAGGAGGACAGTTCCTCCAAAGAGGAATATCCTGAAGAGCCACAATATGAGGAGAACTTTCTACCGAAGTAAAAAAACTAAAAAGAGTTTGAAAAACATTACTGCTACCGAGACAATTATGCTGAACAATGGAAAGATTTAAACAACCAGGGTAATGGAATGATTGGGATGGTGAAGGACTCTGTGTTGGGGCTGGGTTTGTCGACATCTAAAGATCCATGTGGACGTCGGTCGGCGCGGGCTCGCTCCAGTCGGCACTGGTGCTTGCTCTGAAGAGAGTGCTGCCAGCACCAAAGAGGTTCCTGCTGGGGAGGGGAGCGGCGAGCCTACATTGGGCAGACGCGCTGCGAACCAGCTTAACGGTTTCGTGTTGGGTAGATTCGCTAGCGGGAGGGAAACGAGGACCGTGCCTGGCTGGAGTGGCCGGTACAGTTGGGTGGACAGTGGGACCTTGAGGGGTAGTTTGGGGGTGGCCCACATCTGGGGCATCGGGAATGTCTTGGTCCCTAGGAGGACGGAGAGCGGAGAGAATTTCGCGGCGGATAGGACAGGTGCCATCAAAAGAGGCGTGCTGACCACCACAGTTGATACAGAGAGGAGGGGCGGCATTGCAGCATCCCACGACCGACTTCTCAAAGCCCCCTTTCGGACAGCTTTGATTAGCACATCTGTGGGCGGAGCGATGATGGAGGAGAGTGCAAATCGGGCAAGCTTGTGCCTCTTCTTTGCATAGAGGAGCAGAGTGACCAAAACGCCAGCACTTTCGGCACTGCGTGGATTTGGAGGCAGAGTAGGCGGGGGCGACCGTGCGGGCGCGGGAGAAAAGTCGGATGGATTCGCCAAACCGGGAAACATGGAGTGGGTCGACTGCCACAACCACCGAGGTTGTGCGCTTCTCAGCCCTTTTCACCGGATCTGACTGTAGGAATCTAGCCCCAAATATGGGGACGTCAATAGTATTGCTGATTGATTCAAGGAGTGAGGGGAAGAGGTCAGTAGGCTTGTGCGGCAGAATAGAAAGAGGAAGATTGTGGATGAGGAGTTCGACACTTGTAGGTGCCTCCCTGAAAACCTGGAAAGGATTGTCTCCAACCGGGAAACTCTGATTGAGTTTCTTGGTCATTGCATCAAAAAAGGGGGAGTAAGCAGAAGACGGGGTGTAGGGATTGGCTGTGAGAGTAACAGCCCTATTGCGATTGACGGAGGCAGTAAGGGAGAGTGGTAGAGAGCAGTTGGCCTCTTTAAGGACAGCGGCCATGATGTCGGGGAGGGTAGCAGTCATGATGAAGGAATCATTCGGGAGGGTTGGAGAGGTACAGGGGGCAAAGAAATGACATTGAGCAGCTGGGAGAGGTGAGGGTCCTTTGGGGACACTACTCTTGCTTGACGCAGTGACTTGTGCTGCAGTGGCGCTTTTCTTGCCCTTACCGCCCTTCCTGGTAACCTGTGCCCAGGTTTGATCTTGGGGCTGCAGGGGATCAGAAACGGTGAAACCAGGGGGGGGACCGGTATGGAAGAGTGCGGTGGCTGGGTAACGCTCAGAGTAATGTTTGGCTTCCTCTGATTGGGGGTGGCGAGAGGCGAAAAGGATCGCCGCTTGGGGTGAATCCGGGTGGCGTTTGGCGTATTTGTCCGGATAGCCATACCATTTTCCCTGAAAGATGAAGGGAAAATCCGGGGCGGCGACCGTACGAGACGTGAGGCAGGTGGCGAGTTTCGTTTTCTGCTGAGCAGGTTTAGCCTGGGTAGCAGGTTTAGCCTGGGTAGCAGGTTTAGCCTGGGTAGCAGGGGCGGGAGGGGGTGGCACCTGAGGCAACGGGGGTGCCACTTGTGTGGCGCGGTGTGAGGAGAGAGCAGCAACACAAGAGGACAAGTCCTTGAGGGACGCCTCCAGGTTGGATGTGGCTGGTGGTGAGGGGGTGGCTGAGTGCTCTGCCTGAGCAGAGGTTAGGGACTCAACCTGCGAAGTCAAGAAGGTAACAGAGGCACGAAGGTCATTAACCATGGTGATGAGTTGGGCGAGAAGAGGGGCCATAGCGAGTTGACTATTGGGGAAGGTGGCGGCGGAGGCATTGTAGACAGTGGGGAACGAAGCCAGGTCAAGGCGAGCGAGCCTGGCCGCATGCCCTAGGATATTGGTGACATTGTCAGCCTCCCCGGACAGAGAGGCATGACTGGACTGGGATGAGGACGAACGAGAGATAGCATCAGCGCTACCGTCCTGGCGGGAGGAGGCAGAGCGAGCAGGACCAACAGCGGAGGCCGGGCCTGCACCAGTGGAAGCGAGATGGGTAGACGACATCAGGACAAGGCCCACTGGCCAGGCCGGAGGACAGGGAGGAGGGGGAGAGAGAAAGTAAAGTCAAACTATCAGTTTGGCTTTCCAATAATAAAAATCCTGTCAGCAAAGGTGAAATATATATTTCACTTGAGAATGAAGCCCAAGTGAAAAGCTAAAATGGATGTATCGTGACGAAATAAATACCAAACCCTGAGGGTTATGTTGGCCGAATACGGTAAGTATTTTAAGCGAGAGGAAAAAAGAGGGCGCGCAGCGTGGAGTTCTTGTACCTCTTTTTTTCTTTTTTTTTTTTGAATCATGTGATTATTGATTTAGGTACAAAATCCTGCATGCAGCTCGCGCTATAGCATATAAAAAACCTTAATTCAAACAACTAACAAAGGAAATAACAAAATTCAAACATCGCGTTTATAAACTCTCCAAGCGGGATCATCAGAACCCTGTTGCATCGCCATCGATGACTAATAAAAGAAAAGTAAAGTAAAGCCCTCCTTATAATTCATAAGAAAAAACAAACATCAGTACTGAAAACCTCCACGCCCCAACCTGGCTACTGCCGCAAAAAGATAGGAACAAAAGAAACCCACAAAAAGTATAGACAATACCCCGAAGAGAACCTCAAGCAGGGGAGTTTGAAAGTAGCAATACCTAGAAGGCCGGAGCCAAGCTAGGGAGATAAGTCTTAAGCACTTTCTGAGCCGGGACCCGGCTCTGGAGTCACAGTACTGGCTCGAATGCGCAACATGGCTGGAGGACAACACGTGCGAGTAGCGTAGAGATACTCAGCTAACCCTCTAAGGAGGGGAACCGAGAGCCAGAGGGGACCGTCAGGGCCAATGTCGTCCACACCTGAGAGATGGGTGAGGCGAGGGTGAGCCTTAGCGGGGCAATGGAGAATCGCGTGTTGGAAGGACTCATCGTCTTCCTCACAGAAAGGGCAGAGGGTGCTGGAGTCCCTGTTCCTCCAGGATATATGTGCGGCAAGGTAGCTGGCACCTGAACGCATTTGGTGCGGCCACATATAAATTGAGGAAGGCCAGTAAAGGCATGGGGAGTGAGGCAGGGACCATAAGGGTAGTAAGAGGGCACCGGTGGACATATATCCAGCCAGTCAGCGAGGAGTGATTGTATCAGAGGAGTTCTGAGAGCTTGGTAGGTGACGGAGGGTACCCTCGACAGCGGTTGCGCCACGAGATCGGTTGAGGCGAGCGGGAGGATAGAGATTTCCTCAATAAGGTCTGAGACCACGTGACACAATGAGTCTAGTGGTAGGTGTTTGGCAGAATTCACTGCCGGGCCCAGCCATGAAGTAAGGTGAACGGCCTTGGAGGAGCCTTGGAGGAGGAAACGATGATCGTCCGCTGAACGACCCTGGTCCCATGTGGGCACAGACTCGGGTATCTGGGCGGTAGCAGGGTTGAATTCTGAGGGGGCGCAGACCAAACGGAGGGCAGCTGACCGACGGCGATGTTTGCGGATGGAGGAAATGGGGGGTAGCGAAGCTTCCCGGTACAGAGCGCCGAGGGCAGTGGTGGAAAAACAGTTTGTTGTCCACCGGAGCACGCCATGCCAGAACGAATTGAGTTTCTTAAGAGTGGCCGCATCCGGAACAAATAGGTCGCAGCCATAGGTGAGAATCAGAAGGATGGCGCCGAAGACTAGCTTCCTGTTGCACCAGGAGGAGAGGCCTTTGCCAGGTGCACTGAGCTGACGGATTGAAGTGAAAGAGGCTTTGGCAAGTGCCAGTCGTCTCAGGAAATGAACGGAGGAGTGAATAGTATGGGTAAGCCAGTAGCCAAGCCACCTCACAGCTTGAGAGGGAGGAAAAAACATATCGTTGATCACTATGGGGGCGAAGGAAACATCTGAGCGGTCCTTTGGAGTCATCCCGTGAATGAGTTCGGTTTTGGGGACAGAAAAAGCAACCCCCAGGTCGGTACCCCGCCTCTCGATGATGCCGAAAAAGTATTGAAGAGCGCGCATATTCGAACGAACCGAGTCCGAGCCGACCGTTATGGTGAAGTCGTCGACATAGGAAATCGCCAGACCTTGGGGGATAGTAGGGTAGAGGCTGGCTATATAAAGCACAAAAAGAAGTGGAGAAATGGGCTAGCCTTGAGGGTTGCCAACCTCGACCGGGCAGAAAACCTTAGGCGCATCTTGGAAGATAAGTCGGCATTGGCGCTTGGAGAGGAAAGACTTGATCCAGGCAACCAGATAGGCGGAGACACCTCCTCTGGTGAGGGCATTGGCCAGCTTGTCACCGCAGACATTGTCAAAACCTCCATTGACATCCAGGAAAAGAGTTGATACTTTGAAGGAAGCAGCCTGAAGTAGGCGAACCTCATGGGTAAGAGTAGCGACAGCGTCGAAACAGCCCAGACCGGCTAGGGAGTCAGACTGATTGGGGTGCCAGAGACCAAGGGAGCGGGCGGCGGAGGCGAGACGAAGAGCAGAAAGTCTTTCGAGGATCTTGGAAACAGTTTCGAGCAGGACTATGATACGGAAGGAAGCAGGTGTACGGCAATCATGTTTGCCTGGCTTGTCCAGGACAATGCCGTTGGCCTTCTTCATGGCTAGGGGATGGTATCCGTGGGTAAGGAGGGGAGTGAAAAGAGCTGGAAGAAGCAGCTCATTGGCCTTATGAACCTGCTTCCAGATAGAGTAAGGAATACCACTTGGGCCAGGGGCTGAGGTGTTGGAGGATTTTCGAAGTGCGGAGGACACTTCTGCAGGTGAAACCGGGGGGACGTCCTTAAACGCAGGAAGGATGAGAGGTGGAGGGGGAGAGGGCCTAGGAGGGAAGAAATGTTGTAGAAGTGTATTGTTAATTTCGGTGGGAGAGGAGGCGTTCTCAAGCGTGGGGAACCAATCCGGCGCGCTGCCGGCTGCAATCTTGCAAGCATCCCAGACCGATTGGGAGTCGACGTTGGCCAGAAACTGCGACCAGTGGACTCTCTTGGCGGTCTGGATCGCCTTGAAATACGTGTTCCGAGCTGCCCGGGCCAGGGCAGGTGAGGACTGATTCTTCCTCATGAGGCGGGTTGTATGGTGATGGATGCGTCGTAGCTGTGTGAGTTCTGGAGTCCACCACAGCTTAGAGTATGAGGACGGGCATTTGGTTGGGGTGTTGGAGGTGATGAGGTGCGTGATTTTGGAGAGGGAGCCGTCGAACCAAAGGTCGAGTGAGTTTGGAGTGGGGAGAGCAGGGGGGGCTGTAAGTGTAAGATCAGTGAGTAGAGGGGAAATGTGATCCCAATCTGTGAGTTTCCAATTACGGCCCCTGGGCGGGGGCTTTATCCGCGGAGTGGAGAGAATGATTGAGAGGGCAGTGTGGTCCGAGCCGGTTGGCGGGAGGGAGGGGTTCCAGGAGGAGAAATAGGGGAGCAGAGCACTGTTGGCAAAGGACAAATCAAGTACTGCAGGGCGGTGATTAGAGGTGAACGGGAACCTGGTGTAGCCTCCGGCAGTATTGAGGAGAGAAAACGACAGGGCGTCAGCCCTGTCGAAAAAAGGGGATCTTATAAACTGATTGTAGCCGGAAAGCAAACGAGTTGGGTCGGAAATGAAATGATGAATGTTGAGGTCCCCAAGGACAAGTGTAGGAAAATCATGCTGAGGAAACAAATCAACAGGAGAAACTGACCTAGCGTGACAATCAGGAATAGAATAGGCATTGTACAAACGAAATAAATTATGAGAGGTATCAAAAAGTCCCTCCGGGGAATGAAAATTCACTGCCATGAGGTCGCCCCTTTCAAAAAACAATGGAAGAATAGAAATAACACTTAATAGCATTTCGTGAACATAGGTTGCAACTCGAGGCTTGTAGTTGTCAGTTGCTGGAGGAAAAAAACATTTATAGTTGCGAAAAACAGGAGGACACTTCCTCCAAAGAGGAATGTCCTGAAGAGCCACTATATGAGAAGAACTTTCTACCGAAGTAAAAAAACTAAAAAGAGTTTGAAAAACATTACTGCTACCGAGACAATTATGCTGAACAATGGAAAGATTTAAACAACCAGGATAATGGAATGATTGGGATGGTTAAGGACTCTGTGTTGGGGCTGGGCTTCTTGACATCTAAAGATCCATGTGGACATCGGTCGGCGCGGGCTCGCTCCAGTCGGCACCGGTGCTAGCTCTGAAGAGGGTGCTGCCTGCACCAAAGAGGTTTCTGGGGAGGAGGGGGGCGGCACGGCTAGAGTCGGCGGAGGCGCTGCGAACCAATTTAACCGTTTCAGGTTGGGAAGATTCCCTAGCAGGAGGTAAACGAGGACCGTGTCTGGCTGGAGTGGCCTGTACAGTTGGGTGAACAGCTGGACCCTGAGGGGTGGCTTGGGGGGGGCCCACATCGGGGGCATCGGGAATGTCTTGGTCCCTAGAAGGACGGAGAGCGGAGAGGATTTCGCGGCGGATGGGACAGGGGCCATCGAAAGAGGCGTGCTGACCACCACAGTTGATACAGAGAGGGGGGGAGGCGTTGCAGAAACCCACGACTGACTTCTCAAAGCCCCCTTTCGGGCAGCTTTGGTTAGCACATCTGTGGGCTCAGCGGTGATGGAGGAGAGTGCAGATCGGGCAAGCTTGTGCCTCTTTTTTGCATAACGGAGCAGATTGGCCAAAACGCCAGCACTTTCGGCACTGCGTAGATTTGGAGGCAGAGTAGGCGGGGGCAACTGTGCGTGCGTGGGAGAAAGGTCGAATGGATTCGCCGAACCGGGAAACGTGGAGTGGGTCGACTGCCACGACCACCCAGGTCGCGCGCTTCTCAGCCCTTTTTACCTGATCTGACTGTAAAAATCTAGCCCCAAATATGGGGACGTCAATAGCATTACTGATTGATTCATGGAGTGAGGGGAAGAGGTCACTAGGCTCGTGTGGGAGAATAGAGAGAGGAAGATTGTGGATGAGAAGCTCCACACTTGTAGGCGCTTCCCTGAAAACCTGGAACGGATTGTCACCAACCGGGAAGCTCTGATTGAGCTTCTTAGTCATTGCATCAAAGAAAGGAGAGTAAGCGGAAGACGGGATGTAGGGATTGGCTGTGAGAGTGACAGCCCCATTGCGATTACCCGAGGCAGTAAGGGAAAGAGGTAGAGCGTAGTTGGCCTCTTTAAGCACACCGGCCATGATGTCGGGAAGGGTAGCAGTCATGATGAACGAATCGTTCGGGAGGGTTGGAGAGGCACGGGGGGCAAAGAAACGACGTTGGGCAGCTGGGAGCGGTTGGGGTCCTTTGGGGACACTACTCTTGCTTGACGCAGCGACTTGTGCTGCAGTGGCGTTCTTCTTGCCCTTACCGCCCTTCCTGGTAACCTGTGCCTAGGTTTGTTCTTGGGGCTTCTGGGGATCAGAAACAGTGAAGCCGGGGGGAGGACCGGTATGGAAGAGAGATGTGGCTGGGTAACGCTCAGAGTAGAGTTTGGCTTCCTCTCACTAGGGGTGGCGAGAGGCGAAAAGGATGGCCGCTTGGGCGGAGTCCGGGTGGCGTTTGGCGTATGTGTCCGGGTTGCCATACAATTTTTCCTCAAAGATGAAGGGAAAGTCCAGCGCGGCGACGGTGCGAGACAGGAGGCGGGTGGCGAGTTTTTTCTTCTGCTGAGCAGGTTTGGCTTGGACAGCAGTGGGGGGAGGGGTGGCGCTTGGGGTAGCGGGGGTACCACTTGTGTGGCGCGGTGTGAAGAGAGAGCAGCAACACGAGAGGACAAGTCCTTGAGGGACCCCTCCAGGTTGGATGTGGCTGGTGGTGAGGGGGTGGCTGAGCGCTCTTCCTGGGCGTAGGTGAGGGACTCAACCGGCGAAGTCAAGAAGGTAACAGAGGCACCAAGGTCATTAACTATGGCAACGAGTTGGGCGAGAAGAGGGGCCATAGCGAGTTGGCTATGGGGGAAGGTAGCGGCGGACGTATGGTAGACAGTGGGGAAAGAAGCCAGATCAAGGCGAGCGAGCCTGGCAGCATGCCCAAGACTGTTGGCGACATTGTCACCCTCCCCGGAGAGAGAGGCGTGACTGGACTGGAACGACAATGAGCGAGAGATAGGATCAGCCCTACTGTCCTGGCGAGAGGAGGCAGAGCGAGCAGGGCCGACAGCCGAGGCCGGGCCTGCACCAGTGGAAGCGAGAGGGGTAGACGACATCTGGACAAGGCCAACAGGCCAGGCCGGGGGACAGGGAGGAGGAGGAGAGAGAAAATAAAGTCAAACTACCAGTTCGACTTTCCAAGAATAAAAATCATCTCAGCAAAGGTGAAATATATATTTCACTTGAAGTTGAAGCCCAAGTGCAAAGCGAAAATAGATGTATCGTGAAGAAATAAAGGCCAAACCCTGAGGTTTATGTTGGCCGAATGCGGAAAGTATTTTAAGCGAGAGGAAAATAGAGGGCGGAGTTCTTGTACCTCTTTTTTTTTTTTCTTTTTTTTTTTTTTTTTAATCATGTGATTATTTATTTAGGCACAAAATCTTGGATGCAGCTCGCGCTAGGGCATATAAAAAACATTAATTCCAAAAACAAAGAAAGGAAAGAACAAAATTCAAACAACACGTGCAAAAACTCTGCAAGCGGGATCATCAGAACCCTGTCGCATCGCCATCGATGACTAACAAAACAAAAGCAAAGTAAAATCCTCCTTATACCAATAAAAAGAACATTCACCAGTAATGAAACCTCCCCGCCCTACCTGCCCACTGCCGCAGTGAACTAGGAACAAAGAAAACTCATACACTGTATAGAAAATACCCTGAGCAAAAGCTCGAGCAGGGGAGTTTTTGAAGTAGCAATACCTAGAAGGCCGGGGCCGAGCTAGGGAGTTTTTGTGTTAAGCACTATCTGAGCCCGAACCCGGCTCAGGAGTAGCAGTATTGGCTCGAAAGCGCAATATGGTTTGAGGGAACCCAGTGCGAGTAGCGTAGAGATATTCAGCTAACCCGCGGATGTAACGGGGGCACTCTATAGAGAGGTGAACTCTATGGTTGCGACCGCACCAAAACTCAAAGTAGAAGATAAAGATAGAGTAAATAATTCACGAAGAATCAAAATGGTTAAACTTAATATCGTTAAGCTGAAAGCTTCACTAAATAAGTTCTCTGGAGGAAAAGTTGGTTATCGAAGTAGAATGCCAAACGCTTAAACTTAAGTAGATATCAGATTTAAGCCTTTGACATTCACCACTACTCCGACCTTGTGCGAGCACCCTATCCTGCTCAGGGTTTGTCCGAGGT
>Ga0307509_10002253_pt1 | contig 31577 bp, 33 predicted proteins | sample 10_EM_MG_FD_202245 | JGI IMG/M metagenome (GOLD analysis project Ga0307509, IMG submission 202245) | Populus trichocarpa ectomycorrhiza microbial communities from riparian zone in the Pacific Northwest, United States - 10_EM | ecosystem: Host-associated > Plants > Roots > Unclassified | place...
TTAAACCGTTTTTCCCCCCCCCCCCCCCCCCCCCCCCCCCGTCAACTAATTGCTAACATCGCCAGTTCGTCCAATGCCTCGCAAACCCCTTCTACCTAAATTTCCTCGCGCACAGCAAGATCCTGGAAGATGAGCGATTCAAAAACTACATAGTCTACCTTCAATACTTTCGTAAACCCGAGCACACGAAGCTGCTCACGTACCCAGTGCACTCGCTGGCGGCGCTGACGCTGTTGCAGCAGCCAGCTTTCCGGGCCGAGATCATGAATCCGGGGTTGGCGATGGGGATGTTGAGCGAGGTCGTGGCCGAAGGGAAGAGGGAAGGTGAGAGGGAGAAGGAGAAGGAGAAGGAGAAGGAGAAGGTTGGGGAAGGAGAAGGTAGTGGGGGGAGTGGTGGCGGTGGGGAGGGAGGGGTTGGGGGGAATTGAGGGATGGGCTGTCACAACAGCTGTGGGGTCGAGCAGGAGAGCTTGAGGTTGTGCTGTAATATTGTACAATAGGGGGAGGTTTCCACTGTTCAAATATATCTGATCCTGGAGTTCGCATTGGTTCTATGAAATAGCTACAGTGGTAATCTTTTACAGTGCGCCTTGAAATTGTATGTCTCACCCGATAAATAGCAATTGACGCACCGAAAGAAATAACCTAGGGGAAACCCAAGCAAAAACTATCCCCTCCCAGTCAACGTCTCCAACCTGCTTACCAGAACTTTATGCTTCGCCACAACCCCCACCCACTCCTCTTCCCCTCCATCCCCATCTTTCTCCTCCTGTTCCTCATCTCCCATGCCAAAGCACTCAATCACGCCTAGAATAGCTCCAAACTCCCCACCCAATCTCCCCATACTCCCAGCAGCATACAGCACCTGCGTGAGCAAACTCTCCCGAACACTCCTCTCCTCTATAGTCTTCAGATACCTCCCCAGTGTCTCGGTCAAGAGCGACAACAGATGCAACACAAAGCTAGCCAGCGGATCCGGCGCTTGACCACCTTCGGGATCATCGTCATTCGCGCTAGAGCTCATATTCGATAGGGTTGAACTGCTCCTGCTGCGGATACCTATCCCCACCGAACTCATTATCGGCGAATGTGGATGTGGAGAACTCGGTGGTGGGGGGTCCGGGTTTACGGCGGGAAGAGCGTTCGGGAATATACTCTTGTACATAGAAACTATACCGAAACTCTGCTCTCGGAAGACCTCTATCCAGCGTTTCAAGTAACGCTCTGTCTGTGTGCCGCCGCCCCAGCTGCTAGGCGCCGGGGTCGCTGTAGCATTATTTGCAGAGGTACTGCCTTTTTTGTCTTTTTGTCGACGCTCCCGCTCCTCTTCGGCTAGTTCTTTGAGCGGATCCAAGGCACTGAGAAGACCAGAGAGAAATGCGAGCCTGCAGACAAGGAATAGGCCGCGCAGGCCTCGCTCATCCATTGCGGCTTCTTTAGTGCCACACCGGCGGAGGAAGCCGATCGTTTTCATTGCCGTTGGGAGCTTTAATGGGCCGCGGAGGGTGTTGATCAGGTTTGTTGTCATGGACTTTTGCAGCGTTTCGCATTCTGCATAGACCGAGCCAATTGTTGGCGAGTCATGATATAGTAAATGCAGTCTTCGGACATGAGCTAGGAGGTCGAGCGCTGTTGGATAGGATGATGTGGAGATTAGGGACTGGAGGAGCGTTGGGAGTTGTAGAATGTCTAAGAGCCTATCTAGGTTTTTTGAGAGGAGGTGGGCCTTCGAGCGGTTGGTTAGGTATGTCCCGTCTCGACTAAAGTTTGTGGTAAAGTTCGTTATTTGAGAGTCTATCGCGGGCAGACTGTTTTCGAGGGCAGTGAGGGAGGAATGAAGCAACACTGTGGATTCGGGAACCGCTGAGAGGTGATTAGAAGCGGCTATGATGGACTTGTGAGACCGCGAAGAGAGGGATTGTAGCGAGAGGTTTAGGGAATGTAATGAAGATGATAACGATGCTGGCTCGGACCCCGCAATTGAGGTGAGTGGAAGCGAAGATAGCCGGGAGAGATATTGTGTTGAAACAGCTGGGTCCGGTGGAGGAGCCGACTGAGGGATGTGTGGAAGTAAAAGGTCAAAAAGTGGGTTGAATGAGGAGGCCGAGTGGTCCATTATGAGTATTTGTGGAAGGAGTCAATTTGGCTCCTGGCCATTGGTCTTAAGCTGCAGCATACCCGTCTCCTGTAGTTGCTGAAGTTACCCGGTTAGATTACCTTGGGGTTGAATTTCACGTAACATCACTCGGGGTGCTGAGGTGCTCAGGTGCTGCCTGCGGTTCTCTAAAGTCCCCGGAATGGGATGCAGATAGCATAGGTGATTCAGTTATAGAATAACTAATGGCACCATTCGCGCCGGATTTTGTGAGAACTACCGTAGTCTATGCTTAGGACATCTAACTCACGCTCCGGAGACTTTTAAAAACCGCTAGTACTTTACACGATACTTGCAACATGCGGCGCAATTAGATTTTGGTATAATTTTGCCCAAAGGGTTTAATGAAATAGTTCTATGTCTCAGTAACTTTTGTCTATTCCTCTTGAGCCCCGCCAGCCCCACCACCTTGCTTAGCTCCCTTAGCACCACAGATTTCATCTACACGAAGAAGAAGGCAAGCAGACTAGGGGGATTGTTAGTAAGGTGCGAATCCAAGCATGTAGGTAAGTCTTTGCTTTTCTCACCTCAATAGCCGTCTTGATGCTTTGCAACTTCACTGCCTCGGGCTCCCAGACACCATATTCCTTCATGTCAACAATCCTACCGGTATCGCCGTCAATGCCCCAGGTATGCTCCTTCGCGACATGTTTCGCACGTAACAGGGTGAGCACTCTGATTGGGCTGGCGCCGGCGTTTGTGACTAGTGTCCTAGGAATGACTTCCAGGGCCTCTGCAACTCCTCTGTAGGGCCACTGCTGCACACCTTCGATAGACTTTGAGATCTCCGCGAGGCGTACAGAAATAGCCATCTCGGCTGCGCCACCTCCAGGAGCCAGCCGGGGGTGGAAAAAGACATTGCGTGCTACTGCCATTGCGTCTTGTAGATTGCGTTCGATTTCGTTAAGGATATCCTTAGAGGGACCACGAAGGAGGATTGTGCATGCTTTAGGATCTTCACACTTTGTCATAAACGAAAAGTATCTAGGAGGGTCAGCTGTGTTACTTCCACGGGCCCTCAAGCTTCGCAGGGTAGGGTTGGGATCAGTACTCATCACCAATCTTCTCAATTTCAAAGAGACCACATTTTGTACCAACATCTGACTCATTGATATCGTCTACACGGTTCACAATTGTAGCACCAACGGCACGAGCGATACGATTGTTATCGGTCTTTCTAACACGGCGGAGGGCTGTTACATTACCCTTAAGGAGGTAGTGTTGAGCAAGATCTTAAGGTATCATCGTTAGTCTTTCACCTCAATGTAGAACTAGGAGGGGGGCACACCAGAAACTCCCTTCTCCGTAATAACTAAATCCGGCTTGAACGCTAGAATAGCATCACACATAGCCTTAACCTGCCTTTCCTCTATTTCCAAGATCTTGCTCCAGTCCTCCTCCTTACTAATTTCGATATTAGTCTGAGACTCGCCCTTCTTATACTCTAGCGGGCAATCCAGCAAGATGATCCTGGGGTTCTCAATCCTCCTCCTCATCTTCGGATGCGTAATATCCTTATTCAGCATAACACCATCAAGAACTCTTGAATCCTCAATCTCTCCTCCAGGAATTTTCTCGACCCTAGCGTAACGCTTGATGTCGACCTCCTTCTTCCCTCCTTGATCCTTCGCCACAGTGCGGACAGCCGAAAGGGCAAGATCACACATCAGCTTCGACCATCGAGAAACAAACTTTGTGCCAATAGAAGACTGGATCAAGTTATGCATCGCCTCATCATCATCGGTAGAGATAGGGATGGAGATGTCCTCGACGATAGCTAGGGCATCGGCAAGGGCTTTCTTGAATGCCTGGATAATGACGACGGGATGGATGTTGCGTTGCAAATGCGGGAGAGCTTGTGCGAGGATTTCACCGGCAAGGATGATAACGGTAGTAGTACCATCTCCAACTTCTTCGTCCTATTCACAGAGAGAGCATAAGATTAATAGCTACTTCTTTAAAAGGACCCAACCCGCCTACTGCACAGATCTCAGAGTTCCCGTCACCCCCGGAACTTGAAGCAATAGTAGCAACCAATATAGTAGGGAAAACGGCCATACCTGCGTCCGACTCAACTCAATCATGCTCTTAGCAGCAGGATGAGCGACCTCAATTTCTCTCAGAATAGCATGTCCATCGTTTGTCAGCACGATTCCACCCATTGGGTCCAACAGCATTTTCAACATTGCTTTAGGACCTAAACAAGACCGAATAATGTCCGCAACGGTCTTAGCAGCGGTAATATTCGAGATTTGAGCTTTGCGTCCTATCCACCAACACAAGCACTCATCAGAAAATCAAACTTGGTCAGATAAAATGTGAAATATTAAAAATGTGTGAAATACCAGTCTGACGCTCCCCGGACTGGGTGTTCATAACCAGCACTGGAGCTTGCATTGTAGAGAGAATAAGAGGTAATTATCTGGGGTGAACTTCTAGGGGAGTTGCTTAAGCACGGAGAAGAATGGATCTGATAGAAAGGGGTGGGTTGTTGGATGGTGGGGTGTAGAAGGCGGCAATGCGGGGCGGAAAGGACTATGCAATATTTTTGTTTCGGTGCAGAATATTGCCAAGCCTTATGGTATTTTTGATTGCCCGCCGAGCCCTAACAACCCCCATTATACTACTTGTGGAATACTTGAGCGGTAAGGACACTTCCATCACAACTTCGAGATCCCCCTCCCCCCATCAACTACCACTTCCGCTACCAAAATCCATCCGCAAACCTATCATATTGTGCCGCTTCACAATATCCACTCCCCCGACCATCGGGTTCTGTACCGGTGTATCTACCAAAACATAAGCACAAGCACACTCCTTAAACATCTATCATCATGGTCTCCTGGTCAACAATACAAACCTTCCTCGTCCTATTAGGACCTATCATCTACTCCCGCGGCAAAGCTTTCTACCAATCTACGAAGCTCCATGGTCCCCCGAGAGCCCTCACTCTGGGCACCCACCGCATCTTAAACATTCTCTTTGTAGCCGGGGTAATCGCCCTTCTCTCCACCCTCCCAACTTTCGCTCCGGAAAACATCTTCCAAAAGACCGGCTCGAGGTTGCAGATCCCCACAGACACCCTCTTCCACCGGCTTTCGAAGACCCGAGACATTACGCCTGACGACGAAATACTCCGTGCGCGGCTGGCGTCGAAGGAGGGAAGGCTGACATACGCTAACTTCGGACCAAAGCCATTGGTGGAGTGTTCGTGGTGTAGCTCGGAAGAGGCGAAAACCTACTTGTTTTACGCCTTGCCGACTCTTGCGCTACCGCATCTTCTGCATATAGCTGTGTTGGGCGTTGTTACATCATCTTACTTCTCCCCCTTCGGGAGTGTGTGGAGGACTCAGGCCACGGTTGCCGGGCTCGCGCTTTTCTTAGCAGAGCTGTACTTTGTCGGAGTTTCGACGTCGGATCGCGACGCTAACACGTTGGCGAGGTTGCCCGCTGACGTAGTCTGGACGCACTGGAGATTGAACTTTTGGCGTGGGATTGGGATTGCGTTTGTGGATGCTTGGTTGGGTTATGTTATCTTCCTCACGGGGACTGGGAGGTGGACTGCCGGCCTAGATGGACTCCATGTGCAGGAGAAATTAGAGACTCTAAATAAGGCTTCAGAACTTGTCTATGCCAGACTACATTCTGAGAACTTTTTGCGGCAAACAGTGCTGCGGAATAAGGACCTAAGAGAGAAGTCTTTCGAGTTCTGGACGGCGGAGGAGAGGGTTGGGAAGGAGATCATGCTGGACGAGGAAGTTAAGAACGTTCGCGCGAACCTCACATTGAACATCACACAACTGACAGAGGAGGCGGCGCAAAAGAGCGAGGGGATGTTGAACACAATAAACACTTGGAGAGGACTCCCAACCCAGGTTCCTCAAACAAGCCCTGCACAACCGCCAACTGCTGCCTCCTGATTACTTGATGCGTACTTTGTCGCCCACTGCCATGAATTGTATCCGCTATTTTTACACACGCGTGTTTCTATTTTGTACATAGTCGTATAGAATTCGGAGTTGAGGTTTCCTCCCCTTCCTTTTCCCCAATAGCAATAATGAGATATCTAATATCCCCCCCCCCCGGAAAAAACTGCCCAAGTTTATGATACAATACCTGAGATTTTTGTTGTATGTCCGTGAAAACAATTGATGATAAGAAGGGGAAGAAAACACCATCACCAGCCATTAGATATAAAAAAACCCCAAATCACTTTTCAGTACTTACCCCCAGCTCATCTAAGAGGGTCCCCTCAGCGAACTTCCTTCTATTCTCCTGCCACTCGGCCCAAGCCAGTCCCTGCAGTAGACAATCTGCCAAATCATCCAACTTGGGAATCTTCCTCTTGACGCCGGGAGGACAGACAAAGTCATCGACAATATCCTTGAGATCCTCAGCGACGTCAAACATCATACCCTTCTCAATCCACTCACTGACGAGTGCGATCTTCTGCAACTTGGTCCTACTCGGCCCACTAAGCTTCCTCTCGACATATGCCATTTCCCCACTAGCGGTACGCTTCCGCACGCGACTCATGACTTTAACACTCCCGTCAACCCAGTAGTCCATGACCCGCGCGGGACTAACACTCTCGACACTGGCGGAGATCCTCTCCTCATTATGCAGACAGCGCAACACAGCATGGATCATAGCTTCGAAGCGGTTGACGTGCACAATCCATTCCACTACGGCGATGCCAGCGCCAGACTTTATCCGCTGCTGCTCGATCAGGATGGCGTCCAGGGGTGGGAAGCGCTGGAGGATACTGCGGCAGAAGTTGTTGGCGTGCACGGCGAATATTGCCGGCTCGAAGGACTCTTTTATGGGCTTTGGGGGTGGGTTAGCGTCGCGCCCAGCCAGGGATTCGGCTAGGATTTGGCGAAGTTCGTCGAGGTTTTCGGGGCGCCGCTTCTTCTTTAGGGCGGAGGGGGAGGATCTTGAGCCGAGGTCTGATTGCTCTTCTGTTGAAGTGGAATTCATTCCCAAACGGCGGTCACCCGCCAACCCCTCTTGGGTCGATTCCATAGATGCTGACTTCCCTGTCACCTTCAACCGTTCCGAGAGCGTTTGCCCCCAATCTCTGGATGTGGCCACCTGCCCTATCCCCACCGGCCCCCCAGCTGCCTGTGGCTCTTTTCTGGTCTTTTCCTGAACTTCAGGATTCAACCCGGGAATAAGTCCTTTCAATTCCTCCATAAACTGCGACATCTTCGTCCTCCTAACCTCTGGTTTAGCCTCCGGTTTAGCCTCCTTTTTATTCCTCCCCCCCTTCTTCTTCGCCTCCTCCTCGGCCGCATTCACCTCATCCTCCTCCTCGTCTGCTGGTACCTTCGTATCATTCCAAATCTCCATTCCAGGCGGGGTCCTCCCAGCCTCCGTAGGCGGGATACATATCCGTTCCCACGCCAACACCTTCGGCCGAGCTAGCTTCTTCCCAGGACTGGGTAACTCTATAAAGCAGAAGGCGAGATTCCGAATCCCCATGTCAATGCTGACCACTCGTCTCGCTGAATCCAGCGGCGCAGCTTTGTGTGAGGTGACTCGCGAAATCATCTGCTCCTTCGTGCCATTTAGCTCGAGTCCCAGACACTTGAGCAGAAATTTGACTTGTGGCAGCTTCAGGTTCAAAAGCGAAGACTTGGAAGGGATGGCCATTTGGTTGCCATAGGAGGGAGGAGAAGGATTTTGGTAGTAGAGGGGGGAAAAAGAATTCCTTTTTTTTTTCGTGATGAATTGAGGTGGTTTGTAGTTTGGATGATGCAGAAGGAAGAGGGAAAAAAAAGTTGAGGGGTCTGCATATCTTTGTTGAAGTTGATGTTAGACTCTGCGCCACAGAATTTAGGGTTTGATTGCTGCAAGGTTTGTAAATGTATCAATAAGCCAAACCGTTTTCGTCTTAAAGCCTTGGCCTTATCGCGCGTGTGGCACCCGGATTGTGTACTCGAGTACTCGAGTATAGATACCGGCAGTGCAAACTCAAGCAGGACGACCCGGTCGTTTTGTCAATGCTTTACCCTCGGCAGCCGTCACATTATCTCTCAACTCGCCAGTCTATTATCCATTCTTCTCCCGAAGTGTACAGTGCCAGCACCTGCAAACATTTCAGATTCACTCAGGCTTCAGCCCCTCCTCCCCCTAAAAATAAATAAATAAATAAACAAGCAGAAACACGAGATCTAATTACAGACAATCTGGGAATCTACAAGATGAGGTAGCATATCGGGGGAACATAGCGCAGGAATCGTCTTGGGTCAAACCGGTGGGAGGGGCGTTCTGTACAACCTGTATATTTAGAGAGCATTCTTGGAAGTGTAGCTAGTCACTCTCTAGCCTATCCGTCCATTTAGCAGGCCCTAAGGACAAAAAATTAACTGTGATGTTTACTTTATCAAAGCCATAATTTGCCCACTGACAGGGCCCCCTGGGACACCAAAGTGATACTTCATGAATATCTTGTTCCAAGATATTGATGGGCCTGATGATTAGCTGTTCCCAGCGCCCACTGATTGGTTTTTACCAATCATAACTAACTTGAATGCCTAAAGCCTAGGACGGATTAAAACAAAACCCAATGAGAACATCCCTTAGCAAAGTAATTTATCCACCGCCTTGTGCATCTCACGCTCCCGTGTAGAGATAAGAAGCCCTTACACTATGCTATGCATTCTGCACCCAGAAATATAACCCAATTTTTTCAACCATGGACCTACGGACCAGTCTTCTTTCGCCTGTTTTCTACATGTTGGACCTCAAAGGCCATTTCTCTCAGTGATGATAAATCCCGAGTGATTGGACATGACACAGGGCAGGCTGTGGCGGTGGAGGCGTCGGGCCCTGGGCCAAAGCACAGGACCACACACAACTCGTGGAGCTGTGGGCCTCACCAACGTCATCAGGTCCATAATACACTATGAATAACCCGATGCAGCAAACAAAACTCGCTTCCCAGCGGTCACTGCTTGAGGAGAACATAACTGTAGGCACACTCAATCCAACCACCTCGAAGCCCCCGTAAACTAATCTTGACCCTGCAGGTAGCCGAATCCCTTGCAGATTCCCTATTTCTCAATGCAAAGTACGACGAGTCTCTCGAAGCCGCAATAAAGTCCATCGAACATTGCAGGAAAGCACGCCTTCAGGCCCCTGACGCCAACAAACCGCGGTTAAGCGAAAAGTGCGAGCAGCTCATCAGGAAGGCTGAGTGGATTAAGAAACTTCAAAAGAAGGCACTGGAGAGAGCTCAGAATGGGGATCGGAGTTTAACATCCACACTACTAGTGCTTCCCCCTAGCAGCTCGGGAAGTGCCGCCAGCCGAAAACCGCCAATATCTACAAACAAACTTACGGTTAAAGAGCAAACACTGTTATGGAAGTCTTCGAAGGTTAACGGCCTTACCTATCCACCGTGGGAACGCGACCCTAGGCCTTCAGAATTTTTCCCGGATGGGCTGTTTTCGTAAGCCACTGTCGTTTTTTTCTCTCTCTTGTGATTAGGATTGCCGGCCTGACACAAACGAGAGACCCCTCTGGATTTTTGCATCTCTCTGATTCACAGCGATCTATGCTGGCAGCTTGGAGACGACCGGACGAGATATTTGAGAGTGGGGAAGTTTTGTTGCCTGGAAGGGGGCACACACTTGACCTGACACAAGATGTTGTCACCGATTGCTCGGTAGTAGCCAGTTTGTGTTCAACTATAGGAAGAGAGGAAAACGGTTTCGGGAAGGTAAGTTCTCTGAGATGGGCAACTTTCCTTGGGAATATGGGCTAAGCTTAGGGGTTAGATTCTTTCGAATATTTTATACCCACAAAATCAATACAATTGTCCAATAGCTAGCCCACTCGGAAAGTACATCGTTAAACTCTATTTTAACGGTTGTTTTCGCAAGGTTGAATCCCCACGAGTATTAATATTAAGCGCAAGTACTCATAGAACTATTATTAGGTGATTATCGACGATTACCTGCCTGTTTCGAATAATTCCCGGGCATTATATGTGACTTGCCGTAACAACCCACAAGTCTTTTACCCTGCACTCATCGAGAAGGCTTACCTAAAGTTGATGGGCGGATATGATTTCCCCGGCTCGAATTCTGGGACGGATTTGCTGGCATTAACCGGATGGATTCCCGAACATGTATTCCTTCAATCCGATGATGTTCTACCGTGCAGCCTATGGAAAAGGATGTACAAGGCATGGGGGTATGGCGACGTTTTAATAACATTAGGGACTGGAAGCATGACTAGGAGGGAGGAAATGGAATTAGGCCTAATAGGGGACCATGACTATGCTGTCCTAGCTCTGAAGGAAGAGAAAGGCCAAGGCATGCTGTTGGTCAAAAACCCATGGTCTGAGGGCACGGTATGGAAAGGTGCTCCGGCGTTTGACTTGGACGAAGAAGAGGATTTTGATGCCGGCTCCGGAGTTTCCACCTTCGAAACAAACAGGCTCAGAAATGCACTCCCGGCTCCTTCAGAAGAAGAGGATTCTCCTGGTGTATTCTGGATATCACAAGATAACGTTTTTCGTCATTTTACGAGCATATATCTCAACTGGAACCCAGACCTTTTTACACATAGGAATGATACCCACTTCACCTGGGATCTGAAAGGGAAGAGATCCGAAGATTGTATCGGGGGAAACCCACAATTCTGTCTAGAGAACCCAAGCCCAGACCCTGCGCTCGTCTGGCTGTTGTTAGGGCGTCACATAGTTTCCACAGAATCCTACAAAGTTCAAACCGGGACTGCGAGCGAGAAAACAAGCTATATATCATTGTATGTATTCGAAAGCCCAGGACGGCGGGTTTACCGATCAGAATCAGCCCTTCATGCAGGTCCATACGTTGATTCCCCCCAGACCCTCCTTCGTATCGGCGCCATACCACCCAAAACGAAATACACCGTAGCCGTTTCCTCCCAAGACCTATCCAAGACCCAACACACCTTTACGCTCTCGGCATTCTCCCTAACCCCCATCCACATATCCCAAGCAGAAGACCCCTACGGCTTCCACAACGTCCTACAGTCCCAATGGCTCCCCGACACCGCCGGTGGCAGTGCCCAATCTCCAACCTACTCCACAAACCCACAATTCCGCCTCTCCGTCCCATCAACCTGCAATTTAATGCTCCTCCTTGAAGCTTGCGATACCCTTCCCATCCACGTGAAGCTAGTCTGGGGCGGCGGGAAGCGCGTAGCGTCGGTGACGACCCGCGACATAATCACCGAAAGCGGGGAGTACCGCCGCAGTTGTGCTCTTGCAGAAAAATACTCTTTGCAAGAGGGCATGTACACGATCGTTGCATCTACCTTTGAGCCTGGCCAAATCGGTGACTTTACCCTAACCGTTGCGTCTACCATCCCACGCACTACCATTACCCAATTACCCTCAGAGTCCGCGGGCAAGCTACGCAAAGACATACAGGGCGTCTGGGAGGCAGGTGTGACAGCAGTAGCCTATCCACTAGAAGTAGAACGCTTCACTAGGGTTTCTGCCAATGCTCGCACGCTATGGACAAACTCGAGAGCGCAACCGATGCTTAGGATTTCCATAAAGAGGAAGATTGGCAGTTGGAGACAGACGGAGGCTAGTTCTGGGGGCGAGGGCGAGTACTCGGACGTGCCGCAGGGGGTTAGGACGGGGGATGTAGACTTGAAGGGGGGGTGGGATTGCTTAGTCGTTCTTGAGAGGATGGGGAATGAAGGGGGGAGTATGTATGGAGTTGAAGTGCTCAGTGACGGGGTGGTGCACTTAGGGGAGGGGGTCCTGGTGGAGGAGTGATGGGTAATGAGTAGATGGGTTGAATTGCAGTTGTTGCCGGGTATCGCGTGATAGCTCGTGATAGCTCGTGAAACAAGGTTCCTTCCAAACAGATGGAGAAATTTATCGGGAAAAATTCCACATATCATAAATCGAACTGAATGAAGCATAGCCCGAGCAACACACAAACACCACATACACGCCGAACTGGGCAAGTATAAAAAAATGAAGAAAATGAAAAGTAGATCAACTAAATCGCCACTAAGAAACCCCATTAAGATATATCACATCGCCACCAAAACCATACCAATGCAATCACTTGAGCCTATATCATTAAAAAAGAAAAACCATTAGCCCGAACCTCCCAAAACCCACTGCCAAAAGAGCCACAAACCTTGACATAATAGTACTCTCCCCACCTCGGGGCACATAAGTCCCACGGCTCCGGACAATTTCGAGCATATCCTTACTCTTATCATCCCGACACTTGATAACGGACTCGACCCAAGTGATGGGGAGGTCCCAATAACTCTGCTTGAAGGCATCATACTTCTCGCCAAGGAGCGGCTTCTCGCTACAAATGAGGGCAAGGAAGTGCTCCAGCACGGTCCACACGCCCTTGACCTCGCCCCGGTCAACGAACTCCGTCAGGAAGCCGTATCCAACGGCCACGTCCGAGCGGATTTGCGCCGCCGCATCGGAGGAGCGGAATTTTGCGCCTCTGTTGTGCACGCCGCCGAGGTAGGCTACACACGTCTTTTCCGAGAGCTGGTGCATGAATGCCGGGAACAAGTCTGCGTCGAGGCCCGGGTTCAAGTCGACGATGTAGGAGCGCATGGTGGTGGCCATGGTTTCCATGTCCGAACCGTTGTACCAGGCTGGCGTGAAGAGGTTCTTTATCGGTGGTTTGAGGTCGTTGAAGATGATTTCTATTATCTGCGCGAGGCAGTAGGTTGCTAGGTCCACGAAGCCGTTCATGGCGTCCTCCAGCGCGCGGCGGACTTGGTCTTCGTATTTCTTGGACAGCATTGGGGCGACGCGGTCTGAGATTTCCTGCGTGTAAGCCGCTGAGCGAATTTGGTCATTTGCTACCGCCATCATGTACTCCAGGATCCCGTCGGGGAGGTCTTCCAGGTCTTCCTTTGTGGTGGCTCTGACGTGCTTGTTTATTTCGTCTGCCATGACTTCTTGCCAGCGGACTTGGCGGTTCTTGAGCAGGCGAACGCACTCGTCCACCACTCCCGTTACGACGTTGCCCTTGTTGCTGTCGAGCGCGACGTTGAGTTGTTGGTTTATCATGGTGAACATTGTTGGCACGCTGGGCATGTGCCATTTTGAATCCTCCTCGTTGGGTTGGTGGGTTCGGAGGATGAAATCTTTTGTGTCGTCCTCCATTATCTTGTTCATCCATTCTTCCATCTTTTTGACGATCAGTTGGGAGTATTCCTTCAGTAGTTCCGCTTCTCGGCCGTCGATGAGTTGAGGTTTTAGTTCGGCCGCTTTAACGCCGAGCGTCTTCATACCCTTATTATATTCCCCATTCCACAGGATAATATTTAGTAGACTTTGGCCGTCGAGGTCGGGTTTTTCGATTTGGTCTTTCAGAAAGTCGTGCATTAAGTTATGGTAGATTTCAAGGTATGTGTCGAAGATTTTCCAGCGCCGGGGCATCAACTGGACAAACTCCGTTTTGACGGTTCGTAGGTCGTTAAAGTACCAGCCCAGGCACCGCTCTAGGCCCTCCGGGTCGCCTTCGAATTGCTCCTTTGCAGCTTCGAATTTAGCTTGAGCGGCGGCTTTTACGCAGGCGAGGAACTTTTCCTTATATCCTCGAGCTACTTTAGGCCCCTTTTGTATCGATTTGAATCTTGGCTCTGTCTGTCAGCGATATCGCGATGGAGATGGCTTCGGTCGTTGTACCTTGTAGCTAGATCCTGATGATTGTTTTGAGCTTCCTGAAGAGCCAGGACCTTCTCGTCTGACCGTTCTTCAGAGTCGATGATCTTTGCAAGACGAACAACAAGACTTCTATTCCCAGCTCGAACCAGCTCGATCAAGCTCATAGCAATAAGCCCAACCCTCTCATCAAACATTCCTACTGTATTCTCCAGTGGTGAAAAATAGTTCTCGAGCGTCTCCTTAACATCGTCATCCGCTCGCTCGCTCTGATGCATAACATCCTCCTTGAAATCCTGTAATTGCATAATCGCGAAGTGGACCGGCAGAAGGTTCGGCATCTCGTTTCCCAGCGCTAGAACCCCATTGTCAGTTCCGCGTCGTACCTGCCGGACAAATCCCCAAACCTACAATCGCCAGAGTCATCCGCAAGCATGCGATCCACTTCCGCCAGTCGAGAATCCAGGCCCTGGAGCTTGGACTTGATTTCCTCCACAGCGACAAAATTCCGGTGAATCTTCGAAATCTTGTTTATCAACGGGAATTCATCGATCATATCCTCCGCCTCACTACACAATTTATCAATCTAAGCACCCGCATCAGCTCTACCGGCATTCTTGACGATCAGGGGAGAGTGGGAGCGGGGAAGGAAACGATACTTTGATCATCTCCTCCTTGGTCGCATTCAAGATCTTTTGCCCATCATTGATCGCATCGATCCCGGACTAACAAGCAATTAGCGACCCAAGCTCTCGGTAGTCTTTTACCCACCGTGGAAGCTATACCTGCGTGACCTTGAGCTGCGTCGCGAGCGCTGCCTTAAGCTGCGTGTCAACATGACCCTTCTTTCGCGAGAATTCGGACTTGAGCGAAGCTATCTTGTCAAGGTCCTAAGCGAAAAACAATGATTAGCCCCAGGCACTCCCATAGCATACAGACAAGGGGGGGGGAGAAGCTACTTCCGGGTGTCGTAGGAGCTCGGTGAGCTTAACGGATATGCTGTCGGCCTCGTCCATCGTGACATTGGTGGGGTTGAACTTGTCCGGGAGATTGCTTCTGGAGCGGGTACCTGTGAGGCTCAAACTCGCGAGCATGAAGAAAGAGCTTGGCATTTTGGGAGTGGGATAATATCGGGCAAAGTGACACGTTTTACCTGCAGATAACAGGAATTATTAAGGCTACGGGGAACATAAGTATTCCGGACATCAGGAGATATCCGTTCATAGTCTCTCCCATCTCTTTCAATATAAAACCTCCTTGGGAATGATTCTATGGAAAAATAAATAAACACCGCTCCGAGGTTGCTCCAATAAAATTCTCACTTGTTTCGAGTGATACTCGATGATTACAATCTTGTTGGTCAAATAATATGCAGCTGTCCGTGTTAGAGCAAACCTGTTATCACCACACTGGCTCCGCCGCATAAACCTGAAGGTTTACTGAAGTCTAGGAAATCTTTCTTTCTGGAGTTTCTACCACGCACGCTCGTGCCTTCCCCCCTTGATCCCTTGGGCGAGTGATAGGCCGGTGGTAAAGGGCGCACAGCAAGATCACCAGTGTTTGAACTTCAGAGAATTGACGGATAATTGGGCCCAGGATAGTGTAATAATGTTGTGAGGTTGGGTGACCACCGGTCCACTTACCGGAAAGCTACTTGAAAAGGCACAGTATCCGCCCCCTGGTTTCTCCTCGATCTCCTGAAGTAATCTTGTTTCTCTCTCTCGTACCAATGTGGGAAGAGACACTACGACGATCAATAAGGCCTTACCACTTCGGTATACATTCTCAAACCTTCTGGGTAAACCATCCTATTACTTTGGAAGGAGTTATGGGATTTTATTAGTCCTAGTATAAGTATCTAAATTCAAGCCTCCGGAAATCTGTCACCCGCATGCTAGCTCCTATAGCTCCTCATGCCTGCCCTCCGTTTTTCTGCCCACGACCAGCAATACCGTATATAAAATCTTGTAACCCCGGTATATCTCTCCGATATCATCACGCCGATCCCCCAAACCTTTGTCTTACAAAACCAGTTACCCCCCCTGCTCTTTCTTTCTCTCCACCTTTCCAGCGGCGGCCCATGGATCTTGCTATGGCAACAGTACAATTATTTAATTGATTTGGGATCCCACCGCTGAAGGTATGTGGAGGAATTATTGGCGGAGGGGAGGGGGGGAAGCGGGGTTTATGGACCACCGCCATTCCTACCAATCTTGGAGTGGATCCAGGAGGATCACAGGCGGGGAATAGCAGCACTGGGGCAGCAATCGTCCCACCAGGCAATGACCGGGAGATTACCCCGATAACTTCAGGGTCGATTGCGTTCAGCACCGGCCAGAATGAGGAGACTTGAACCAGGAGTGACAAGTCTCTGACGCGGACGGATGATACCAGTTCCCTGCGGGTGGGACGTACACTACAGTACAGGTGGCATCACTGCTGGCATAACTCCACAAGCCCCCAAGTCCTCCGCCCACCCCATCCCATCATAAAATCTCAGTGCAAGGGAACCAAAGCCCACAACACAGACACGATCTTGACATCGGCGTTGGAGGTTAATGTTGGCGAGTGAGATCTTATGAGAACTGATACCGCAGCCCAGAGGTCGAATGATATTGGCACATTACAAATAGGGGTGCACAGCACTCGAGTTGGGGACGTCAAATAGTCACTATGCGTGGTTAAAAGATTGTCTTAGTTTTAAAATCTCGTTCAATAACACTTGGATGGTGTTGAAGCCACATCATGCAGACATCACCAATGGAAAATTTCAAACTGATTAGAGCAAGAGGTGGGTGCACATTAATGTTAGTAAGGTCTTTGTCTGCGTCTAGTCGATTAGAATAGCCATCACACAAACCACGAGCTCTCCTTCAGAAGATTTGCTGTCAGAAATAAATATCATTTGCTAGATAGTAATCTGATACAAGCCAGGGCACGTCGGCCCATAAACACCCCAAAACCCAGTAGGAAAAAAGAAAGACATCAGGAGAATCATTTTACAAGCCACGGCGCGATCACATAAACCCTCAGCCTCGACACCATTTCTAAACTTTACAAAGACCCGCCACGAAGACGAAGAACCAAATGAAGGGTGGACTCCTTCTGAATGTTGTAATCAGAAAGAGTACGGCCATCCTCCAATTGCTTACCAGCAAAGATCAAACGCTGCTGGTCTGGGGGGATGCCCTCCTTATCCTGAATCTTCGACTTGACATTGTCGATCGTGTCAGAAGATTCCACCTCGAGGGTGATAGTCTTGCCGGTCAAGGTTTTAACGAAAATCTGCATTCCACCACGGAGACGAAGGACAAGATGCAGGGTAGACTCCTTTTGGATATTGTAATCCGAGAGGGTGCGGCCATCTTCGAGCTGCTTCCCGGCGAAAATCAAACGCTGTTGATCTGGGGGAATACCCTCCTTATCCTGGATTTTCGACTTAACATTGTCGATGGTATCCGAGGACTCAACCTCGAGGGTAATTGTCTTCCCAGTTAAGGTCTTGACAAAAATTTGCATCCCACCACGAAGACGAAGAACCAAATGGAGAGTAGACTCCTTCTGGATATTGTAGTCGGAAAGGGTTCGACCATCCTCAAGTTGCTTACCAGCGAAAATCAAACGCTGCTGGTCTGGGGGGATGCCCTCTTTGTCTTGGATCTTTGACTTAACATTGTCAATAGTATCCGAGGATTCCACCTCAAGGGTGATGGTCTTGCCGGTTACTGCAGCACACGTTTAGTATCTCACCACTATGTAAACATAGTTATAGAAAACTTACAGGTCTTTACGAATATTTGCATACCGCCACGAAGACGGAGGACAAGATGAAGCGTAGATTCTTTTTGAATATTGTAATCGGACAGGGTCCGTCCGTCCTCAAGCTGCTTTCCAGCGAAGATCAAACGTTGCTGATCCGGAGGGATTCCCTCCTTGTCCTGGATCTTAGATTTCACGTTGTCGATGGTATCGGATGATTCCACCTCAAGGGTGATGGTCTTTCCAGTGACTACGGAAGAATAATTAGGATTTGTCCAACACGCTGAAAAAAGAGGAAAAAAAACAAGGCTGAAAGAGCCTGGATGAACTCACGGGTCTTGACGAAGATCTGCATGGTTGATTGTTTTTAAGGAAGAAGTTTTCTCTTGATGGATATCTTGGGTAGAAAGGTTTGTAGTGGATGGAGGAGAAAGATGGTTTGAAAGTGTCTTGTAGCCGGATTGAGAGATGGAGGGAAGAGAAGGAGTCAGAGAGGAAGTGAGGGGAAGGCAGTTTAAATAGTATGATACCCAAGCTTATCACTCATGCGGCGCAGCTTGCCGCTCTAGGCATCAACCGCTTTCGGCTTAAGGCTTTGTCAAACGCGTATTCTGTGACGCCACCTGCAGCATGCTCTAGCGGTTTCTATGGGCGCCTCTCCGGTTCTGTCACCAAGCCAGGCTTACCCGACCTTTTTTGTGGAGGCAGCGCTTTCTTTCTTTTGCTTCTTATTGCCGAGGGAAAAGCCCTTTTTCGCCGTCATCATCATCATCATCATCAGCAGCAGCAGCATCCAGATGTGGCGAAGTTTCTTCAGAAAAAATAAAATGTAATAATTATTATTACAAACCGTACAGATTCGGGCCCTGCACACGACCATTCAAACCAGGGGGGGAGGGGGAAAAACTCGGAGTGCCGTATGAAGAAATGACTCGGGTCATCGAGAGGATACTGGTACTTGAGAATTGTATGCCGCTGCCATGGACTACTTTTGCTTCCACAATCCTCTTCACCAATACCTATCCCTACTGCATGAATCACAATCCCGTACCGTAGGGGGCGGGGAAAAAAAAAGCCAAAATCCGGCACCAACCACCTATATTTGACGTGGCGGCCCCTCATGCGAACAAGGTCCGATGATACGATAAGTTACTATTTCTTACGGTACGGTGGTTCTGTTGAGGAAAAAAGAAGGAAAAAGGCGACTCCTGCACCGCAAGTACTTTTAAGGCCGCACGGTCACCGTAAGTTAAGGCAAAGCCTCTCCTTCCCTCCTTCTATCCCTCCCTTCAGACTGTGGTGGGCTCTTTCCGGCGCCCGGACCTTGATGGAATCAGTCACTGTTGGCCTTTTTGATGATATCATATGACCAGTACTCGCAGTCGTCTGGCACTTAACCGTACCTGTACCAGCACAGCAGGTGCAGGGCCGTCACGACACTTTAGCAAGTAGTTACAAGGTATCGGTCAATCACGCATTTCGGAGCCGGCCTATGGTGGGAGAGAGGAAAAATCTGCGGAAGTGTTACGACGGAGTATGGGGGTTGTCCGATCTATTGTTCCATAAGTTTCATCTATCGTAGGTAGGAGCTGGAGGAATTGAGAATAACGCCGGCACTATCTAGAGTTTTTGCGCGGCATAGGGAGAAAACAGGCTACTCGGGCATCAGCATAAAATATAATGACCTCAATAGCGAAAATATTGCCTTTTAGCCCTCGGATAAATAAAAAGAAAAATACCAGACCTTACTGGGAGAGGCAATTCAAACGTCTTAGCGAGATTCTCAATCACCCCAGTCTCTCTTTTCCCCAAACAGGTATCACGGTGAGTGATCCTCGTAGCTGAAAATAAAATAATGGTAATAATAAAGACATTCACAAGCCCTGTTCAAAAGGATGTTGGTTTTCCAATTTTTTTTTGCTTACAATGGACCACCGTAAGAAAGCTAGGAAAGACTTCCTGGGAGCAAAAAACATGTGGTCACGTAAAGTATGATAACCTACAGACCCCTCTCTTCGTAAAAGCATTATTCGCCTCTCATTACAGCGACCCTAAAAGGAACGAAAATGAAAGATAGTAAAACAAACTGAGCACATGGATAATGACAATGGAAAGCTTTTGCTTTTGTAATGGAAAATCACCACCTCACCATCCCTCCATTAACGCCGCCTGAATTGAAACCCCAAAAGAGGCCACGGTCTATCATGTAGAATGAAAAACGGTTTAAGGGACAGAGAGCAAGGAGACAAGATGGAAACAAACAGAGTAAACCAAGTCGAGGGGTTACAAATTGTTATGGAAGTCAAAGTGATGGACCGTTAAGCGGACCCAAACAAAGCCTTGAGGTGCTGCCGCGTCTCCTATGACGATGGCAGAGCACTGATATCTCCCTTACCGTTCTCGATCCATTTAGGGTCGATCAGTTTGTTCCTATCAGTGTACAGATGCTTGTATGCATTACGAATCGTTCCGTCGCTAACACCCGCAATTGTCGAAATCTCTTTCGCCGTCTTGGGTTGCTTCATGAGATAGGAAACCATGTAAATGCAAGCCGCAGCACTGGAGATGGGAGATCTCCCAGCAAGAGTACCGATAGTGGCAGCACGGTCGGCAAGTTCCTGAGCAATGGTAGTGCAGTTCTGAGTGAGGTTTAGATTGTTGCAATAACGAATCATAAGTTCAGTGGCTTTCGTGGAGCTCGTAGTCTTGTACTGCTGACTATCATCTACGATACCGCCCGACTTGGTGATCTCATCCATCTTCTTGCTATCCTGAGCCGCGAAGAACTTCTCCAATGCCTTAAAGACACGACCAATTTCCTTCTTGGGAACCTTCGTCAGAGCAAAGATCTCACGGAAGGTTCGAGGAACTTGGCATTGACGGCAAGCGATAAAGATGCATCCGGCAATAATGGCTTCCTGAGGTTTCCCTTTGAAGGCCTTGTGATCATCCACAATCTTGAAAAGTTGCTTCGCCGCATCGGAGACGACCTTCTGGATATTTATAGAGTCGCAAAACGCACCAATTTCCTTATAGGCAGCGAGTAGCCCTTTGGTGGACTTATCGCCAGTGGTCTTGTTCTGAGCTCTATGAAGTTCCCTTCCAGCGCCTCCTGGAGTGTACGAGATTGTGGTCTCTAACTGAGCACCGTTCAAGAAGGGGTTCGCCGCATCTCCAACACGGGAAGGATCATCACCAGCCTGATCATCGTTCGAGAAAGTACGCCATTCGGATCGAGTATCGACAATACGGTCACCGAGCACCAAACCACAAGAGCCGCAAACCATATCACCGGACGAAAATTCTTCCACAATGTTGGCAGGCACCTCGCGACAGTCGGGACACATAACAGAGACATTATGATTGGCTTCCCATGGCTTCTCGGGGGGCGCCATAGTCATGATGGAGGACTGGTGAGTTTGCCCGCTCAAGGACAACGTTGGGTGGTTTGGAGGAAGGAAGCGGTTGAGGTGGGGGGGTAGGAAAGCGGTGGTTCGAATGGTCCGTTGACCAAATTTTCAGCCGACCGGAATCCCCCCGTGCTGCCCTCTTGCTATCTCTGTAGTAGCCGATCCTCCGTGCAAAACTTCGCTTCGGTAAAGACTGGGAAGCAGACCTGACTGTCTGCTGTTGAATACTGCGAAACACAGTATGAGGCGGTGGAGATTTAGGGAGGCGAAGGCTTTGGTGACCGCGAAGAGGTGGGTTGTTGAAGGAATGGCGATGTGGGATGGTTTCGGAGTCAGGATCTTGCTTATGTTTGGCGACGTTGGCGCTTGGTCACTAGCTTACTTGCCAAGATATGAGCCAAGCCACGCGCAGGCAGAAACCAGAAAAAATAGAAGCTTGTTCATGAAGAGCGATCTGAAACGCTGGAAGAATGGCGCAGGTGCAGTCGTAGAAAACGAAGATTGCTGGCTCGCCGATACAATTTCCTCCAGCTCTCGTGTGTGCTGTGCGTAAGTAGAATCTGCTGAAGTATTGAACGCTACCCACCGCAAGTATTAGTACTATCATAGTATTATACAATATCGCAGGATCCATACCGGTACTTTACACTTCTATATCCCCTCAGGAGAGTCAAACGGTACCCCACCGGTATCACTATTAGGTATCGGTTCAAGTGCTCGAGTACTGGATGATGAAAAAAGCAAATGGAACAATCTAGCAGATCTAATCAGATCTGGTGTGCCTGGACTCCCTTCGCTGCCCTATCCCCTCCCACCTGTTAACAGCAGTGCACGTCCAGAGGGCAGAGTAAGGAAGGAAAAATAAAATAGGCAAAAGTAGAGTCAACAATGGCCCCAACTTGGTGTAGATACAAACGAAAGATTCCTGTGAGATCCCAAGATGGTTGATATTGGGCCGCGGGGGTAGGAACTGCTATCGTACAAATTGAGCGGGGAGTGTATGATACCCAGCTTCCTTGAGAAGTCAGGGAGCCGGCGCTAGTCTCACACCTACTGAAACATGGAAAAAACAAGACACCAATCGGAAATGATCTAATCAGATCAAAGCAGAGGAAGGGATAAAGAGGCAGAGAGGGGGTTACTGTGGGGACAAAATTGTGTTTCGTAAACTCATGTACTTGTATGTTCTCTCATTTGTGATCACTGGTAGTTAGATTATCACTGGTTTGTTGGCTCCACTCAGACTTTTGTCTTATATGCTGTGCTTGCGCTAGTACTAGGTACACTCCTGTCCGGAAGGTCCTCCCTGGTCCAAAAGTACTAATACTGCAGCGACATTTGGCGACAGCGCATATCAGTTACGAGTATCTCGCGACTCGCTATCTCAGCTAGGTTGCTGATCTCGGGATTCAGAGATAAAAGTTCTTAAGAAGGAGCAGACCTTTCCTGACACGGTGCAGCCTGAGCCATTTGACTACTCGAGTACGTCGGATATCATTGATTGGTTTTCACAACTCTATCATATGGCCTTGTCAAACTAGACTTATCTTGGGCTGATGCTGCGATTTATAGGGATAACGGTATTGGTGGTGGAGGTGGGGAATCGCGAGAGCAAGTACGGTACCGGTACTTGAGCATGTTTTCTCCACCAATAAGAAATTTTGCCCTTTAATGACATCGGGCCAGGGGGACCGACAATAACGCAATTTCACCATTCCTCCATATCTCCCCAAAGCTTTACTGTTACGGTATGGGGGTGCCCCTGCTCGGCAGCTGGCTGGGGTTTCGTGGTACTGCAAGTACCGGTAGATACCCTCTATCGGCTGCCACCGGACGTCGATAGCACAAGAATTGGTATCATACAGTACTTGTACTCGAGTACCGCATAAACTACTCGTAGCAAGAATCTGCATACTGCACAGCACACTTTTACGTTGAAATAAGGAGCGGCTGGGATGAAACGTAAATTTACAGCTGCGCCAAAATAAGGGCCCTGAAAGGCTCAGTCCCGGCTATAAGGAGTCAATCCTATGGCGTCTTGTTGCGATTTCGAGACAAAACTAGAATAAAAATCTTATTTAAAGTTTAAACGTATAATACAAGTGCCGGCCGGTTCTTGCCAGTTTATGCTATACTAGTGCTATTCGACCAGCGAGGACATGAGTGAGGACAAAAACGATGCAACCCTGCCTCCTGCATCACTTGTAAAATATAGAACAACGCCTATTTCCTATCTGGGATGATCAATACAGGTATTCGAACAACTTTAAGCATTCAAAACCAATATGGGAGTAAAGGGGACTCGCAGTATTTCCGACTCGGCGAATGCGAGTGCAAAAACCAAAAGCAGACTATAATATCGAAGCAGTCGCCCAGGCGGGCAGCCGTCCGACCTCGCTACTCCTTGCCTTGAACTGAAGGACAGGGGGCACTGGATAATGAAACCTTCAGCATTGTCAATGATCTTAACGGCTCTAAGGATCTAGTGCAGCACTGCTATTGTCTAGCCCCTTGAAAAATGCAGTACTGTACAACTGACCAAAATGAGACATCCGATTATCCGATAACCTAGCTACCTAGATCCTGTCTCCCTTCCGCTCTACCGTAGTCTTACCCTGGCTTGCTCGTACTGTATCTCCTTGCCCAGAATTAGCCTTCATGATCCAGGTGGGATGCAAGAAGTGATTGGACGTACGGGATTTTACCGCAAAAGTAGCAGATCACATGCCGAGATATTGCACTAGAGAAAATTCACCAAAATACGAACCACCCCATGGAACTGAAAGCAGTAAGGACATATACAAAATTTAATGTTTACTCAATTCCCAACTCCTCAAGTGTAGTATGATAATATGTAGTTGAACTTTCAAGTTTAGCCAGCAGATGCCCTTGGCTTGGTGGAAAAATGCAGCCACACCCCGTTATCCCAAATCTCGATGATCCGGATACCCCGCTGTCCCATATGAATCTCGGAGGGTTCTAGGTTTCTGTTTGCCAAAACCTAATCTGTTGTCTCAGGTCACCGACTGTACCAGGCAGATTATTGGGATTTTGGCTGTCCTGGATAGATGGACGCGAGTAACCTGATTTTCATTCTTTCAGCCAACTGTGGCCATCTCAGAGCGTCATGAGCTATAATACTACTATACCAAAGAAAGCTCACCGTGAGGCCCCCGCACTGCCCGGTGATGGATATTATTGGGCCGCAAGCGCAAGATCATTTCCAACCCCATTGGAATCTCAAGGAGCCCGCACTTGCTCCCATAGTGTCGCAATCCTGTATTCTTACCCTTCTTTGTGCTTTATTTTATTGACCTCTTAGATCACTGATCGGGGAAGGGTTCTCAATTGGGTTTTCGGTCCGAACCTAGTTCCCACAGGTATCAAGCTCACTTTCTTCCCTTTGGTGTATTGCGTACCTGTTTCAGTGAATGCGCTGTACAAGCAAAGGTACAAAGTGTCTCAATCATAATTGATTCATGTAGTGCATCATACGTCTTTGCTAGCCTCCGTGCTTCGTTGTCCGGGACCGATATAGCGGTTTGAGCTTAGGTGAGTGTTTGTGCATGTATCCTTGCTTAATACCTTGGATATAACAAAGCCTAATGGGGCCTAAAGAACCACTCACATCGTCACTCGATTTCTCGCCAAGTGCGGAGTTTTTACGGCTTTCGAACTCGAGTGAGAGTAAGCGTGAAATAAGTATCCCTTCCCATCCTGTGGTCGGTTTATGCGATAACAAGAGCTAACCTCTGACGGTGATACAGATGTAGAGGCAAATTGAGATTTCTCAAATAGGGGTATTCGCCGAGGTAACGGTCCTTCCTCTTAGAATCGATTCTGCAGCTTGTGCACGGTAGTTGACATTAGGGCGTACGCAAAAGCCTATCTAGACCTCCCCCTAGTGACTAGAGTGAGACCCTATAACACTCAATGAATGGTTGGTGGGTCCATCGGACCAAGGAGAGGTATCATAGTTCAACGGATTTACCCTCAACCCTGGTTCACTTGCCGATTCCAAAAGTATCCGGAATTCTTTGAACGGTTTAGGCACAGGAAACGCCAAGATCCCGGATAATTTTAGAGCCGGCAAGAGCTGGCTGGGGCTTTCCCTGTGAGTTGCCGATTGCGTGTGAGGTTGCGGTAGCTAATCTAGTTTGTTAGCTCAACCTCATTGGTCTGCCGGCACACGTAGAAACCACTTTGTTCGCCTAGGCTTCGCATGACTTAGAATCCCTCTCTCAGCAATCTCGTATCACCCCTCGGTCTCCACCTCTGCACCCCGATACGAGCCTTTCACCGGGAAGCGTCACCAGGGAAGCTGCCGCGGTACAAGACCTGGTTGGTTATCGACCCTAACACAGAGCCTCACTAGACTAAGGTGGGATGGCTTTTCTAAGGTGCTACTGCAGCCGCATAAAAGGAACTGAGAACCCTTTAGTGTGAGTGCCGGCGCCGTACCGTATCTGGATTTAGGGAGAGAGGGTGAGGTAGATCTATGAGGCTCTGGTTGGCGGTGGGGAAAGTGCAGCTGTCCTTGACTCCTTGGCGAGTGATAATCATTGTCAGATGCGGAGCGCACCGTATCTGGTTTGGAGTGCCTATGGCAGTGCGGTCGGCTGACGATAGTCTACCCCGCGGAGCCCCGGACTCCCTACCGGTATGTATAGTACTAATACTATACCGCGATTGGTGTCTTAATATAATACCATAAGTGGACCCAAAGCCTAAAGCGTAAAACTTTCGTCCAATACCACGATCTGATAACGGTTGCGCACCACAACCCTACCCAAAACAATCAATTTAATATCATAGAAAACCCGATCGGGCCTGGACTTATGAGTCTTTAACATTCCCTTACTGGTATTGTAGTTCATGGGGCTACCATGTTTTATTATACGATTTAGGCCTCATGGGTTCCCCCTGGAAGTTGCGCTTTCGGTACAAAACGAATTCGCCCGCTCTAACCATATCCCCTAGGGTTGGGTAAGGCGGTGCTGATCGATGTGTGGGCGGGAGGCCGAATTCGGCGCTCCCCGCCTGTATGATTTACCTATACTGCGGTAGTACATTCATATAGAAAACATCCTTAGATGGAAGCCCGTGTGGGGGTTACGATGAGCTAGGCTTCTCCGTCCATCGATGTAAGTAGACGCCCATTCTAGAGATGTGTTTATGTCCCTATGTACTGTATAACTTCCGGGGAGAGATCCTGGTACCATCATCCCCTTCCCTATCGAATAGTCGGGCGTCTTTTGAAGACTAAGGCTCAAATGCCTCGGAGAAATGGACAGTGGGCATTTCTTGGTTCTACTTTTGTGGACGAGCACAGCGTTTAGGAAGGCCTCGGAAATGCCTTGTTGCACTGCGTTTTCCTCAAGGCTGATATACGAGGGGTGTGACAGAGTACCAGTATTGCCGTTAGAATTCAAATAATTGAACCTCATGCCAAGATGTTTAGGATTCCCCTCTTTGGATACAAGGGGGAACCACCCCGAAAAAACAAAGTAAAAACTGACTCTGAGCCTTCCGCTAAGAGAAACAAGAAGAAGAAAAGGAAAGTATAACAGACCTGACCAGTAAGGGAGGTAACTCCGGGGCATTAGCGTGAGGTTCAATTATTCCAGTTCTTACAGCACCGTAGATGGTATTCTGTAGAGTATCACCCTCAATCCATAGCTTAGACATCGCTCGTATCACAAATTCGCTATAGAAAGCTCTTTCTCTGAGTCCAAGGCCAGTCCTACTGGCATAGGTCGGATCCTCCCAATCAGGGAGGGGAAGCACTTAGAAAGGTCCAATAGTACCGGCAGCCCCCTTATGATTTCAATTGGAAGGCATGAGGTGGGATAGCAGGGTACTTTTATCAAGTTTTCACTTTTTAGGATAGCTCGGTCCCTCCTGCTCCATCACACGGTACTGCATAGCCTACGTCCTCTGTGGTATTTCTGTAGTAAGGATTGGGATTCCTCTTTCCGGGAATGCCCGCCGTGGACACTTTGATTGGAGTTCAGGTTTATAAACCACTCTTGCTAGATCATGAGGAAGGCTAGACAAACGGTTCTGGGCGCAAATATATAAAGGCCCTTCCCGGCCCGCCCAATTCCATTCTGTGCTCAGTATCCCACTGCTCACAATACTAGGGGACCTGCCCACTTGAAGAAAATGGCCAAATCAGCCTTTCTCTCGATTCTGCTATCTGTAGCTACTTCGATTACCGCTTCGCCCACCCCTGGTTCGCCCGCTCATCCAATTGGGTTGGAAGTCCGCACTGCGATCGATACGGGACTTTCTAACATTCACCTAATTCGCAGAGGTCCTTTGAAAGATGGGGTAGTATACACCTACGGATCCTGTTCTGCCTTTTCTTCTCAGGACTCCCACCACTTCGTTTCAAGCACGTCCCCTGGCGATGTAATCCCTGATCGGCTGCTGTGGAGAGTTCCCGAGGATGCCCCTCCTGGTGGCTGTATATCCGCATGGGGATTGAATGACGGAAGCTTGTACGGGCGGAGCCTTCCGTTGGACGTACAGGCAGGGCTTAAGAAGAGGAATCTTGCGAAGAGGGATCTTGCGAAGAGGGATCTTGCGAAGAGGGATATTAACCCCATTAAGATGGATAATAGTAGTGGGATTGATACTAGTGGGCCATGGTTCGACGGGGTTAAGTTGCTGCAGGATAAGGAGGTTCCACCGATTGTTATAGAGGAGTTGAAGAAGAAGAGTGAGTCACCGTGCACGAATATTGGCTATGACAATGAAGCATTGGTTCCCCTTTTGAACGATATGCTGATATGGAGGTTTGTAGAGATTGGTATTCTCGGCGCTGGAATGTCAGGACTCATGACTGGTGTAAGTTGGACTCTTTTGCCGCTATATATCACTTACTAAGGCTAGTAGTTACTATTGGACTCCCAAGGGTTTCATAACTGGGAGATTACAGAGGCATCACAGAGACTTGGAGGGTATGTGCCGGGCATACCGAACCAAGCATTTTTTATTTCCTGGGGTCCATGCAGCTGACTTTATCCAGCCGTGTGCACACTGAATACTTTGCCGGAGGCCCAACCACTAATGATTATCAGTACCAAGGTGAGATATCCACGCGTGATCGATTTTGGTTATATGATTTCTGACAATTTATTAGAGATGGGGCCAATGCGATGTACGGACTCCGATATCCCCACAACATACTTGGCTTACCGCTAACCTCCCCACAGTCCCTCGCTCAATCAAATACGCCGGAACAAACGAAACCCTAATCATCCGTGACCACCACATCGTCTTCCAACTAGCCAATTACCTCAACAACAAGAACAAGAACGATACGGACCTCGTTGTAAAGTTCATCAACTGGATTCAGACAAACCCAAATACCCGTTCCTACTTCCAGGGTATCAGGAAGCCAGATGGATCGGTGCCTACCGCAGCAGAAGCAGCGGCAGACCCTTCACTCAGACCTGCCGCCATAACAGATCCTAGTTATGAGGAAGTCCAGGAGCAATTGTCCGACTTGTATATGACGAAGGAGAGAGTTGCTGAGTTGGCCGATAATGTTTATAAGGCTCATAAGAAGACTATTGGTATGATAGCCCACTTCTCTAGACTAAGAGTGTAGGACTGATTTCTCTGTGCATCTAGATGAAGGGTGGGATGACTTTTCAGAGTTTGAGTACATTCATACTCTCATTGGGTGAGTCTCTTTCTGGACTATTTTATCGCAAAACAAGACCTGAAATGGTTACTGACTCATCATAAGAGCATCGCTTAATACCACGGACTTGTCAATTGCCACTGCAGAAACTATGGCCCGTTCGTTTTGGGAGGATTAGTAAGCAAATATGTGTCTCTATGGTAATGCAGGTCAGACTAACGCTGGTGTCAGTATGGATAATGTTTATTTCTCTGCTACTGATTGGGCCACCATTGATCACGGTAAAAAAAAAATTTGGCTATCCCTGGGAAACCATTCTGAAGATTCTAACTAGTCTTCTATATCTAGGCCTTAATCGCCTTCCACTTGCCTTCGCGCCTACTGTCAAAGATAGGGTCAAATTTGGTCGAAGAGTCAATAGAGTCAACTATTCGAAATCAGCAAACAAGGTTACATTCTCCTGGAAAAATAACTACCGTGATAAAGATCACTTGACTGCGGAATACGATTATGCCCTAGTCGCCACTCCATTCTCGATAGCCAGGAAATTAAGGCTTCCGGGTTTGATACCTCCTCTTCAACTGTTATAGTACTGTTGCTAACTATCAGTAGCCTTTAGCAGTGTCCTTGGAAGAGCTATCGATAGGTTGGGCTACCTCAATGCATGCAAGGTAGCAATACAGTTCAGAACACGATTCTGGGAACACCTGAACCCACCTATCATTGGTGGTTGTACGACTACCGATCTTCCGCTCATCCAAAGATACTGCTATCCATCATATAACCTTAACGGTACCGGCCCGGGAGTGCTTCTGGCTTCATACAACTCGGCTAGTGACGCGGATCGGTCTGTGAGCTGGACAGATGATGAGCATATCGAGCACGTGTTGGAAGCTATGGAGGAGATTCATGGCCCTGTTGTAAGAGAGCAATACATGAGGCAGGTTCTCTCATGGGACTAGATGTGCACCACTACCATGTGCTGACTTTGATTAGGGCTGAACGCAAATGCTGGGGTCTCGATGGGTTTGAAGCCGGCGCGTGGGCTTCGCCGTATATTGGGCAGCATAAGTTGTATATTCCCTCCTACTTCCTTGTAGAGAATAATGTACGTTCACGTTCCCCCAACACATTCTCTTTCTTTTTTTACTACAGGTGTTGATTTTACTAGATCATCTTCGTTGGGGAACACACCTCGTATACCCATGCTTGGATTGCTTCGGCGCTAGAGTCTGCTGTTAGGGGAACCGTCCAACTGTTCTTGGAGTGGGGTCTCGTGGACGAGGCGAAGAATATCACCGAAACCTGGATGGGGAGATGGTGAGTTTTCAGTTGAATCCCTGGGAGTATTGAATAGTGCACTGACGGACTTTAGGATCACGGTCTAAAACTTGGTAACAGCTTTTGGCAAGGGTGCTAATGGGGGCGCTTGCTGTCGGTTGTTAGGATGGATTATGAGTTGTCTTTCTTTTGATATTTTCCTATCTAGCATATAGTGTGGGTGTCAGAACTGGTAAATAAAGTTGGGTGAATATTCCTGGTGGGCATCACGCATTATCGCCCATATCTATTGGCTCGTCACTTGGATCTAAAGTTGCTTGCAATAGTTTATTCCAGAGACACTACCCTCCCAAAAAAGCGAACCCGAGCCCCCAAATCCCCCCCATAAGTTCACATCAACCCTCTAACTTTCCCACAACTTCAACTTCTTGTCAAACGAAATTTTCCACCCCCCTTGCTCCTTCCTCTGAATCAAGTCCCAATACACCTGCGCGACAATCGGTCCATCGATTCCATTATATATCCCCCCCGTCTTCTCCTCCACCTGCATGGTAAAATAAAACCTCTTCCCACCCGCACCATACGTGGCAGCAAGACTCTCCACTAGCGTAGCACTCGCGCTCTTGCCCATAGCCAAACTCACCAACGTTGGCACGTTCATCCAGGGCAGCGGATTCCCCGTGTAGATCAGTGCCCTCGGCGCACCGTCGTCCCTCCCCAACCCCTCCCATCCCTCCACCGCCGCCTGCGCCGCCGCGTAAAGGGAAACAGTGTTCACGGCGAGCTCCTTGGAGATGGCTTCGGGGGATATATCGGCGAGCCAGTTATCGGCATTCTGCGGGAAGGTGGCTGCCCAGGCATTATATACTATCACGTTGGGAAAGCCGCCGAGGGCGGTAGCGGCGGAGGCAATGTGAGACTTGAGAGCTGTGGAGGCGGTCAAGTCTGCAGTTATGTGGTGGTTGGAGGCGGTGGAGGAGGTGCTGGGCGGGGAGCGGGAGAGGGTGGCCACAGTGTAGCCCTCCGATTGGAGTTTTTTGGTTATGCTTGCGCCGACGTTGCTGCCTGAGCCTAGGATTAGAGCTCTTAGGGTCATTTTTGCTTGCTTGTTTGGTTTGGTTTGGCTGGTTGTAGAAGAGTAGTGCAGTATGAATCTGTATGATCTGATAGTAAAGATTCTCGTAGTGAATTGGGTTTATGAGGAATTGATTTTCACGAGAGGCCTCACGACTTGTTTATATATTCGAGTCTATCACCACCACCACCGGTACTACTAGACTGTAAGCTAGGGGAACGGAACACCGAAAGCTTTCTTTCTTGCCCGCTTTTCCTGCCAGTCCATCGAATGTGGGACGCACTCGGAACACCGAGTAAACCAACGCATACGATTTCTCAGCACGGAATTCCTTCTCCTCAGGGTAATACGATTTTGGTGTTGGTATGATAGCTTAACTTAATCGTAGTCCTGTTCCCACATGGCTGGATATGGAATTCCGGTACCGGTAGTTGGTTATTGTTCTGGTGGTTGTGTATGTACAAGGGTATACCATGAATTCATGGTACAGAGCAGGGATAGGAGGTTAGAGAGTAGTGGTACAGCGCGTATCAAGTGTGTACCATAATTTTGTCCAAATCAGAGCTAATGAATTCAACAAGGTG
>Ga0307509_10002254_pt1 | contig 31575 bp, 25 predicted proteins | sample 10_EM_MG_FD_202245 | JGI IMG/M metagenome (GOLD analysis project Ga0307509, IMG submission 202245) | Populus trichocarpa ectomycorrhiza microbial communities from riparian zone in the Pacific Northwest, United States - 10_EM | ecosystem: Host-associated > Plants > Roots > Unclassified | place...
GTCACTCTATTTGTCCCTCATCTATCTTATATCTCTTGAAGATATCCCACCGAGACTTTCCTTCCTATCCTATTAGTATCTCCAGAGTTCCACTTGGGATTCTCGAGATACTTAGGAGTAGGTTACACGTCCGCAGACGTAGAAAGAATAAGAATCCCAATACACTCTCTACCGAACATAGCCTAATTTCGAGACATGCTGGAAAAGCAAGGTTGGGAGATCACTGCCTTATGATGTGAAGGAGCCTTCATTCGTATCCCAACATCTAGCTAAGGCTAGACTAGCTGGCTGGGGAGTATATAGGATTTTTCTGGTGCCGTACTGAGTTGTTGTACGAGGGGGTATTGTATGTTAACAAGGCAGGCTCATACTAGATAGCAAACTTCTGCTGAGACACAAACTTTAATTAAACCACAAAGTTATGCTGAGTTTCAAGTCTATTATAATATGATAAACTAGAATGTTAATATGGTAAGCCACAACCCAACCATGAGTATCCCGGCAAACACAGCTCTCGCTCCAGCTGCTCACCGGTATGAAGCACTATGGGGTAGAGGGGTGGATCTATAGGATTTAATTATTATAATAACCACATTTTTGTGTAATAATTGTAGTTATCATATATAGCATTCTGTAGGATTATGTATTGTAGGTGACTGCGGTTTAGAGCCTTAGTGGGGCAAACGTGTTCAGAAGGTGGCTTTGCTCCACTGACCGCTGATATATAAATACAGGTATCAGAGACGACGCGACTGACAACATCCTTCCTGACGATCAACGACATCCTCTAGGATGAGAAGGGACGAACACCAGCACGGCGAGAACCGATTCCTTTCTTATTCTTCTTTCGTTCTTGTTTTGCGTGAGCTTTTGTGAACCGCGAGAATCTTATTCCAATATGTTTCTATCCCGGACACTTGGCCCGAAAAGAAACACGAATTACTACTTTGATCCTTTACGACATTATTGTAAGCTTGCCCCTCCCTGCCTTTGAGATGGGGGATATTGGTCCCTTCAGTAGTTTCTAGGCTAATACATGTTCCTTCAGTACGGTAAAGATGTCACTAGAGGGAGCAGAAGGTAGATCTTATATGAAGGAGGGGTTAACACCACTCGCCTGGGCTGCCAGGGGTGGGCATGAGGCAGTTGTTGAGTTGCTGTTGGGGCGAGCCGACGTCGACCCCTGTATTGCTAATGCACATGGCGAAGAACCACTCTTCCTGGCTGCCAACGAAGGACATGAAAGGGTGGTGAAAATGCTGCTGGGGAGAGCGGATATAAACCCCAACCGTGCTAATGAATACGGCCAAACACCGCTCTGGGGAGCTGCGCTGGGGGGGTATGAGACAGTCGTGAAGCTGCTACTAGAGAGAAATGATATCAAACCTAATATTGCTGCTGAATTTGGCGAAACACCACTCTTTGTGGCCGCTTGTGAGGGACAAGAAGGAGTCGTGAGGGTGATACTAGAGCGGGATGATGTCAATCCCAATACTGAAGATGATTATGGCGAACCACCACTCCTCATAGCCGTCTACGCAGGACATGAAGGAGTCGTTCAAATCCTCCTCGATCGAGAGGATACCAACCCCAATATTGTTGCTTATTACGGCAAAGCACCACTCTTCATTGCGGCCGAGAGGGGGCATACAGGACTCGTGAAGATGCTGCTGGGGAGAGGAGATATCAACCCCAATACTACGAACGGGCTTGGTGAGCCGCTACTCCTCTTCGCTATCGACAAGGGGCTTAAATGGCTTGTGAAGATTCTACTACAACGGAGTGATATCGATCCCAACCTTAGGACTAGTGATGGTAGAACACCGCTCTTCCAAGCTGCCTGGTATGGGAAAGAGGATATGGTTGAGATGCTGCTAATACATGGGAATATCAACCCCGATGCTGCAAACAATGATGGACAAACACCGCTTTCCGGAGCCGCCGGCAATGGACATACAGGAATGGTGAAGATGCTACTGGAGCGAGTAGATGTCAACCCTGATCTGGTAGATCACGCCGGTCAAACAGCACTTTCGCGAGCTCTAAAGAAAAGACGCCAGGCTGTTGTGAAGTTACTATCTGAACACAAGAATTCAATTCCCCTGCCAGGTAGCGACAAATCTACGGCACACTTCCCACCTGGGCCGTCCAACCCGGATCAGCGCCCCTCCAAAAGGATCCGCATGTTTTGATCCTTTACACCAAAGCTCACCACACCTCCATATTCCGTGAATTTCTATTTGATTAGACCTAGGCTAGCGGTTAGTTCTCTCCTTAACACTTCTACTACCCGGCCTTTACCTCCTTGTTCCATCAGTTTGCTTTATCACAGCATCAGCATTGTTTTCAATACTATACTACCTCCCTTTCCAATTCTCTTTCTTGTTAGTCTACTTGAAATGCCATTTCCTTCATAGATGTATCATACCTATCCATAAAATGGTTTTTGGGATAATTTCACTGGGAGTTGAATTGTGTACAGTAATGTCCGATTGGGGATGGTCCAGTACGGGTTCTTTCATTGACTCACGGTCATAAAAATGTACTAATATTATCCTTGTAGTGTACTTTTTTTCTCTTTATAAACTGTCCTCCTCTCACTTTTTCGACTGGATCTTGCTTTCCCTCGCCTCTATCTTTTTGCGCCTATATCTTATATTCATCTTTTTTCCTGTCTAGTCAGAGGCCTTTTTATTCTGTTTTAGCATTATTGAGTAGACATTCTCTGAATTTTAGTGAAACAGTGGGAAATTATCTAGTTCGAAAACATCAGGTTTTATAGTTTTTGGTTATAATATTATGCGTCATACTAGTAATACTTAGAATCCGAGTTTTCTTTTCCTTCCTTATCTCTCAATCATGGTACCACAGCTTAAGGTGCCAATGAGCACGTCACCTTCGTCGTCTGAATATCGGGTGCTAGAAGCCGTCTAAACCTTCTCTAATCAATGCCAAGTGCGCACTTGGGGGCTCAATTGATGGGTAATCAAGACTTTCTATATCGCAAAATATGATAGCAGCAGTAAAGTTAATAGCAGTGGGCTCTGCCACCATGGCAAAAGTAGCAAAAAAACAAAAAACAAAAAAAACAAAGGCAATCCTACTATTCCTCTTCATCGATGAGTTATATCTCCCGCAGTTCATTCTAGTTCTAGATTTTTCAAGATCGTATAGGATTATGGTATATCAATGTGTAACATGTGTACATGTTCCAGTAACTGTATACAGGAACGGAGTGCAGGATTTCCTATGTTTAGTTTGATTACTTTGCTTACTTTGATTAGTTTGATTGTTTTACAGCCCCAGAGCTATATTAAGGCCCGGTAGCTTGTGTTAAGTTTAGTTTTGCATGTTTATTGTTTGATTTAGGATCACAAGTGAAGGAACGGTCATGTAAGCTGACGATAGCATTGAGGCAGTGTTATGACTCTTAGGTTTCATGTGGGATTACAGGACATGCAGGGCAAGGTGCACTGCCTGGTAATGATTGTGGTTGCAGAATATCTGATTAATATCGCCCTGGGGGAACTCCTGTATTTAAACTCATCTCCTGGCTTGCAGGAGAACGGCAGACTTCAGAAGACTCATGTTTTAAGAATATACTTGGTTGAATGGCGATCTCAGAGTTCTACTTGCCTTTCGACTATTATCTCTCTTTATCCTCAAGCTCTCTGAAGACTCCCTTAGACCTAGCGCTTGCCGGTCAACCTCTAGCCCTCTATTGTACATTTCGTTAGACAGGAGTAAGCCTGTTACACAATGTAGCCTGTTACTTTACAGTTCGTTGGGGTTCGTGGGTTTTGATTGTTGATTTGATGATATATCTTATCGCCAGTGTTTAGCTTAAAGATGAGAGGGTTGTCTGTCAACTTTCCTTCCAACTTTGGCTGCGGCTAGAGACTATTTGGAAAGCACTTTGGCACTCATTCTTTAGCTCTTCTATAAGGCACTAGCAGAAGGATGGTTCGGAAAATATATTATTCTATTATACCCCCGATCGTGAATACTAGTTCATTGGAATTTATACTAATTCCGATCTTTGCTTCAAAGACTCAACCGAGGACACATACTAGCTATGGGTTTAAGATCCAATGTCATGCTTAATAACAGCACCATATGACATGATCAGGTGACAGTTCCTCTGCCTCCCTCGCCAGTAACACTTTATGCTCTGATTTATGTGCTATTGTGCAATAGTAACGAACTCATAAATTGTCACGTCTGCTTAAAATCACAGAGAATATTACATTAAACATCTAAGAAGCAGAGAACACCTCGGTTGTAATCTACTGTACCAGCAGCTCAGGATGAAACACCCTACCTGTAACAGAATCTGCCAATTGTTCTCCCTACTGTACTTACCTAATATTGGATGTTTCCTATTTAGGTTATACAATAGTAGCGCTGCCCTCCTTTCCTTGTACTTTTTCTTATTTGTTATACTTTCCTATTGGGTTATTTATCCTTAAGTTTGCTTATAGCACCTTTTGATATCCTTGTACTCTTTAGGCAACCCTATGCTTTCCTACTAGTACTACTGGATTAGTACATCAGTAGCAATCTCTTATTGTTTGATTTCATTACTTGTTTTGTTAGTTATATCCTGTCGCCTCTACACCTATGTTCTAAGATTTAGTTGTTTGCTTCGATACTATCTCAGGATAGTAAGTAATTGCTTTAGACACAGGGTATTTGGTTATGTTTTATTTGTATTTAAAGAGCCTGCGATCCCTTAAGGATTCAGACTCTCAAGCCTCACAGAAACACTCTTCTTTAATATACTACAAGTTGAACGGTCACTCGATTAGTCACTCATCTTTCTTATATCTTTTGAAGATATTCTATCAAGACTTTCCCCCCTCTCCTATCAGTATCTCCTGAGTTCCATTTGGGATTCTCGAGGTACTTAGGAGTAGGTTACACTACCGACTCATTAAAATCCCGAAATCGGATTTCCCATAGGATAAGTATTAGTTCCCAAGTCACCATTTCATGAAATACCTAGCTGGTGTAGTTGTTAATACTCCTGTCACAATTAGTCGAAGCCTGGGAGTTTAATCCACACTGACAATCATGTTGAATTTTCTATATATTTCCAGGTATATTTCATGACACTACCGTGCAAGACCAGAATGGAGTCCAGCAATAGAATCCTAAGACAAAGGCCGCCAAAGTCAAGAAAGAAAATAAGAAAAAATACCAATCCTGAGGAATCACCATCACCCACTATGCTGGTCCCGGTGCCACCTACCAAGAAAAACATCCAAACAAAAGATTTCATTCGTATCCGTCAACCACAAGATACAACAACTCCCACGAACTGACTATTCACTCCGACAGATGTCAATTTCTCTCCGCCACTCTTTCCGGCACTATGGGAAGGACCACAGTATCTACTCTTGCTGAACCAAGCTCTACAACTCACAATACGTGCTCTGCAGCTTCATTCAACAGAATACCCGAATCTTACAGATGAGCAAATCCGTGAAGTGTGATTTATCAACCCAATACGCATGTCGCTCGAGATGCTGATAATATGCCAGCTTGAAGAGGTTCCTGAAGAAGCCATCACCTCCCCAGCCAAGGAGGAGAAAGAAAAGGAAAAGGAGATTCATTCATTCATCGACGCGTCAACAACAACAACTACAACAACCCAACATACATACCTCAGTAACCACATTGAGTCACTTGAGGAAAGGCTTAATAAGCTCTTCACCAAGCCATCATACGCCTCCACTCTACAGCAAAATAAATCACCTTCCCCCCGGCCGTGGCCCCAAGTCAAGTCCCAGTGTCTAGACAAGTAGAAGTAGAGGATATGCGATTTGTGGTGGAGGTAGAAGATGTAGTTCTAGAGAACTTCAATCCACTCTCACTACAAGAAACCCTTAACACCCTACTTGCATAGGGCTGTCCAAGGTTTACTGCAATTCGAAGATAACAAAAGGGGAACCTCATATGTTATACTCTCAGTAACCTGACTCCAACAATTTAATCCTTCGATTTATGGGTACGCATAGTTCCATTGAGGGCAACTCAAATCAATATCGAAGAAAAATGTGCCTGCCAGATTCTTTACTTAAGCCACCCATGCACATCAACTTCAAGCCTGAATAGCGAACTGAGACAATTTAACTCCAAATTGCAGCTGGCCACTAGTGCATGAGTACTTACTCCGATTGTTGCCCTCCTGCTTTTTCTGAGTGAACAGGAAGCTCCAGATCATATCTTCATATTTGCAACCTACCGAAGACTAGCAAGCTATCATGTTTGCACTACTGGTGAAGTCAAACAAGCAAAAAGGAGGCAGAAGAGGAAGAGAAAGTTTAGAGAAAAGGAAAAGGAAAAGGAAAATGGTAGAAAGGAAGAGAGGGAGGTGAAGAAGATTGCAGCTAGTTGGGCAACTCAAATGGAGGAGTGCGAGGGATAGGAGAGGAGAGGAGAGAAAGAAAATGAAATTACAGAAGTTATTATGAAAAAAAGCATCACGAAATTAGGCAAGACGCAATGCTCCTGTAGGCCTCAGTACTCGGGTATTTGTGCAGAGGCCGGTAGGGCCCAGGTGAGGCAGAATATCTGACTGGCAAGTGAATCACTACTGGCATGTGAATCATTGCTATCCTTTTGTATATTAAACAGCTTCATAGCCCAATGGCTCTATAAGCTTAATGATATATAATAATTATAATAAAATAACACTACCGTATATTCTTTTACTTATGTAACCTGCTCCTAAGTACCTCGAGAATCCGAAAGGGAACTCAGGAGATACTGATAGGATAGGAGGGAAAGTTTCGGTGGAATATCTTCAAAAGATATAAGAAAGATGAGTGACTAATAGAGTGACTATTCAAGTTGTAGTATATTAAAGAAGAGCGTTCCTGTGAGGCTTGAGAGTCTGAATCCTTAGGGGTTCGCAGGCTCTTTAAATACAAATAAAACATAACCAAATATCCTGTGCCTAACGCAATTACTTACTATGCTGAGATAGTAGCAAAGCAAACAACTAAGTCCTAGAACATAGGTGTAGAGGTGACAGGATGTAACTAACAAAACAAGTAATGGAATCAAACAATAAGGAATCACTACTGATGTACTAATCAAGTAGTACTAGTAGGAAAGCATAGGGTTGCCTAAAGAGTACAAGGATATCAAAAGGTGCTATAAGCAAACTTAAGGATAGATAATCCAATAGGAAAATATAACAAATAAGGAAAGTACAAGGTAAGGAGAGCAGCGCTACTATTGTAGAACGTAAATAGGAAACATTCAATATCAGGTAAGTACAGTAGTGAGAACAATTGGCAGATTCTTTTACAACTTAGTTTGTGTTTTGGCTATGCATGTCTATTACTTACATTACTCTAGCTAAGACATATATTATAGTGTTTTATTGTTTATTCTACTATTATAACTAGGGATTTAACATGTGGTTTCCAATTGGATGTTGAGGATTTTATGGCTGTTTATGCATCTCTTATACACTATTGTTGGTCATGATATTCCTAATAATCTCCCTCACACCCTCTTGGATTCACCCACATTATTTGGAATTTACTTGGCAGGTTTTCAGGGTGAAAGATGTTCGTACTTATGTTTCTTACAATGATTTCCCTATATTTCTTTCGCATATATGAGCACTCACTTTTGTATAAATATGGTTGCTACTACCACCTTACCTAGAAGAATAAGAACCAGAAATCCTACCAATCTGCTCTCATACTACAGATCGCTTCTTGCTTAGCATGCCACACAACCCTTCTTGCACTTGAGGACTATTATCTACATAGCATCAATTGTGCCTTAGCCATTCACATTTTGAACAAATCAGTTATTATTGAATGATCTGTCATGTAGGGCAGGAGAATTAGAAAAACTCCTGCCCTATGGGGACTTGGAGATTGTTGAACTTCTCTTATCAATAGGGCTGTAGGGTTTAACAATCCTGATATGAGATGATAGAATCCAACTCTACATAAGCTTAAAGTTGGCGATAGGCGGGTAGCAGAAGCCGACGGAAGTGGAGTGTAGGTAAAAATCACAAAGAAAAAAATAAAAAGTAAAACATAAAAAATAAAAGTAAAAAATGTAAAAAATACTTTTACATTTTTGTCTTAGGAAGGCAGCCGTTTACCCTGAAGGTTGGAGCCATTTGCCTTTTTCGCTCTAGTAAGATACCCTCTTCCTATTTGTTTTCTTGTATACATAGCATTTTTTTCTAACTGCGCTGTTCTCCATCAGTGAGGGTACGGGAAGAGACACATGAGTGACATCTGGTGACTCCACAGCATGACATCTAAAGAGAGCGTATACGATTAAAGTCCCTAGGGGGCACAAACATACAAGTGCATGTTGAAAATTCATGCAGGCTCAATACCTCGGTCCTAGTGGAAATACAAGTGGTGGATGTGAGAGTTGAACCTGTATGAAGATGATTGCCGGATTAGGTAGAGTGGTTTCAGGAGAGCTATAGTCTGTTTGGTTTTGGAGTTAGTTGAAGAAGGAATCCTTAGGGTTTTTTTTTTGGCACTAACTAGGAATACCAAAGGTCCGCAATTAACGGTTAACAGGGGTTGTGACAAGTCCTTGCGATAATACCATGATGATTAGGAAACGGAGGGCGGTATCGGGGTATCGGGACGGTGGGGGGTTGTGGGGGGTTGTGGGGGGTGAGTGAAAGAGGATCAAATGGGAAAATGGAAATAATGGAATAAATATTTTGGCAAAGTTCGAAGGAGTTGTGTGGGTGGAAGGAAGGTTGGCAAAAGACAGGGAGAAACTATCGGTTGTGTTACGCAAGGAGAGTTTTTCTATAAGCCAGGTTTGTGCATATATAGGAAACCTCTGGGGACGTAGAAACCATAAGGACCCCAGGTGCACTCTACCGGACATAGCCTAATTTTATGAGTTGGTAGGTGGAGGAGAAAGAATCACCCATATACCTGGCAGGATAACTTCTTCAAACCTAGCTCGGTATTCGACCGTAGAGAGAATTAGGTCTGCCGAGTTGCCGGTATGCTAAGAAAATGTTTCACATATCCAGACGGTACCAAGATCTCTCGATTGTAGGCTCATAACGAGGCTACTCATAAGATTGCATGATTTAGAGGTATCAAGTGGGGTGAGGGGTGGTGAAAATCATGGCATAGAGAAGTTTGTGACTGTGTCGATAAGGGTCAGAGGCCCTGAACCGACATCCAGGAAGCCAATTGGTGATGTCTGTAAAATACAATTCCTACCCTTGTGACAGAAAGGAAAATAACACAATGTTACCGAAGTGCTTGAATCTCACGTTAATGGTGACTAATTTTATAAAATTCTGTTTTCGGAATTCAGAGTTCGCCCGAAGGCTGCCCTGCCCGTCTACAGCCATGAGAGGGCCACATCGGAGGGGTTTCATGCTCACCATGAAATCTGGGCGCCTATTCAATTACTGAATGGCAGCGCGGTGGCCCTAGCCAGAGGGGGCGATATCGGTTTCACAAAGTCTGAAAACATGATTGGACCAAGTGCCCATCACATTGGCTAGGCGATGGTGAGGGACCAGGCTTTTCTACTACTCTCTGTAATTCTATCACCTACTATACTGTATTAGAGGTTAGGGAAGGATCTTAATCTTAGGTCAGCAAGGATTAATTTTATCATTTTCGGTTTGAGGAATTCAAGGTTTGCACCAAAGCTGCCGATCCACCACTAAGCGAGGGCGACGTTGAAGCAGTTCCCAAGGTCACAATGATATCGGGGCCCTTATTCAGTTAAGTTACCTAGGAGTGGAGGAGTGGTTGTTTCTACCACCTTCGCTGTTTCTAGCCGGAGGAGCGAAATTGGCCCAACAAAGTCTAGGAAGCATGATTGGGCAGAGTGTTCATCGCCGAGTTTGGGCAATGGTGATGGTAGACCCCGATTATCTCCCATTCTCTAGAATTCTGCCACTTAACACCACAAATCCCCTCCCAGAAATCGCTCCGTATTTCCCCTTATCATGGGCAAAGAGTCCTCCAAGAATGACCGTTCCCGGCCCCACTTAATTTAACCTCGACCTAGCACACCTAAACCTCTTGACAACCCTTTTGGCCCGAGCCCCTTCGCCTACCATCCTAGCTCTACTATTTTAAATCCACCTAATTATCTCCACCTGCCTGCACTCTCTCCCCACCGGAGCCGCCACGGCAATATTTTCCAATTTTCCTCCAAAGAAGAGTTATTTTGTATCATAGCTACTCTTTGGTTTAGGGGCCCAGAAGCGAATTTTAACGTTTTACGCTGTCCAAGGCTAGTCTGCCGCAAAACCTCACCTTTCTCTCCTTTGGCATGTCAATAATCGAGATTCAATAACCATGTCACAATTAATGAAGATTTCTGAAATACTTGTCTGGCGAGTATTTCGCAGGCCCTCGTCCGAGAGCAATTCTACAAGTATGATACTAGTACAGTGCATGCAGGCTACGATAACAAACAACGGCCTCGAATTTTGTGAGTAATAAACAAAAAATTCATTGAAATACCGGCTCAAATGAGTTTCTTCTCATCATAAATATTGTGGTTTGTTCGGGTGACCTTTTTTGAATTGATTTTCCTGGCGGTTGGAGGCGCTTCCTAGGGCTGGAGGGTGTTTAGCCTTGCTAATTTGTGATTAACTTACCCCCATCGCTAACTGCGACTTAGATTTAAATTTTTGTGAAAAATCATTCCACTCCGTTGCTGGCGCCCGGTGTCTCGAGCCATCTGCGTGTTTTGAGCCAATGTGATTGACCAATCTTCAGTCCAGATTTAAATGGTGTCTAGGATTTAAGGTTGGATAGTTCGCTATGCAGGGCGCTTGCTATGGTGTAAAATACGGTACTTGTAGCCGAGGTTTGGAAAATCCTGGACGACGATATGAGCGCTTATCCCCTGCTCCTTCAGTGCGCCCAAGAAAATCGTGGAACATGTCACAGTTTAAAACTCCCAGTAATTTATTTTCGGTTAAAGAAAGCTACCGTGCAAATGCCATTAACCATTGTTATCTCTTAGACGCAGCAGAACACAACGGGCTATGGGATACAAGTACTGTACCGTACCAGGGGAGATTTTTTCATACATAAGATTATGAATCTATGAACCGGAACAGACAGGAACAAATTTATATTTTCCTAGTCAATTATAAACAGATATTCTATAACTTGTTCCCCGGCGCTGAATTTAGAATCTCTGTTAGGCTCACAGATTCTATTATCACTCTACTCGAGTACAAGGGCTTGGTACCGGTGTGAGATGTGTTCACGTGCTCAACTGAATCTGTCGTGGTGATAAAAGCTTTGCAGCGGCTATATCTGCCACTGGCCTTGCGGTTGCCAGATCTTGGTTTCACAAAGTCCATCTGCCAGGCTGGGCAAAGTGGTGATAAGCCCCTTTTTCTCTCATCGTCAGGAATTTTATCATCGAACACAACCACTCCTCATCAACCTATCCTCTACATAATTCTGAAGACCTAGGACAGGAAAACGTCTCCAGATACTACCTTCGCCACCGAGTCCTCCCATAATTCGGATCTCCTAAGATATAATATCCCTATTGGAACCACGAGCTCCCAAAACCATACTAGCATCCTTCTCAAGACCACCGGCTCCCGAAATCATATAAGAATTATTTTAATACTGCCTGCTCCCAAAATTTTAATACTAGCCCTCCTGCCCACATAATCACCCATTTCAATATGCAGAACGGTCAAGACATTACGGTCGGCTATGATCGGGCCGAAATCCTGACTTGGTTGTCGCCTCTCGAGCCTCACTTGCGGCACCACCAGATTCGAACAAGACGGGTTAAAGACGTGGGCGACTGGCTTCTGAGAACAGAGGAATTTCGAGACTGGAAGAACGGTGATGGCCGGAGTGAATCGGAGAAGGCAACTATGTTTTGCTCCGGCAATCTAGGGGTCGGCAAGACTTACATTAGGTAAGACACGCGACGCTCAAGAAGGGAAGTTCAAAGTTGAACATTTTTTCTAACAATTTACAATTTTAGTTCGCTTATAATAGACACCTTATGCGATGAGCCAGGAGATGACGGAGAGGATAATGCCGTGGCCTGTTTCTATTTCGACTCCATGGCCCAAAAGGAACAGACTGCGCGCAATGTGCTAGGTTCTCTTCTAAAGCAGGTTGTCGCAGGTTGTCGGCAAATTCCCAAAGAAATAACAGAAGCATTTCGGAGGCATAAAAAGTTTATCGGTGGTCGGGAACTACAACTTCCTGAGATCGTGGATATGTTGGGGACCCTCTCATCTACCCAGCGCACGTTTTTCTGTCTCGATGCTGTGGACGAATGCGCTGTGCCCAATCGAGCCAATCTCCTTCTCTCGCTCAAGGAGATCATCATCATATCCTCGACCGCGCGACTGTTCCTAACTGGGAGACCATATGTTGGTCGTGAAGTGGGAAAGTATTTCTCCGAGGGGACAACACTTGTATCGATAAGTCCTAGAAATGGCGACATTATTAGATACATACACAAAAAACTTGCCGAAGACCTAAACTCGGATGAGATGGATGAGGAATTGGAGGCGGAAATTAAGAGGAAGATTCCGGAAACCTTTTCGGAGATGTGAGTTTGATGGGTTAAGTGGGAAATCCCACCCAAGCTGTCCGCTAACAGATATGTATCTAGATTTTTGTTAGCCTCTCTGAACCTCGACTCCATCCTACAAGAGACTACCATTCATCGTCGGCGGGAAAAGCTCCAGGTAATTACGGATGGGTTGGGTCTAGAAGATGCGTATGGTGCAACCTTGGACAGGATCAGGGCGCAGGAGGGTCGAAAATCTGGACTAGGGATGACTTCTTTGATGTGGATATGCCATTCAGAACGGCCACTAGGAACGGAGGAGCTATGTCAAGCCCTGGCTGTGGAAATAGGATCTACGGAGTACAATGCTAACAATGCACCCTCAATACGGACCGTGTTAAGCTGCTGCCAAGGACTTGTTATGGTGGATGAGGAGAGATCGGCTGTTCGACTAATCCACCACACACTCCAAGAGTATTTGACCAGCCGCAGCAGCCTTCCCCAGAGCCCTCACTCGACAATTGCGGAGACCTGCTTGACATATCTAAATTCGCAGCAGGTAATGGATCTTTCGGGCTCTCCCGTTCAGGAGACCCACCCACCCTTCCTGGAATACTCATCTTTATACTGGGGAGCCCACATGAAAAAAGAACCCTCGGATCGTGGTAAGATGCTTGCACTAGAGCTTTTTAGCCACTACCAATGCCATGTATCAATTAGGCTACTCTTGGAATACACCCTCCCCTCGTATTATCTCAGCTCTACTACACGCTTTCACAAGTTCACGGGACTACACTGTGCGTCCATATTTGGTCTTGTTGAGGTTGTGGGAACTTTGACAATGCTGTATGGGGTCGATATAAATGGCGTGGACGAAACTGGTGCTACGCCGTTATTACGGGCTGCGATGAGTGGACATGAGGCAGTGGTACAGCTGTTACTAGGGCGGGAAGGCGTCGACCCGGGTAAGCCAGACGACGTCGCCCGGACACCAATATCGTGGGCTGCCGCAAAAGGACATGAGGCAGTGGTGAAGCTGTTATTGGAGCGCGAAGACGTCGACCCCAATGAGTTAGACTACTGCGGCCAAACACCAATATCGCGGGCTGCCGAGGGAGGACATGAGGCAGTGGTGAAGCTGTTATTGGGGCGCGAAGACGTCGACCCCATTGAGTCAGACATTGACGGCGGGACACCAATATCGTGGGCTGCCGCGAAAGGTCATGAGGCAGTGGTGAAGCTGTTATTGGAGCGCGAAGACGTCGACCCCAATGTGTTAGACTACTGCGGCCAAACACCAATATCGCGGGCTTCCGCGAGGGGACATGAGGCAGTGGTGAAGCTGTTGTTGGGACGCGAAGACGTCAACCCCAATAAGCCAGACGGCAACGGCCAAACACCAATATCCCGCGCTGCCGAGAATGGACATGCGCCTGTTGTGAAGCTGTTCCTGGAACGCGAAGACATCAACCCCTATATAGTAGACAACTATGGCGGAACACCAATATCGTGGGCTGCTGTGAATAGACACAAGGCAGTTGTGAAGCTGTTACTAGAACGGGAAGGCGTCAGACCCGATAGTCCATGCATATGAGGCCTACCGTCTCCTGCATGGTACTCAAAAGACGGCCAAGACCGTTCCACAGTCGGTAATTAATTTCCATGTTCGACCTGAACCTGGCTTAATCCTGAAGAGCGATAAAGTTAATGCATCCTTCCCATCTTCAAACCCAAACCCCCTGCCTCAAGATAAATGTAGGTTAGATACCAATTTATTTAAGGACCGTATGCTCAGAGTCAGTCAAACAATTTACAGTTAGAAATTTTACAATCCTCTCCATGAACAATGCCTCAACTTGTGATTTCTAACCCGCTTGTGGGATTGGATGGGCGTCCGGAAGCCCTATCATCATTATGCATGGGGGAACGATTTGTGGGAATATGCGGTTATACGAGTATTCGAAAGGCCACCACGAAACTATTTACTTCCCATCAAATTCAGCATACTTGACAACTCGACTACCACTTGCCTGATAGCTTATAATCAAGGAAGCAAACCCTATACCTCCACCAACCAATAGTAAGAATGACAGCTATGTATGATAGGACATAGCATTCGTGTTTTGAGGGCACCAATGCACTATTGAGACATCATTAATGTCTCCCGGGGGATGCCCCTTGCGGGGAAGATACTTCCCTCTGAGCTAGTCCATCATAACAGCAGTCACAGTTCGGTTTTTGGGAGTATGGTTTATTACGCTAGGCAGTTTGTGCCTAACTAGTAAAGTTAGGGATTGTTTTTCCCATTTCCCACCCTGCCCTCAATATCATAAGGCATTGTAATGGGCTTTTATATTTCAGTGTTATCTCTGTCCATCCAATGCCATTATGGATACTATGACAGCATTGCACATACTCTAGGTATTCTGTATCATGAGTAATTATCATAGATCTGGATTTTTCGAGATCGTAGAGGACTATCATGTATCAACATAGCGTGGTTATTCAGAGTCCGCTAAGTTTCATGAACTTCGGGAGTTGATAGGATGATCGACCCCCTCGTCTGTTTTTTTTTCTTTTTTTTTTGGTGAGACGAGACCAGTGGTGTCCGTCCACCTCTTGGTAGCACAGAGGGGCTATTATAGTCTCACTTTCACCCCCATAGTTTAGCTCTTCCATGAAGATCCAACACAAGGATGAGAGAAATGGGATACTATCATCCTTCCAATATCTGAATACTAGCTGGTCGTAACTGATCATAAACTCTTATCCAGGCTTGAATCAAAGAACCGAAGCAACCCGTGAGAGGTTTAAGAAAACCACGCCACCATCTCTAACGCTACCAATTCACGCTACCAGATCGTGGTTCCTCTCTTTTCCATACCAATCCTGTTTTATGCTTTGATTTATGAAGCACGATGCTTGACATGCAAGATCTGTAGCAATATATGATTGGAACTCGGACTGGTGCAATAAGTGATCGGAAACTGGACGAAGAAGTGATAAAGGACGAGTAGTCAAGATCTCTTATTGTGACAATGCTTATCAATAAAATAATAAGAAAGACATAGCTCAGCTATATAGTACAGTGGTTGAGTCCTGACATTACCACCGCAACTCCTCCACAAGGAAAATCAAAGACAATCAAAGAAGTGACTTGAAAGGAACAAAAGGAACAATGAAATAAAACATATTTGGCTTCAACCAGCAACGGGTATAAAAAGACAGAGAGCTGAAAGAAACATTTGAGAAGAGAAAGAAACCATATTTGAGAGGAGCAAAAAGTCATATACGAACAAGATCTACAATGGGACTTACGAGTGATATCTGGTGACGGCGGGGGAAGGCCCACGAATAGGGTGCCAACACAATCGGGTCTCATGGGGTGTGCGAGCATAGTAGTGCACTGGGGCAGGAGAAAGAGCTAGGCGTATGCCGGGTACGATGGCTTCTTTTTAAATAGCGAGCTACCGTACCATACAGGGAACTAAGTCTTCAGGATTGCTGGCTAGTCAACCGAAGGTTTTAGACCTCCTTAGTGGGACTTGGGTCAATCAATCGTAGGCTGGTATACCGAGGCCATCCATGGGATGGAAGGATTTGGAAATATCAAGCGTCGTGGGGAGTTGTAAAACTGTAGCCAGTGCGGCGGTGTTTGTGCGGCGGTCTCGATTTACAGTAGATAAAGGGGCTCCAACCGATATCAATAATTTGCGATCGGGGAGACCTGTAAATCTCTCTCCTGTCCTTTCGATCTAAAGGAAGGTAGCTGGATGTTCCAGAAGCGCTTTGATCTCAGGTGGGTCATGATTAACTTGATTGAACTCTATTCGAGGAATTTATAGTTCTCGCCAAAGCTACCGACCACCATGCGAGGGCAACGTTGCAGGAGTTTCCACAATCGCAATTGAAATCCGGGGGTCTGTTGATTTACTGGCGAGCGGCGGGAAGGCTGTTTCTACCACCTGAGCTGCCCTAGCCACAGGCGCGAGATTGGCTCAACAAAGGTTAGAAAACATGATTGGAAGTGTTTATCCCCAAGTCTCGGCAATGGTGATGGCTTCGATTTTCTCCCATTCTCTAGAATTCTACCACCTAACTCTACAAGTACTGTAATCTCCCTCTCCCTCCGGAGGTCGCTCCGTGTCGCCCGTTCTCGTGGGCAAACACCCATCCAAAAATAACCGTTACTTGACCCCACGGGACCCCGCCTTCGCAAGGGCAGGCCTCTTCACAACCCATTTCGCCCGCACATCTTACTGTAGCCTACCACCCACTCCATGGCGTAATTGCCTGCCGCGAAAAAACTCACCTTGTTCTCTCCTGTGGCATGTCAATAATCGAGATGTAATAACGATGTCAAAAACAAACGAAGGTTTCTCAAATACCTGTCTGACCAGGAACTTATTTCACAAGCTCTTATCCGAGAATAGATGCATCTAGGTTGCAATAATAACCATTGTTTTTCCACAATGGTAAACTTTTGGAATAAAGAAAAATGCATTGAAATACAAGTTAAAATGAGTTTCTCATAATAAATATCGTGGCTTTTTTTGGGCGATTCTTTTTGAACAGATTTTCCCGGCGGCCAGATGCACTTCCCGGTGTCGGAGAGTGTCCAATCTTGACAACATGTAATTATTCCGGTCGCCAACTGCTACTCATACGTAAATTTTTGTGAAAGTGCATTCCACGCCATCGCGAGCACCCGGCATGGCGAGCCATCTGCAAGTTTAGGCAATGTGATTGGCTCATACTCAGTCTAGATTTAAAGTTAAGCTTACCGATTCTATTATCACTCTACAAGGGCTTGGTACCGTAAGAACTCGAATAATCGGAACATGTGCTATGACGCTGGACTTGCCCCTCTTAGTATGGTCTGGTGTTTTTTTGTTTTTTCTTCTGTCTCAGGGGGCAGATTTTTGGTGTGTTTTTCGCCCATCTTCCAGAGGAGGAAATTTCGGACTACCTAGCACATGGTCCGATTATTCGAGTTCTTACGGTAGGAGGGGTGTTTACGTCCTCAACTGAATCCCGGCGATAAAAGCTTGCAGCGACTGTCTGCCACTGCCTTGTGGTTACCAGATCTTGGTTCCACAAAGTCCACCTCCCAGGTTAGGCAATGGCGATAAGCCCCGCTTTTCTCTCATCCTCTGGAATAGTGTTGTTCACGAGCCGGCTCGAGTCTCTTGGCGAGCCTGCTCGAGTCTCTTGGCAGCTCAAACAGGGATAGTGTTGTTTATGAGCCAGCTCGAGCAACCATAATGCCCAAGTCTAGAGTAGTCATAATACCTCTACACACAACTCTTATCATTTAAAACAATCAACAATTGTATATAGGAACTTAAAAATGAATAAAACTAGCTAAATGACCTTCCAACTACCCCAGAGTCCAACGCTTGGAGGGGTTCACCATCGCCTTCTGTATCTGCCTCGTAGTTCCCATCTTCCCCACGGGTTTCCTCCACCTCTTCCCACACTTCCACCTCCGGTAGCCCAAGCCAGGCCTTGGTTAGCATGAGCAATTTGATAGTACTGCCCACCATACTATTCCGCTTTTTTGTAACAATATCCCCCGCAACTGAGAAAGCCTGCTCAGATAGCACACTAGGTATCCCCGCCATGGCCCATGCCATAATAGTTAGTTATTGAGTATGGCAAGAAGATAGGTAGTAACTCAAAAATACCTTGTAGCGGGAACAGAGAGGTAGTCACGGGCCATAAGGGCAAGCGAGGGAAATCTATGTGCATGCAACTTCCACCACACTACAGGGTCTGCCCTGCGGTCTGCACAGTCTTCCTCAAGGTAGAAGTCCACTAGCGAGCGGATTTGTGATTGGTGTGGTGGGCTCTCCGGTGGGCCAAAAACAAGATCTTCAAAGCCAACCTCTTCCTCCGGCTGCCTTGCTGAGGAACTACTACCTGTAGTTGGCCTTTCTGGCCCCACTTTCAGATGTATAGCTAAAGCCACCCTATCAGCTTCCAATATATTGTAACGGGGGCACCCTATAGAGAGGTGAACTCTAAGGTTGCGACCTCACGAAACACTCAAAGTAGAAGATAAAGATGAGGTAAAATAATTCAGAAGAAGCAAAACGGTAAAACTTAATATAGTTAAGCTTGAAGCTTCACTCAATTTAGTTCTCTCGAGGAAAAGTTGGTTGTCGAAGTAGAATGCCAAACGCTTAAACTTAAGTAGATATCAGATTTAAGCCTTTGACATTCAGCACTACTCCGACCTTGTGCGAGCACACTGTCCTGCTCAGGGTTTGTCCGAGGTCTACCCTTCATCAGGAATTATCCTACCGGAAGTGTCGGACCAACTCGGGTATGCTTAACTCCGTCAATAGGATATGAGTTTCTGCAATGCATCTCCAATACAAGCGCAGGAGGAAAAACTCATCCTATCGAAGGCACGCCAGTGGCTAACTGTGATGCCAACAACCGGAGTCAATACCTAGGTGGTGGACTCACTGGCCCAGTGGTAGTTTCGTCTATACAAGCTATGCAGTCCATCATTTAATCTACGCGACTATCCAATATGACAATTTGACATGCAAGCTCCCCCGGTGAGATGTAGCCCATGGCTGGCTAAGTGGGCGCTACCCATAGCCAGCCTCTGGGGACATACTCTACCGTGATAAGACTCATACCTCTAGAGTCCATTGACAACCCATAGTAATGCTACAAATCAAGGGGGGAAGGTCCTGGCTGGTTACTGAGGTATTTATCCCGAAAGCACTCTGGCCTTCTTGGACTACCTGAGTACCACTAGGAAGACTACCCTACTACCTGTAGGCTTAGATAGACTCCTAGTTGCCGGAGAGAGCATATATGTGCGACCCCCATTTTGGCGGTTACCCATACTCCCCTTATATATCCTGCGAACGACATTCAGTCGGACGGACGGCAACGACATATATGCTGTTACGGCAGCCGCTCCAATGACCTCTTTTTACTAGCAAACGAGCAACTATGCAGCCGTTTGCCTATGACGCGCAGTCCCAACGCTGGGGCCAGAGGGTGGTGTTAGCTAAACCTGCCCAAGTTCAATAGCATGTTCGGGCCACCATTACCCAGGCGTGGGGTCTCCCCGCACAGATGCGTGTGCGCCCATGAACATCTAAGAGCCCGTAGAATGTGAGGTAATCGACCTCTAAGTTCTAGGATGACTTTGCCGGTGAAGGTAGGGTAACTTGGACTCCACAGTAGGGTAACTGGGGTCCATGGGCATAATGGCCAAATTCCCAAGGTAGGGTAACTTTGCCCCTTTATGCCTTTAACCACTTCGGCAGCCCTCCAGTTGACTACCAAAGTCGTCTCGGAGTGCCATGTAACGTTCCCATAAATTCCTTGTCTTTATGCGAACTTACTTCCCAAAGGTTACCCTGCCTTCTAGAGTACCCAAGGCTACTCACTATCCCCTAGACCATGTCCTAGGTTACCCGGCTAGATATATACTAAGTATATGAGACCATACTACCTTTGGTTACCGCTTGGTAAACCATTTGGGCTAAGGTGGTAGTTATTGTAGCTACCTATTGTAGGGTCGTTACACTACTCCCCTCTTCTCTTGCTCTGTCCTCAGACCGTCAACCTCATCTCTTAGTCCCACGGTTTGGATCGTCTATAACCCTATGGTCTTTAGGTTTAGACAGATACCTCTCATGCAACTGTTGCAATGCTTGCATTGCGGTATCTTCTAACATCTTGAACGGTTCCCCAGAATTCTCTTCTGGACCGTACCCTTCCCAAGCAACCATATATTGCACAAAGCGGTGTGGAAATTTTGACTTAGGATTCCCATACCATCGGCTATCAACCACTTCCGCTACAACATAGCTAGGCTCATTATCCACTATGTCAGGTGTTGGAATTATCTTTTGAGGCCTACCCACAGGATCCTCACGATATGGTTCCAACAGACTCACATGGAATACAGAATGCATGTCCCATCTTTCCGGCAGCTCAATCTCATAGGCCCTAGACCCCACTTTGCGTTTGACAACAAAGGGTCCAAACATTTTATGGTCTAGTTTTTCCATAGGCCTTTTTGTACGGAGGTTCTTGCGGTTTAGCATAACTGTAACAATTCTAGCCTGTGAGGTTATTATGCAACGGGTAACAACTCAACCTGTTCGTGACTTCCTTTGTAACCTCGAGAATCCCTTCACCTTCAATCAGATAGACTATCTTATAATCTATCGTCTTGATCCTTTTGACTGGTCGTAGAACTTCCTTAAGTTCTCACAGGCCTTCGTCTTCGCCCAATATTATCTCGTAATCCGTCTCCTTTTAAGGGAGGAGAGAGATGTAGGTTCGTAGCGTATAAAGTAGAATATAAAGTTATATTGCAATATCGTTCATACAGAAAAGTAGTTAGATGGTTGCGTGAAGATCCTATATCCACGGCCCCTCGTAATCCTTTATATAGGTCTCTTCCCGCAACAACCCTGACCCTGGTGACTCATACCTATGAGTCCCATGATCATGACTCATAATGAGTCATACCCGAAATCCATCAGATAACTCATGTGAGTCACAGCGCAACATACCGTAAATCAAACATAAACCAATCATAAAACATAAAACAAGTCATGTGTGCAAAATGGATCACATGCGTGAAACTCGTGACTCATAATATGAGTCACGCCCAAAAGTCATTACAACATTATGACTCATAATCATGAGTCATATGAAATCAACAAATCAAAACATAACAATGACATACAAGCGTGAGTCATGTGAAAGTCTATGAGTCAAATGACTGCATAGCGTGAAAGAACAACATACCTATGACTAATAAGTATTAGTCATGTGAAACCTGCCTTGCTTAGTCACAATTTGTGACAATAACCCTATCCGCTTTCTTAGCTCTGCCTTGTGTGACATCTTCTAATGTGACATACTCCGGAGCTGGCTGTCTCTTTTGATCAGGCCATTTCCCTTGTCTTTCCTGTGCCTGCCGTATTGTCTCTCGGATCTCTTGCCATGTGCCTTCCCAATCCTTCACAACAAGCTCGCTGTCTGGGTGTATTCCTTTGTTATCCGCCACTATCCCCGACCACTGAGTCTGTGGGGAGACCCCATAATTTATTTCAAAGGGACTTGCCTTTGTGGATTCCGACATTGAAGTATTATACGCATGCTCCGCAAAGGGCAACAGCGATACCCAATTGTCTTGCTGATATGAACAATAACTTCTCAGATATTGTTCTAGTGTCTGATTTACCCTTTCAGTTTGCCCATCGCTCTCTGGGTGGAATGCAGTAGAGAGGTTTAGCTTTACTTGCAATAGTTGCATCAGGCTTGTCCAAAATTTAGACGTGAATCGGGTATCTCGGTCAGAGACAATTGATTCAGGAAGCCCATGGAGGCGCCAGATTTCTTTCACGAACGTCAAGGCCAGTTCCTTATTATGCTCCTCTGTCCATAACGGTATGAAATGTGCCATCTTGGAGAACCTGTCTACAATGACCCATATCTTTGTATACCCGTCGGACTTTGGTAGCCCCACAATGCAGTCCATGGATATTGCCGTCCATGGCCTCATAGGAACTTCCAAAGGTTCTAGGAGTTCGTACTTCTTATGCCGAATAACTTTATTACGTTGACATACATCGCAAGAGCGAACATATTCGGTAATATTTTCATCCATTTTTGGCCAATAGAAGTTAGCCCTAACCCTACCAATGGTCTTGTATGTTCCGAAGTGTCCAGCAATCTTTGAATCATGTTCTGGCTCCATGATTGTTCGCCTTAGACCTTCATCCTTTGGAATATACCACCGATTCTTATATAGGAGCAAGTCCTTTTCGATACTAAAATTTGTATCAACCTTACTATCGCCTTTGAGGAGTGCCTTTAGCGTTGCTAAAGAGGTTTGATCACTATCGTCTGCTTTCATAAGAGCCTCATGAAATGTTGTCTGCAACCGAAAACCTTGGCAAGTCTGCAACACATGTGGTCGCAAGATGACGGGCTCCTCTCCAATATACTGCCCTGGGCGAAAAAATGTAAAAGGTTCGGAATTCCTCCCCCATTCAGGACGGTAGTCCCTACGCCTCGACAAAGCATCAGCCTTTTCATTTAACCGTCCTTCCCTATAAATAAGCTTAAAATTGAACGGTTGTAGAAACTCTGCCCAGCGATGTTGTCTGCGGTTCAGAGTCTTTGTAGTATTAAAGTACTCTAAATTCTTATGATCAGTATATACCAAAATCTGAACATCAACCGACATCAACATATATGCCCATTCTTTAAAGGCTGCCACTATTGCGGCCATCTCCTTATCATCAACCTCATAATTTATCTCTGCTGGCGAGAACTTCCTACTATGAAATGCTACAGGATGCCATTTCTCATCTTCACAGCGTTGAGATAGTACGGCCCCTAATGCAAAGTCACTAGCGTCGGTTTCCAACTTAGTTGCACGAGTGTCATCAAAGTGTGTCAGAATTGGACCTGTGGTAAACATCCCCTTCAATGTGTCAAAAGCATCCTGACACGAGGGAGTCCATGTCCATTTGACACCTTTCTTTGTCAAGTCCGTTTATGGTTTGGCTATCTTGCTAAAACCTTTTATGAAACGACGATAGAAGTTAGCAAAGCCCATCAAGCTTTGCACATCGACGACCTTCTCGGGCGTTGACCATGCCCGGATCTCTTCAACTTTTGTGCTTGTCATAGAGATTCCTCTATCGGATATTTTATACCCTAGGAACTCTACTTCCCGTTGATGGAAGCTTGACTTCTTAATACTAACGCAAAGGCGTGCCTTCCGCAGCCTTTCCATGACCCGCCTTACCAGGGCGACATGCTCTGCAACTGTTTCCGTATAGATCAGAATGTCATCGATATAGGCGATGACTCTGACATCTAACATGTCTCGGAATACATCATTGATCATACTTTGAAACGTTGATGGTGCGTTGCATAACCCAATGGGCATCACGGTGTACTCATAAAGACCGTACCTGCTTTTAAAAGCGGTTTTCCATTCTTCACCTTCTGCCCTGCGGATAGCATAATAGCCATTCTTCAGATCCAATTTAGTCAAGATAGTGGCTTTACCGAGCCTACGCCTAAGTTCACTCATCAAGGGCAACGTATACTTATTCTTAATAGTTATCTTGTTCAACCCTCGGTAATCAACACATAACCGAAGCGTACCATCAGGCCTCGGCACAAATAGGATAGGAGCGCCTATTGGCGAAGAATTTCTTCTGATCTTCCCCTGATCCTCCATTTCCTTAATATAATCCCAAAGTGCGTCCAATTCCGTCTTAGACAAGGGATAGATAGGCCCATCTCGTAATTTGGCCTCAGGAATCAAGTCAATACGATGATCATATTTACTATGCTCGGGTAAAGCATTCATTTTCTCCTGACTGAATATATCTGCATAGTCTCTATATTCAGGGAGAATCTTAATCTTGATGTCCTCGCCGTCTTCATCAGTATAAAGGGCCATGCCCATGACAAAGATATTGTCTGGGTCTTCGGCTAAGAGTTCTTCTTCTGTAATGAACTCTAAGCGCCGTTCTTTTCTTAGGCAGTGGGCCTTGCAATATTCTGAGCGCCACTTAAGACTGCCCTTTTCCCAGTTAATTTCTGGGTTGTGGTCCTTTAACCACGACATTGGCAGGTAACCATCCACCTTGCCTGCCGGCATATCTGCGACTTCAAATCGCGTTTTATTTACTTGATCTCCTATGTACATGTCTACCTTAGTAGTATAGTGGAGACCAGAGCCGGGAATATGATTTCCACTAGCATCTAAAATTGGTGTCGGCTCCTTCGGACGTACACACAGTACTTGGGCATTCTTAACCCAATCGCTGCTTAACACAGCCCCAGTTGCGCCACTATCTAACAATAAGAGGGCTTCACCACTTAGCCTCTCTTGATTGTGGCTCCATTCTAATCTCACTCTCACGTGAATCGATCTTGTATGTCGCGGTGTGCCTGTAAGCCTCAACCGCTTGTCTGGTCTCTTGTACTTAAACATTTCGGTTAGTATTTTCAGAAGAATTTGGTATGGTTTTATAATAGCTAATCAATGTCTCTTGCCTTTCGACACAAGAGCGGCCACAACGGGTCGTGAATAGCTTTTATCACTTGGTAAATTTTACGGGGTTTCAATAGCTTGGCTGTTTACTATCACGCCAGCATGATTTCGGGTATTCAACCATCCTCAAGTAAACTTGCAAAATCACATTCAATTGCTAAGTCAAGTCCAGCCTGACGAAATCAACACAAAACCCAACCAAATCCAATCCGAAATTTCAACAGTATGAGATAAACAAATAACATTTTCGCAAAATCACATAAGAAACAAAAACAAAACCATAAAACAAAGTACCCCAACCATTCTCATGTAACAAAAGAAACCCTACCGATCTCGCTATGCCTATAGCCAGATATTAGTTTCAATTTATAGTACTCCTAGTAGGGAACATTACTCCTTCATTTCCGTTATCTATCTCATGTGCCTTCCTCGGCTGTTGAGTAGAGTTACCTTTTGCATTTCTATCACCTCTTGGGATAGATCTTACCTAGCTGTCCATGTCGGTATCAATCTGCAAGATATCCAAATCTGGAGGTGGTGATCCGCGGACCTCAGTTACAACTTGCTTAACAGCAGGTTTAGGAGCAGCATCAATGCGTCGCGATTTCGGGACTTGGGTGGCTTCGTGTCCAGCTTCACCGGCACCTCTTTTTCGATTAATTCGAGAGGACGCAACGACTGGAGTAGCCGAAGGACACTTTGCCCAATAGTGACCGGCTTGTCCATATCGAGAGCATTGATTCAACCGTTTGTGTTTGTCAATCAGAGTCTGCTGAATATCACGATGCATGTTCGTGTGCTCTGTCTCTTGAGGTCTTGAAGACCCAGACGCATGGTTGCGGGGTTTCTGTTGCCGTGGCCCCGAGCCTTTCCTTTCCTTTCGCTGTTTCTTAGCAGAAGATTGCCTATTGTCGCTCCTTTCCGGCTTGAAATGATGTTTTTCCTTTGTAACCGTACGGTTGAAGGAAGCAACATCTTCCAACTGATATCCGGTTTGGCGGAGAAGATTGATGTATTCGACATAATTGTCGGGGAGTGGAGTTTTCAAAGCCCATGCATTGCGAAGGTCGGTAGTTATACCTACGCAGGCTTTGTCCTTGACAAAAATGCGGCTATATCCCAACTCTAAAGCCAGTCTCATCAGCTCGTCACAAAAGTGATCGATCCTACCGGACTTCATAGTCAAATCATTCCACTCCCGAAGCGCGCGATCCCGATCATAGTGTCCTCCAAAACTTGACACCAGCCGTTGCCGAAAACCTTCCCAAGCGCGAAGGACATTTTTCGGATCGAAGGGAATACCTTCTTGACAGGCACCCTCTTCACTAACATAAGGGTGTATGCTCTGGTACCATTTTTTAGCCGGACCTTGGAGAAGTGGGATTACCAAACTGACTTTATCCAAGTCCTTGCCGAGCGATTCCCTAAAATAGTCCAGTTTGATTTCACAATCCTGTATGAAGCGTTGAGTATCGGTAGAGTCACCTTTGAACGGATCGACACCTAATTTCTCAGGTTTCTTCCGTCGATGGGCTGACTTCTTACCCTTGCGTTGTTTCCGAAGATACTCAGCAAGCTCATGATACTGCCTATCATACTTTTCCTTCCTCGCATCATTCCAGTGGGACTTACGTCTTCCTAGGAATTTCCGCGGATCGGGAAGGGAGGAGTCAGAATCGCCATCTGACGAGGAGTCGGAATTACCCGGGTCTCCACCACCACCAGCGTTTCCACCATGGGGAGGAAGATTTCCTTCACTGTCACCAGTGTTGCCGCTGGGGCCTCCCCTAGGGGAATCATACCCACTAAAACCATCTTCACCCGGCACGTCTTCGTCCATTCTCTCAGGTAATGGGTTAGACGGTGGGGGAGGAGGTTGTTGGCTAGCGGCACGAGTGTTAACCGCATTGTCTGTTAAAAAATCACGGCAGTCACTATGCCTAGTGTGCCTCACACTCTCACAGTACCTGCATCGGTTCTGTTTTGACTTTGGCTGAGAAGCGTTATTCAAAGGTCTCGACCAAATCTGGATCGGCTCAAAGTCACTCTTGAGACATGGAAATCTATGCGCATAGCCAATATCGCTTCCTTCGGCCACAACCCTACAGTCAGGGGAACAAACACCGGCAGGTGCTGGTGCCTCTGACCTTCGGGAAAGACCGAGAGGTCCAACATTACATGAAGGCTTTGCTGGTGCGGTGGTGCTATTGCCGAAACAAAGGCACCTGGGACTTGTGGAGTGGTGGGTAGAGGGGTTTGCCCTGCTACCGCAAAGGGTCGTTCTCGTTCGATACGTATCGCCGGCGTATTTTGTTCCACTGCCGGAGTGGCCGGTACCGTCGATGATCGTGCTAATGGAGAGGGGGTTGCAGGGACAGCCTCCGGAGGTGGCGGCTGTGGAGAATTGTGTCCCGATAACTTCCCGACGAAATGGAGCTAGACTTTGTAACCCCGAGAGAACGTGACGATGGCCGGAGGTTTCTCGCACAAGGAGTTGTTCCCCGAGAGCGGATAATCTCCCTGAAGGCCACTTCGAGAGGCGTTCGACGTTCGTGTGCTTCGGCCACCTGCTTTTGCAATTCCGCAAGCTGCTCCTGCTGTGTGATGAATTGTCTACCCACTTCATTCAACCTGTAACATGTATACATGTTCCGGTAACTGTATACAGGAGCGGAGTGCAGGATTTCCTATATTTAGTTTGATTACTTTGCTTACTTTGATTAGTTTGATTGTTTTACAGCCCCGGAGCTATATTAAGGCCCGGTAGCTTGTGTTAAGTTTAGTTTTGCATGTTTATTGTTTTATTTAGGATCACAAGTGAAGGAACGGTCATGTAAGCTGACGACAGCATTGAGGCAGTGTTATGACTCTTAGGTTTCATGTGGGATCACAGGACATGCAGGGCAAGGTGCACTGCCCGGTAATGATCGTGGTTGCAGGATATCGGATTACTATCGCCCTGGGGGAACATTAGTATTTAAACTCATCTCATGGCTATCAGGAGAACGGCAGACTTCAGCAGACTCATGTTTTAAGAATATACTAGGTTGAACGGCGATCTCAGAGTTCCACTTGCCCTTTAACTATTATCTCTCTTTACCCTCGAGCTCTCTGAAGGCTCCCTTAGACCTAGCGCTTGCCGGTCAACCGCTAGCCCTCTATTGTACCTTTTCGTTAGACAGGAGTAAACCTGTTACACAACCAAGGTTGATATTGCTCATTAATCATGCAGGCTGCGACTTCAGTAGCATAATGAGGAGGGGGTTCTATTGCCAAAGGAAGGGCAGGGGCAGCATTCATAACCACGTCATTCTCAGCGTCAATCGAATACCCCTCGGCAGCGGCCTGCTTCAAGGCCTCTACCCGTTTCCGAATCATCTGATCGGACATAGCTAACTGGCGGAGGTTCCTTGGCTGGTATTTCATCCAACGATTAGCATTTTCCACGATCTCAGTTTCAAATGCATGCTGATACTCTTCAGCAAGATTGAGGAGGTGGCTTTGTACATCTTGCATTTGCCGTGTGATCTCCTCAAGTATGTATGGTTCAACGAGATCTTTTGTGAAATCAGCGAAAGTCATCTTCGGTCGTCTATTCTGGGGTATTCTCCGTCCTACTGATGGGTCATGAGTAAAACTTTGGAGGAAGGCGCAAGGGTCTTCAATCTCCATCTCTCTGACCGTAAGAGGTATTTCCTCCTCAAAGGTAGGATCATTCTCAATGTCATATGTCAAGAGCTGCTGGATTGGCCGCCAACCTAATCTCTTTAGGTCTGCTCTTGCAGCGGTTCGAGATATTTCTCGCTCAATACCAGTCATACACTCAGGACGAGAATGAAAGCGGGACACAGCCATAGTTGAAGACATTGTTCTTTCCACCCAATGCTTCTTGTACCAGACAAGCGACTCGTAATCAAACAATGTCCAAACTGTAGGCCAACACAACAATTCTCAGAAGAGAGTTAAGCGATTGCGCTTAACTATATATTGTAACAGGGGCACCCTATAGAGAGGTGAACTCTAAAGTTGCGACCACACCAAACTCTCAAAGTAGAAGATAAAGATGAGGTAAAATTCAACAGAATCAAACGGTAAAACTTAATATAGTTAAGCTCGAAGCTTCACTCAATTTAGTTCTCTCGAGGAAATGTTGGTTGTCGATGTAGAATGCCAAACGCTTAAACTTAAGTAGATATCAGATTTAAGCCTTTGACATTCACCACTACTTCTGACCTTGTGCGAGCACCCTGTCCTGCTCAGGGTTTGTCCGAGGTCTACCCTCTATCAGGAATTATCCTGCCGGAAGTGTCGGACCAACTCGGCTATACTTAACTCCGTCAATAGGATATGAGTTTCTGCAATGCATCTCCAATACAACTGCAGGTGGAAGAACTCTTCCTATCGAAGGCACGCCTGTGGCTAACTGTGATGCCATCAACTGGAGTCAATACCTAGGTGGTGGACTCACTGGCCCAGTGGTAATTTCGTCCATACAAGCTATGCAGTCCATCATTTAATCTACGCAAATATCCAAGGTGATAAATTGACATGCAAGCTCCCCCAGTGAGATGTAGCCGACGGTTGGTTAAGTGGGCGCTACCCATAGCCAGCCTCTCGGGACATACTCTACCGTGATAAGACTCATACCTCTAGAGTCCAATAACAACCCATAGTAATGTTACTAATCAAGGGGAGATGGTCCAGGCTGGTTACTGAGGTATTTGTCTCGAAAGCACCCTGGCCTTCTGAGACTACCTGAGTACCACTAGGAAGACTACCCTACTACCCGTAGGTCAGAATAGACTCCTAGGTGCCCGGGAGACCATATATGGGCGACCCCCATTTTGGCGGTTACCCATACTCCCCTTATATATCCTCCGAACGACATTCAGTCAGACAGACGGCGACGACGTATACGGTGTTACGGCACCTGCTCCAATGACCTCTTTTTACTAGCAAACGAGCAACTATGCAGCCGTCTGCCTATGACGCGCCGTCCCAATGCTGGGGCCAGAGGGGGGTGTTAGCTAAACCCGCCCATGTTCAATAGCATGTTCAGACCACTGTTACTCAAGCGTGGGGCCTCCCCGCGCAGGTGCGTGTGCGCCCATGAACATCTAAGAGCCCATAGAATGTGAGGCAATTGACCTCTAAGTTCTAGGATGCCTTTGCCGGTGAAGGTAGGCTAACTTGGACTCCACAGTAGGGTAACTGGGGTCCATGAGCATAATGGTCAATTTCTCAATGTAGGGTAACTTTGCCCTCTTATGCCTTTAACCGCTTCGACAGTCCTCCAGTTGACTACAAAAGTCGTCTCAGAGTGCTGTGTAACGTTCACATAAATTCCTTGACTTTATGCGAACTTACTCCCGAAAGGTTACCCTGCCTCCTAGAGTAACCAAGGCTACTCTACTATGTCCTAGGCCTTGCTCTAGGTTGACCAGCTATTTGTATATTGTATACTAAGTATATCAAACCATACCACCTCTGGTTACCACTTGGTATACCATTTGGGCTAAGGTGATAGTCATTGTAGCTACCTATCCTAGGGTTGTTACATTACCTCTTGGTATACCATTTGGGCCAAGGTGGTAGTTATTGTAGCTACCTATCATAGGGTCGTTACACCGACTCTCTTCCCATCCTTCCAGAACCACTTCTGCCTCTCTTGTCTCCGATTTCAAGGTAGTAAGAACTGTTTGTGCAGCGAGATTAAGGAAATGTGCTAGGCATTGAATTTGGCCATCGTGTCGGGACCAAGATTGAAGGTGAAATTCAAGCTCTTTAAAAATCGCATCATTGACTGAGGCATTGTCTGTAGTAATACAATTGATATAGTCTTCTATGCCGTACATTCGTAAAACCTTCATGATCACAACAGTCATATTTTCAGCCGTATGCGATCCCATTAACCTTTCGAATCCGATGAGTGTGCTGACAAGCTCGAAGTCTAGAGTCATCCAGTGAGCAGTAATAGCAAGGAAAGGGAGTTTATTCGAAGCTGTTCAGGCATCAAGAGTCAGATTTATCCATGCCCCTTCTGTGATATGTAGCTGTAGTCGCTGGCAGACTTCCTTCAAAAGCCGGCGATAGAGTAGCTTGTGTATATCGCGGTAAAGCATAGAGCAGGTGACTATAGCAACTTGGCTATTGCAATAACGCATAAGGTTCCGGAAAGAAACCACCTCAACCATGCGGAATGCAGTATTTGTTTCCACTACCATCATAGCCAGGAGGCGCCGTTATTCTTGTTCATCGAATATTTCTTGAGGTTGCCGGGTTCCTGCCAGCTGACTGGAACTGCTAAATGGGTTAGAGCCAGTTCCAGTGCGCCTGCGCTTCCCCGTGGTTGTAGCCTCAGCCATTCGCTTAATCACACTTTTGTACTCTGCTTCCCGGGAAGGCACCTGAGAATGGATTGCACGGAAATGCTTGCCAAAAGCTGATGTGGTTGTATAACTTGGTGGATATGGACCCCATTTATGTTTACAATGACAACAGTAGATCATATGCCTTTCCTCCACTGGCACATCCCCGACCGTACTAATAATCCGCTGTCTTATAATCAATCGTTTTGCGTAGAGATATTCGGTAAATCGTGAATCCGGCAGGCCACTAAGAGTTGCTTCGTCGTCTAGAATACCTACCCAGTCTTTGTTCTTAGTATTTATATCCGGAGAATCAACTTGGAGAACAGCGATGGCAAAGATTTCACTTACCCCACCGTCCACTAAGCTGCTCACGAAAATCAGGTGGTGCCCCCTCACTTGTGCTTGCGGCACTGGTGCTAGCCGACTGTCACAAATTGTGACATAAGCAAGGCAGGTTTCACATGACTAATACTTATTAGTCATAGGTATGTTATTCTTTCACGCTATGTAGTCGTTTGACTCATAGATTCTCACATGACTCACGCTTGTGTGTCATCGTTATGTTATGATTGGTTAATGTTTCTATGA
>Ga0307509_10002255_pt1 | contig 31569 bp, 31 predicted proteins | sample 10_EM_MG_FD_202245 | JGI IMG/M metagenome (GOLD analysis project Ga0307509, IMG submission 202245) | Populus trichocarpa ectomycorrhiza microbial communities from riparian zone in the Pacific Northwest, United States - 10_EM | ecosystem: Host-associated > Plants > Roots > Unclassified | place...
GAAAATGAAGGGGGATCATTTGTATGGGGGCACAGACACGCACGGATGTTTTGCCATATATTTCTTTAATCCCTGTTTTCGGGTACTTATGGCCTGGGACAAGTATATATGTCACTAGGATGCTGAACTTTGACAGCTCATGCCGGCCCAGTTTTAACCCTCGTCGTCTGATCTCAACCACAGGTATGATATGCCTCTCCTCTAATATGAAACATATATATCGGGTATTGCGGTAGGTAATAGCGGTGGCCTGTGCCAGTACAGCAAACTTGCACTCGGCTATGGGCTTGACTGGTGAAACAGGTACTCAGGGATAGATGACCATGGTCCGACCGCTCCCGGAGAAATTGCGTCGCAGAACGAAACCCAATCTTGCCGTTATTGTCATGGAGAACCCCGGTAGAGCTAGAGGCTTTGACATCTTAATCATACCCCCTGGAAAACTCATTTAGCATGATCGCTGTCCTGACATAGGACATGTTCTACAAGGTCTCCTTAAAACTAATCCAGGATATGCCCACAAGAACTCAAATAATAGAACTGTTTGCTATGTCGTTGGAGCTGCTTCCTCCGGTAAGGTCTGGGGGTTTGTTTTTGTTTTTTTGCCTTTTAGCAGGGCTGAGCAGCTCTTTTTATTTTATTTTGCCGCGTCCTTCGTCCCTTCTCTTGAGTTTCTACGGTAGCGTTCCAAACCACCCATGTCCAAGATTTTCCTCCGTATAGTGCTCCAACCCCTTCGAGAACAAAAGGAACCCCCCCACGACGACCCTTAACCATGCAAGATAGCACCCACCAACCACTTATGACAGCTATCCGATTCCGCCCACCAACCCTTCCGGAGTCTATCCGATGCCTTAACTCCCCTCCCATCACAGATAAATTCACCCCCCACACCTCTCAAGATCCATCACCCCCAAGAAATTACCTCAACCCCACGCCTAGACACGGCGTATGAAGGAGAGAGAGAATGGAAGAAAGAAAAAAATAACAGTAGGGAAAAGAAAAAAAGCTTTTCCCCACAAATTGAAAAACGGAGATTTTGAGATTTCAGGAGATCCGCCCAGCATACCGTCCGTCAACATGCATGCAGGTACTCGAGTATGCGCGCACCCACCTAGGTACGGGCGGGCGGCCATGCCTCCGGAGCTATTACATTTGTTACTTTCTCCGTGGCCGCGATGTGTGTATCTGCGGCACTATACAGGTGGGAGGGTAGGAGAGTGGGGGGGGGGGGGGGTGAGGGTGAGGGGGGACCTGGGCCTGGGTGGATAGGTGGGGGTTGGTAGGATATACCATAAATTCTGGGCAAGCTCCAGGCAAGGCTATAATATTATTATGCTTCACAAGGTATCATGGTCATTATTCTCTTAAGGCCTAACCCTATCGCAAATACCCTTTTCTAGGGGCGGCAACTGTCACACAAGCAATAGCTGCGGGCCATGTTTACCCAGAATTTAGACAATATTATCCGAAGGCTGCCTCCTGCATCGGAAGGAGGAGGAGGAAGTGAGTACGTAGGTATAATACTGTACTTATGGTGCCAAAGCGCTTTTTCAAAAGGAAAAAAGAGAAAAGAAAAAAGACTGCTACCTAATACTACCAAAATTTTGCCCTTTTGTTTGGACACGGATGGTATACGACAGGAGCACCTTTTTTTTTGAAAAAGTTCGACAATACGAGCAGTGGCCGCACCACCCCAGGCATGCAGAAATTCTGACAAGGAACTTTAGGTACTATCATTCTTAGGACATCCAACGCAGACACAAGCCGTAGGAGCTCCTAGATTTCACTATTTCTGGCAGGCCTCTAATTTCCGGATTCGGAGACAAAGGCTCCAAAGAGGAATCAGTTATTTCCTAGCACCTTATATCCCGAGCCCCGGAGGCGCCAGATCTCATTAGCTGGTATCCGCAATTTCGTCAACCTGTCAAACTCAATTTATCGTGCCCTAGCGCCGTGATCTACCCTGACAATCTGATTACAGGATTCCGAGGGGTCTTATTGTATCTTAAACAAATAGGATCTGGTGATTGTTAATGCTATCCGATGTCCAATATAAGAGCAAGATAACAATACGCATATTTCGTAGCGACTGAACGCGTTCCTCTGCTCGGGGCCCACCATACAGATAGCTAGCTAGCACGAGAGCGCGCCCACTACAGCACCGTGGGCAAGGTGGCTACTGCTAGCCTGGCCGACACAATCGCCGTAGAGTAAGGGGAGAAATTGGCCCCTAGGGATATCCCGGGCACTATTGATTTTAGTATTACAAACTATGGGTCATAGATCATTCTGGGCAGCAGAGCTGAGCGCAGCTGTCATGCCATACGGAGCGGTAATTCCCGCTCGGAGGGTCACCGTGTCGGTCAGCTGGATGGATAATTACAAATTTGCATACCGAGTGATTACACATGAACAACTAGATTGAGGGGCGTTGCAATGATCAAGGATGTATAGTGCAGTATTGCCTCAGCGCTTTCTAAGTGAGCTTCTCGATATCGTGGTTAATTATACCGAGAAGTCTTCTTTATCTCCCTACTTCTTGCCTCCAGAGAAAAGTGTGAAGTCCGGCTCACTTGCTGTGAACAACCTTCTACCCTGCAATAGGCACCGGCACTTTAGAAACAAACGAGACAAACGAGTTGGCCATGGTGCCGGTAATGAGAGGAAGTTTGTCTCTGGCTGGGCTTCGGGATATAATCTCCCGAGGAGAAAAATAATAACACTAAGAATAAAAACACAGTAACCCAAATAGTTGATAACCCCCCATCCCAAGAAATTCCTCGAATTTTTTAAAAAAGAGCGCGCAAACCCCAAAGCCCCCCGTACCAAAAAATGATAATAAGAATAGCGATAATGATAATAACAATAACACCCATAAATGGAGCAACTTCTAGCCCAAGAGTAACCATAGAGACCAAGTCATGCCATACCTATCCAAGGTATAGCAAAGAAACAAATATCGGTAAACCCGCCCTCCTCAGCTAAACTCAATTCTTGTCCTTAGAAACCTTCAATACAAGACCGGGATTTTGCCCCCCTCGTCTCGCTGAATCTCTCGAACTTAGCCCGTGCAGAGCATCACAGCAATCTGCGTCTAGCTTTCGATAACTACAGGCGGTTGTGTCTGGGATCGGGAAGGGCGGAGCTGTGTTTGGATACCCGTCTGGGTATGGGTATGGATAACCTATTGCTAGCGTCGAGGGGAGGACGCCGGGGTTTCGGTAGCATTCTGTTGGCCAACTCTGATCAGTGGTTGTTAGCTTTGATTTTTTTTTTCCAGGAGAGGGGGAAATGGTTTTTGTTTATTTACAATTACTGGAGTGGGCTTCCTCTCAGACCGGCTGGAGGAGCCCTTTGATTGCATGCAGCCCATGATGGCAGTTAGGGATCTTGATCCGGATGGGAGTGGAATGATGGGTGAATAGGAGGAGGCGAAATTTGGAACTCTTTTATTTCTCCGAAGGTTGTTTGGTACAGTTTTGTATTGTGTTGTGCTATGCAAGCCGCAACAGTGTAGTTCCGAAGGTTGAGAATGAGCGTATATGGATGAGCGAGCGAACTTATGTATGCAAGTGCGTGAGCCTGTATGTGAGTATGTGTGTATGAATGTATGAATATGCGTATGTATCGATTATTCCGCTCTTCTCTATCTCTCGGGGCGGAGGGGGAAGAAAGGTGGGTTCTACCAAGCTGCTCTTATATCAACTATCTTCTCCTAACCACAGCACGAGGACCGCAAGTCGACCCGGTAGGACCCGGACCATATGTCGGGGAGGACAGCGTAGGGAAATAGGTAGGTGAGTTGGTAGGTAGGGTAAGAGGGACCTCATAACGCACAAAGCCGTCCTACCCCTTGCATATGTCGCTGGAATGTAAAGACGTTCTGTCTCTCTCTCCAATCTAGGAGGATGAAATGATGAAGAGGCAGGCACCGGTATGCCCGCCTGCCCGTTTACCTACCTCTTTGTCGGCCCCCGGCCATGGCTCCAGTGCGACGCTCTTGGATAAAGGGCCTGAACTTGCTTTTTGTCACGACACGAATCTTAGACTTTTGATTGGAAGCGCAAGCAGGAGAAGGGTGAGAGCGGGAAGTAGTTGAGGATTGTTTGCTACATCTAAAACCTTCGCACTGCACTCACCATTAGTTATCCATTAAATGGTGTTAGTGGAGATGCATCTATACAAGATCGGCCCCTAAGGAGGGCGTTCTCGGCGGCAATTGCCGTTTTAGGCTTTCAGTCTTTCTCTACCACTATCTTCTTTGACTAAGCTCTTGGGGGGTTTTTTAATTTTTTTATTTGTTACGTACCATGAGGTATGATATCAAAAAAACATCGAAGTCTCCGCCAGAGATTTACCGGCTAATGATTGCTTTACTTTCTTCAATTCGGTCTTACTTCGCACAGCAGAGTGTGGCCTTCTGACTGTGTCCGATTGGGCCCCAAGGATCTCAGGGACTCACTCGCTCTCTCACTCACATGCAAGGCACCCACCACCAATGGGCCCGAATTCGAAAACAGATAATTCTTGAACATCGAGCACGTAACCGCACCAGGGTTCTTGGTGAGATTATGTACATGCGGGTAGTTCCAAGCCTCAGAAGGAACCTTGGCACTGTTATCATCAAGCAGATTTGGTGTCAGAAGCCGTGGATGGGAAGAATGTAGCCTCCGGGTTCAATTTTCTGGATTGGTAGAATGCAGCTAACCGCCGTAGGTTAGCAAGAGCTTGTGGCTTCCTGACAGCAGTTAAGGCGGTCTTCCTATTCCCCTTGTGTTCAGTACCAGGGCCTCCAGGGAGCCATTTCCCCAAAACGGAGACTAGAACCCCGCACGGAGATGCCGTACTCAGCTTGCAAGTAAACACGGTAGACTGCTTTAAAATTTAGAACCATGATAGGTCAGATATTTGCACGCAAGCCACTCTGTGGCCAGGGAGCCGCACACTTCCCGCCTATCACTTCCGGCACTACGAGTAGTTACACCCCTAGGGCGGGACGAAAACAAAAGAAAAAATAAAAGGAAAAATAAAAGAGTATGCGGTACGTTGCAGTACGTTGCAGTACGCAGCCCGCCGGCCACCCGGCCACCCAGCGGGACTATGAAATCTAAGACACTTCCCCACTGTGTATCCGACGAAGTGAATCTAGTTCGGTGAGATATCTGATCGTTGGTCGTACATTTTACACCAACATGAGGTTTCTCATAGCTTCATAAAAAAAACCAGACGCTGTTCACTTGTGATACAGCTGTTCTTCACTCAGTGAGACATCCGGCTATTTCAATAAGCTATCAAGATTCGAGAAAAACAGCTGCTGCTCCAAAACATGTGCAGACTTCTGAAATAGGAAATTTTCTGAAATGAAGGCTGTGCTCTACTATGCCCCTCTATCTCGGCTGTTATACAAATCCCTGGCTCTTAAACTGGATTTCCAAGCCCTTGGGCCCAAGCCATTCTGTCGCAGGAGATTCCTACGTCTATCACTAGTATAATCAATGATGCATAGATCCCTAGACCTTTAGCTGCTTGAAGGTATGGTTTGGTAGTCCAAGGGGGGTTGGCATAATAAACCTGAATTTTCATTTCTTTTACCGGTTTGGCGTGGATTTGCTGTGCTGCGACCAAGCAAGAACTATACTCCTCCTCCCCTCTACCTTCTCTCTTTACATACTAACTTATCCAAGTACTGTACACTACAATATACACGAGCGCTAGAGTAAGAAGCAAACTCAGTGCTAGGAATAGAGCAGCACGAAGGATGCGCATGCTCATGGGTTTATGTGCAGTTATCCATGACTCATGCACAAAATAGTGTGCTAGACAAATGATACTGGGACCGACCATTTAGCTATTAAGTTGACTAGTGATGGTTTCCTTCCCTCGAGCCCACCTCCCTCCATCATCTCGACATCTAAATGCCACCTCTTTTTCCCTTTCTCCTTGTCGGCCCCTAGCGGATCCGAGGTGTGCCCCCCTTTCAACTTCTCTAGGCATTAGAAAGGGAGAAAGAAAACCCAAAAAACTCACCCCGCACAGAAACCTGAGTGCAACATTATACGGGTACGAGCAGCACACAGTCCCATACTGTACAGCACAGGACTTTACTCCTTTCCCACCCTCCCAAGATTGAAAGCCTTATTGCAGACCAGGCACCCCCAGTCAGACACTGTAATACAGGACAGTGCCCTAAGCAAAGATAAGTTCAACCCCAATCCCTCCCTACAATAGCGCAAGTGACTCGACCCACCCCCTTGAGTATGTCTGAAATGCAAGTGTCGCAATCAGCCATTCTGACCCATGGTTTTGTTATGAAAATCTCCCGCCCCCTGTCCCTCTCCCCAGCGCATCAATCTATCCATCCATGATTCTCGATGCCAGGTTGTTGTTGTTTTTTGTTATTGTTTTTGATTTTCTCCCTCTTTTCCCTTCTCTTCTACCTTCTTCTACGAGATTTGACAGACCTCTGGCGGAGCTGCAGGAAGCCCGCAAAAGTAACAGCCACCATCTATCCCACAGACCCTGTGAGACAATAGATCTAGCAATTTCGAAGAAGAAGAAAAGAAAGCCCCCCACCCCCCCCCGCACGGCTGCCGCCGACAACTGCCAGTACCCAACAACTACCGGTAGGGCACATAACCGTCCCCTCGTGAGCTCACTCTCCCGCTAAGTTCTGTTCTCCAAGGGCCCCCCAACATGATAGGCATGATAGAACGCCGAGATACCGGTATTCTGGGAAGTATAAAGTAAAAAATTGAAAACTGCCACGGGTTCTTGGTCCCCGCAGAGTACTGATTCGTAAGTTATAGAGTAAGATGCTATTATGGCAGGTAAAGCCGCTCGGCAGAAGTGTTCGCGGTGTGAATGAAACATGTTTAATTGCCCATGCGCAATCGGTCTAGGTGGGGTAGCGGGGTTCGCTCTGTCATTACTTCTCAATGACCAACGCCCAATGACCAACAATCAACGGGCGAGGATGAGAAAAAGTAGAAAGCCTCCCAAGCCACCCGAACACCCCCCTACCCGAACAGCTAAACCCAAATAAGAAACTTCAAGTCGTTTCCTTGGATGAACTATGGCTCTGATCTGACCACCGCTCGTTTCCTCAAACAAAACTCACCAATCAGCATCTGTTCGGGTGACCTGGGAGGCAATCTGAACGTAGGCCAAATGTTAACAATGATTATAAGAACAAGAAAGATACCATACCAGCATCCCTTAGTCTGCGCACCCAAGAGAACGGTGGAATGGGTGTCAGTTTGAAACCCTAGTAATTTAATTCCAGTTAAGGATACATTCCAGATCTCCTTGCTTTCTGAACTAGCTCTCTTGGGTGCAGCACATGATGGACCAAGGGGTAACTGATATCTAATACTCGGTATAACTTCCCTTCACTTCAAGAACCGTACCTACCGTACTCTATTGGGTATTGACTCCCACAACCTTTGAACAAAATTCATTAGGAGTTGTTCTCAAGCTACTCGAGTAAGGGGCCCACCTGTTAGCCTCTTACCAACAGCCTCATTCCTTCTAGACCATCTCCAACCCTTGGGTATTGTTGATGCAGTCGCCCCCTAAGCTTGGCCAATACATGCCGGTATCAAACAAGACCGGGCTCGAGCCAGGGAAATAAGGGAGGTGCTCTACTACGCCAATATTCTTGGCTTCCAGCCAAGAATATTACCATTATAAGCTTCGTGAATTGGAGTATTGCCATTCTGGGAAAGGAAACCCTAAATACTACAAGCTCACATCTGATAGCTAATGCAAAGACCACCCCTCTATATATATCATCTCTACCGGAGGTTTCCCATTTCTTAATCTTTTTTAATTCCACTTTCCATCTTATCCCGTTTTTAAGTGCGTATTTGGCACCTCAGGATCGATTAACCAGTGAAATAAGATAGAAAGGGCCCTGGTCATAGCATTGTATGGCAAGGAAAAGACAACACACAGTGGTAGCTGACCTCAACCTCAGGAGTTGTCTCTTTTAGTGAGCATCACGACTAATGTGAGGTATGTCTCACGAGCACTTCAGTCGGGTGGCTGTGTCCACCAGCACGGCTTAGTGCTGGAATCGGTTCAATCTGCAAATGCGGATTCCGCAGATGCTCAATGCAAAGGAAAAGCGGCCACCCAAACGAGTCGTAACCCGTCTAGCGGGTTTATTGTGTATAGTCACGAGACCAACTTTGTGTCAGTACCGGCAGAATAGATATCAGACTTCAGCACACTGTTGCCAAAGGAGAGGCACAAGTGCATTTTGTTCGTATCGAGTGTTCCATCGCATAAAGTTTATTTCAAATGGGGAAAAAACAAGTAGGAACAGAACACCCCTTTTTTTCTGCAGGTAAGCGCATCTATAACACCGCAGAAACAGGAAGAAAAGAAAAAAGATCGTCAACAATCTGTCGAACCCCAAAGGTCCAGCCGCCCACCCCAGGGTGAACGCTTTTTCCATTTGGGATCTATTTATCTAATTCCGGGCAGTCCTTCAGGTGAAAGCTCTTCAGCCTCACAAATGCCTCGAAACCAAACTTGCTCAGAGTCACGCCTCTGCCCGAATCTTTCCAGCCGGTCCATGCAAGATCCTATGCACAACACAATTTCGCCGATCAGTCAGAGACACCATTCCCACTTTTAGGCAGTGAGTTCGCATACGAGGCTCCAGCAAAGAATATTAACTTATTAGGGAGAGAAAGGGGGATTCCACAGCACAATGAAACCAACGGTTTTTTCGTTGCTCCTAAAAGTAGAGTTTGTCTTCGGGGCATCAATTGAGAAAGGTAAATTCTTAAGGAAACGAGGCATTATCACAGCCATAAAATATGACTTGCAGCAATACGAAGAGAGTAAAGTCCCAAAACGCCCCCGCAAAGGAATGATAGGGAAAGGGGGTCTAAGACGTACCGGACTGGGATAATCACAGCGATTAACAAACACTGTTCCCGCTTCAACTCGCTCTACTAACTTTTCTCCGGTCCCAATGTCTTTGGTCCAGATACTAGCCGTCAGGCCAAACTGCGAGTCGTTCATCAACTTTATAGCCTCTTCGTCGTTAGAAACTCTCATGACAGGAATTGTAGGCCCAAATGTCTCCTCGGTCATGATCCGCATACTATGGTCGCACTCTGCCAAAAGCTCCGGCCTAACAAATGTCTCACCCAATCGGACGCCTTCCGCAAATACCGATTCCGGAGTAAGATTTACAGCGCCCTTGGCCTCGGCATCTTTGATATGTTCGGAAATGGTCTTTGCAGATTTGACAGAGACAACAGGACCAATCTGTGTACTCTTGTCGAGTGGATCCCCGAGCTTATAGCCCTCCAAGACCTTGACCACCTCTTTTAAGAAATCGTCATAGATACTCTCATGGACATACACCCGCTCAATTGAGCAACAACTCTGGCCGGAGTTAAATATTGCTCCATCCACTATGTTTTCCGCAGCCCAAACCAGGTTCACGTCCGGACGAACATAGGCCGGGTCTTTCCCTCCAAGTTCGAGTCCGACAGGGACAACCCTTGATGCAGCTGCCTTCTGAACCGCAATTCCTCCGGAGACGGAACCTGTGAAGGCTATTGAGCTGATACCTGGATGAGAAACAAAAGACTCGAGCGTCTTAGGAGTTCCACAGTGAACAGTCTGCAATACGTCCTCTGGGAGGCCTGCTTCGGTGAATATCGAGACAATGTGTTCGGCTACTATGGGTGTTTGTGGGGACGGTTTTAGGAGTAGGGTATTCCCAGCTAGGATTGCTGGGACGAGCGAGTTTATTAAAATAAGATACGGGTACTATAAACCGTCGATCAGTTATCTACCCCTACGAACCTTCCAGATGTGGTTTGGATAAATATCCACTAAGCGATAACTAGACTCACGTTCCAGGCAAAGATCACCAAGATCTACAAGATCCAGAGAGTCAGCAGAAATTATTGATGCGAATATCAGAGAGGTCCTACCACTCCCAAAGGTTCCTTTCGGATGAACCTCCTAAACCCTTCCTGCTCTTCGCCAGGAGAATCCTTCAAGACCTCATCAGAGACCTTCAAGAGATAGTCCGCCCTCATCTTTGCAGTTGATAGCTCCGAGCCAGTGTAAGCAATTGGTCTCCCCATTTGCTCCGTCAATTCCTTAGCCAATAGATCGCTCTTGTTAGAGATGATCTCCAATGCTTTCTTAACGATCTCCTGCCGCCTCTTCAAAGGATAGGTATGGCGAAAGGTCGAGAAGGCACTCTTGGATTTCTCGACCATCGACGAGAAATCTTCGGTTGAGACTCCTTCTCGGATCAGCAACGGCTGGCCAGTTATAGGAGAGATTGTGGTTATTATTTCTTTGCTCATCGTGGAATTTTGATAGATGATGTTGAGCGGGAATACTATGGTAAGAGAGCTCGCTTCTATGGTAGTCTCAGAGGCTCGGTGATGCAAGGAGGGGTCAAGCGAGGAACATGCTGGTACAGGATGCTCTGCACTCTAAAAACTGGCCAAGACAGAATTATACTAATTCTCTAACTGATTAGGACTTCACTTGGAGACCCACGTCAAGTTGAGTTTGATGTATGATACATAAGTCTCGAGACAGCATTTCCCCCAAGCACTCCATACCTATCTAACTCTAACTCAATACTAACATCCTCAGCCATTCACCAACAAGGTTAGTTTGTAGCCCCCAGCGCCGGCACCAATTTCCCCTGAAATGGTGAAGTCTGCGATACTCTATTACCTGCTGTTCGCCTATCCAGCCCCATACGATAGCAGACATCCCCTATCTTACATTGAACCCAAGAACACTCCTGCATCCTAAGCTTATGATTGGCCCTCGAACGAAGCCACCAGTAGAGCCACCAGAATGAAGTGGTTATCCTACAAATTCTTAAGATACACTGCCTAGAAGCCAAATAGATACACTAAGAGAGCACATTGAAATTAGCGCCTCGTCCAAATGATACGCTCACTTTCAATCCACTCGCTTAGCTTCTTGCCTTTCTCCCTAGGTTTTTCGTGATCACCGTTCTTCTCTTTGTATATCTTCTTGATATCCCTTACCAGATCTTCAAAACCACTCCCTCCATCACAATCCTTCCATCTGCCTCCGTCCCTAACGCACCGCCTCCTCCCATCAACCCTGACAGTGCAACTTGTCTCCGAATCGAGCGCTTTGCTCCTCTCTACGCTCTTCCTCAACATGCTCAGCCCACCGTCAGGTCCCATTTCCGACGCGCACTCGTTTAACTTTCGAAAGTCAATTCCACTCTGATCTGCACACCCTTCAACAAATTCTCGATCCGGGATATTTCCGTAACCATGTGTGAGGCAAAGAGAGAACGGTAAGTACGTATGTGCGGGAGGAGGCGAAGGAGGTGTATTGATCTTCGCAGCACAAAGATGTAGAATATTACCGAGGCATTCTGAGGGCCCGTGCATACAAGATATGCCATCATCCGCTGTAGGTCTGGAAATCTTGGTTAGAAAATACCGGAGGAAAACTGAGCGACAAAAAATACCGTCCAATGAAGCTCATTTGGAAGTCCACCAATGACTCGATTTCCTCAAGCGCAGGTGCAATAAGCAGTTCTAGGCAATCTTTGGCATCTGGGCATTTGGACATTATGTGGATCTCTAGTGGAACTTTGGTGTCGGCCGTAAAACTCGGTGCTCCCAATGGTTGTTGTCCGCCTACACCAGGACTCCGGTGATCGTGGCCGACAAGATAAGAAGCCAATGTCCTAGGAGGAGGGTTGATGTGGAAAGTGAAGAGAATTATGATAGAAACCGTCGATATGAATACGATACCCGCGCGACAAGACATGGTGAGGTTGTGGAATCGAAGAAAATTAAAGGAGAGGATGGGCGGGAGGAAGAGAAATGAGGAAGGAAAGTAGACTATCTGGATCCCGGGTCACAAAACTCCACAATATGACAGGGTAATGACGTACCGTATCTGGGCAACCGCCACCAGCCTCATCTGTCCTAATCACCGTCAGGTCACTCAGGCAGACTAGGCAGCTAGGGCCAGTACAGGTATTTCGGAGGAAACAGAAGCCTCTGCTTGTATCATACGAGTAGATGGGTGATAGCACCACGCTGAGCCGCGTTGTTGTGGACACTTAAAATCCACCCCCGGTCACCATGTTAACTTGGAGCATTGAAAGTGCCGATTTCAGACTCCAGACACCTTCCAGCCTTCCTCGCACCGACTTTTCCTCGACACTAATACATTCTCAAAGCAATTTAGAAAATGCTGTTATCACCGTGTAGACTTTTGGCATACCTCCCAAGATGGTTGCCGCTGATCTCACTGGCGCACTGTTGGGGTATTTGCTATTCATGAGTGCTAACACAGCCCCCGCTCCAGGGGTCTTATAGTCTGTGAATGCCTGCAACAGCATATCTTCTTGGCGGCTTCTTTGTGGGTATGGTTCACGTTATCAATTTTACCGAAGACATTAGCTTAACTGTAGCTACATACCAATGTAGGAATTATTTCTATCAGAGGGCCTAGGCCAAGAAAGAAAAAATGCAAAAAAGGAAAACAATTGTAAAAGTGACCGAGGCCATCTAAAAGGGAATGTAAAACAAGTGACTGCCATATCCTGTTCCATGACCTGGTTGCATAAATAATCTACAACCACGGAACTACCATTGCGACCTATCCGCAATCATGTCCACACTGAGCTATGTAGTAGCTTCTGGTCCATGCTGGACAGGTTTCTCTTCCACCACCCAATTCATGGCACCAGGCCACTCCTTTTGCAGTTCCAGGTAGGCTATTAGTGCGCCGCACTCGTCGGGAGTGAAGTCTTTAGCTCTGACAGTAATCATTACATCATTCCCATGCACGTGCTTGGAGACTTCATCATAGAGGCTTGTTGCGCGAAAACTAAGACTGTCAAACTTAAGGCAACGGTCTTTTGCCACCTTTTCAGCAATTTTTTCGAATTTTGGAGTTCTCGCGAGAACATTGAGCATGGTCTGCACTGCGGCATATTGTGACACTTGGATTCTTCTGGTTGTTTTTGCAAAGTAGACCATCCGTTCTGCCACGATTTATTAGTAACCACACAAGAGACATGTGTTATTGAAGCTTACCAAGGGCGCCGCGGACATTATAATTGCCCTTCATATGCAGATTGTCGTCAACTACATTCAGAATAACTGCCTGTGAAAATGTTAAAGAAGCAACTCCCAGGGGCCATGAGATTAAATTACCTCTAGGCGGCTATTTTCCCTAGCATGATCATTCATTTCACGATATAGCTTGTCTTTCTCAGCACTCTTCTTAGCATCCATCTGCTTGATGCGCTCATACCAGGCCGCCTCAATGGCCTTAATATGTTCCTTGTGCTCAGCAAATGAAAAATTTCCCGATTTCGATTTATAGCCACGCTTGCCTAGAATTGGGTAGGGAGGAAAACTGTTGGGCATAGCAGGACGATAGGCAAGGCTGTAGGCTTTTAGAAGGAGTGTGTAACTAGAACTAGGTGCATTCTTCCCCTGTTTCTTCCACAGCAAACATGTTAGTAAAGCTCATTCAGGTTAACCGGTTCATAAATATCTTACCAGAATGGTTTGGAATTTGAGTGAAATCCATTGCATGCTCTGGCTCATTTTACTGGCAGAGAGGAAATTTGGGCGCATCACTGAATTTATCGGAATTTTAGCTGTGATGGGGATGAAGAAGAAACAAGATGTTTGTAGGGGGTGGATGTCAGATGAGTGCGAGCAAACTAGGGAACCAGCGGGTAAGGGTTAAATTTAAGCTTCTAGCTTGTAGACTTGACCTTTTCTCCGGATTAGCCTCTTGAACCTTAATCATTTTGGGTAAGTGGGAGTAAATTTACCCGGACCTTATCATTTTTACATCATGGCCATACTGAGCAGTACATTTCACGGTATTTTGAGTTTTGCATCTTTTTATGAGAAGATTCTATTCTGGTGTAGTTGGTTTCGTGGTGTAGTTGGTTGTTACACCAGTCTCACACACTGGTGGTCTCCGGTTCGAGTCAGGCCGACATCATTCACTATTCATCATTCTTTTTTTCCTTCTTCATTCACGGGGCTATCGGTTTCGTTGGCCTTAATTGGCTGCTCGTTGATTTATCCGGCTGTGGAAATTTTTAACCGGATGAACGAACAACGAGAATGACAGTCGTCATTAATACTGTTAATAGCTTGATTTATTTCCACGAGCAAGAGCCTGTGAGTAGTAATCCTCTATTACGATGACGATGATAGGTAAAGAGGAGAAAAGGGGAGGAAAGAGAAAGTAAAACAATCCATGGAGAACGCTCCATTTTCCCGAGCGCGGACCTCCCACCACTAACCTTCGGATGAGTTGGCACAGTAGTTAGTCTACCTTTGCACCGACGAGCCGGCATACCTGAGCGCTTGTCATGAGGATATTGGGTTGCCGCCATTGGTTTTGATAAACTTGTTAGTGTGTTTAAGTTTTTTTCTGGGCAACCATGACAGGGACAGAGGATTTAGTGACCAGGTAATTCGTGAAGGATCCTAGAAGGCCGCTAGGTGATAAGTTAGTTTATAACGAAATATGATATTAAGATAGTGTAATTCAGAGCACCCACCCTCCAGTGCCCTTCTACCACGAGAACCAAGGAACACAAGTGGAGGTTCTATAAAGTTGATTTAAATCATATTAGTTAAGAAATAAATTACAAACTCAGTATTTGAGTGAGAAGACGCTTCGGACTCCCGCAGCGAATCACACCCCCAGCGACCACGGCCTGTAGCCTCATCTCCCCCAAAAGCTTTCCCACCCGCCTAGCGATCGCCTCAGCCGCAATGCACTGCTCCCGCTCAGCCTCAGCGCACTCCCAACCCCTCCGCAAAATATCCCCAATGTTGGATAACGGAGACGCTGTTCTGAGTGTATGAGGCATGTTCATAGCCGCAAGGCTGGTCCCCATGGTGGCAGCCTGGCTGCTCAATTCGCCTGCTATCCTGTCATCCAGAACAATCTTGCCGCCATCTCCCACTGTATCCTGATCGATGGCATATATGGCCATCATCGACCCATATTCCCCACGCAGAATTGTCCTAAAGACACGTTGAGTCTCCGGTGTGGAAGTGATAGGAGAGAAGATTATCTCCATTCGTTGAGCACAATGCAGATCGCGGGCGTCCGCTTGTGTATCCGAGGACATTGCCGTAGAGTGATGTCGAAACTTGTAAAAGTGTGCGCGCCTGATCATCTATTTGTTGCAAGAGATGTTGCTCCAGGTACACTACCCGACGGGGTGATCGTTATCGAGGGCAAGGGGGAGCGAACAGTATACCTAGCACTCATAGCCTTCCCTATCAGAAAAGTCAGAGCGACCCCGAGAATTTAGACAGGAGTACATACGTTTTGCCTCCGCAGTAGCCTGTAAACTCATGCCTGTCCTCCGCATATACTAATAGCCACCATCCAGGCATATATTCCACCACCTTTATTTGTTCTCTTGCTTCCACCCGCATCAGAATCGCCGACAAGCCTAATCATAATTTGATCGTACCCGGACCTTTCTCTACTGTCTCCTCCGTTCTCGCCGTGCTACTTTTACTGCTGGGGCCGGAAGCATTTCTCAGCGCAGCAGCCCTCACTCCCCTCTTCTCTTCCTCACTCACAGGCGAATTTGATCCAACGCTTTCGTCAGCACTAATATCCTCGCCTTCATCGGGGGAATTAACCACTGCACATTCATCGACATCGCCCTAGTCCCTCTGCAATCTCATACACCCTCAGCTAGCCAATCACTCCCCTGTGGCAGCGCGATCATGCCTCCCCTCAAAATTGGTAATTGGCCTGTGTCCGACAATATTCGCAAAACTCCCCGTGATCCTGAGAGTGTGTCACCTGAGACTTTGGCATAGGCATGTTCTAAATCAAGCGTGACACCGGCATCGTTGGTTGTTTCGTTGGAGATCTTGTTGAGAGCAACTGGGGGAGTTGCGGCCAGTCGTGCAGAATAGGATCGCGGGATGTAGATCACTGCATGTGATGTAATGTGGCATTTGAGATTGGGGAAAGCGACCGCCAGCCGGGAGGCCCGTGGCTGCCATGATGTGATGAGGGCGGAACAGGGACATTCTAAGAAGCTTGAGTGGCTCGCTTCAGGGCGGGTGGGGGAACCGAAGGGAGAACGGCAAAATTGTAGTCATCCTTGGGGGTAAGGTTCCCAAGCTTATCGCAATCCTGTACCTTTAGCAATAAGCGGGGCTGTATTCAAGAAGGACATGGAATTCCGATGTGGTGTACGATTAGAGCTGGACCAAACAAGGTGTCCGGTGGAGCTTCGCGGGCTTGGATCTCCAGTCGCATCGGTCAAGGATCGATCCAGAGGAAAATCCTGTGCGGCAGCTATGGGGAAGCATAGTTGATGGGAGCGCGGTTTGGGGAAGAGAATCGGGGATTCAGCGGGGGGAGAAGCGGGACAGTGTTGCGATAAGGTGAAAAAGTTTTTCACCCCACCAAATATGTTATGTGGTTTCGTGGTGTAGACGGCTTATCATTTCCTATGATGGGTAGTCACGTGGAACGGTTACCACCAAACATTGGACGGGATGCTAGCCACAATGCCACTTAGGATGGGACGCGCATCATCGCCCAGCCGAATATCAGGTTCCAGATTACCCATCATTCTGACCGCAGATCTATACCAACAACCCTACCAACTCGCTTCAAATCCTACCCAGAACCAACCTCCCAAACACCAATTCCAATCACCCCGGCAGCAAACCACACCAGCAGCGCCATATATACCAGTGTTGACCATGGCCGACCCAACCACCAGCACCACCTCACGCTTTTGTCGCAAACACCGAAACCCTGGAGGATGTGCCAAAGACGCCGACCGTTAGTCTTGTGCATCTAAGCGAATTCAAGGGGTGTGGCGTCGAACTAGCGGAACAACGGGACCGCGAAACAGCTGAAAAACTACAACCAATTCGCAGTGGCTGCGGGGGCGGAGGACCTGGGCGCTCGGCTCAAGCAGGTAGTGAGGTGTCCACTGGCAGCGGTGGTAAGGGAACCAAGAAGCGCAAGCAGGTGGTCAAAGGGAAGTTATCATTCACTGAGGAGGGTGGTGGGGACGCGGGCACGGATGATGGCGGTTGCTCTCCATCCGTCGGCTCGGCGGGGTCTATTATTGAGGATAACAATAAGAGTGGTGAGGTGCAGGTGAAGAAGCGAAATGTTAATCCGCAATTGGAGCTACCGGCGCCGACGGTCTTGACGAAGAATACACTTTTGAGGGAGGTTCGGGAACGTGAGACTTTGAGGAGGGGGTTTTTGGCTTTGCAGAAGAAGATTAAGAATGAGGGGATCAGTATTCTAGGAGAATGTCTTGACGCATGGAGTGGCTCAGGGTTTCCGTCGATGTGTTACTGCTTGTTCGCGGTGAGTGATAATACCTCACGTATTTCTTCCACCTCTTCTTTTCATTTTCGCGATCACTAACTCGCTCGATAGTACTTTGAATTCGACTATTTTATCCTCAATCGCACGATAGGGCCCAACGGATTATTGTTTGATTTCCCTTCATCCCCATCGCCCACCTCCAAGACTTGTACTCCGAATCCAAATAGAGATGATCCTACAATGACAAAAGTGGTGGATCGCCGCTCGTACGGACGGAATAAGCAGATATTTTCCGCAAGCGTGTGGACGGAATTGGATCACAATTCGAATTACTCGAACATTGTACGGTGGGATATGGGTGGGAATGCATTTTTTTCGGTTGAGCCTCCTTTTCGGCAGTCTGCTCCGGCTGCTCCCGGGTTAGAGATGGTAAATGTACTATCAGAAGGCCCCTCTGAAAAATATGGTATGGTACTGTGTATGATATTTACTTCTTTTTTTCCTACCTTTCGCTTGTTTGGTAACATGGAATACGGGACCTAGACTAAAGGACTGCAGAGTCCCACCTGGTTAGAGGAAAGGTAGACAATCAACGTCTGAGCGTAGAAAAAAATCAAAAAAACAAACGACCTGCAGGACTCGTGATCGTAGGCCTCCGATCCTTCCCACGGATGCAAGCAGCAAGAGGGAATAGCGAAGGTATTCGGTTGCTACAGATGAGAGAATCGACTATTAAGGCTCCGCACATCACATCACCGGTGAGGCTTGTAAATATTGGCAAGTGACATATCATATTGAATTAACTACGGTAGCGAGAGCCGCTGGAACTTTGACCTTGAAATAAGACTTTTCTTTTTATAGCGCAGTAGTGTCTCAAATTCGCACGAAAACGCCTTCACTAAAATATTTATGGATAAAGCCCGGCTCATAGAATAGCACCCTTCTTTTATTGTCTTTTACACATGTCCCTGCTTTTGTTAGACACACGAAATTATTGAATGTCGCAAAAAACTTTACCCGACAGTCCCCTGCCGTCCCCCGCCGTCCCCTATGCTAATTAGTCTTATCGTACATGGCATGGCCCGCCATCCTTAGCAATGACGGCCGTCCTGAGGTTTCCCGGACGCGAACGGACTGCGTTTTGTCGTCCCGTCCCGGGGAGAACACGGGGTTTTGGCTCCGAAAGGCTAACCAATGGGATAGACTCACAATTATTAGAAGTCAGTGGGATGGATTAGAAAAGCAGTGCATCGGAGATTGCATTGATATCTATCATGACAGGTAGGGAAGGTTACGTGCATGCTGTAAAGACTAAATTGTTTAACATCCACCAGCCATCGGTAATTCGAGGGCTGTTACCCTACAGAGATTATGGATACCGGGTCTAACATCTCCTCGATAGCAAATTTACTATCTCCTTATGCTTTCGCTTGATAGCCCACATGAGGGGTGTTCGACCGAACATGGTGTCTGCAGTGTTGGTATTAACGTCCTTCCGTCTTAAAAGCAGCTTTACTACTCCTTTATGGCCTCTATTCGCAGCCAGCAAGAGCGGTGTTCGGCCGAACCTCCTGTCAGCAATGTTAGGATTGATATCCTCGTGTCCCAAAAGCAAATTTACTACTTTATTATCCCCGTTACTGGCGGCCCACGAAAGTGGTGTTAGACCCAATAGAGTGTCTGCGGAGTTGGGGTTGATATGGACTTGTTCCAAGAGTATCTTTACAACTTCTTCATGCCCGTTCTTTGCAGCTCGCCAGAGTGGTGTTCTGCCAAAGATTGAGTCTCCGGTGTTGGGATTGATATCCTGTTTCTGCAATAGCGCTTGAACTACTGCCTCATGCCCGTTTTCCGCAGCCCATGAGAGTGGTGTTTTAGCATATCCGATATCGGGAGTGTTGTGGCGGTCGTGATGTCGCTCCAATAGCAGTTCCACCACTGTGCAGTGTCCACCTTGTGCAGCCCGGTTGAGTGCCGTTTGGTAGCCACCACCTGCTATAGTGGTGCCAAGCATATCCTCATTCTCCAATAGCAACTTTACGACTCCTTCATTACCATTCGCAGCAGCTCGTGTGAGTGGTGTTTCGCCATATTTGGTGCCAGCAATGTTGGGATTGACATCCTTTCGTCCCAAGAGCAGCTTTAATACTCCCTCATGCCCCACCCTCACAGCCCACAAGAGTGGTGTTTCGCCAGAATAGGTGTCTGCAAGGTTGGGATTCACATCCTCTCGTCCCAAGAGCAGCTTTACTACTCCCTGGTGTCGCTCCCTCACAGCCAACACGAGTGGTGTTTCGCCAGAATAGGTGTCTGCAAGGTTGGGATTCACATCCTCTCGTCCCAAGAGCAGCTTTACTACTCCCTGATGTCGCCCCCTCACAGCCAACATGAGTGGTGTTTTGCCAAAAGCTGTGTCTGCAATATTGGGATTCACATCCTCCCGTCCTAAAAGCAACTTTACCATTCCCTTATTCCCCTCTCTCACAGCCGACAAGAGCGGTGTATTGCCGTATTCGGTGCCAGCAATGTTTGGATTGACATCCTCTCGTCCCAAGAGCAGCTTTACTACACCCTCATGTCCCTCATCGATAGCCCACAAGAGTGGTGTTTCGCCAAAATCGGTGTCTACAATGTTAGGATCGGCATCCTCTCGTCCTAAAAGCAACTTTACTAGTCCCTCAGGTCCCCTCCTCACAGCCCACAAGAGTGGTGTTTGACCGTATTTGGTGCCAGCAATGTTGGGATTGACATCCTCTCGTCCTAAAAGCAACTTTACTACTCCCTCATGTCGCCCCCTCACAGCCCACAAGAGCGGTGTTTCGCCCAATTCTGTCTCCGCAATGTTGGGATTCACATCCTCTCGTCCTAAAAGCAACTTTACTACCGCCTCATGTCCCTCCTTCGCAGCCCACAGGAGTGGTGTTTCGCCAAAACCGGTGTCTGCGATGTTGGGGTTCACTTCCTCCCGCCCTAAAAGCAACTTTACTACCTCCTCATGTCCCGCCCTCGCGGCCCACAAGAGTGGGCTTTCGCCAAAATCGGTATCTGCGATGTTGGGGTTCACTTCCTTCCGTCCTAACAGCAACCTTACTACTGCCTCATGCCCATTCTCCACCGCCCATGAAAGTGGCGTTCTGCCGGTTTTAGTCTCCGCAGTGTTGAGATTGATATTGACCCGCTGCAATAGAGCCTTTACTACACCTTTATGCCCTCTCTTCGCAGCCCATGCGAGTGGTGTTCGGCAATTTTTGGTCTCGGCCTTGTTGGGATTGATATTGACCCGCTGCAATAGAGCCTTTACTACACCTTTATGCCCTCTCTTCGCAGCCCACAAGAGCGGCGTTCGGCCATTTTTGGTCTCGGCCTGGTTGGGATCGATATTTGCCCGCTGCAATAGAACCCTCACTACACCTCTGTGCCCTCTCTTCGCAGCCCATGCCAGTGGTGTTAGGCCTGATCTTGTGTCGCTCGTGTTGGGATTTATATCTTTCCGTCCTAAGAGCAAGATCACTACACTCTTGTGGCCACCCCGAGCAGCCCACGAGAGCGGCGTCCGGCCATATTTTGTGTCTACTTCATTGGGATTAATATCCTCTCGCTCCAATAGCAACTTTGCAACTCCCTCATATCCACTCTTCGCAGCCAACCAGAGTTGCATTCTGACATCTTCAATATCTGCGGTGTTGGCGCTCACCTCACCAGACAATAGCGGTGTATGCACGACATCTCCGCAGTTGACATAAGGTGCGTTACCCAAATATGGACTGACAGCGGAGTCCATAGTGGTCTGGCTATACCGTGGTCTAACGCAAATAGGATGGTAGAGTATCTCCAGGCAGTGATGGCGTCTCAACAGTCTGCACAGAGTTTCTGCGGAGACAGAAGCCCGAGATTGAAATAGATGTGTTGGAGCAGATGCCGTAAGGTAATGTTGATTATTGGAAGGCCGAGAAGTGGTTATGTAAGGAAGGGAGGGAAGCGGTGAAACGTGTTGCCTATACTCTGCTCTGAGAAAGCAGTCATACAAGGCAGGCCACACAAGCCACAGCATATTACAAGGGCTAACCAGCCCTGGAAATAGCAGCTCTCTCCGCCCAACGTAGTCATAACCAAACTGGGCGGGCGACCAACAAGTGTGTTTAGTAGTTCAAAAAGCAAGTGTCAAGGTTAGGGTTACGAAATTACTGGTAATTGATCCCTGTAATAATTGAAATGCCGACTTGCGGCAGAATAAAAAGGTAAACCCAAAAGAGAAGAAGAAAGCGAAAAAAAAGAAAAAAACTTAAACAAACGAGTACTCGGAAAATGAAAAAAAAGCACCTGCTTCCGCCAAGAGTGCTCTACCAATCTACTACAGCTATCCCGACCATTTGTAGCATCCTGGACGAAGGGGTATAGAGGGAACAATTTCAATATTCAAAGATGCGCGATCTCTGTTCTGGGGTAACGTCAGCCCCGCCCCAGCCACCCACCGGGACACCCCAGAGATGGTGGAAAGCGCGCTCCAGTACCCCCCGGAGTGTGGGCTCGCAATGTGGCAACATCGATACCGTATTTTCTCGTGTTTTACGGTTTTTTGCCAAGCCGGTGCCTGGAGTCTGAAATGGGCCCTCAAATTCCCCCAGCCAGCATAGTAACCAAGGTGTGGGTTTTAGGAGTCTACAACAATGCGGCTGAGTGATCGTCTGCAAGGGTTGTGTGCCCAATCTTGGGCAAAAACCGGTCTTGGCAAAAAACCGTATAACGCGAGAAAATACGGTATCACATCATCCCCACCGATTCGGTGGGCTGCGATGTTCCGTTCTTTCATCGTCTTAACCCACTAACCATCACAGTTATTACCAGTTCGATAATCACCACGCACTTATGAGGGTCAGTTCAAACGGGCAACCTATTTCTTAATCCAATACAAATTTCGGTGGAGGACCGAGTTAGCTTTCCCAATTTTTAATGACTTCCCAAGTAGTTGGGAGGTTATGAAAAATCAGAAAATATAACTCAGTCCCCACTGAGATTGGTATGGGATTAGCAGAAATGGTTTGCTGGTATTGACTGACTCCCCCACCCCGGGAATATAACCACCCATCAGAGTATTAACTTACCATGTCGGCAAACTCATCGACCTCCTCCGGCTTCTTAAAGCCAAACCGGCGAAAGCTCTTCCGCAGTTTTCGGATCCTTACCGCTCTTTCTTCGTGTGCCCCTACGGGTAGGCCGACCTCGGCCTTATCATATAAGGCTTTGAAGACAATAGCAGTGACAATGCTAGCGCTGCGAGCGCTGTGTGCTTTGTTGTCATTCGGCACGTTTGGACTGACCTCGGCCTCCTTCTCCTTCCTACGCTTCGCATCTCCTTTCGCAGGACTGACCTCGGCCTCCTTCTCCTTCCTACGCTTCGCATCTCCTTTCGCAGGACTGGCCTCGGTCTCCCTTAGCTTCCTATGCTTCGCTTTGGCTTTAGCAGGACTGGCCTCGGCCTCGTTCCGCTTCCTATGCTTTGCTTCCACTTTTGGAGGACTGGCCTCGGCCTCCATCCGCTTCCTACGCTTCGCTTCTGATTTCGGAGGACTGGCCTCGATCCGCTTTCTCTTTCTCCCCTCGTCCTTCAGCTCCTCTGCCTCTGGTTTTGGTGAACTCGGACCTGCCTGGGCGCCCCCCACCCCCCTCTGCTCTTCAATCAATGCCCTGTGTTCTTGTAGTAACCCCTTGTGCTGTTTGAGCCGCTTCTTGAGCATCTCGTTCTGGAGTCTCAGGAGTTCAATCTGCTCTTTAAGGGGTGATTCATTGGACTCTCGGATTTGCCCCCCCTCTACCGTCCTTTTCTTGCGTTTCTCTTCCGTTGCCGTTGCTGAAGGCATGATATTCGGAATCGTCCTGGCTGATGCTTGTAGTACAATATAGACTCTCTCTTGGTATTCGAAGGGCTGACTCTTTGGTGGCTTTAGGTTGAGTGGTGAGGAATTGTGTGGGTGAGGGGGGTGGTTCGCTAATCTACGATATACTAGCATCTAGTGAGACATTTGTGGGTGGGTATACGTATGCTGTGTATGGAAGTCGTCACAAAAAGTAGCCCGGTGCTTGCGTGTATGGTACCGGCACCTTAGAACTAACACTGCCTCTCACGTCAAACTGTGGACACTAGTTCTAATGAGGTATTATAACACGCATAATTAGGAATTTTCTTGGTTAATTATTTAGCAAAACCTTTTTCCTCATACAAGTCTCACCGCCCTCCTTCCCATACAAACTTTGAAGGCCTCTGTAGCCCCAACTAGAAAGCTAAAAAGAAAATCCCTCTGGAAATATGGTCTAATAACTAATTAGGAAAGCTTTGCGGGGGGAATTTTGAAAATTCCATTTGCAGGTGCTGTTGGTTGAAATATTGTTCGATGTTGTTGTCAACAGTGTAGGTTCTAAGGTCCCGCACCATACCCTAAGAAGTGACAGTGATAAATATTGATCATATAGTTTTGTAGTGTAGTTGGTTCTTACATCAGCCTAGTACAATGGCGGTCTCTGGTTCAAGCCCGGCTGAAGTCATTCTTTTTTCTCACTTATCATAATTTGTTTTCCCCTTCTTCATTCACAACGCAATCTATTTCATTGGCTCTAATGGGCTGCTTGTCGATTAATCAAGCTGGGGAACTTTTTAACTAGAAGAAAAAATAAGAACAATGAGAGTGGTCATTAATACAGTTAATAGCATAATTAATATCTATGAGGGAGAGCCTGTTAGTAGTTATCCTCTATTATGATTACGACGATGATTGTTGGTGTTGAGAAACAGGGAAGAAAATGAAAAAAGTCAAATCCATTGAGAAGGCTCCATTTCCCCAAATTCGGACCGCCTACCACTAATACTCGGACTCGGATGAGTTGGCTTAGTAGTTATTCTTACTTTCAACCGGAGGAATGGGCGGCCTATGTGAGCTCTTGTCATGAGGTTATTGTGCAGCTGGGAGGTTGTTTTAGCAAACTTGTTACTGTGGGCGAGTCTTTTCCGGGATACCAGAGGATTTAGTGACCGGATAATTCGTAAAGGATTCCAGAAGGCCGCTAGGTGATGACTATGTTTATAATGTAATATCATACTAACGGAGTGAAATTCAGGGCACTCACCCCACTAGTACACTTCTACCACGGTAACCTAGGACTCCGGGTGTATGAGACATATTGATAGATGCAATGCTGGTCCCCATGGCAGTAGCCCGTCTGCTCAATGCTTCAGCTATCCTGTTATCAAGAACCATCTTGCCGCCATCTCCCGTTGTACCCCGATCGCTGGCAGATATGGCCATCCGTGTATCACCTCTGTGAACCATCCCGATTGCCCACTCCAGAGCATGCTGGGTCCGCCCACTCAAATGGGCAGCAACAAGATGCATTCGTACCCACTTATTACCTTCCTCTGCCTCCTCGACTATCGACTCATATTTCCCATGCAGAATTGTCCTAACGAGAGGTTGAGTATCCGGTGTGGAAGTGATAGAAGTGAAGATTATCTCCATTTGTTGAGCACGATGTAGATCGCGGGTGTCCGCTTCTGTATTGAAAAAAGATTTCGGTAGAGTCATGTGACAGTAGGCAGAAATTTGTAGAAGGATGCACACCCGATCGTCTATTTGTTGTAGGAGTTGTTGTTCGAGAGACTCTACCCGACGGATTAATGGATATTGAGGGCAGGAGGGAGCGAACACTATACCTAGTACTCGCAGCCTTCCCTATTGGAAAAGTCAGAGCCACCCCTAGAATGTAGACAGGAGTTCATACGTTCAGCCTCTACAGTTGCCAGTAAACTCCTGCTTGTCCTCCACATACTAATAGGCCCCTTCCTAGCGTAAAGTGCACCTCCCGTCTTGTTTCAGTCACTTCCACCACCATCAGAATCGCCCATAATCCTAATGATAATTCGATCATACCCGGGCCTTTCTCTACTGTCTCCTGCATTCTCTCGCGGTGCTACTGTTACCGCTGGGGCGGAAACCATTTCTGAGTGCAGCCGCCCTCCCTCTCCTCTTCTGCACTCAGAGGCGAATTTGATCCTACGCTTTCCTCCGTACTAGTATCTTCGCCTACATCGGAGGAATCCACCACTGTACCTTGATCGACATTACCTTACTCCCTCTGCAATCTCATACACCCTCCGCTCATCACTGAATCCCCAGTACTAGCGCTAACATTCTCCCCCTCAAAAATGATACTTGGCCTGCGAACCGGCAACATTCGCAAAATGCCCCCGGATCCTGTGTGTGCACCACCTGCGAGCTTTGTATAGGCATGTTCTAAATCAAGTGGGACACCGGCATCCTTGGTTATTTGGTTGGATCTGGTTGAGAGCAACCGGGGGAGGAGAGGCCAGTCGTACAGAAGAGGATTGCAGGGATGAAGATCTCTGCATATGATTTAATGCGGCGTTTGAGATTGGTGAAAGTGACCACCTCCCCGGAGACTGCCATGAGGGGAAGAGGGGGGTCGGGACATTCTAAGAAGCTTGAGTAGCTGGCTTCGGGCCAGGTGCGGTAAGCGAAGGGAGGACAGCAATATTGTAGGCATCATTGGGGGGAAGGTTCACAGACTTATCACAATCCCGTACCTTTAGAAACATCAGGGCGCTATTCAAGAAAGACATGGAATTCTGATGTGGTGTTCTACTCTACGTGGATCAAACCAGATGTCTGGCCGAGCATCGTGGGCTTGGATCTCCAGTCGCATAGGCCAAGGATCGATCGGGAGGAAAATGCTATGCGGCAGCTATGAGTAAGTAGATGGGGAGCGCAGTTCGTGGAAGAGAATCGGCTATTGAGTGGGGGGACAGTGGTGAACCGCTGGGATAGTGATGCAATGAGGTGAAGAGAAAGTTTTTCGCCCCACACCAAGATGTTCCCGGGGGGTTCGTTAAAAAGCAGAAAGGTGGTACAAGTGTCCCTGTTCGAGTAGCTTTGCAACTAGAACTCGAGAAAACTTGGAAAGTACAAGTAGCAACAGCCTACAGAAAACGGCTCCGCGAAACCTGAAGAGTTATTGCTTTCATAAACCCGTGGGATAAAGAAGCAGAAATGAGACCAATGACAGTGTGTAGTATAGAGTAAGCGGCTTGAAGGTAGCAAGAACCTCAATGATGTTTCTTTCTCAAGGCATCTGGTGTTTTAAGATGTCCCGAACGCCGCCACTCTTTCCAGACATTGTGATCGCCCAATTGCCATAACCTCTGATTCACCACGGGTAGTTTCCGATTTTTAATATACCCCCTGAGTATAAGGTACTGTGCTCACCACAGTCATCTTATCATTTCCTATAACACGTAGTGATGTGAGACAGTTACTGCACAAAATTGAAGGACACTAGGTTAGCTACCACGCCACTTAGGAAGGGACGCATCATGGCCTAGCCAAATATTGCCTCTCAATCACCTATCATCCACTTACCGCAGATCAATACCCCAGCATGGCTACCAACCTGCCACAAATCTTACCCGGAACCAACCTTCCGAACACAAGTTCCAATCCCCCTACCAGCAAACCCCCCAGGAGCACAAATATACCGCTGTTTACCATGGCCGACCCAACCACCAGCACGCCCTTACCCTTTGTCGCCAACACCGAAACCCGTGAGGATATGCTAAAGATGCTGACTGTCAGTCTTGTGCATCAAAGAGAATTCAATATCCATCGCGCGGAACTAGAAGAACAATGGGACCGCAAAGCAGCAGAAAAACTACAGCCGATCGGCGGTGGCAGCAGGGGCGGGGGACCTGCGGGATCGTCTGTAGAAGCTAGTGTGGTGCCAACCGGGCACGGTGGTAAAAGAAATAAGAAGCGCAAAAAGGTAGCCAAAGGGAAATTATGATTTGCAGGGGAGTGTGATGGTGACGATGGCACGGATGCTGGCGTTTACTCTTCATCCACCGACCGGACAAGGTCTGATTGTGAGAATATCAATAAGAGTGGAGGGGAGTGGAGAAGCGGAAGGATAATCCAAAACTGGGTCTACCGGCTCCGAAGGTCTTGACGAAGAATACACTTTTGAGGGACGCTTGGGAACGTGAGACTTTGAGGAGGGAGATTTGGGTTTCGTAGGCGGGGATTAAGAATGAGGAGGTCAGTATTCCGTTTGTTTTTTATGATTGTAGGTGTTGTGCATGCTCCAATTTTTGGGGTTGGCATACGGCTAACGCCCACTAGGCACTAATGTTTCTCCGCCCACCGAAGAGGGAGTCACTGTTAAGAAAGGCGAAGCTGTATGGTTCTTTCTCGAACGTGCTAGCAGAATGTCGTGATGCACGGAGTGGCTCAGGGTTTCCGTCGAAGATTTACTGCTTGTTCACGGTCAAGTGATAATACCTCACATATTTCTTCCGCCTCTTCCTTTCCTTTTCGCCATCACTAACTCGCTCGCCAGCACTTTGAATTCTACTATTTTATCGTCAATCGCACAATGGGGCCCAACGGATTATTGTTTGATTTCCCTTCATCCCCGACGCTCAGTGTGCGAGATATCACGATCGCGCCGGGTATCATGTGTCCTACCAACTCCGCGGATACACCCCTCAACACCCCTCCACACCCCCGCCTCGAGCCCCTGGAACAACTAACCGGTGTTCCCAGATGACAAGAAGAATATCACTCTGCCTCAATGGCTATAAAGGAAAGAAGGATCCCTAGCTACTGGGTACCGAATGTAACCTACAGTAAGTGAAAGAGATCCTACTACAAAGGTAAAGATTTGTTGTCTCGATAGTTCTTGAGTTGGTGGTGGATGGGTATTTGTATAACTGATACAATATAGTGGTGAGTGACAATACCACCACTCTACGAATACTTACTGTAGCTGGCGTGATTTCGTCTTGTCGCAAAGCCCACTCGTTCGGTATCCTGCGCGCAGCAGAACCTATATCTATCAGGATTTTGATTGACTAATTGATTTGAGACTCGGAGTTATAATGCGTCATCACGGGTGTGAGGTGATACGATAGTCAGGAGACTAAGAGATTATGTTTCATAAAAGGGAAAAGGTAGAATGCACCATTCATCCCCTGTTCTATCAGTGCTGCTGAAGGATAGAGACAAGTAAACGGGTAGGGAATAAAAAGGCATAAAGAGAATAAATTGAAAGCCCCCCGTGCTTAGCCCAACTTAGGGATAATATACCCCATCTTGTAATAATAAAAGATAGGTCTAGAAACCTAATGAAAGGAAGAAGAGGAAGAAAGAAAGGAAAAGCACCAATCAGCCATCAACCGTGATCCTTACTCCTAGTTACAGTGTCTATTTATCTACGAGAGGGACACAGGATTTACTTATCATAATGACTATCTCAAACAGCACACCTCCTACTAAGAAAAACATCCATCCGGGGCATCTCGTTAAAAAGAGTATCAACCTCCTCCGGCTGGCTGCTTGACAACAGGAATATCAAATTCGTGAAGAACAGCAGCAGTGAACTTCATCATCATGAACATGGCGAGATGTCTCCCGATGCACGCCCTCCCACCGGCGCCAAAGGTAAACCAGCCTGCCTCGATGTAGTTCTTCATACTGCGCTTTTCGCCATCAAGCATCGCGGTTGGGTGGTCATCCAGCCAGCGCTCTGGGCGGAATTGGGCCAGGTCCGGGCCGAAGTAGGCCTCATCGTAATTGACTTGGTAAGAGGCCATGCCGACTTTGTAGCCTGGCGGGATGTGGTATTGGTGGAGCTTGCAAGCCGATGGGAGAACTTCGCGGGAAAGGGAGAAGGAGACAGCGGGGTGGAGACAGATAGTTTCGCGCACAGTGGATGCGAAGATTGGGTACTTGTTCTCGCGGCCGCTGCAGCGGAGGAAGTCGTTAAGGTGGAAATTGTTATCTGTTGTTGCAATTACCTCGCGAATTTTTGTATGATTTCCGGGTGAAGGGTGAGTTCGTGGATCACCCTAACACGGGTATGCAGGACTACTCCTCGTCCGCCGGCACTGTGCAGAAGGATTGTTAATCTCCCGAAAAATGGAGCTTTGGGGGGGGGGGGGTGAGTGGAGTACATACATCACTAGCAAAAGCCCCCTCCAGACCTGGAGGGTTGTGTAATTCAAGTATTTAATTGTTATTATCTGCAAGAAATTTGTTCACTTAAGACATCCACATTCAGGTTCCAATTTAACCTCTCCAAGCCACTTATTCCATATACTTTAGATTAAGAATTTTAGATTTTTCAAAATGTAGAGTTTGTAAATATAATAATATTAGAAAAGTTTAACGATAAACTAAAAGTGCTGCTTAATCCACCCCACACGCTTGTCCCAATTACCCAAATCCACTCCTCTTTTAACCACAACCTCATACTCAATCCACTTTCTGGTCATTTCCTGACATCTTAATCCATTATTTCCACCACCTCCCAACCAAATCTCTCTAAGTTTGTGATTTGATCCCTTACTGCGAAGTATTTTAACTAACTCTTTTGCCAAAGGAATACCAGAGCAGGAGTCAAAGCGCTTTATTCCTGCAATGAAACTTGGATCATAAACTGCAAGAATACCATCTTTGTAATAAACAGCATAGGTATGCCAACTAACCCTCTCTTCAGACTGTTGTTTAATTGCATTGCCTAATGGATTCATAAATACTGCTAGAATTCCTGATCGTCGAATCAAATGTAAAAAGCCTCCTATTGTAAGCCCCTCCATGCAGCACTGAATTTGCATATCATTTTTTCTTTGAGTAGACTTCCCACTTGAAATTGTAATGCTAGCATCCTTTTTAGCTGCTTGAACCAAGAGCTTCTTTGAAATAGCACTTCGAAACATTGTAACCTTGGAGCAAATGATAAGTTGTTTTTCAAACCTGTCAGAATGCACTCTCAGTTTTGAGAGAAACAATATCCACTGCTCGGTGGTAGTCTGATTGTTAAACTTGAAGGGCATTTGGGAGGGAGTGCAGTTGGGCAAATTGAGAGGAGGAATGTGAAGGGAAAGAAGAAAATATGTTGAGAGAATAGAAGTAGGAAATATTATTGAAAGTGAAAATAATTTTTATTTATCTTATGTAATTGAAAACTATGTGAACATATTGTATATTTATATAATTCAACCAAAGAACCTCTTAGAATATTTTATATTTATTTTAAGTTATTTTGAATAATATAAGTATTACAATAGTTTCAGTGCTTATAACTCATACATGTGCAGTCAGAAATTGTCTAAAATCTAATATTTGATTTTCAGAATACTTAATTAATAATATCTTAAATCAAATTTTGTCGGTAACTATTTAATATACCAAAACCCAAACTTTACTCCATATCCTTCTATCAGAGAAGATTTATTACTTCTAGTATTAAAATAATGTAAACTTTTATATATTTTGTATATACTATACAGTCAGAAATAGTTAAAAGTCCCTATTATATTCAGTAGTCTTATTTCGGGAACTCAATGAAGTAAAATTCTGCTATTAGACTTTTACAAATGACAAAATGAATTTTTTGTTAAGATTTCAAGTTCTCTGTTACTTAATCAATCAACCTATTGTCAGAACTTTTGTGAACAGTATGATAAGATTGTTTTCATGCTCTGAAAGCTACATGGTTGGTATTCTTCGTAATAATATCGAATAGAAATTGTAAAAATATTAGTATTGATTTAAATACAAAGAAAATAGATAAAGACTTGGAAGAATCAAAGAAAAAAAGTAGCAAATGCAAATGATTAAGAAATTATTTTTTTAAAAATTCGAATTTTGATTTTTTTTTAAATATTGATCTTAAGAGATAAATCGAATATAAAATACAAATAATAAATAACTTTTTTTATAAAGTTTAATATTTTGTAATTTTTTTTAAAGTTGATATTTGGAAAAAGAAATGAGGGAAAGAAATAAGAATATTTATGAAAAGAATAAAGAAAATGTAGAAATTCAAGTAATGTCAGTTTGGAGGAGAACCTCAGGGTATACAACATTATCTGTAATTTCTTGCTCATTGTTTTCAGCAAACAGAAGAGTTAATCCATGCAGAGATGTAACACGTGAAAGAGCAACATAAAGTTGTCCATGTGTGAAGGCAGATGTTCTGAGATCCATCAGCAAAAAGGTGGCCTGCGTCAGATGCAGTAGTGTTGCGTCCTGACTCTCCCAGCCTGGACCCTGCGTCCTGTGCGTCCTGTGCGTCCTGTACCAATACGCCACATCTTGTTGCGTCAGGTGCATCCGGAGACCCTTGCCTGCACTGGGTTCC
>Ga0307509_10002256_pt1 | contig 31556 bp, 21 predicted proteins | sample 10_EM_MG_FD_202245 | JGI IMG/M metagenome (GOLD analysis project Ga0307509, IMG submission 202245) | Populus trichocarpa ectomycorrhiza microbial communities from riparian zone in the Pacific Northwest, United States - 10_EM | ecosystem: Host-associated > Plants > Roots > Unclassified | place...
ATGCAACTAGTCATTCGGCCTTTGCTTCAGATGCTCTACGTGCAAAGAGCATGAGCCTGCGACCAGGAGGTGCACAAAACAAGTTACGGCCTGGTATTAACCCCCTTACTCTACAGCCTCAACCAATTGTAGATGAACTTGGTATTGCTAAAGGATTAAAGACAGTTTTAGAGGAGCGTGGCCTCTGGCGAAGAGGATTATGGCTACAATGCTTCAAACCCGGAACCAACAAGCGCCTTAAAACTTGTCTTCAAGGTGGTATATGCTGTGCACGTGCACTTATTGCTAATCAGGAAGACTTTAAAAACCAGAAGTGCAAACTTCAGGAGGAAGTGGAACTAAAGGACCATTTGGTTCTCTTTTATCCTAAGTTTCACTGCGAAATCAATTTCATTGAATATGTTTGGGGCGCTGCTAAGCGCTATACACGCAATAATTGTGGATATAGTATTAAGGCACTACGCAAACTAATTCCAGAGGCTTTGGAGTCAGTCTCTGCTCAACAAATCTGGAAATATGCAAATAAGGTTGATCGTATTATGAATGCATATCGTGATGGAGTACAATATGGCTCAAAGGAGTTTTTAACCACTATGAAGCACAAATACAAGAGCCATCGGCGTGTTAGTGATAGAGATTAAAACCATTTACTTACTATAATATTTGATGTATTTATTTGTACTTATATTATAGTACATGTATTTAAACTTGCATTTTATTCTATTGTATATTAGATATTAAAATCTTTTATCATATTATAAATAATATGTTTATATAGTTAACCTGGTTATTAGCCCTTGAAATGCAAACCTGTTACCATATTTTAGGACTTGTAAAGGCAAGCCCTAAACTTTAAAGCAAACCAGCCACGTAACACTTTTTGTTCAGCCTCGTGCAGGTTTTGGTCCGCACGAACCATAGCTATATTAAACAAAATTCCTGAGTCAGCATTGATTAAGCAGATAGCTAATAGAGATGCTGAAATAAAGATTATCAACGGACCCAGGCTGCCGGATCGTCATCCAATGGTAGAAGGAGCAGCTGACTTCCCATATTTGATGAAGCCGAAAAACAATGGTTGGAAGCCTTGGTGACACGCGATGCTTACACTCAGTGCCTTAGTTGGGAGGCTATATGTATGGAGGTGAACTATGCATGTAGTGCTTGTACTATTAAGCAGGTGATGCATTTCATGGGGTATCATTAGTGCATTCCTGAGCGGAAATTTGCAATCAGATCAGCCAATCAATCAATTCGCATTGCATGGTGCCAGGAGCGACTAGATTGGACTTTTGATAATTGGCTGAGAGTGTTGTAACTTATAGTTACCCTGGAGTACTGTTCAATGTGGCCATGATGAAAACGAGCAATCCCGTGTAGATTGGCTCCCAACTACCTAAATAAGTTAGTGCTACACATTTCAAACTAGACTGAATGTCTCGACGGCTTAAGGGATGATATTATGATCTAGGATTCTAAATATGTTCTTGTTTCTTTACTATGTATCATAACTAGACAGAGGCAAAAATGCACCAAAATCTCAGGCTTATATTATCATATTTCCAGATATCATATCTTGAAACTTGGCTTTGGAAATTTTTTGAAAAAATATACCATGTCTGGAGTTTGTACTCGGGGGTAACCATAAGTTGGACGGACTTCCTAAATAAGCATGATAGTTATCTAAGAACTAAAACAAACGAGGAAAGACGAGTCATATCCTGTGATAAAAATACATGAGGGACAAAAGTTGCGCGCATTTTTAGTAGTTCCACTCCAAGTCTATATATAAACTAATAGGGTGTCAGCCCACCTCTGGCATCAATAACTGCTTGAAGTCATTGTGGCATGCTATGAATTAAGTTCTCCAGCCGCTCTGGAGGAATTCCATTATGCCACACCGTATTTAACACTGTTTCCAATGTAGGAATATCACCCACTTGGCCCCAAGCCTTGCCCAGCTCTGCTTCCATATCCATCCAAAGAGCTTCAATCAGGTTCAAATCATGTGAGTGTGCCGGCCACCTTATTTGCTTCATTTCATTAAGCATTTTATATTGATTGGCAAAACCCTTATGGCCTGGAGTGCCATCTTCCACCACCCCCACATAGCCATATTTCTCACAATACTTATGCCAAAAAGGAACCAAATGAGGTTCGATAATATATTTAACATAAAGTGCTGAATTCATATTGACTTTGGTTGGGACAAATACCAGATTAGACTTCAATGTACTACCAAAAGCCCCCCATATCATTTTTGTCTCACATCCAGACTCATGGGTGGTGTCTATACAGTCCTCATGATATTCTTTGGAAGCCTTGCGTATAACCCATTGGGAGCGATCCCAAGCCAGAGGTGGAAAAGCTTGACTCGTCAGTCCACAAAACTCTCAGCCAATCATCAAAAGTCCAATCTAGTCGCTCCTGGCACCATGCAATGCAAATTGGTTGATTGGCTGGTCTGATTGCAAATTTCTGCTCAGGAAAGCGCCAATGATACCCCATGAAATGCATCACCTGCTTAATAGTACAAGCACTACATGCATAGTTCATCTCTATACATATAGCCTCTCGACTAAGGCACCGAGTATAAGCATCGCGTGTCACAAAGGCTTCCAACTGTTGTTTTTCTGCTTCATCAAATATGGGACTCGGAGGTTGGCCGCTCCTTCTACCATTGGATGGCAATCCGGCAGCCTGGGTCCGTTGATAATCTTGATTCCAGCTTCTCTATTAGCTACTGGCCTAATCAATACTGACCCGGAAATTTTGGTTAATATAGCTTCCTTTTGACACGTTTGTCTATCTATTTGCCAATGATTCCCGATTCTTGTCCGGTTCTAGCCTGCCTCTCTTAAGGTAATCACCTTAATTCTTTCATCTCTTGTCGTTTCACGGTGTTGAACACCCTCAGGATTTTGTTCGCGTCTTCCCTTTTGCTTCATGATCGCAGTGTGGTGTTTACAGGTGAGATGTTGTGTCCAGGCTTCGCTTTCCCGTTTGCTATTCTATTTCATTCACTGTGGCAACTAGGGGGCAGTGCTGGGAACGGCAAGGGGGGTGGCTTGTTCTACCGCGCTGCAAATACCCGAGTACCCGAGTACAGAGCCCTGCGCACATGAACTAGGTATGGTGTGTTGCAATGTAAAGTATCTTTCCAATCCAAAAACATCTGGCTTGGCGGGTACCTTGAGGGGAAGGACATTTCATCTCTCACTACTACTACTTTAGGAGAATTGAAGGGAAAAATCCTACACTTTCTTGTGTAAGTGCGATTATATCATACCAAATTATTCTGAACTTTTTCCAAGATGTTTCCACCTATGGTGGTTGGGTAATGATAGCTTGAAAAACCTGCAATTTTGGCCTCAGTTTGGTCACTGAACGACCTCGGCATGGCTTCCAGTGATATGTGGCAATCAGCCCACCAAAATGGGTTGACCGCCACAAGCTGTATTTCTTCTGCTCAGTTCCTTTTCTCTATACTTAAACGGAACGACAAACGTGCTATTTATTTTCCTATTAACTTTATATCTTCCTTCTTTTTCCATCGTGGTCTCCCCCGGCACCGTCTTTCTGCACTTGTCATATCCATCCATCATCAAAAAGGCTCTCGACTAGTCCCTCTCCCGATCCCCAAAACATGCCCTTTCTTGATCCCCAACCCGTCCTCCTTCCTGTCCTCCAGTACACATCCTCTCTCGAATTTCTTCTCTATATTGCGGAATCCACACAAATACTATAGGGACACTTCAGACTCTGCGAAATTGCTTACTCAGAAGTTTTCTGGCTTCTGCAATAAAGACATATTATCCACTAAAATCCCCTCACAGCGTAGAAACCGAGTGCTTACTGTATTGGTTTCAACAAACTCTCCCTTTTCAACATCCTGCACTGTGCATCCATCTTTGGGATAGATTGTAGCCTGTTTGGAGGAGGTGGGAGGCTGTGATATCAGGCAAAAAAAAACAGCATGGGTAATACACCCCTTGCGTGGGCTTCCAGGAATGAGCACGAGGGGGTGGTGAAACCTCTGCTCAGGCGGGGCGACATTGGCCCCTACAAGGCAGGTGATGACTGTCAAACACCACTCTTGCCAGCTGCTAGCGGCGGGCACGAGGGAGTTGTGAAAATTCTGCTTGGGCGAGGCGACGTCGACCCCGACAAGACAGAGCGGTACTGCCAAACAGCGACTTCCTGTTCTTCGAAGAATGGTCATGAGGGAGCGATGAAAATACTACGGGGCAGGGACGACGTCAACCCTGACAACTCAGATCTGAGCGGCTAAGCGCTACTATTGCTAGCTGCTCGCGGCGGGAATAAGAGAGTAGTGAAAATGCTTCTCAGACGAGACGACATCAACCCCAACAAACCAGATGAGTAGGGCAATACAACCCTCGGACTCTCAAAATAGGCTATGATGGTCTGGAGTAACTTGGGTCCTTATTTCTTCTGCGCTGCCAGCAGCGTCCTATATATACACAAAACTCTCATACCAGAAACTCTCTTCCATCACCGTCTCTTGCCTTCCAAACCACACCCTCAACTTTGCAACAGATTTCCTCCTTCAATCCCTTTGCCCGCTTCAACTACTTACAGACTTTTCCTGAATCTTCCATCCCAAACTTTCCTGATACCTGTGCCTGTTTCGTTATCATCTAAGTGTGGCACTCGTCCGTTGCATCCTCTAGCTAACACTAGTTCCAAACCTCTAGTACCCCTAGTCTGATTCATGAATCCTCACAAAACATCTCCGCTGCACCTAACCATTCGTCCTTACATGACATCGCTTCAATCTTCCATACTTCCAAACACTTTCCAAACAAAAAACTATCCTAATCCAAACCATCCGTGTAGTACCACTGTCGTAGATATGGAACCTTCGTGAATATTCTAACACGGACAGGATGATGTCAACCCTGACACATCGGATGTGAACGGCCAAACCCCACTCTATTATGCTACTTTGTATGGGCGCGATGGAGCGGTGAAAATGCTACTCGAACGAGGCGACGTCAACTCCAGCACACCAGATAAGAACCGCCGAACGCCACTCTCGTGTGCCGTTAGAAATAATCACACACGTGTGATAGCCCTACTGCAGCCTCAAACAGCTGTCACCCACAACACGGACTAAGCCCGAGGAGACATTGCCCTCTCTACCGCCTTCGAATACCTTATTCGCAGCCTGTGCTCCGCTTTCGCAAAGACTGGAACATTTCTATAAACGTGCCTGTCGCTACCACAGCCTCTCCCCCCTCGCCGCCCCCTCGCCCTAAGTTATTTTGCATCTTAAAACGCTACCTTGGGGCAACTGCCGCCTTGACTTCCCTCCTGGGTGATGCCCCCGATAGTAACCCAGCTCGATCCTTGCTTTCTTTCTTTGTTCTCTTAGTGGAATGAAATCATACTCAATGGAAATGCGCATATCTATAACATACACGCCCAGCCCTCTCTCCAGAGTTTTCTTATGGAGTAAAGTCAGCATTTGTGGGCTTCTTTTTAGAACCTAGAGTCTGGCGTTAGCCGAGGGCTATTCCTAATGCATTGGCATAAGCCAGGGTGGCTTGGAATTTTCATTAGCCTTACATTTTTCTCTGCTCCCCGGGTGTGAGTCCTCTTTCGGATTTATTATTCCTGTATTTTCTCTAAAACCACCTTTCCTCCCCCGCCCTCTCCCCCTCTTAAGTGTAAAATTGACAGCTGTCCAGATAACAATAGAGAAAAAATAAAATAAAGTGCAAGTGTTCTTGACACTGATGAAAAGCAACGTATAATAGAAACTAGCAGTTAACTAAGGCATGATAGCGATCGACTTCTACAGCTTATATAGGCACAGTTTAATAACGACCATGCTTATTTGCCACTGTCCTCCTAGTATGAGGTTAAAGGTAAGGTTGCTTAGTCGCCTTAGGTGTAGACCATGGATTAAAACTTCAAAGAGAGCATAGATACGATAGCCCGATAGCAGAGGATCTTCAGTTCATTCTTCCTAAAAAGGGACGCAATAGGATACCCGCGTTTTGAGCAGTGAAGAAAGTTGTGATGTTGCAATATATTGCACCGGTTATTGCGCTAGATTTTGCAACATCACAAATTTCCTTACTCGCCCACTATTAGGACTCCAATTGATATCTCCCAGAATAAGCAAAGGGAATCTGTGATTTAACTACCCAATTGGGTTTCCCCCGAAAGTCAACCGACTTTAGATATCAGGAAATACGCTACCCTTCAAAAGAAAGGGACTCACTATTATAGTAGAGTGACGGGCAGGGCCTAAATTATCTGCAATCGGAGCAGGCCAACGATAGTGGAGCAACCCATCGTGGGGTATGGGACTAGGGTATGTTGATGGGATCGTGGCTTGGGCTGGCGCCCCGAGAAGACTGGCTTCTAGCGATCAAACTGTATTTATTCTAGTTTGGTTTTTTTCTCTATACTTACATCGAACAACGAACATACACTTCATTCTCCCGTCACCTTCCTTCCTCCTCCTCCATCATCTTGGTTTCATCACCAAGAGGCTTTCTGCCTGTGTCTTGCCATCCTCAATCAAATGGTTCTCCGAGCAGTCCCCCTCCCGATCTCCAACGGCCCATTCTCGATATCCATCGCTTCCCTCCCTGCCCCCAGCTTTCACATTTCTAAATCCTCTTCTCCACATTACAGAATCAACACAAAAAGGGACCTTTCATATTGCGCCAAATTGCTTGCGCTGTTGTTGTTTGTCGACTACCACAACAGCACATCCACCAAAACCCTCTTGAAAGCATCGAAGCCGAGTATCTACTGTATCGATCTCTATAAGCTTCCCCTGTTCAATAGTCTATACCATGCATCCACTTTTGGAATTGGTCAGACTATAGCTTATTTGGTAAAGGTAGAAAGTTGTGATAGTGTCACTACGGTAGTCATAAGTCTTGGTGATTGCGGAATACTAAGGCACGTCTGTGCACCCAACGGGTCTTTAGCGGATAATGGTATTACAATGGTAGACAGAGAGAAGTATTAAACATGAAATATTATTTCAGTATGATAGTATATAATGCCTGGGACATCACCTTCCCGCAGAATGCCAAACTAGCTGGCCGATATATCCCCCGGAGCGATCTCCAAGGAACTCGCCGTGAACACTGTTCCCTTTGCGTAGCGGCACAGGCAGCGGTAGAGGGATGGGAGGGGTTGGGGAGGGACGACGGTGCACCGAGGGCACTGATCCACACGGAGAATCCGCTGCCGTGGATCAACGTGCCAACGTTGGTGAATTTGGCCATGGGCCAGAGCGCGAGTGCTACGCTAGTGGAGAGTCTTTCTGCCACGTATAGTGCGGGTGGGAAGAGGTTATATTTTACCATGCAGGTGGAGGAGAAGACGGGGGGGATGTATAATGGAATTGATGGACCGATTGTCGCACAGGTGTATTGGGACTTGATTCAGAGGAAGGAGCGAGGGGGGTGGAAAATTTCGTTTGACAAGAAGCTGAAGTTGTGGGAGAGTTAGAGGGTAGATGTGAAGCCATGGGAGGGATTTGGGGGCTCGGGTTCGCTTTTTCGGGAGGATAGTTTCTCTGGAATGAGCTATTCCAAGCAACCTTAGATCAGTGTTCCCAACCGTCCGGCCCAGCGGGGGGACTGCCGAGAGCCCCGGACGGGACGGGACGGCTATCTGTAGTCCGTCGGGGGCGGCCTACGTGCAGGACGGCCGTCTTTGGGAAGGACGGCGGGCCCTACAGGGTGAGACAATTTAGTTGAGTGCAGGGGGGTGGACGGCGGACTGCAGGGGACAGCAGGGGACTGTTCGTATATGATTTCTTGCTCCTCTCAAATATGGGTTCTTTCTCTTCTCGAATGCTTCTTTCAACTCTCTATGTCTTTCATACTCGTTACTGGTTGAAGCCTAATGTGCCCCCCCTCATTGTTCCTTTTGTTCCTCAGGTTCTTTGATAGTCTTTGTTTTTCCTTGTGGAGGGATCGAAGTGGTAATGGCTGGACTCAACCACTGTACTATATAGCTGAGCTATCTCTTTCTTATTATTCAATTGATGAGCGTTGTCGCGATAAGAGATCTCGACTACTTCAATTATCACTTCTTCATCCAAAGTACCTATCGCATATTGTTACAGGGACTGTTGGTATATGGTTTTCTGCTCCTCTCAAATATGGTTCCTTTCTCCTCTCAAATGTTTCTTTCAGCCCTTTATGTTTGCATACTCGTTACTAGTTGACTTGAAAGCCTATTGTGTGTTCTTTCATTGTTCTTTTTGTTCCTCTCAGGATACTTCTTTGATAGTCTTTGTTTTTCCTTATTAAGGGAACGCGGTGGTAATGGCTGGACTCAATTGCTGTATTATATAGCTGAGCTATGTCTTTCTTATTATTGAATTAACAAGCTTGTCACAATAAGAGATCTTCACTACTTTCTATTATCATCTCTTAGTCCGAGTTCCGTTCACATATTTCGATCACATATTACAACAGGGACGCCCGGCGACTGCAAGAGTGATATCTCATGATGTGAAAATAATTCGTTTGGAGGTGTATGATTTCAGCTTGACTAGTACAGGAGGTCCAAGCTCTGGGACTATAGTTCCCTATAGTCAGTCCGGTCCTCACATTCCCGGGAGTAGTCCGTCCTGCACCCCCAAAAAGATGGACTATAAGCCGTAGCCCGTCCCATCCTCCCCCGAAGACGGACGGACTGGACGGTTGGGAACACTACATTAGATCCAAGTGACGAGCTGATAGATATGGGCGGTAATGCGTGATGACCCACAATGAATATTCACCCAACTCTATTTACCAGTTCTGACACCCACACTATATGTTAGATAGGAAAATATCAAAAAAAAAGACAACTCATAATACATTTTAACAACCGACAGCAAGCGCCCCCATTAGCACCTTTGCCGAAAGCTATTACCAAGTTTTAGACCGTGATCCTAAAGTCCGTCAGTGCACTATTCAATACTCCCAGGGATTCAACTGAAAATCCACCATCTCCCCATCCAGGTTTCAGTGATATTCTTCGCCTCGTCCACGAGACCCCACTCCAAGAACAATTGGACAGTTCCCCTAACAGCAGACTCTAGCGCCGAAGCAATCCAACCATGGGTATATGAGGTGTGTTCCCCAACGAAGATGATCTAGTAAAATCAACACCTGTAAAAAAAAGGAGAATGTGTTGGAGGCACGTGAACGTACATTATTCTCTACATGGAAGTAGGAGGGAATATACAACTTATGCTGTCCAACATACGGTGAAGCCAACGAGCCGGCTTCAAACCCATCGAGACCCCAGCATTTGCGTTCTGCCCTAATCAAAGTCAGCACATAGTAGTGGTGCACATCTAATCAAATGATAGAACCTACCTCATATATTGCTCTCTTACAACAGGGCCATGAATCTCCTCCATAGCTTCCAACACGTGCTCGATATGCTCATCGTCTGTCCAGCTCACAGACCGATCCGAGTCACTATTGAAGTTGTATGAAGCCAGAAGCACTCCCGGGCCGGTACCGTTCAGGTTATATGATGGATAGCAGTATATTTGGATGAGCGGAAGATCGGTAGTCGTACAACCACCAAGGATAGGTGGGTTCAGGTGTTCCCAGAATCGTGTTCTGAACTGTATTGCTACCTTGCATGCATTAGAGTAACCCAACCTATTGATAGCTCTTCTGAGGACACTGCTAAAGGCTGCTGATAGTTAGCAACAGTACTATAACAGTTCAAGAGGAGGTATCAAACCCGGAAGCCTTAATTTCCTGGCTATCGAGAATGGAGTGGCAACTAGGGCATAATCATATTCCGCAGTCAAGTGATCTCTATCACGGTAGTTATTTTTCCAGGAGAATGTAACCTTGTTTGCTGATTTCGAATAGTTAACTCTATTGACTCTTCGACCAAATTTGACCCTATCTTTTACAGTAGGCGCAAAGGCAAGTGGAAGACGATCAAGGCCTAGACATAGAAGACTAGTCAGAATCTTCAGAATCGTTTCCCGGGGATATCCAAATTATTTTTTTACCGTGATCAATGGTGACCCAATCAGTAGCAGAGAAATCAACATTATCCTCACTAACACCAGCGTTAGTCTGACCTGCATTACCATAGAGATATTTGCTTACTAATCCCACCAGAACGAATGGCCAATAGATTCTGGAAAGGCAAGAGACAAGTCCGTGATATTAAGTGATGCTCTTATGATGAGTCAGTAACCATTTCAAATCTTGTTTTGAGATAAAATAGTCCAGAAAAAGACACACCCAATGATAGTATGAATGTACTCAAACTCTGAAAAGTCATCCCACCCTTCATCTAGATGCGCAGGGAAATCAGTCCTACACTCTTAGTCTAGAGAAGTGGGCTATCATACCAATAGTCTTCTTATGAGCCTTATAAACATTATTGGCCAACTCAACAACTCTCTCCTTCTTCATATACAAGTCGGACAACTGATCCTGGACTTCCTCATAACTAGGATCAGTTATGGCGGCAGGTCTGAGTGAAGGATCTGCCGCTGCTTCTGCTGCGGTAGGCACCGATCCATCGGGCTTCCTGATACCCTGGAAGTAGGAACGGGTATTTGGGTTTGTCTGAATCCAGTTGATGAACTTTATAACGAGGTCCGTATCGTTCTTGTTCTTGTTGTTGAGGTAATTGGCTAATTGGAAAACGATGTGGTGATCACGGATGGTTAGGGTTTCGTTTGTTCCGGCGTATTTGATTGAGCGAGGGACTGTAGGGAGGTTAGCGGTAAGCCGGGTAGATTGTGGGGATATCGGAGTCCGTACATCGCATTGGCCCCATCTCTAAATTGTCAGAAATTATATAACCAAAATCCATCACACGTGGATATCTCACCTTGGTACTGATAATCATTAGTGGTTGGGCCTCCGGTGAAGTATTCAGTGTGCACACGGCTGGATAAAGTCAGCGGCATGGATCCCAGGAAATAAAAAAAGATTGGTTCAGTATGCCCGGCACATACCCTCCAAGTCTCTGTGATGCCTCTGTAATCTCCCAATTATGAAACCCTTGGGAATCCAATAGTAACTGCTAACGTTAGTAAGTGATGTATGACCGCGAAAGAGTCCAACTTACACCAGTCATAAGCCCTGACATTCCAGCGCCGAGAATACCAATCTCTACAAACCTCCATATCAGCATATCGTTCAAAAGGGGAACCAATGCTGCATTGTCATAACCAATATTCATGCACAGTGACCCACTCTTCTTCTTCAACTCCTCTATAACAATCGGTGGAACCTCCTTATCCTGCAGCAACTTAACCCCGTCGAACCATGGCCCACTAGTGTCAATCCCACTACTATTATCCATCTTAATGGGGTTAATCTCCCTCTTCGCAAGATTCCTCTTCTTAAGCCCCGCCTGTACGTCCAACGGAAGGCTCCGCCCGTACAAGCTTCCGTCATTCAATCCCCATGCGGATATACAGCCACCAGGAGGGGCATCCTCGGGAACTCTCCACAGCAGTCGATCAGGAATAATATCGCCAGGGGGCGTGCTTGAAACGAAGTGATGGGAGTCTTGAGAAGAAAAGGCAGAACAGGATCCGTAGGTGTATGCTACCCCATCTTTCAAAGGACCTGTACCAATTAGGTGAATATTAGAAAGTCCCGTATCGATCGCAGTGCGGACTTCCAACCCAATTGGATGAGCGGGCGAACCAGGGGTGGGCGAACCGGTAATCGAAGTAGCTACAGATTGCAGAATCGAGAGAAAGGCTGATTTGGCCATTTTCCTGAAGTGGTCAGGTCCCCTGGTACCGTAAGAACTCAAATAGAAGAGAAATGTGCTGGGACGTTGGAATTTCCCTTCTCAGCTACGCGAGGGGAAACGCCACAAACTCAGCCCCCAGTTGGGACAAAACAAAAGGAATATACGGGGCACCTTTCTAGGAGAGGCAACTCCAACGTCCTAGCACATGTCTCTTCTATTTGAATTTGTATGGTATTGTGAGCAGTGGGATACTGAGCACAGAATGGAATTGGGGGCTGGCCGGGAAGGGTCCTTATATATTTGCGCCCAGAACCGTTTGTTTAGCCTTCTTCATGATCTAGCAAGAGTGGTTTATAAACTGGAACTCCAATCAAAGGGTCCACGGCGGGCATTCCAGGAAAGGGGAATCCCAATCCTTACTACAGAAATACCACAACGGATGTAGGCTATGCAGTTCCGTGTGCTGGAGCAGGAGGGACAGGGCTATCCTAAAAAGTGAAAACTTGATAAAGTACCCTGCTAACGTGCTCGTCGTAAAAACAAAATACCCGGGCAACAGTATCTACTCGAGTACTCTGCGGAACGTAAAAAAACTGTCACTCTCAAGAATTCTCAACTAGAAGGGAAAACCACACAAGCCACGACCAATTCAAGTTCACTAAACTACTTCCGCAAAACCAATCCGGGGAACCGCGCAAGAGAGAAAAAAATCCCACTGCAAGAAGGCCCAACCTTACAGGTTGTCCGACTAACCGGGTACAAGACCAATTTTTCCTTCCTTAATCCACAGTCCAACAGTTCTTCTGTTGTGCTGTGTTCCCTTCGTCGCGATCCTCGTTGTCGTCGTGGTGGTAAGGGAAGCGTGAGAGAAGTGAAAGAACCTAACTTACATAGCGCCCCTGTCTTCCAAGACTAGGCAACAGCCACCCCAGCAGAAACGTGACCTCTCCCCAAGCCAAGACCATGACCAGCTATCTATTTAGTCTATTATTCGCAGATAAGCAAAAAAACCGCAAGTTAAAAGAGGCAAATTTCAACCTTACCAGTCGGGGTGATCAAAAACCGGAATGGGGGCGATCCCTGCTCCGATAACTTAGCAGCCAAAACTCACGAAAACCTGGAAAGTAGCAACAAGGATTTGTTCTTGATAAACCAGTATGATAAAAAAGCAAAAATAGGCCTATGATGGGCTGGTAATAAGATAATATGATGTTCCCTTCTCGAGTATCAGAAGTCCGATCCTGGGGTAGTATCATACTAGCACATAATAATTATTATTATGATAATATCATACTATCCGACCTCAATTGCCTCTTAGGACAGCAAACCAGGCCACTATCTCGTCAGTGTACCCTAGCCAAGATGGAATTACCCCATCGCCTTTAGCCTGCCACGAATTTAGTAAATTTAAGCTTGTTGTGGCAATTGTCGAAAGAGTTGAACCAAAATCTCGGCCCGAGACCGGAGGTATTGGTTAAGGAATAAAATGGATTTTCCAAACTTTGGAACCCTCCTTTCCAACCACAGCAAATCCTTGTCAACAGGCGATCAATGTCCCTACCGTACTTGTTGGAATCCGTAAACGTTATAAATTACTCTTTTCATATAAAATATTCTTGTCTTTCTTTTATCTCAAGCAATTTTACTACTAAGCTGCTAAATCTATAACTACTTGGGCCTCCTTGAGCCACTTCACGTCGCTCTACAAAAGCCCCGGGTTAACTGCGTTCCCCAATAGATGTGCTCCCCGGTATCTACGCCCCCTGAGCGCTTCTATTAGTACTACAAAGCTCTGTTATACTGCTAGGATTGTCATTCCATCAAAATCAAAGCCTTACTGCCTTGCTCGGAGTATGATACCTACTAGGCTCGTGATACTTGACCTAAACATGTGCAAAGATAAAATAAAATTAAAAAACCGCAGTTGGAAAAGGTGGCTTGGAGAGGATGAGATATCCCAACTCACTAGTAGGTCGATATTCAGTAGCATCGGGTCTCTTCAATAGCTCTTAGCAGATTCAGGTGAATTACCTGACATACTAGCAAAGCCGGCTATGCACCCTGTCCTATATGCAAGTAGGGATATCGAGAATTTTGTTCGAAGTTGTGGCTGGTTCGAGAAGTTACCAGAGAATCTTAAATCGGTTGGGCATGTGGTGTATTGTTCAATTTCTTTAGTGGTTTATAGAGAATATTTTGCTAATATGTCCTTGCTTTGTTATCACGGATGTGTGCTTGGGATTATAGACATAAGGGAAGATCGAGAGATGGGTGTGGTGGTCCGTGGAAGGGTTGGGAAGAGATAATTATGTTTTACTTGGACAGCTGTTTTTACCGCTAGTCTAGCCCTAGAGGAGTGCAAATAAACCCGCGGAAGCTACCCCTCCGATCTCTCCTACCAAGTGTCTATAAGTTTTGAGGTAATACCATCACTGCAACGCCTGTTCTCTCTACTCTAGCACATTTAAGCGAGCCACCTATGAGCAGAGAAGCATGGATTACTACAACAGCTGTTGCGCCCCATCCAACAACCTTGGTGGCATATCGAGGAGACCCAGGTGAGTATGGGGGAGCTGGAGGAATTACCCGAGTGTAGGTTGAGTACTGCTCTCTGGAACCGCCAGCCTTGCCCGCGATCAGCCAGTAGGACACTAGGTGTAGGGCCCCGTAGCATAGCGAGTTTTAAGATTTATACTTGCATTTTTAGATCTTTTTCTCCCTACATCTAAAAAGCCCTCACATTTAGGCCTCAGAGGAGAAGAAAAGAGAGAAAGAGGAATTCTGGAAAAGGTGAATGAACAATAAAGGGGAAAAGAGGATATACAGCCAAGAAACAACAGCAAATGAAGATAGCATGATGGAAATTCCAAGCAACGCTGGCTTAGCTCAATACAGTAGAAATAGGCCTCAACTAACCCTAGGCTCAAGGCTTTAAACAGGAGCTCACAAAGGCTGCTTTAACACCGCGGGAAAAATCTAGATAAAAAGCTAGGACAGTATGTGATAGAGGTGAGCATTGTCATAGCGTACTATTTCCTTCCACCGAGAACAAAAAAAAAATCGAGCTGGATCACAATGGAAGGTATGCTCAGGAAGAAAACGCAGGACGAAGGTTCCGACAAGGTAGTGGTTTAAGAGGCAGGAGAAGATGGGTGGTGTTGAGAGGGGAGTGGCAGCTGTAGCGACAAACGTTTATGGAAGTGTTGCAGTCCTTGCGAAAATGATGTATAGGTTGCCGGCACGGTAATTTGAAGTCCGTAACGGCGACGATGTCTCGTCGGGCTTACTCTATGCTGTGGGTGGCAGCCGTTTGAAGCTGCAGTAGAGCTATCACTGGTCTGTAGTTAGTTCTAACGGCATACGAGAGTGCTGTTCGGCCCTTATTATCTGGCTTGTCGGGGTTGACATCGTCCCGTCCGAGGAAAATTTTCACAACCCCCTCGTGCCCGTTTGCAGCGGCACAGCTGAGCGGTGTTTGGCACCTATCATCCGGCCTGTCGGGGTTGACGCTGTCCCGCCTGAGTAGTATTTTCACCACTCCCTGGTTCCCATGGCAAGCAGCCCACCAGAGTGGTGTTCGGCCAGCGTTGTCTGGCTTATCAATGGCGACTTCGTCTCGCCCAAGTAGTATTTCTACGACTCCCTCGTGCCCATTTTTAGCGGCCCAACCGAGCGGCGTTCGGCCCCCATTATCTGGCTTGTCGGAGTTGACGTCGTCCCTTCTGAGTAGTACTCTTACCACGTCCTGGTGCCCATTTTTAGCAGCACGATGGAGTGACGTCTGGCCGCTCACATCTGGTGTGTCGGGGTTGACATCGTCCCGCCCGAGTAGCATTTTCACCACTCCCTGGTGCCCATAGTGAGCTGCTATAGAGAGTGGTGTTTGGCCGTACATATTTGACCTGTTGGGGTTAATGTCGTCTCGCCCAAGTAGCATTTTCACCACTGTCACGTCCCCATTCCTAGCGCCATACCCGAGAGGTGTTTCGATGTTCCCATCCCGCTTGTTGGGGTTGATGTCTTCTAACTCGAGTAGCATCCTCACCACCGCCACTTGCCCCCGGTAAGTAGCTCTAGACAGTGGTGTTTGGCCGCTCAGGTCTCGCTCGTTGGGGTTGATGTCGCCTCGCCCGAGTAGCATTCCTACCACTTCCTCATGCCTATTGAGAATAGCCAGTAAGAGTGGTGTTTGGCCATCCACATCTGACTTGTTGGGGTTGATGTCGTCTCGTCCGAGTAGTATTTTCACTACTCCCTCGTGCCCATTCCCGGAAGCACAATAAAGTGCCGTTCGGCCGTACCTATCAGATTTGTTGGGGTTGACGTCTCCCCGTCCTAGAAGCATTTTCACAACTCCTTCGTGCCCATAGCAAGCAGCTAGTACCAGTGGTGTTCGGTCATCATCACCTCCCTTGTCGGGATCGGGGTCGATGTCGTCTCGTCCGAGTAGTATTTTCACTACTCCCTCGTTCCCATTCCCGGAAGCACAATAAAGTGCTGTTCGGCCGTACCTATCAGATTTGTTGGGGTTGACGTCTCCCCGTCCTAGAAGCATTTTCACGACCCCTTCGTGCCCATAGCAAGCAGCCAGTACCAGTGGCGTTTGGTCATTATCACCTTCCTTGTCGGGGTCAATGTCGTCTCGTCCTAGTAGTGTTTCTACTACTCTCTCGTGCCCGTTCCTAGCAGCCCACGCAAGAGGTGTATTACCCATGCTGTCTTTTTGGTTGAGATTCCAACCTTCCACCTGTACCGGACAGACTACAATCCGATCAATCCCAAAGGATGCACGGTATAGACTATAGAACGGGGGAAGCTGGGGGAAGAAAATACGGTAAACACTCGGTTTCTGTGCTTTTAAGAGGATTTTAGAGGATGCGCGGTGATTGCAGTCGTCAAAAAACCTCAGCGTAAGAAATTTCGCAGGATCTAAAATATTCCTATTTGTGGATTCCCCAATGTAGAGGAGAGAATCCGAGAGTGGGTAGGCGCTAGGGGGTCGGGAGGAGGGGGGTTTGGAGACCAAGAAAGGGTGCGTGTTGGAGATCTGGAGAGGGGTTAGTCGAGAGACTGTTTAGCGGTGAATCAATAAGGCAGGAGTAGAAAGTTGGCGGTGGGGGAAACCAAGATGGAAGAGGAAAGGCGATTGGAAAACAAAGAGTGTGCTCGTTGCTCGATGCTCGATGTAAGTCTAGAGGAGAGTGACTAAAGTGGAGTAGATGCAACTTGCGGTGGGCAACGCAGTTTGGAGCGTCATCGCAGATGACCAGGGGCCATTCCGCTCAGGGTACCAAACCTAGCAATGATCTCGTCAGTATACCCTAACCTACTATATTAGGATAGGGCTACTCCCTCACTATTAACCTTCCACTGCTTTATATAATTTAACCTGGCTTCTCTAATTGTCTAATGTGCTATACTAAAATAGCTGGATGAGCTTGCATGTGCTGTTGGGAGGATATAATGTTTTATCCAAACTATATAACCTCCATTATCCACGACAACAAATCCTTGTCAATAAGCGAGCAATGTCCCTACTTGTTGGAAATATCCACACTGGTACGCACCAGTGGGTACTAGTGGAATTCGTAAAGGGTGGAAATTATTCTTTTCATACAAAATTTCCTTCCTTCTTGCCTTCCTTTTCTTTTTCTTCGGGAATCTTACTAAACTTCTGAATTTAAAATTACCCGCATCTTTTAGGGCCACTTCCAGTCATTCCATAAAATTCTCCGGTCAACACTATTGAAGTCACACCACGGTTGTCGAGGCTTTGTGACCCGATCTCAACTACTTGGGTGTGTCGCAGTTCAGAGGGGCAGCAGAGTCAGTGCAGACGCCACATTCTAGATTCCTGATCTGCATCAAAGTATCATACCCACACCGAGCCTCATGTTTCTTCCCATCTTTCCCCTTTATCCCACCCTTCGTTTCACAGTAGCTGTAGGCATTCCCCAGTCCCAGGCCATTAGTCATTAGAGAGTTTTGGTGGACCCAACCAGAGGAAATTTCTGGCTCAAAATTTGGCTTGAGCTAATGTTTAGATAGTAGGTTATAACCGATAGGGGGGCTAGAGATCTTGATATTATATGTAGATCGTTAGAGATGTCGAAGTATCCATTGTCTATTAGAGATTTCCAACTAATGGCCATGATAGTCGGTGTCATAAGAGACAACTTCTAATATGTACTGTACGTCGTATCTAAATGTTCTGCCTCAAAATAATATCTAATCTGATCTGTTCAAAAATCAAAAATCAAATAAAAGAAATACCACAATGCTTACTTGCTTTCTGGGAGCGAACTCCCCGCCCGGCAGAAACGAGACACCCCTAGAAAGCCGGGCGGAATGCAAGCACGCAAGAAAGTAAAGAAAAGAAAAGAAAAAGAAAAAAAACCTCCACAAAACACTAGATGCGCAGAAGACTATAGTGAGATGGCGCACATGGGAGCAAGTAGGGAGGCTCGAGGTCTTGAGTGGGGCTTTACTAGCCATATCGTACCAGAGTAACAAGCGCACAAATCACTGCTTCTGTTTTAAACCATCGAGAATCTCTCGTTAAACACCTAAGGAGTAAGAAACACCTCAGTTGAAATCTACCGGAGACTCGGGAAGAGACACACTACCCACCCATTGAAATCCCAAAACCGGGCTTCCAGTAGGATAAACATTACCGTATTAACTCGAAAAATTGAGTATCTCCGGGCAGGGTTCCAATCTCTGTGCTACGAAGAGGTAGAATCCGGCTCTATACCTTAGGGGTTGGCGATCGGCGGGTAGCAGAAGCGAATGGGAGGGTTGACAAAGAAGAAATATCAAAAAATATAAAGGAAATAAAATAGAAAAATAGAAAAATAGAAAAATAGAAAAATAGAAAAATATATATAAAATAAAATAAATAAATAAAAATAATTTCTTCTTTTATCATACCTTGGGAAGGCAGCTGTTGCCCCTCTCCCTATATCTTGCCTTGTATGCATAGACTTTTTTTCTTAGCAAAGCGAGGTAGTATGATACTAGTCTATATTTATCACCCTATACATCGATTCATACCCTAGTGCGCTCCCACACATCCGCGCTACCATGCTCCCCCATATGTGTACTCCCCAATCTCTGAGCTCCGTCAATATTTCCCAAACTACAACATTCTACCACTGATTATTCTATGGAAGGAAAAATCTTCTTGCCTAGCTCGGAACACCAGACGGGTGACCTAGGGATAGGTAGAACGCAATAAGAAAAATGTATGATAGTAGGAAATTTGAGACTCCAGGAGGATAAGATATCCCAGTGCTCTTGCAAGTCGATATTGCGTCGCACTGCAGCCCCTTTCAATAATTCTTATCATCTTTAGGTATCTTGCTTAATACTTAAGCAAAACTAGCTATTCGCCTTGGAGCTATATGCAGGTACCCTAAGTCCTCCAATAATCGAATCCCGCACTCAAACATCGAAAATTCTGTTAGATTGGGGGAAAGCCATTGCGGGAACTGGCAGCCTCGGCCCCAGACTGAAGATAAAAAAAAGAAATATAGTGCCTGAGCTTACCGGGAAAGGCAACTGGAACGCCATAGCTCGATCCTCGGGTATTCCGGTTCTCCCGGCAGGGGGTATCGAGCATTTTATGCAAGGTTGTGTCCGGCTCAGGGCAGTGTTCCCAGCCGCCCGGGGGTCAAGCGGGGCCCTACGGGGGGGGGGCTGTCAAAAGCCTTATACATGACGGGATGCCTATCTATAGTATGTCCAGGGCGGTCAAAGTGCAGGACAACAGTTCTTGGGCCGGACGGCAAGCCCTACAGGCTGAGGCAGGGGTATTCAGGGACATCAGGGGACGGTGGGGGACAGTGGGAGTCTGCCAGGGATTGTGTGGGAAGGCTGGGGACTGTGAAATTGCGTAGGTTTTAGCAGCGGAATTGTTGATTGATTGACCTATCTCAATAGACAATGACAGACACAACTCTCATATAGCCACCCTTCCCGCACATAGACATTGTACGCAACCAAGTGACAAGGAAGACAGTTCTACGCTAGCGCATGAGAACAAAGAAAAACTAAAACAACAAAGGAAACAATAAAGTAGCATAACGCAACAGGGACTGTTCGTATATGGTTTTCTGCTCCTCTCAAATATGGTTCCTTTCTCCTCTCAAATGTTTCTTTCAGCCCTTTATCTTTTCATACTCGTTACCAGTTGACTTGAAAGCCTATTGTGTGTTCTTTCATTGTTCCTTTTGTTCCTCTCAGGGTACTTCTTTGACAGTCTTTGTTTTTCCTTATTATAGGAACACGGTGGTAATGGCTGAACTCAATTGCTGTATTATATAGCTGAGCTATGGCTTTCTTATTATTGAAGGAACGAGCGTTGTTACGATAAGAGATCTTCACCACTTTCTGTTATCACTTCTTCGTCCGATTTCCGTGCACAGATTCCGATCGCATATTACAACAGGGACGATAGGGGACGGCACGAGTGATGTCTCATGATTTATAACGATTCGTTCGGAAGTGCATGATTTCGGTTTGGGCTGGTACCGTAAGTCCAAGCTATAGGACAATAGCCCCCTGATGTCCGTCTGGCCCTCACCTTCCCGGGCGTAGCCCATCCTAGCGCCCCCAAAAAGACGGACCATGAGCCGTAGTGTGTCCCTTCCTACCCCAATGACGGATTGCCTGGACGGCTGGGAACACTGGTTCAGGAAGTTTCAGGGGTATTGGGGATTGGTCCAGAGCGTGATGGATTGATCTAGTGCTTTAGCGGTTTAAAGAGAGGATTTCACCAACATGCTTATCCTAGTTATCGGGGGTGAGTGCGGAGGACTGGGCACATAACTTATAACCTAGCAAAAGCCAGATTCAAGTTAAAGCAAAAAAGGTGAAACCGGGGCATCCGAGCCAACCTGAGGGCACGAAGAACGCCGGCCCAGCACAGTTTAAATAAATAGGTGGGGCTGTGGTTGGGCAGGTTCAATAAAATCCTCACTAGGGGAAGATAGAGAGAGATAGGTGTGGTAGTCCATGGAACGGCCCGGAAGAGCCAATTGTGTTCTACCTATACATCTGCCTTTACCGTTAGTTCAGTGCTAGAGGAATACAAAGGGAGTTGTGAAAGGTACTCCCCCATCTTTCTTTCAGAGTGAGCAAGTTTCGGACAAACCCTGTCACTCTACCTCCTATTGCCTCCACTTTAGTACATTTGAGAGAGGTACTAGTGAACAAAAAAAACAGAGATAACTGTTGAGGTCTGTTAGTAACCTTTGTATAATAGATCATTCAGGAGATCAAAGCGAGCGTGAGCCAATTGGAGAAAGTATAGTATACGAGCTTAGGCTGAATACTGCCCTCCGGAATAGTACGCCTTGCGGGCGACCGACGCTTAGGGTAGGGGTGAAGAGCCCAGTAGCATAGCGAGCTTCACAGTCTCCTACTGTGCTTATAGAACAGGAGTTAATTTCTCAGCTAAAGGACTCCCGGATCTATTAATTCTTCCAAATGTGCAGGGGTAAAAAGTCATATATAGCCTTTTAACTTTACATTTGATTCCCGACCAGGGGGGACACTGGTAGATAGGCATGATATTCGCTAAGCCATGCTTATTGAAGCAGTGGAAAAGAATCAGAATCATACATTAGTTAACAGCTAGCTTCCGCCTCGCTGTTCACCAGGGCCAGGGATACTTGCACCCCAGATTTTTTCTGCATGTCTAAACAAGACTCACGTTTACACGTTAGAGGTCAGAAATACGGAAAAAGGGGGATTTCAGAAAAAAATAGGGGAACACTAAATGAGAGATGAGGATGTGCATCTTGGAAACAACTAAATTCAGATATGATGGATATTCGCAGGAATGATAGCCTCTCAATATAATAGAAATAGACAACCAACTGGCCCTACACGCTAGATTTCAAACGGAAGCTCACATATGCTGACTTGAGTCGGCAAAGAAATGTGGTGGGTGGCCAGGTGGGGTGTGTGGTGGGTTCGGGTGTTCACATTGGGCGTGATTTGCTTCAGGCGGGAAAAGAAAATTGGAATTAAGGTAAGTTATGATAGTGGGTATACTCTAGGAGAAAAGGCAACGATTACCACAAGAGAGCATTTTAAGATGCAAGAGAAGATAGGGCGGAATTGAGAAGGGAAGGGGCAGTGGCAGTGACAAACAGTTCTATGGAAGAGTTCCGGTCGTTGCGAAAATGGCGTATAGATTGCGAGTACAGTATTCGAGTGCTGTAAGGGGAGCGATGTCTGCTCGAGATTAGTCTGTGCTGCGGGTGAGAGCTATTTGAGCCTGCAGTAGAGCTCTCACTCGTGTGTCGCCATGTCTGATGGCACGCGAGAGTGGTGTTTGGCCGTACTTATCCTGCCTGTCAGGGTTGACGTCGTCTCGTTCGAGCAACATCCTCACCACCTCCACGCGCCCATGCATAGCAGCACAATGGAGAGGCGTGTGGCCGTTCATATCCGGTGTATCAGGGTTGACGCCGTCCCGTCCGAGTAATATTCCCACCACTCCATCTCGCCCACTTGCAGCAGCCCACCAGAGTGGCGTTTGGCCCTCCTTATTTAACTTTCCGGGGTTGACGTTGCCCTGCGCGAGGAGCATTTCCACCACCCCTTCGTGGCCATTCATAGCAGCATAGCTGAGTGGTGTGTTGCCTTTATTATCTGGCCCGTCGGGGTTGACTTCGTCCCGCCCAAGTAACATTTCCACAACTCCATAGTTCCCATTTTCAGCAGCACAACTGAGTGGTGTTTGGCCTCTACAATCCGGCCCTTCGGGGTTGACTCCGTCGCGCGCGAGCAGTATTCTCATCATTGCCTCATTTCCACTGCAAGCAACCCACCAGAGCGGTGTTCGGCCGCCCCAATCCGTGTTGTTGGGGTTAATGTCGTTCCGTCCAAGTAGCATTCTTACCACTTCTTCATCCCCATTCCAAGCTCCCAACCCGAGAGCTGTGTCACCGTCTAAGCCTGGTTTGTTGGGGTTGACATCGTCTCGTCCAAGTAGCAATCTCACCACTCCCTGGTGCTTCCAGAAAGCAGCCAGAGAAAGTGCTGTTTGACCGTCGTAACTTGCAATGTTCGGGTCAATGTCGTCCCGGCCCAGTAGTATCCCCACCGTTCCTTCATGCCCCTTCTCCGCAGCACAAAAAAGAGCTGTTTCTCCATCGTCATCTAGTTTGTTGGGGTTGACGTCGTTTCGTCCAAGTAGTATTTTCACAACTCCCTCATGTCCGCCAAGAGCGGCCCAGAAGAGTGGCGTTTGGCCATCCTCATCTGCTTTGTCGGGCTCAATGTCATCCCGCTCCAGCAGTAGCTTTACCACTTCCTCGTGCCCATTATGGGCGGCCCATCCGAGAGGTGTATTCTTCATGGTGTCTTCTTAGCTGATCTCACAGCCTTCCACTTCTACCAAACAGACTATTATCTGATCAATCCCAAAGATAGATGCACGGTGTAGACTATTAAACTAGGAAAGTTGATGGGACTAAATACAGTAGATGCTAAGTTTCTATGCGTTCAAGAGGAATTTAGTGGATATACCGTTGTTGGGGTCGTCAACCTCAGCTCAAGCAATTTCGCGGAATCTAAAACGCCCCTTTTTGTGTATTCCGTAATTTAGAGGGGAGAATCCGAAGAAGGGTGCGTGGTGGAGGTCGGGAGGGGAGGGGTAGATATCGAGAATGGGAGCTCGTTTGGAGATGGGGAGAGAGGCTGGTCAAGATGCCGGTTGATGGTGATTCGATAAGGCAAGCTCAGAAAGTCGGCAGTGGAGGAAACCACGATGGAAGAGGAAACAAGGGGATGGCGGAAGAAAAAGTCTGCTCGCCGTCTGATGTAAGTACAGAAGAAAGGAACTAAAGTAGAATAAATACAGCTTGTGGTGGCCAACTTGTTTTGGTGGGCGAATCACCCATATCACTGGAGCCAGTCCCCTCAGGGCACCAAACCTGGCCACCAGCTCGGGATGAGCCTGGAGGCACTGGTGAAGGGATAAAGTCAATTAGCCAAACTGCAGAGGCTTCCTCGCCCATGACAGCAAGTCTTTTGCAGAACACGGGAAACACCATGACTTGTTGGAAATTTCCACCCTAGTACTTACCAGTCGTCACTAGTGCAATGCGTAAACTTTTCAAATTATTCTTTCCATATAAAATCACCACCCTTCCAGTTTTTCATTTCCTTTCTCGCTACTAAATTCCTGAATCTAAAACCACTTACACATCCTTGAGCTACTTCACGTCATTCCATAAAAGCCATCTGTAAGATCGTTGACTCCTCTTTCAACGCTGTTGAACTGATTCTGCGACTATTGGGGTTCTTTGACCCTGTTCCGTCTGCGAGGGCTGGTCGCAGTTCAGAGGGGTTTAAGGCTCCATTCGGCTGCCTTATCCAGATCAAAGTGGGTAAGTATTCCCCAGCTCCAACCCATCAGCCACTAGAGCGTTCGGGCCAGCCTCGAGAGGGGAAAATTCGAGTTCGAAATTTTCCTGGACCTAACATTTGGGCTATGTGTATAGCTAATAAGAAACGTGGAGTTATACAAGGGATCTTAGTATGTGAATGGTCCGAGATGTCGAAGTATGCGCCGCCTGCCGGACACTGATATCCTAGCTGACTTAATGGCTAAGTTACTAGGTAGGAGAAAACCTCTACATATATAACTTTATATATCCGTTCATGCCTTAGTGCGATTGCACACATCTAAGCTACTGCGGTCCCGCATATGTATGCTCCTCGATATCTTTGCTCCCTCAGCGCTCCTAATAGTGCAAGGCTCTACTGCGAGGATCATCACACAATCACAGGGGAGATCTTCGAGCCCAACTCGGAACGCAACATGGGTCCGTAATGCCTGGCCTAAGCATCGGTAGAATTCAATGAAGAGAGAGAAAAATGAACTGTGGCAGGAAAAAGGAGACTCGGGGAAGATGGAATCCTAACCCGCTCGTAAGTGGATATCGGGTAACTCCGTGGCCCCTTCAATCACTCTCAGCAGATCCATGTACGATACCTGACATACTCGCAAAACTAGCTGTTCACCTAGGTACTATGTGCAGGTCAGAATATCGAGTATTAAGTTAGGAGTAGCGGGAGCATAATAAATTATTCTTGAGTGTGATGGATCATTCTTGCGTCACAGCTGTCTACAAAGAAGATTCCACCGATATACCTTTCCTGGTTATCACAGGTTAGTGTGAGGGGTTGCGGACACAGAAGAAGATAGAGGGATCGCTGTGGTGATCTATGGAAGGGGTAGGAAGAGCCATTTGCGTTTTACTTAGACACCTGTCTTTGTCGTTAGTCTAGGACTAGAGGAACGCAAACGAGGTTGCGGAAGCCACCCCCCCCCTTCCTTTCCTACAGAGTGTCCGAACTCCAGGAATGCCCCCTCGCTCCCCGCCCATTCCCCCCTTTTAGTACATTCAAGTTAAGCACCTGTAACCGAAGCAAACAGAGATTATAACAACAGGCGTTGAGCTGTTCAGCAACCTTCCTTGCGCATCTAGGACGGATTAGAGAGAAGATATCGGCCTAGGCCAAGTGCCCCACTCCGGAATAGCACGCCTTGCTAGCGGTCGGCATTAAGAACAGTTGGTGAAGGGCTCAGTCGCATACGGTGTTTCGCAATTTTAAATAGTGCTTGTAGACTAGGGGTAAATTTCTCAGCTAAAGGACTCCTTGATGTATTGATTTTCCCTGATGGGCAAGACTAAAGTCATGTACAGCCCTCTAACATTTCGTTTGATCCCGTACCAGAAGACACTGGCAAATCGGCACGATCTTGGTCAAACATGTAGTAGAAGCCAATCACTATCATACCTTAGTCAACAGCTAGCTTCCACCTCGCTTTTCATCTGGTGTCAGAAATACTTGCGTTTTGTATTATTTCTCCATATCTAAAACAAACCCGACAGCCACGCTCCAGAGGGGATGGAAGGGTAAAAAGAGGGATTTTAGCAAAATGAATCAACAATAATGCAGAAAGAGGATTTGGACCCAGGAAACAAAAATAAATGAAGATAATATGGTGGAAATCCCAAGCACGCTGGCTTATTTCAATCCAGTAGAAGCGGTCCCCCACTAACTCTAGGCTTTAGCTTTTAAACAGAAGTTCGCGAAGGTTGAGTTGACTCTGTAAGGAAAATGTCGATAGAGCGCTGGGCGGGTATGTGATAGATATGTGCATTGCCATTGCAGATGATTTCCTTCCACCAAAAAAAAAGAGAAAAAAAAGAGAAAAAAAAGAATCAGGTTGAGTTACTGTGGCAGATGTATTTCGGGAGGAAAGGTAAGACGACAGTTCCCGCGAGGCAGTGGTATAAGATGCAGTAGAAGATGGGGGGGGTTGGGTGGGGGGGGGGGGGGGCAGCTGTAGCGACAAAGACAGTTATGGAGGTGTTCCGATCATTGAGAAAATAGCGCATAGGTTACTAGCACGGAATTCGAAGGCGGCAGCGAGGGTGAGGTCTCCTCTGGCTTAGTCCGTTCTATGGGTGGGAGCTGTTCGATGCTGGAGTAGAGTTGTCACCCACGTATGGCCATTTCTGATAGCATACGAGAGCGGCGTTTGGCCGTACTCGTCTCCCTTGTTGGTGTTGACCTCGCCCCGTCTGAGCAGTATTCCCACCACCCTCGCATGTCCATTCAAAGCAGCATAATGGAGCGGCGTCCGATCGTGACCATCTGACTTGCCGGGGTTGACATCGTCTCGTCCGAGTAGTATTTTGACTACTCCATAATGCCCCGCAGCCGCGGCTACCAAAAGCGGCGCTTGACCGTAGTTATCCGACCCGTCGGGGTTGATGTCGTCTCGTGTGAGTAGCATTTTCACAACTCCCTCGTGCCCCCGGAAAGCAGCTTCCCAGAGTGGTGTTGTGCCGCCTCTACCTAGCTTGTTGGGGTCAATATCGTCCCGGCCGAGTAGTAGTTTCACCACTCCCTCGTGCCCCTGGCGAGCAGCTTCCCAGACTAGTGCTGTTCCGCCTCTACTTAGCTTGTTGGGGTCAATATCGTCCTGACAGAGCAGTAGTTTCACCACTCCCTGGTGCCCCTGGTAGGCAGCTATAAAGAGTGGTGTTATGCGGTCCTCATCTGACAGTTCGGGGTTGGCATCGTCTCGGCTGAGTAGCATTTTCACAATTTCCTCGTGTCCCCGGAGGGCAGCCGCTAAGAGTGGTGTTAAACCGCCCAAACCTGGCTTGTTCGGGTCAATATCGTTCCGGCCGAGCAGTAGTTTCACCACTCCCTCGTGCCCATTCCCCGCGGCCCATATAAGAGGTGAATTGCCCATGCTGTCTTTCCGGTTGATATCACAGCCCTCAACCACTAACAAACGCGCTACAATCTGACCAATCACAAAGCTAGATGCGCGGTAGGAACCATTGAAGAGGGAAAGCTTATCGAAATGAATACGGTTTCTTTCAAGAGGATTTTAGTGGGTGTGCGATTATTATAGTCTTCAGACAACTTCCGCCTAAGCAATTCCGCCGAATTTAAAACGTCCCTTTAATGTGGATCCCCTAATCTAGAGAAGGGAATCCGAGAAAGGGTGTGTTCCTAGGGGAAGAGTGCGCTAGAGACCGAGAGAGAGTATCATACCTGTTGGAGATTGGGAGAGGACTGGTTAAGAGAGCCTTAAGCTACTACGAATTCAGATAACTTAGGCAGGCCCCTACAATTGTGGAGTGAGCTAAACCGGAAGGCTCGAGATGAGAACGAAGGTGCTCGTGAAGGGCAAGGTGGACTAGCCAGACAGTGGAGGCCTCCCCGTGCAAGACAATGACCCCTTGAGAACAGGCCAGCAACGCCTCTATTGAAGCGATGCTGTGACTATTGAGATTCTGTTTTTCCCGGTTGCTAGAGCGTGACGTAGTTCAGCGGGCGTCAAGGCCCACGCGCGAGATCCACATCCAAGTGCCTATGCCAAGCCTCGCTTTCTCTGCGCCTCGCCCCTCCATCCTACCCCGCCTTGCACAATACCAGTTCAAGTATGATACTTGCATCATGCCTGGTACTGCCGCTACTACTGGGTGAGGGGATAAATGATGAGACGGACAGGGGTTTATGAGTCCGGGCACTTGGTATCCCTTCGACTGATGAGACACGCAGATTCCGCTCCTTCCGTTTACGGCAGCTCTATTCTGTGGCTCAGTAGCTTTGCCAAGCAAAAAGTGTGAAATATCGAGCTTTTATTGGTGAAAAGTTGCTGAGCCACAGAATAGAGCTACCGCATAAGGAAGGAGCGGAATCTGCGTGTCTCATCAGTCGAAGGGATAGTAAAGGTAAAAAATGATTTAATTTGCCAAGAATAATGCCAGGAAGGGTAGTCTCATTATTTACCTCCACAGCCGAGTATGGTGTAAAGCATATAGCATGTACCTATCTGGGTGCACCTATGTAATGCTTGTATTTGATGAGGGTAGAGGGTTATAAATACTCAAAATATATGGGCTGGAATACAATTTCTAGTGTTCTCAGGTATCAAGATGTATTAGACATAGTGAGAGTTCATATAAAAAGGTTATTTTATTCCTACTTTTCCTCATCTGCTGTATATATCTTCCTCATACACTTTTAAAGAGATGAGATCTTTGTAATATGGGTTTTGCCATTTAGTTATTACATAATATTATTATTATAAGATTCCTAGATTCATATACTGTATTATCTCGCCAAATTGGGTATCTTGGGATAGGGGTTATTATCATCCTGGTATGGTGAGAAGAACCTTTGTCCCGAAATACCCAATTTGCCAGTGACGAGATAATACGGTAGTCACTTTCTTTATCATATATGTGTGCTGATTTGCTCTGACGATTTGCTTCTTTTTTTCTTTTAGCACGTAACATATGTGGTTCCCTTCGCCTCTTTGGGGCTGTCGCGTTCTGATTCTCTCCCCCAAAAGAATCAAACCAACGAAACAATCTCCTCCTGACATCTTCTAACTACATAAATCATAGCACAACCCCGAACAGTTTCCATGGAGTGTGGTGCGGTACAGTAAGTACGGTAGCTTGCAGTAAACTTGCCAGAGGCCGCTAGGGGGGTGGGTGTTAATAAAAAAAATAAAAAACCTGGATCTCGGCCGGAATGTAAGAGTGAGAAGTGGGAGAGTTTGCATAAGGGTCCAGAGGAAAAGAAACCACCAATTCAGGTTTCTAAGTACACAGTTAACCCCCAGGATTGCAGGGAGGGGGGGGTAAAATAGGAAAGCAACGATAAGGGTCAGTATGATGTAAATTTCAAGCCACACCAGCTTATTTCGGTAGAGTAGAAATAGCCCCTTATTAAAACTAGGCTCTAGATTTGAAATAGGAGCTCACAAATGCTAACTTGACTCCATGAGAAAAATAGGGTTGAGGGTTGGACGGGAAAACAACGAATATGCGTATTTCGATTACCTCCAACCTTCCCCCAGCAAGAAAAAAAACAGGTAGCCGTACGATGGCAGACTTAGTCTTGAAGGAAACGTAGTACAGCAAAGCAGAATTTTAATCTGCGGAAGAAGGTGAAGATAGGGCGGGGGCGGGAAGAGGGAGTCATGGGCGATAAACGGGGTTATGAAGCCATTGCGGTCCTGTCCGAAATGGCGAACAGGCAATCAGTGTGGTATTCGGGGTGATAAGGAGGACGATGCCTGCGTGGGCTTAAACTGTTGTATGGACGGCAGATGTTGGAGGCTATAGCAGAGCTATCACTTATTGCAAGTGGCCGACCAGAGCGGTCGGCCATACTCATCCGGCTTATCAGGGTCGACGTCGTCCTGTCCAAGCAGCATTTTCACAACCCCCTCATGCCCATTACTAGCAGCCCACAGGAGCGGCGAGAGGCCGCCATTATCCGGTTTATCTAGGTTGATATCGCCCCGTCCGAGTAGTATTTTTACCACTCCCTCATACCCATTTCGAGCTGCGCAACAAAGCGGTGTTCGGCCGCCCTCCCCTGGCTTGTTGGGGTCGGTGTCAGCCCGGCTGAGTAGTATTTTTACAACTGCCTCGTGCCCTTTCCAAGCAGCGCACATGAGAGGTGTTCCGCCGAGCCGACCTGGTTTGTTGGGGTCGACGTCGTCTCGTCCGAGTAGCATTTTTACCACTTCCTCTTGCCCCTCTAAAGAGGCTAACACCAGTGGTGTTCGACCGCCCACTCCTAACATGTTGGGGTCGATGTCGGCACGGCTGAGTAGCATTTCCACAACTGCCCCGTGCCCTCTCCAAGCAGCCCACCCGAGAGGTGTTCCGGCGCCCTGATCCGGTTTGTTGGGGTTGACGTCGTCTCGTCCGAGAAGCATTTTCACAATTCCCTCGTAGCCACTGTAAGCAGCCCCAATCAGTGGTGTTTGGCCGCCCTCAGCTGGCTTGTCGGGGTCGATGTCGGCTCGGCTCAGTAGTATTTTCACAACTGCCTCGTGCCCATTCGTAGAAGCCCATGCAAGAGGTGTACGACCCATGCTGTCTTTTTCGCCGATGTCACAGCATTCCACCTATTCCAAACACGCTGCAACCTCACCGGTCACAAGGATAGATGCGTGGGGTAGACTATTAAGCAGGGGAAGCTTATCGAAATGAATACGGTAAACATTCGCCTCCCGCACCTTTTAAGAGGGTTTTGGTCGATGTTCGGTTATTGTCATGGTCAAATAACTTCAGCGCAAGTAATTTCGTCCAATCTGAACGGGCCCGTTCCACGAGGATTCCCCTATCCAGAAAGGAAAATTCGAGAAACCGTGCGTTGGCAGTCGAGAGTGAGGGCAGGTTGGAGGTCGGGAAAGGGTCCGCCTTGGAGACCGGGAACGGGAGTGGTCGAGCTCTACCAGAAAAGGCTCCAGACGAGAGCGGGGGTACTCGTGAAGGGTAAAGTGGGTTAACCGCACTGTGGAAGCCTCCTTTCCTACGATAACAAGTCCTTGGCAACAGGGGAGTAAGGCCCCTATTAAAGTGAGATTCTATAACCCTATGATATTGACCGCCGGGGCGTGATGCGGTTCGATGGGCTCAAGGCCAGTCCCACAGGGATGATCTGAATTGAAGTGGCCATGCCAAGTCTCGCTTTCTCCCCACCTGGCCCCTATCTGACCCCACGTTGCACAATGATCTACAGCCTCCGTACTCAGAACGAGGCTGGGCCTGTGATGAACAGGGATTAATTATCAGTAACCTTTCGTAACCCTAACCTCAATGATTCAATCTCTTGTCCACCAGATACCCCTGTTCGTCGCTAGTCCAGTTTCCCCGTGGGTACTCGGGTGTCAGGGTTAGTCCGCGAACACCAGGATTTACCGTATTCTGAGCATGAGTTAAAGTGGCAAATATCCAATACGAGTAGAAACCGTGAATAGATAGTTCAACCAATAGTAAAGCAGAAAGCGTTCGAGGAATTCTTCTGGTTTTCAACCCACACCCCTTAGTGCGTGCGCTATTCCCAATATCGTCGTTAGCTTTGTCAGCCCTGTGTTCGCGGACTAGCCCTGGTATCCGAGTACTCTTAAAGACAGTACCGGAAAATCTGGCAAAAGTCGGATTGACGCCACTGAGGATTTTCTTGAACCTGTCCAACCACCGTGGTCTATATGTTTAAACTGTGGCGAATTCGCCTTCTTCGCGCCCTCCTGTTGGCTCGGTTGCCTTAGTTTCTCTTTGGCTCCAGTCCGACTTTTGCCGGATTATACGGTACTCGAGTACTCGAGTACCGTAGAATCTCGCGAAACTCACTATGTCCGGGCAAGGATGTCTTAATTCCAGGCCAGTGAGAGAGAAGAATCCAGTCTTGGAGGGCATTTCTCATAGGCCAATTTATACCAGCCAGCGCCAGCC
>Ga0307509_10002257_pt1 | contig 31546 bp, 29 predicted proteins | sample 10_EM_MG_FD_202245 | JGI IMG/M metagenome (GOLD analysis project Ga0307509, IMG submission 202245) | Populus trichocarpa ectomycorrhiza microbial communities from riparian zone in the Pacific Northwest, United States - 10_EM | ecosystem: Host-associated > Plants > Roots > Unclassified | place...
CCTGCTAATTGTCATAGAAGGTTAATTGCTTTTCAACATACTAACCACTGCGCCAGCTCGGTTTTCACGTTGTATAGAACCGGGAACTAATACTTATCCCCCCCCACATCTTGGATTTTGCCCCCCCCCGCCCGAGATGGCGAGCAATGATCCTATGATATCATACAACAATATTTATTAAACCATTTAAGGCAATAAAGAAATTCATCCGATCTTGAAAGAAAATATAAGGGTTAATTAATAATAGCCAATGGCATAGGCACATTCTACTACTACTGTAGCGTATACAAAGTGGAAATCACAGCTACCAAAACATGATTACAAGAAAGGACTCCGATGTTTGTCAACAACGGGAAGACAGAGTAAACGATACTGTCATAATTCAATTTAGGTAATAATATATTGGGTTCTCAATGTATCTTACCCGTCAGGATTCATGAACTCGTAAATATCTCTAGTTAGCCCATTTTATATATGGTGTTCTGGGATAAAGGTGACTCACACCACTTGTACGAAATTTAGAATTAGCAAGCATAATACCTGATTTATAAATTTGAAGTGGGTTCATTTGATGATCTCAAGGCATCCGCTAGTCTGCACAATCCTCCCACAGCTATACTGGTAGACTAGCCTTTCCTCAGCTCAAGGAGATTTAATCAGCCGATCTATTCAATGACTTACAGTATCTTCTACAAATTTCCGGAGAGCAAAGTCCAGAGGTGTCCGAACCTTCCAACAGTACTCCCAAGCGCCAGGTCCATCTATCTTTTGCTTAGGACGGGATGAGTTCTGGGACTCCGTCGGGGATAGGCACCCTCCTATAGTTCATAAATTGTGCCCCGGAAGGACAGCAGGGCCCTACAGGTGTCTCACTATGAAATACATAGCGGTGGTGGCCCTACAAATGATAGCCGAGCCCCACAGATGATGGCCGGTCCCTGTGATGGACCCCCGGACCCTACGAATGAGCCCTACCAGAAGATCACATTTGGGCAAAGAGTCTAAGACTACAGGGCCCGGCCATCAACCCCTATGACGGCAGTCTTTACAAAAGATGGATGCCATGTCATGCGTCCTTACCCACCCTGAATTGGACACCTGGGACTACAAGCCCTCCAGGACCCTGCGGGGTTCTCAAGACGGTTGAGAACACTGCATTTCAGCGGCAACACCGGCTCTTTTAATGCAAGTATCAGTATGCCGAGCAGCTCTACCACTGGTAACAGCCAGTCCAGTCCCCCTACTCCCCTGAGAAGGGCTAGTTGGTGACCTAAACCCTATATCGGGGAAGGAAAAGACTATGAAGAGCAAGTATTTCAAACTATTATTGTGAAAAGCGACGAAGTGATTGGCAGTTCGCTATGATAGTCAAGTTCACATTGGTGTACTGGTAGCTGAGAAAGATGAGGGCAGAGAGCTGAGAGCTGGTAGCGAGTGAGATCTTATGACAAAATTGTAGTGTATAATCCTAGCAGTTCAAGTGTGCCAGTGCAGTATCATAAGAGCCTGTTTGGCTGCAACGGTTCTGTTCCGTTCTCCTATACAAATGACCCTTTTCCTTCCCTTTCAAAACGGAGAGAAGATGATTTTCACAGCAGAACGCTCACCCAACGGAACGGAACCGTTGCAGCCAAACAGGCTCTAATCCATTCCACATCAATGCACATATCATACCCACAAGCCATCCATTTCACTATAATAACTGGTGTAAAAGGCCCAATGCAGTACAGTACAGTACACGTCCCTCGCCACTATGCCCACATTTCAATTTCACCCCCAATTTCATAATACCAGAGAATCTCTATATAACATTCAGATTTTGCAGTTACTTTTTTACCCCGGAAAGAGAGCCACTTCTTTTTACATAAAATAAAAGAAAAAAGTGTTAAAAAAAAATCCGCCGATCGCGTAGTTCAACCCCCGGGCCCTTTGGGGGTGAAGTTCCAGAGTCGGGATCAACCACCTGCTCTCCCAGGTCCTTTTAGGTTTTACTAGTACCCTAATGTGACGGAACGTTCAAATAACTCCTTTTGAGGGGAATCGAACTCCTGGACACCTGCTAATTGTCATAGAAGGTTAATTGCTTTTCAACATACTAACCACTGCGCCAGCTCGGTTTTCACGTTTTATAAAACCGGAAACTAATACTTATCCTCCTCACGTCTTGGATTTTGGCCCTCCCGCCCGATATGGAGAGCAAAGATCCTATGATATGCACAACAATATTTATTAAAACATTTTTAAGGCAATGGAGAAATTAGTCCTGTCTTGAAAGAAATTACAAGCATTAATTAATGGCAGCCAACAGTAGGGGGCCCATTTGACTATACTGTTTGCACAGCGGAAACCACAACTACCACGATATCATTACAAGAAGGGGTTCTCCGATATTTGTCAACAACGGAGAGTAAACGATACTGTCATGAGTCAAGTTAGGCAATTATATGTTGGGTTCTTAATGTATCTTACTTGTCAGGATTCCTGAACTTGTAAATTTCTCTTTCGCCAATTTTATATATGGTGTTCTGGGATAATGATACTTGAGAGCACTTGGGTGAAAAATGTAATAGCCAAGCATCATGCCTATTTCATAAATTGGCAGTGTGTTCATTTGATGATCCTAATACATGCGCTAAGCTGCACAATCCTCCCACAACTATACTGGTAGACTAGCCTTTCTTTAGCTCAGGGAAATTTCAGGTTGATCAACTGATCTATTCTATGATACCAATTTCCAGACAGCAAAATTCTGAGGTGCCCCAACCTTCCAACAGTGCTCCCAAGCGTCAAATCCGTCCATCTTTTACTTAGGATGGGATAGATGCTGGGTTCTGGGACACCTCCCGTGATAGACTCCCTTCTGTATTCAGTCCTAACTGGGCCAGAACGAACGGCATTGCCCTTTAAGTGTCTCATTGTGAAACAATCAGAGATGATAGTCCTACGAATGATGGCTGGACCCCACAGATGACACCTAAGTCTCGCAGATGACGGCCGGGCTTTGTGAATAACGGCTGGGCCCTGTGAATGAGCCCCCGGGCCCTACAGGTGGTGGATGGTCCCTACCGCAAGATCCCATTTGGGCTAATAGTCTAGGACTACAAGGCCTGGCTGTCAACTCCGATAACGGTAATCTTTACAAATGAAGAACGCAGTATCATGCGTCCATACCAATCCTGCTTGGGAAACCCGGCAAGCACAGGTCTGCCAGGGCCCTGTGGGGTACTTGAGACGGTTGGGCGCACTGCATTTCAGTGTCAATACCGGCTCTTTTAAACGCAAGTATCATTATACCGAGCAACTATACCACTGGTAGTAATGGCCAGTGCAGACCCCCTACTCCCCTGAGAAGGGCCAGTTGTGGGGTGAAATCCCTCAGCGCGCAAAGGAGTAATTACAGCTAGGGTATCCGTGATGGAAATAAAATGTAGATTTGGTTATGGGTCAGGGATAAGTGCAGCTGTACGACTGAAAACACTCGTACATTGATATGGTGTGGTAAGTATGTGTGTGTATGCAGCAGAAGGAAACCATGATGCAGTATTCCGGATGTATTGTAACCTCGTTTGAAACACTGCTTCCTAATTTCATCGGGGGTTCAGTGTGGAGTCGGGGTTGGACTGCTGGATCATTATTTGTCACTCGGTTAAAAATCTAGTTGGGAGACTTGAGAAGGAAAAAGAAGCTCGAGTGTTACTACGTGCGCACCGGTAGGTTTATATACCCGCAATGAAGAAACGGATGAGATAGGAGAGAAGAAAAAGAAGGGGAACGAAAGGGGAAAAAAACAAAAAGGTCCAGACCAAGGAGAAGAGGGGGAAAAAAATGAAAAACCAAGAAAAGAGAGGGTGAGATGACAAATGATCAGAAAGCAGTATACCAGAGCCGAGGGAAGCATAACTGGGGGGTTGGGGGAAGGGTGGAGGAGCAAGAGTAAGGAGGAAAGACCAGTATGATAGTGAAAATAGCTAGGGAGAGACTAGTCTGCAGGATAGACACTATTTCCCCGCCATTTGAGGTTACTGGTTACATAGTCGTAGGATCTCTTGAGCATGGATATCCAGCTTACCACTCCCCACCATCTAAAAGCGTTTTAACTCTCTCGACATTCTAAGTTTATTTATATGTAGAAGTATGTGGCTCATGTGTGTAGGAAACTCTTCAGTTTCCCATATAGGGTTCTTAGGAGGGAACTGTTTCGTGAGCAGAGGTTTAAAATACCTATTGAGTGTACTGTAGCTATAGGGATAAGCCAACGGAACCTGTGCCACAATATCTGCTAACTTTATTACAGCCCGAAAACTAGCGCACAGTATTGCACAGCACATACTCGAATAACCCATCAACCAAACAAGAACCGAAGCTCAAATCCGACTTTAGAATAACAATTCTTTTACGCATCCCTGCCGAGCTTCCGAAATAAAATGTCCTCTCTCATTTCTAGCTCTATACCCTGATGTTCCGATACAGCCCCCCGCTAATAGGGGCTCCTCCCTTCCCATCAAGAAACCTCCTAGTTGTAGAAAGTTATAATAGGGGAGGGATGGATAAAAGCTGATCTCCAAGCTAAGCTATAAGTTACTTATACTCGCTCTGCACTTATAAGGTAAGACGTTTTTTGGTATAATAATTAAGGAAAGAGTGGACGTAGAGGCTTATAGAAGAGGGCAGCGAAGGCCTCCGAGTGTAATGGTTTTATAGTGGGCTCACCTAGTCTTTAGGAGATGATCAAACTTTCTGCGAGTATGTTCTTTATGAAAGTGGCCCTTGCTACTTAACTTTTGAAAAGCCGCAAATCACAAGAGATGTCACGGCCTAAACCGCAATAGGCTTAGGAGAGTTGGTTAACGAGATAACGAATACCAGTTAACGAGATCTGGCAAGCCCAGCCCCCCCAAGATATTCTGCCCAGATAACACTATTCCTCCCCAGGGCGTCCTGCCCCTAATCGGAGGATCCGAGGTCGATGGCCGATGGATCTAAGATTATACGGTAGCTTTCCAAGAGTAGTTATGAGCACCAGAACCATTTCTTCTCTCTAAAATGAAAATTATAAATACAACATTGCATTAGACAATACGGTATTCACAAACCTACGAGTCACCGGTTGTCGGCTAGGAAAAAAAGGCACCACTCAATGTTCTAAACCCACAACTACGAAACATCTAGTAACCCAATCATTCTGGGTACGACTACACTAACTTCTTGTATTCCACGTTCGCGGCCAAAGCCATCTGGTCCGTTGCCAGAGTGCGGTTATTCGGAAGTCTGAGTACAAATGCCCACGCGACATGAAAAGGAAGGGGAAAGGAGGAAACAAACGCTCCGCTTGCTCCCGAAGCCAAACCAAACCACTGAGTTACCCTCAAAGGAAGCAAAGAACAGACGGAAAAGGGAAACAATCAAGACCGTAATAATGCCGAGAGAGGCTAGCAGGAGGGAAGAGGTTTGAGAGAAAAAGGGAAGTCATCCACAAGATATCTGGACGCCATAATTAAGGAAACACAAACATGGAGATAGTGTGTACACCCGCGGACATCGTCCCAAGACCTGTCCTTACCGTCGTTGACCTGATAGGCTTCTTGCTCGAATACCACGGAAAAAAGAATGCCAATAAACAGATGAGGGGGGATGACTGCGTCCGCACTCCGAAATCGATCTTCTGTAAAACGGTCTGCCGGAAAACATTAGGAGAAACAAACACAAATTCTAAACTTCCTCCCCCAACCTAGATTTCCGTGCCCTTATAATAGTGATCATCCGATTGTTACATTGCCATTTCCGCTCGCAACTTCATCAATTCTGCATCCTCGTCCTCTTCGATTGTCTTGCCCTTGACTAAACACTTGTGTTAGTGACATATCCGTGGTACGGCCGTTTACCAAAAGCTTTGGCACCCCTATTGGTATCGTGACGAAATTTTATAGCGAATACACCATAGGCCTTTTGTGTTACAGTACCAGCCTGGGTGCCAGAACTTTTGGCACGCGGCCGTACAAAAAGGAGGAACCGGAAATGAAGCTTACTAGCTTGGGGCGTTGCGGTAATCGGAGCAGACGGAGCACTGAGCATTTGAGTATCCAACTGCTCTTGTTTGATATTTTCTAGCTCCTTCAACAACTCGGACTCGTCGGCAGGCTCGCTCAGGTTGACGATTGCGTTACCGATTTCCTCAGCAATCTGTTGTTGCTCTCTAATTTCCTCCCTGTAGCGTAACTGGTCAGTATCCTGGTTTTCCCGGGTGCATTGGTATATCTAAATCTTGTGCTAGGAAAAATAGCCACGTACATAGTCATGTCGACCTTATCTAGGTTCATGCCGTTATGTATTTTCTTCATGGCGTCACTAGCAGATTGCATAACTTTCAGAGTCTCAAAATTCAAGTTCGCCGTCTCGATAGAGTGCATCTGCTGCTCAATGGTGTTGATCTGAGCGACAGTTGACGCAAGGTGGGTCTCGTGTATTTTCTTGCGCCTTAATGCAGTCATGGCGGCTATATCATAGATGAGATAATTAGCCGGAGTAGCGAGACACGATCGCCTCCAAGTAAATGAAGCACGGACACGTCGAACATCTGGAGACGGCCCGCTTGCCAGGCCGGGTGAGAAGGTACGAGGCTGTAGGCTATCTCAGGTGGGAGGCGGTAGTCAATACGAACCATTTTTATTTGATTGTACCATCTTTCGAGAGATAGCATCTTGTTCCGCAATTTCTCCTTCGAGATGTTTCTCCTTCTTTTGCAGCATCTCCAACTGCTCTCGTAACTTGAGGATAGCATCCTTGGCGGAGTCCTTCTTCTTTGCGGCACCGCCGCCAAACCAGCCCCACATGTTTGCTTTGAGAACGAGGGTTGGTTGTGAAATCTAAAGAGTCGGAGCCGAAGCTTTATAGCTGGTGGGTGCGTTGTTGGTATTGTGGTCGTGTGGTTGGTGAAGCGAGGTGCAGGAAGTTAGGAAGGCGAGAGATGAGTGGAGTGAATGGAATCGGGTGTTGACGAAGCTTGGTTTTTGGAGCGGTTTTGCTGACTAAGGACGACTTAAGCCCCAGCTTAGCGCCATGCTTGAGGGTCTGCAGCCACAGTCAGGTCTGCCCAGGAGAGACTTTACGGCATCGAGAGACTTTTCGCGCAGCTTGGCATGCCTATGCCAAGCATTCTATCATCCGGGCCTTGATTTGACTCCTGGGTAAGAAATTCAACGAATTTAACCTCAACTTTGACCTATCCCAACTCCACCAATACTTCTTTATTTTTAAAGAATTCTGTGATTCCTGAAACCCAAGAGCCATTCTTGATATTAGGAAGATTTAGTTCCAAAAACCCCGGTACCTGTAGAATGGGCTATGTTGATTTCTGCAAAGTCTCTAGTCCGGTGCTGGTGGTCCAGACCCGATCGTCCTCAGTAGTCGTTATCTTATCTACTAGTGCCAAGGCTGTGACCGCGCCACAGCCCCGAACGCTCGCATGCTCGCAACTGGACACTCCAAAGGAGGGCCCGCTAGCTCACGATAATTTTATGCTCAACGATAAACTTGCACGACAATGGTTTCATGCTTAACGATGAACCTGCAGTACCCCCCTTTACATAGCAGTGTTTACACTCTTCCTTTCTAACTTTCACATATACGGTAGAGCCTTCGTTATCTTCTTCCAACTAGGCTGCAAATTCAACATCTGCTCAGTCTGTACCAAATTTTACTCACTTTTAGTGCAGCTGGTCCTGATAGGCAAGACCATTACCCCAATTAGTTCAAATATAACCCGTTAAAGAAATAGGGCTACTTATGCGAAGCCACCCTAGCTAATCAAAGAGCTTAACCTTCCCCTAGCTAAAGATAGAGCACTGTCCACACCTTTTGGAGTTAGAGGATGGAACGATATCAGTGCCGGGCAACAGGGTAAGGGCTTGAAAAACCAAGTGATCTCGATAGCTGATTTATTAGAGGTGCGGTAATAGAACTGTGTGTTTTGGTGGTGAATTATCGTTGAGCATGAAATCAGTCCATCGTTGAGCTGGCGGGCCCTCCCGGTTGCGAGCATGCGAGCATTCGGGGGTTGTAAATTTAGCTTAGTCACAACCTTGGCACGAGTATGAGGCACTTTGCTATTGGTACAAGCTTTCAACTCCTCTAGCACAGAAGTGACATCTAGGGGGCCTCTGTCTGAGCACCAGAGAAGGTTGCTTCTTTCCTTCAAATCCCGTGGACGCCAAAGCTGATACTTGTACCATATACCAGCAAGTACCGTACCCATCTACCTGAGCCAACCTAAAGATTTACGACAGGCTTAAAGCAATGCCCAAGAAAAGTTCCACGAAGAACAAGCACATCCCAACCAGAGAGCGATACTCACCACCACCACGACCGTCATGGCCACTTCTTACTCCGGTAATTCCGTCTGAGGACCTAACTGTGGAAACAATCTTGCCTATGCAAATCCTTACGATCCCCAAATTCTTTACCGCAACACTCTGCGAAACTTACCGCAACTTCGTTTCTCGGTCCCTAGATCTGACTACAACACCTGGCAAGCCAAGACGCGGTGAAGCAGTGCGTGTGAATGATCGCACCTCAATATACGACCTAGGCTTTGCGGAGCGTTTGTGGAACGAAACAGGATTGAAGGATATCGTGGCACGGGAGGCCGGCGAGGATGGGGGGAAGGAATTGTGGGGTGGGGAGGTCATCGGACTTAGCCCAAATATCAGGGTTTATAGATACTCTAAAGGCCAGTTCTTTGGTAAACATTGTAATCCCCCCGATCTATGGCTCCCATGAGGAAGAAACAGCATTAATCGTTTGATAGATGATGACACGGCCTTATTCTCAATCGGTGATCCACAGACGAGAGTCCAGACCACATGGACGTTGTTAGTATACCTTACTGGAAAGAGCGATGGAGTTCGCGGAGGAGAAACGGTGTTTTACACCGAAGCTACAAAGCACGCCCAGGGCAAGGAATATGTCGTTGAGCCAGAGAAGGGAACTGCGCTGTTGCATAAACATGGAGCCCACTGTCTCCTTCACGAGGGAAGAGTGGTAATGGAAGATGCCGGGGTTGGGAAGTGGGTGTTGAGGACCGATTTGATAGTCAGACGGTAGTATCCTCGTATGCCACTGGCAAGGCGTTTTCACAGTTGAGCATAGAGACGAGAAATTTATCCTGTTTCAATCAATAGCAGATTTTTCGTGCATCGCGCAATAGCACCCCTCAAACAAATTCAACCTTACAGAAAGTGAACGCTGGGTCTGATTGGCCGCACAATTTTAGCTAGTAGGATCATCGTAAAAACTGTCGAAATTCGCTGTCTCTGGCATGCCTTGAATCTCCGGGTTCAAAGACAAAAAGGTCTACACTTTATTTATGCCGAGAAGGGTCAGTGCCTTCCTGTCCCGGTATAATATCAGCCTTCAGGATCTCAATAACTGGTGTATACAATTCTGTTAATTTGCTATCCTGGGCTGACTGAGATGGCGAATTGCAGGAGACCCCACAACACCCGGGGACGCCAGATGATACTCATTACCATTCACCGATATCCAGTAATTTGGGCCAAATATCCTAAAAATGGAGTCGAAACACGCAATCAGCCTTCCAGAACGTTGGAATAATTTACAAGAAACAAGTGCCGGAACTGCTTCGGTTGTCCAATCGTTTACAGGTGAGACAAGCCATGGCCGCCTCAAGTTTTATCCACTCGTTCCCACCACCTCTCACCCCTCTCCCATATACCACATAGATTCTAGTATCCCATTCACTCAATGCCTACCCTCTCAGCTCGCCTCCAAATACTTCTACTCGAGAACCTGCCTCGGAGATCATACGAGTTTGGGTTTGGGCTGCGACATCATCAGCTTTCAATCAATAATCTCACCCGAGCATCTCACCTACACATTCCAGCAATCCACCTCCCCAGTACTGTACTCGAGTATCCTAATTTGCAATACTAGTACTGCATCATACAGTATTCACATCTCCATCCATCCGCCTATCCAAACTCTCCCGTCACCTCGTATTCGCCCAAGGGATCAACAGCGATAGTTTCACTTATCAACCAACCAATCCACCTCAATCAAAGGAACGTTATCCAAGAAATGCACTGCCCTGTTGCACCACTACCTTCGTTAGACAAAGGCGCATAATACATATCCGTGCATAACCCAGCCCCAGGAATCATCTGCCAAACGAAAAATCGATGAACTAACTTAGCGAAGGTGATGAAGCTTAAGGTCTCTGGGCACAGTACCGGTAGTTTGATAACTCGGGATAATAAGCCGAGGTGAAGGCACTCGAGGAATGGGAGAGAGGATGGTTGCACTTCAGGGTTGGTAGGGCCTGTACGGTACCGGTACTCGAGTAAGGCAGAGAGACCAAAAGAAGGCCTGGGACAGGGGAAAATGTGTGTGTGGAATAAGATATTATTTGTGTCTAAAGCTTGGGCTGTTCATGGCAAGGATTTGTCTTTTCTTTTTGCTTTTTGCTAGGTGGACCAAGTACCGGTAGCTAACTGTCACACAGATGTCGCCGCGAGACACAGCCCGAATGACCGCTACCAGCAGGGGTTGGGGGTAGTGGATCAAGGCACTTCGGGTTAAGCTCTGGGGTGAGCCCGAACAGAATTGGATAGACTATGATATGTTTTTTGATGTGTTACCGGTAATTTTTTGAGCTGGGGAGCAGGGGGTCGACATTCTGGTGATAGTAACTAGCGAGGGGCGCTTTTCTTCAGCGAAGATACCGGTATATATTGTGAGACTTTTTCCCCACCCTTCCGGATTTCTGCGTGATACTTTTATACTAGCAGCTCAGTTCAGTGTCACTCAGACTTTGTCAAGAAATGGCAGTAACAGTTACGGATGCTCCAGACGCTGCGGCGCCTACTGATATCGCTTCCTCACAAATTCCTCATCCTCTACCACATGGTGTCGAGTCCGAAGTATCAATCACTCTTGCGATCATTCCGCCCTCGCGACCACTGACTCCCCAACAAGAGGACGACCAGCCAGCGTCCCCTCACCCCTCCCAGACCCTCTCTCCAACCTCCCCAATCATACGTACTCGGAGTGGTTCAATAGCATCCTCCCTTGAAATAGCAAGCGACGACGAAACATGCTTGAACTCCGCCGCGACTTCAGTTACAGATATCTCACTTGCTTCAAATATCAGCGACATCGTCTCGCCAGGTACAACCATCTACCACATCTACCGCAACGGCAGTGCACACAATAACCTTAGTATTCATACGGCCAAGGACTCGAGCCTAAAAGAGACATTGCAAGAGCCCGATGGTCCCCCAATCATCCTTGACAAGGGCGATCCGATTGCCAACCGCATTAGCAAGTATAAGAATCGGAAATCCAAGTTGCCAGCGAAGCAGGTGAAGGTCGAAGACCCAGAGATCGATCCACGTAAGGCCACGTACTACATGCATTCTCCCATGATATATTGGCACTGCCCAGCACAAACTCTGCGGTTCGGGCCCAACAAGACTGCACCGATAGTCTGTTTGGTGAAAGGAGGTTGGTTCTGGAGGACTTGGAGAATGGACTTTGTTGTTCCAGAGAAGGAATTGAAAAAGTCGAAGAAGCAGAACCGCGTTGATAGTGGCTTCGCTGATGGGGAGGATGGGGGTAAATCCGAGAAAGGGTGGAAGAGTTTAAACGAACCGGGCGTTATCGACCCGCGAGGCGTTCTAGCATGCAAATACCCGCTTCGATCCTCAGGACATAGAAAGGGGGAGAGTGGAAAGAAGTATGTAACCGAGCATGTCAAACGACAAAAGGTGGTGAGAGCAGGCTCGGATCAGCAATTAAAGCGGTCGAAAAGCTTTTCTGATACGGCCCGACGCTTCTTCCGTTTGAACACCGCCTCGCCAACTTCAGCGCCTAAAGATGAAGCAAAAGCTACAGCTGAATCTCAAACCGGAAGCACAGCGGAGCCTGCAATTGAATCGAAAACCGAAGGCACAGAAGAGCCTACAACTGAATCGAAAACCGGAGGTATAGCAGCATCTACAGCTCAATCAACTGGAAGCACAACAGAGCCTGCAACTGAATCGAAGACCGGAGGTGCAGCAGAGCCCACAGCAGAGCCTACAAGGGAAGAGGTGATCGAATCCATGCTCCCAGCCGGCCCTAATCCGGAAGACTTGCCTGACCACCTAAAGCCTGAGCCTTTAGAGGAAGGGAGCCTACTGATGAGGTGGTCCGGTTGGCTCACCCGGGAATACGATTTCAAATGGGGTGGCATAGAGTTTGTATGGAAAGGGACCGGCTCGGTCCGAGACGAGAAGAAGCATTGGGGTGCTTTATCCCGATTCAATCACCTGAAGCTCGTGGCAAAGATCCCGGAGGAACTAGAAGGGGTCGAAGGGGAGGCCGCCACCGCTGAGGCCAAAGACGATAAAAAGGAGCCCCAGATTTCAATACGTCGACAAGCTAGTTTCTCCAGTTTCGTCTCTACGATCATTCGGAGAAACTCGAACGCTAGCCAATTGTCCGTTAACGACAGCGGAAAACCAAGAAGCCATCGCGAGGTCGTGATTGCGAAATATACCTGTTTGCTCGCAACGAGGAAGTGCGGACGATTGATAGTTTATGAGAAGGCGCTGCGGGAAACGGCAGATTTGACTCTAGAAGGGCATAATCCGGATGTTGTGAGAGAGAGGCTCAGGCATGTCGTTGTTGCCACAGGGCTTTGTATGTTGCAGGGTGAGAAGCAAAAACGGGATGCAATGAAGAGGATTGCGGAGGCAATCCTGGGCGAGGTGGGGAGTGTTGCTGGGTAGTTTTTCCACTTATGTATTAAACATTAATTCTATGTTGGTGTCAGCATTCTGCTGGCACGGGTGTAAAACTCCTCTGAGTAGCCGGGTGTTTGTAGCTCACAGGCCAGAAGAACTAGCCCCCGATACACCCCTATTACCCTGAAAAGCTTCTCCCTCCCTCCTTCCATCTTAAACAGCCATCCAAAGCATCACTATATTATAAAATGAACCATTCATGCGAGTAGATAGCTACTCCAGGTACTAAGTGCTAAACCAGCCTAACCAGCAATGCCAAAACCCACCTAGCCAGGGTCCATGCGGATTGCTTCTAGTGCCGGTATTATATGCAAGCCTTCCCTGCCAATGAAATCATAGAATGTGACTCGGCTGAAATACCGCAATACTACGACAATGGTCTTGCAAAGTTTTGCATGTGTCGCAGCCGCCTCCCCGCGGCGAAGGTTTCCAAAATTCTTGTGTGCGCACCTGGCACTTTTTCCTGCCTCGAGTGAGCTATAGTCTACCCCGAGTCTCCCGGCGTTATAAATACTATGCACTGCGAGGGGACTATTTGACCGCCTCGGCCATATACGCTGGACACTCGGGCATATGACAGTATCGGGCTCGTACTTCCCGAACCCAGCCCATCCGTGAGCCCGAGGCCCACGTAAGCTCTTTCTTGCCCTAACTGTCTCTCTCAGGTCGGCATTGGCACAATATGGGGATTCAACTTCCTCATATCATTTCAAGCAATTCTCGTGAACTATCGTTAGCACGACTCTACAGGTTTAAAGCCCAAGTGCCAAACAATGAACACTGATGCTGCCAGTGCAGCGACTTGTGGAATCCCCTTTGGGGCTAGTTACCGTAGGGAGAGATTGATAAATCTCGTGACAAGAATGAAATTTGTTATTTGTAGGAAAACAAGGGGGAAAAAAGCTTTGGCTACTAATTCCTTCTGGTGGGGAAGCTTGGGTCTCTAACAGCGCCGTTTTTGGAATACTGTCAAGAAGTTATGTACCGGTAAGTTAAATTGTGCTTCACGAAGCTGTTGCTAGTGGTTCACAGGGTGGCCCTTGCAGCTTGTAGCTGCTCTACTGGTACAACTGGCGGTAAGAAAGTTGCCGGACAGTGCAAGAATAATTTTTTTACCACAGGTTTAAAATGTCTCTAACCACCTTTCATAGCCAATTTGTTTCTAAATCTAATAATAGGAGTAGCCGTGTTGATGCAGCTAAATTGCTCAGAAATTCTCTTCTTCTGCAGCTTAACATTGCTTTCTATTCTCCTTTCTGATAGGGATTTTCAATTGTTGAAGTAATTATTGACTACAGTGGGAGATAGATGTGAAACAATGGAATTTAGTGCTCCCGAGAATCGCACATGAGTGAGATCCAAGATATAAGATGAATAAGCAGCTCTCAGCCTCATCATAATATTATTATGAAATCAATATAAAAAGTGGCTTGAGCTATGGGGTATCATTCAGTGTGTTTAGTAATCTCACATACCCTGCGAATGGCGCAACTTCGCGGGAACACTGAATTCCATTGTTTCAACTTACCTCTCTAAGGGATAATGCTACGGTACGGTATTGCAACCATAGCATAACCCTCTGCAGATCTAATTCCGCAATGTCTGGCAACTTTCTTACCGCCAGTGGATACTGTGCTAGTATTAGAATGACGGCGCCCTTCGTGCATAAATCAAGTTAGAAGTTAGATGTCCGAACCCTCAGCAGCATGCCCGAGGGAACGCCGGGAGAAAACAAGGAATAAAGTACCGCATGGCGAGTCGAAACACCCGGCTACCGATACACAACAGACAGCATAAACCGGTTTTCCAAATACCACTTCTCGTACGAGTACTCTCGAGTACTTATAACTTATGTTTGTTTGTGTCACCGTGTGTTTCGACCCGCCGTGGGGTACGTTACGCAAAGAAACACCTCGACCTTCCCTACCCCACTACGGACTGATTCCCCTCAATAGTCCCGAAGCTCGCTGCCAATGGTACTCGAGCGCCGCATCATTCATACCCATCATGAGAAGGCAAATTATCCTTGATTTCTTAAGTGACAGGGAAGGTGCTGTTCCATGAACCTCCACTAGTGTCAAAGAAGCTCCGTTGGTGTCGAAATGCTGCAAGTACTCATACATCCACCATGGATTTCTCAATCCGATTGGTAATCTTAACCTCTAATGCTGGCAAGCTTCCAGGCGATCGGCCGGAAACCATTCTATTCCAGTCAACTTAACATACGCTAGGAACCAATACCCTCTCAGGGTGCAGCAGAGCCCGAGCTGACAACCTCCCGGCTTAGAGTGTGCCTTACCGTATTCATGTCCGGAAGGCGGAAGAGAGGATCGCACATCGGCGATTTGAGGAGAATAGCAGAGGACTGGAGGGAGGGAGCTAGGTTTCCTCGCCGAGTTTTTTTGTTTTTTAAATAGGTTTCAGCCAAGGTCCCTATGGATGATCACACGAGCAAGCCTGGTTTCATTGACATAGTCTACTGGTATATCTACGGTAAGTGGCCTCGCCCAAGGCGTCCCAGCTCAAACCTAACGTGGGCAGTTGGCACTATATTGATCCGGTGCTATACGCTGCGAACGCCAGGGGATCATATTAAAGAAACAAACGCAAAACCCTTATTACTGCTCTTATGTTCATAAATATGCTTTACCTTCGCTATGCTATCACTGCATTCACCGTCACCTTCTTCACACTATGCGCCGCCAGAGTACAAGCCCGAGGTGATAAGTACCTAGTTGGGATCGGCAAGGCTGATGTTACTGGCCCTGTAGTAGAGATCGGAATGATGGGATATGCCTCATTGGATCAAAAAGGAACAGGGCTCCGGCAAAGGCTTTTCTCGAGAGCATTCATCGTCGGAGACGTCAAACCTCCAAACGATTGTTTTGTCTACGTCATCGCAGACCTTCAAACCGGCGATACGGCCATTAGGAATGGGGTTATAGAAAAGCTTCAAACCCTATATGGTGGCCTCTATACACAGTCAAACGTTGCTATTGTAGGAACCCATAGTCACTCTGGCCCAGGTTGGTTCTATCTATTCACCCTACAACTCACTAGCGTCTGTGCCTAAGGCTCTGGGTTGATATCCCTGCGATTGGTCAGGTGCTTGGCTCAATTACCTTCTACCACAGGTAACGACTCTCGGGTTTGACTCGCAGTCCTACACTGCTATTGTTGAAGGGATCGTTAGTTCCATACAACGCGCCCATGAATCGCTAACACCAGGTTACCTATCCCTCAGCAAAGGTCTTATCCACGATGCAAATGTCAACCGCAGCCCCTACGCTTATGAGGCCAACCCAGAGAGCGAGAGAGCAAGCTACGAAGGCATTGGAGGGGAAGTGGATAAAGAAATGACGGTTCTTTCATTTGAGGATGAAGGTGGCAAGCCAATGGGGCTAGTGATCATTTCGTTTTTCCTGGCTTTTGCTAGACTGTCATCACTAATGTGCATCTTCAGGCTCCTAAATTGGTTTCCTGTTCACGGAACCTCTCTATACAACAACAATACACTCATTTCTGGAGACAATAAAGGCCTCGCTGCCCTAATGCTCGAGAAGGATATCGGTGGATCATTCGTTGCCGGGTTTTCTCAAGCAAACGTTGGTGATACATCACCCAACACCGAGGGACCTATATGCCAGGACACGGGGCTGCCTTGTAAATACGAGGATTCGACCTGTGGGGGCAGGACTCAGCAGTGTACTGGTAGAGGCCCTGCGTTCCGAGTCTCGGACGCCGAATCCTGTCGTATAATTGGCGAGAAGCAATATCTAGGCGCAAAGACAATCTACCACAGTACGGATAAAACATCAGTAGCGGGAGACGGCGGTGCTGTAAGAAGTTTCCATACTTTTGTCGATCTTTCAAACTACACTTTTCAACTACCAAATGGCACGACCAAGAGAACCTGTAAGGCAGCTCTGGGGTTCAGTTTTGCTGCCGGGACAACTGATGGGCCCGGGGCTTTCGACTTTACCCAAAACGACCCAGGTGCACCGCGTAATCCATTCTGGTTATTAGTCAGAAATTTCTTAAGAGCGCCAAGCAAGGGCCAAATTGAGTGTCATAAACCAAAACCCATACTACTGGACGTTGGGGAAATAGACAAGCCTTACCCGTGGTATATAATTCACAACTTCTAAGAGAATCTGCTTGCCTAACGTTGGGAAGGCAGGGCTAATACTCGCGTGTGTAGGACTCCTAATATTGTCGATGTACAAATGTTCCGCGTTGGGCAGCTTGCCATTATCGTTTCCCCTGGTGAAGCGACGACCATGTCCGGGCGTCGATGGAAGAAGGCTGTGGCAAAGGAATTGAATAGTAGAGGAATCATTAGCAGTGGGGATAGCTGGATAGTGCTTGGTGGGCCGGCGAACAGCTATACACATTACATTGCAACTCCCGAGGAATATGCTATCCAAAGATATGAAGGTGCTAGTACTCTTTACGGACAGTTCACGTAGGTGCACCTATCCCGCTGTGGCTGCCTCGGTCTCACTGGCTATTTCGTGCTACAGGCTGGATGCATACATTTCCCTGTATAAGAAGTACATCCCTTATCTCGGCGCAACCCCACCATCTACCCCCATACCCCCGGGGCCCTCGCCACCGATAAACACCAACGCCTCAATATCGCTTATCAAAGGGGTGGTTCAGGATAGCCCGCGAGTCGGGAAACGCTTTGGTGATGTCCTTACAGATGTTGCCTCAACTCCGTACTCGACAGGAAGTTTGGTAAAGGTAGTTTTTGTGGGAGCGAATCCCAGAAACAATCTTAGGCTCGATGGGACATATGCAGCGGTTGAAAGGAACAATGGCGGTACGTGGAGCAGAGTCAGAGACGACACCGACTGGGATCTGGTTTATCAGTGGAAGAGGACGGAAGAACTGAGGGGTCAGAGTGAGGTTACAATTAGTTGGACCGTTGAGCAGGGAACACCAGCTGGACAGTACAGGATCAAGTATTATGGGGATTCGAAGGGTCCTTTTACTGGGAAGATTACTGCCTTTGAGGGGACTTCTGGAACGTTCAATATAGGTTGCGCGCAAACTACGGTATGTTTATCGTACTTTATAGTACGAAAATACTTGTATAGTATAGCGTTACCTAAAGAGTGTGCGTTAATGGAGTCCTACTGCCGAGGCTAGCTTGGAGGATTAACTTTAGCTTTCGGGGGTTCCTGGCGTTTTTTTTTTGTGCAATTTGGCCTATTCAAAAGGGGACTTAGATCCCCATTCTACTCGAGTACCGGCGCTATGTTGGGTGTGTGCATTAAGTATGGAATCGTGCCTGTCAACTTCCGCGGTGTATAAAAAAGGTAGCATGCAGCTTAAAGAAGTCGTTCGCATTTCAACTACCGCCGGGTACGAGTACTTGTACCGCTACAAGTATGCCACATCTCCATATCAATCCAGCCCAGGATACCGCATTCAAGTACCGTACTGGCACCGATTCTCCAATACAGCGTGGCGTGATGGAATTTACACCGAAAACCCTAGGCATGAACGCTCATCGGAACGCAAATCTTGGGATTCAAGATCGAAATTTCGCCCCCAAATTCGTTGTCAGGTATCCCGGCTGCTACGTACTTTTTTTTTTTTTTGATGAAGAACACGGTATGCAACACCCACCACCGCTACCACGTTAAGTGAACCCAATCCAGGCTTGCAGATGTGGATGTCAGATAACGGTGCTCGCGGATCCGAGGGGCTGAATGTGGAATTGCTTTTTTTTCTCGACTCCGGGCTCTAACCTATTTGTCTCATATCATCCCATGGTTGTGTCGTGATAACGCCAAGAGACAAGGGCACGGACAGTGCAAGTGTGTGGGAAAGGGAAAAAAATAAAAAATAAAGCTATCACCAGCAGCAGGAGGCGTGAGGGAGGGCCTCCCTTATCAAAACTTGGCTATCAATAAATTTATGGCGATGATAACAATGTGAACCATTGGCAAGGTGCTAATTGGAGTCGATTCCTCTTGGGGGGGGGGGATGCATTTGTATGTACAATTCTGTACTTTTTGACCGTTCTATTACTTGTAGCGCTCTTACGTATTATGAAAAGTAGGTGATCGAAGGCTAAGTGAACTATGATACCTTTCCCTCATACCGCAGGTATGGCACAGGTGCCGCCTAGCATAGTATCATACTTGTAGAGCAGCCAGAAGCCAGCAACGGCACGAATGGGGGCAATGGGAATGGGCAGGGCAAGGGCAAGGGCGGACTTTGTAGACAATTTTGATACAGGCCACAGACTAAAGTTAGGTACCGTACTAGAGCACCGGCACTACGACCAATACCATTGCACTGGTTTTAAGACCAAGAAGATTATAATCATTATGGGTGGGCGGCAGAGAGGAGGAAGTCTGAAAGTAGATATGATAACACAGAGCTTCTGCTTCCCTGTCTCGCAGTTTTCCCTTTTGTATCTTCTTTTCCATAGTATCTTTCTTTTAGGCCTTGCGACTATGCCATGCCATGTCATGATGTGAATCAATTGGTCCAATTCTACGATAGCATCAATCCACTCGGTGGTAGTGAGGATAGAATACCGTAGTGACCTGATTGCTTCTGACATAGAAGGGGATAAGGGTTCGATGACGTTTTTTGTATGGTGAGAATGGGTATGGGTCAAGGGATGGAACTGGTTGGCGTTACCATACCAGGAAATGGGCGTGGCTCGACGAGGGAGAGGTGAGCGACCTAAACAACGCCGCCTTTCTCTTGGGTTTAGGCCTTTCGCTTGTTGAGGGCCGGTGATTCATGAGGGCCCAGTCCTAAGGGAAGTGAGAGAGAGAGTGTGTGAGAAGAAATTTTAAAAAATTCGGTGTCCATCTGGCTCTCTACCTGTTCTGCTCCTCCTGCTTCGCTGCACATCTCCTGCGTTCCGCACCATCCAAACTTCCCTTTGGTTGAAAGGCCATTGCTCTGGTCTCTTCTGTCCGCTCATACTGCAGCTCCTGCTGGTTCGCTAGTTATCAAAACTCTGTGGCCTTTGCTCACTTATCGTCTGCGCTTCTCGCCCAGGAATCTGTTCCCGAATCCCGCTCTACTCTTTTTTTTCTTTTTTTTTTCTTAAAAAAAAAGAGCCCTGCTGCACCTGTTTGTTTTTCCCTATTCGCCTCTTTTGCGTCTTTTCCCTTTTTCTTTTTCTTCTTAAGGAAGAAATCAACGCCCACCGCGGGGAGAGAGTGGGACCAGGTTGCGATTGAAATTTGATAGGTATATTTGATTCTTACTGTCGTTGCCCATCCCCCTCCTCCCCTCCTCATCCCAAATCGATCCCTCCCTTCTATTCTTTTATCCTTCCTCTTCCGCCTTTTTCTATCCTTCAGGCAATTCACTCCTCCACACTTTGTTTAGGAGAGAGTGAGAAAGACTTTCGAGAGCTTGTATCGGAAGCTGGATTGCTATTGCCTTTTCCCTAGAATTCCTCTCCCCACCCCCTTAAGCATCAAACACACTTGCCATTGATGGTGGAAAGCTAAACGAATTATTAACGACAGATCAAAGGCTTAGGATAAGTTTCACGAAAAAAAAATATTCTTTAAACCTTAAAATACCATCGAAGGAAACCGGAAAAAATGACGGGGAGTTTCACGTTCAAATGGTTTGGTTTCCTTGCATTTTACTTTGCTTCCTTATCCCCCCCCAATTATCCCTGGCACATCATTGTTTTATTCGGTGAGCCTTGTCTCAGCTTCCTGTTACTCAAAAAAAGTGATGAGGCAGAGTTCAAGGCAGCAATATCACAATTTTTGTAGCCAGCCGCTCTTGTGCCCGCGGGTATTCGGTTTCTTGTACAGTCGGGTCAGAAAGGCTAATATTGGATACTTTTGTGATGGATAAAAAACAGGGCCCAACCGGCTGGAGAAGTTTACGTCACTGGGTCGTTCGATAACTGGGGCAAGTCTACAAAGCTCAATAAAGAGGGAGATGCCTTCATTGCTACAGTCTCGCTGCCATCTGAGAAGATTCTTTATAAGGTACGTTGTTAATGGTTTTATTGCCCGTTCCTTTCAGGCTTGGTTGTGGCAGTGTTGAGCTCGGATCATTCTCTGGTCCACCGGAATGGGAATGCCGACTATAGCTAGTGCTATTATGCTTACGGGAGGGAACTTGGCCAATTCCCCCGAATTCGGTTTTGCCGACTTGTGCGAGACAACAGATTATGTTGTGCTTTCCTGCAAACAAATATTTCCCTCCCTCCTCCGCGGGCAGCTTTATAAATAGACCCTTGCTTGTCACTATGCATCTTGATCAATGGCACCTCCGCACACTATTTGCTAACGGAAATTATCTTTCACGAATAGTACGTCGTCGACGGGGACTGGATAGTCGACAGCACCGCACGCAGAGAAGCCGGTGACGACGGAATTGAAAATAACGTCTTGTTGCCCGAAGATCTTCTTGAAGAGAAAACCGAACCAGATATGTCATCAGCCACTATCTCCTCAACTGCCCCCGATTCTACCACTGCCGCACTCGCGGCCCAGGTTCCAAAGGAGACCAACGGCGACGTCAAGGACGCAGCTATTTCCTCCGTCTCACCCGACTCTACTACTGCCGCCTTGGCCGCTGGAGTCTCTGGGGAAGCTAGAATCCCAAGCCTCAAGAATGTTCCCGGCGGATTCCCCCAGACTTCGGCCATCGAAACACCCTCACCTCACGAGGATGCCGAACAGGTTCCGTCTAGCGAACCCGCTCCTAGGCATGACGATAATTCTGAAGACCTCAGTGGCGGTGTCAAGCTCGATCTCAACAGCTCCCCAGAGGCCGATGTTCCTGGAATTGTTGAGGATAGCCAGGAGAAGGCTGACGTCCCTCTCGAGGCCTCCGCGGCCCCTGAGGTGGTTGAACAAAAGAAAGAGGTCGGGGAGGAGTTGAAAGAAGGAGTTCCTGTTGTTCAACCTGGTACCGGAGAAGGCGCTGTCACCGACCAAACGCAAGCCAACATTGCCGTCGTAGCTGCCACCGTGACTCCAACTGTTGGCGGCATTGCCGCTGCTGCTGGACTTAGCAGTGCTTCTGGCGAGAGGAACGAGGAGACTACGCCCGTTATCGCACCCGATCTTGTCAAACAGAGTCAGGAAGCCGCCCACGTTTCTCCTGAGGCTAGTGCTGTCGAGTCTGCTGTTGAAGCGAAGAAGGAGTTTGAGAGTGAGCTCAAGCAAGAAGTTTCTCTAGCCTCCCCCGTTAGGGAGCTTGCGGAGAATCCTACCGCTTCGGCCGTTTCCCCGGTTAGCGAGTCTACCAAACCTGTCGGGCAGGCTCTAGAAGTTGTTGAGGATTATTTGGCTAGGACTGGCAGCAAGTCTGAGGCTACTGGTGTTAATGACACTGTCGAAGCTAAGACGGCTCCCGTCCCGAAGCTTGAAGTCACAGACCCTCAGGAGGCTACTACCCCATTGTCTCCAACGACCCCGGTTGAGCCCACTAAGAATGGAACTCCCAAGGATGGATCCCCAAGAAAGAGCGTTGAGAACGGAAACGGGGAACCCCCTGCTAGCCCCACTCAGCTTACGAAGAAGAAGAACCGATTCAGTTTCCTCGGAAATCTAAAGGAAAGGTTGCATTTCGGCAAGGATAAGGGGAAGAGCAAAGGTGAGATGAGTCCGTAAAAGGGGAGTAAGTGGAGGAAGGTGCGCTGTCGTTAATGAGAATCGCGACAAGGGGTGGCACCGATAATGATACGAAAAGTTCATGTTCTTTTGTTTTTGATTGTCTTCCTGTTGATTCGGCAAACCGTAATACATACTCAGCGGACAATGGGACGGGAGGGGAAGCTAGGGATGCGGGCCTTGTGGAATTCGGTGTCAGTGGTTGCTCTTTTCCAGTCGTGCATGGGGACGGTCTCTGTCTTTGGTTCGAGAGTTTGGGGCACCATTGGGCCCGTGGTGCGGTCCCCTTTGAGGTTTTTTCACTTGTCTTCTTCTTGAGTTTTAATTTGGCTGTTGCCTCGTGGCACTACTATGGAGCTTGGTTTGCGAAGGGATAAATGCACTCTTTTTTCCTTCTTTTTTCTCCTTTTCCTTCATGCTTGTACTGCTACGTTTCTTTCCATCGCCTTATTTCAATTTCAATTTTCCTTTTTCCCCCGGTTCATGGAGCGGTTTTCTTTGTCGCTTGTAGGCGGTAATGTGGAACAAAAGGTACAAGGGGACCGTCGGCTGTGGGATACAATGTTAGAGGAAGTGGTGGTGCGAGGGGGAGACTGGCTTCATTTAACCTTTTTCTGCCTGCTATCTCCAAAAATTCACATCCAAACTCGAATCCATATCAATTCAAGCGAAAGTAAAATTAACTTATGATTTATATTGTATCATACTGTACTGTACTGTACTTGTACATACAGTGGTCTACAAACGTCATATCCGTCAGGCCATATTACGGTACTCGAGTACTCGAGTGTTCCCTTTGTGGGATGTTTTCCTGCAAGACAAGGCGGTTAACCAGAAAAACAATCCCTGCCCTGCACGAAAATACCTCCCTGGATACTTGTACTGTACTAGTGAATACATAATCTAGCAATTAAAGGTGCCCGGTTGTCTTTAGTTTCTGAAGCCTTGAAAATCACAAAATGTGAGTTGCTGATGGCAGCTGCGTTAATACCGGGTTTTGAGCCTATCTCGCTGCCGGGGGGGACTAATTCGAGAGAGGTTAACTTATTACAAAAAAACATTAAGTCATGTTCTGCACTATGCTTCTATAATATTTTTTTTAGCCCCAATATACATTTTTAATGGAAATATTCCTCGTATTATCGGTAGTATTGGGCTTTGGGGCTAAGGTATCATATTATAATAATAATTTATTATTATCATAGTTTTTGTCTCTTTGAGTTCCTTTTACCAAGGTTACCATCGCATTGCTGATAGGATACATACCATACAAGTTTTAACTGTTGTGGTGTTATTAAATTTTGGTTATAAATTAATATCATGCCTTATTTTTTTTCCTCTAATAATATCAAGGAATTAGGGTAGAGGGCAGGCAGGTTCTAACAAGTTTCAGCCTCCGGTAAGAGAATTGCCAAATAGGAATGCCTATTATAATAATAATAATTATTATTATTATTTACACTATGAGAGAATAATCGCAATATTTTTATTAGCCATGCCTGCTATTATATACCGGTATTTCCAACTTTTATCACAATAGATTCTTAGTCCATTGATACGGAGGACAGGGCTTAAGAGGAAAGGATCGATATCCGGGTTTGGGTATGTATCAATTTTTTCAATCCCATCCCAATTATTGAGAGAGAGAGGGAGGGAGCTCCTTGTGATACCTTGGCACAACGACAACGCTCGATCGTTTTTGCTGTTTTTTCTTTTGACGAGCAGGCACAAACCCCTTTTACGGAGCTTTCAGGAAAAACTCCGTAAACGGGGATGACTTACCGGTATTATACGGTGGTTTTTTTCCCTTGCGACTAGAAGAAGACGCACCGCGCCCTAAGACGTTGCGCGGACCCTCTCCGGTTTACTTATCATATACTATCTGTGGTATCGTAGCGCAGTATGATACATATACCGTATGATACCGTATCACAAGAATTGGAAATGATTTGAGAATCTCGCGAGGACGTATGATACGATACGGAGTTGCCTCTCTTAGTTCTTACGGCAGCATAGGGGCTTTTTTGTCTCTGACATAAGTCTACCCCGCCATGTTGTACTGCGGCAAGCCACAAATAGGGCTGAAGAAGAAGGCTCTTTCCCTCCCTCCCGCCGCACGGTATCATGCCTCATGACGACTATGCAGTACTGTACTCGTACAAGTGAGCGCATGGAGGATACCTCAGTTTTATTTCATGCCTATCGTCAGCCAACACGCCTTGTGCTAGTCTTGTGCTAGTACTGTACTCGAGTACAGTATGGCCAAGAGGTATGACTGGTTGGGCGAAAGAAGGAAAAAAATGTAAGACCTTACATATTATTCGGTACACTCGTGGGTAGGTATGCTTTATGGAGATTTATTCCCTATGACAATTGATTCAGTTTACTGTACCACCTTTTTCCGGTTTTTGTCTTTATCTATATCTCTCTCTCTACTAGGAAACTTTAAGCGCTTCTTATAATTTGTTTGTTTTTGTTTTGGAAAACATATATTCTGCATATCACTTACTCTGTGGCTGGCTAATATGGATTACCCCGGAGGGAAGTAACTCCGTCGGCATCATAGCCCTCTTTTTGGGTTCCCCCGATCGCCTTTCCTTCCCTTCTTCCTCCCTTTTTCTCGGCTCACATCACGAATACCGCGGTGCGCACTCCACTCCGGGGTCTCAGAGATGGGGGAGTACGGTACCATAGTAGGGATCATATTTCTGCCAAGGCATGGGATCGCTCCACTATCGTCTGGTTCTAGAGTTCTGATTGCTTCCGGTTTCATCCGAACTGGCGCTGGGGGATTGGGCATGTGCTACTGTAGGTGGGTTAGCTACCTCGAATGTTTGAGGTTGTGGGCATGGAGAGGGAGATGGAGATGGAGATGGAGATGGAGATGGACGGACGAGCGGGTAGCAGGTTGTATTAGGAGTGGTACTGGTGATGGTGTGATGTTCACGATTCACTAAGTCTTAATAGATGCCTTCCTTGCCAATGGGACCGGTAGTGGTGGTAGCGTAGCCAGGCCTTCTAAGTGGAAGGTGCTGCGGTACAGTGCCTTACTGTACCTGCATATAGCTAAATCTTGACTTTTCTGGCATTTGTTACTATTCTTTGGTTGGCGTAAGGGGAAAAGAGCAGAAGAGGGAGGGGCTTCGGTAGGAATTAGGCTAAGTAAGCAGCTATTGACGTAACTGGAAATATGGGGTCAGTCAATCGAGAGGTCGGGCTGGAAGGAATGGCATGACGATGAGTCGACGGTTGCTATTTGGAGGAGAGGTGGGGTGGGGTTGGAGGATACTGGGGATAATGCCTAAGGAAGTGCAATTGCTGCGGTTATGGAGACGGACCCTAAGGGATGTGCGACTCAGTGAGTGAGTGAGTGAGTGAGTGAGTGAGTGAGTGAGTGAGAATGGAAACGGGGAGTATATATCGCCCAATTGAAGCTGTTGATCGTGAGAAGCTATCTTATTCGTCTATTCCGTGGTTCTTCTCATGATCACTAGAGCTTCCGCTCGTTGGTTAAGCTATTCACTATTGTTAATACCTACTACTAGCAGTAGGTTTCCTATTATACTTTTTTCTTCTCGTCCTCTTTTTATTTTAAATTTACCTCTCACCTGCCATGTCCTCCACCAATACCATCCCCGCATCTACTCTCAACAATAATCCAAAACCCACCATCGGCCACTGGCCAAAAATCTCCCGCCTGCTCCCGGACCAAAGGCAGAAGCATCCAAAACTCCTAGACATAACTCTCCTCCACCCCCGAAGGCAATCTCTAACACCAGATGACCCGCATAAGATATACCAATCTCTACAATCCAATGACTCAAGGCTGAAGCTGCAAGGAACCCGCATCAAGTCCCCAAAGTTAATAACTCTAAGCGCCACCGGTGAACTGGTCGAGTCTGAAACGCCGCCCTCGGATGATGCACCGCCACCGGGGTTCGTTCTTGGCGGGGACGTTAAGCTTTTCGACACCCGGCTTGCAGGGAAGTTATACACGTTCGTTGGAGAGGCAGGGAAGGCGAGTGATATCAAAGAGATCGTCAAATTGGGAGAGAAGTTACTGTTGAAGGATGTGCTGAGGTGCCTTCATGGGAGTCTATTCGGAGATGTAGGCTTAGTAAGGCCTGGGTTTACATTCCGTGCCGGAAACTCTGCCCTGGGGGTTCTCCCGGGAGTGCATTTCGACGCAGAGGTGGTCTTCGATAACGGCTCGGGACTCAAGTCCGCTCGGGAGACTTTGAGCGAGGTATTTGGGGTTAAGCGTGGCTCTCTTAAAGTATCTGGGTATCTAGGTGAGAAACGTGAGTGGAAAAAGGCCCTGAAGCCGGAAAAGTTCTCGCTCAAGGGCGTGTTCACCGGTGTTGATTCGAAGCTGGGAAGGCTCGTTCGTGTAACAAGTGTTGGTGTGGAGTTGGCGGGCGTCAGGAGGGAAAGAGGCTTTGCAAAGAGAGCAAAGTACGAATGTACTATTGGTTTTTACGGAAGTGCGGAGGTGGAGGTTCCAGGATCTGTGGTTCCTTTGGTGGTCGAGTATAGCCTCAAGGAGGTGCAAGGGATGTATGAATTTAAGTTGACCAAAGGAGGGAGCGAGTGGGCTAACGCTGCCGGGTTTAAGGGTTTGAGGGTTCGTTCCTATACTGCCCTGTGGATACGAGTGATGTGCTGATATAATACTGGAATAGCTCTCTGATATCCAACTATTAGCCCAGCTCCCGAGAGAGTCACCAATAAACGGCATTAGCTTCCAGCTCTCGGCGCAGTTACAATTCGCTGGAGCAGCTCTTGTTCTGACAGGAGTTTACTCACCAGGTATCACTCACCCACCTTCCCAACACCCGATCAGACACTGATGTTCCCTAGACGCATTCTATATCCAGGCTTCGGTCCCCACCTGCACACTCGGCGATCTGTACACCCTCTATACCTCAACCACCGGGCGTACATTGACGGAATTCTCCCACACAGCCACCTTCAAGGACCTCCTTCTTCGCGTCGACTCATCAGGCCTTACTTTCTCTGGCGACGTCACGATCGACGGGCACCGCGCTGTAAAAGCTGTCGTGGCAATCCACCGTGACGGAATTTCCGTTACAGGAAGCTTGGAGGACATCACTCTTGGTGCTGTCACGATCACCAAGGCACAGCTCGATGTATTCATCGGGAGGACTACCCCCGGAACCACATCCCGGGTGGGTGGATTCTCGATCACAGGAAATGTGCACTTCCATGGCATGGATGTTTCCGTCTCAGTGCACACGCTGGTCGAAGGTGGACAAGTAATCTGGACAGTGTATGGGGAGTTGGATGCGGACCTGAGATTGGAGAGTTTGGCACCCAAAGTGAAAGGGACATTTTTGGACTTGAGTTTGAGAAAGGTAGCGTTTATCGCTTCTAATGTGGATAGCCCTGCGGGGGCAGAAGAGTTTAATGTTTTCAACTACCCTGTTAGGCGAGGTTTGTTCACCCTTTCGCTCGCTTGTTTGTTAGCTCGATGTACAAGAGAGCTAATGTCCGTGGTGAGATAGGAGTGCAATTCTGCGCCGCCCTTGACAGGATTCCCCAGTTGGATCATATCTCTGGTGGGAAAGTGGAGGGGTTGGTTCTTCGGGCAGCGTACTCTGATCTGGGTTTTAGTTTTGGGATACTGTTCCCTGCTCCTGTTACCGTAAGTTTTCCTGAGGTTCATCGAATGTAGAGGGTGTCGTTGACGAGTTCTTCAGCTATCACTCGGACCAAACGTCACATCTGGGCCGTTGTCACTGGAAGTAGTGGCTTCGACAAACCCCCAGCTAATTTTCTCAACAACTTTGAACGTGAAGGTTGCAGGACAAGCGCAGCCCCTGGTATTCGCCTTTGGACTGAAGGCGGATATGGATTCTGCAGAAGGGTTTGGGTAAGTTCTGCATAATTTAACACTTGAAGTGTGTTCTAGGCAATGGGGACTAACCTTATCAGACAAATGACCAACTATTGGGTCAACCCGCTGGGTCTCAGCGAGAATGTCAAGATCGGACCGGATCTTGCCTTCGAGCTGGGGATAATTTACGCTGTGCTAGCGAGCACTGGAACACCAAGGTTCGCAATCCCCGCACACCCATGATTTGAGCGCCCCCACTAACACTCCATCCACAGCAAAATTGGTTTCTCTGGCGGCCTGGCAATTGGCGATGCAGAAACACAGGTAGCGGTAGCACTCAGCGAGAATCCCACCGAGCAGCTTGTGAAAACCAGTTTCACCCGCCTGAGCGTGACAGACCTGATTCGGTTCGCCTCTCGAATCGCCAACGATGAAATCCCTATCCCGCCAGAAGACCTCTTCACCATCAAGAACGGCCTCTTCTACATCTCCACAGGGGCCACTATCGGCACAACATATTACCCCGCAGGGGCGTCGATACGGGGCGACATCGAGCTCTTTGGGCAGGAAACAAACCTCGAGTGCACCATTGGCAAGAACACCAAAATCCGAGCGCTTTTCGAAGACGTGGCGTTGGGTCCCTTGGTGGTCACCGGAACCGACGGGGGTAAAGTTTCCACTGCGATCGAGCTAGGATTATCGAAGCAACACATACTTCTCGACGGAAGGGTTAGGATATTCGATTTCGAGGCTAACATACACGCTTGCTTGGACATTCTCCCAAAGCCGGATATTTCGTTCGCGTTAAGGGTGGCATGGGCGGACGCGCTTGAGGTGGAATTATGCGCGAGGGTTGTTGGCGCGGTAAATTTCAACGATTTGAAGGATGCGGACTTCCTAGTGGACGTGGTGCTTGAGCAGCACATCCTCGACTACATCAGCACGCACGCACAAGCGCATTTTGCCGCTATAAGGAAGGTCTTCGAGGATGGGATCGAGGCTGCTGAAGAGTCTTTCGAGAAAACTAATGAGGCGATCGACGCGCAGCTCAAGGAGGCTGAAGAGATGTTCGAAGCTGCTGGGAGGCGTTGGGAGGAGAAAGAAGCGGAGCTCAAGAGTGAACTTCATGACGCTGTCTCTGAATTTGAAGAGGGATTGGAGGTATTACGGAAGGATTTGTGCCAGGCGGAGAAGGACTTTGAAGCTGCTCTCTACAATGCTCATCAGAGATTGGAAACTGCTAGAATTGATAAAGCAGCAGTCATTACGTCTGCTCTTATAAAGGTTCAGAAGGCGAGGAGAGAGTTGCATGCGGAGATTGTGAGCCACCTATTTGCCATACAGGAGACGAAAAAGGAGACTGTGATGAATTACGGTGCATTGCTGGCGGACTTGAAAGTTGCGGAAGAGAGTGTCCAGGAGGCGCAAGGTACTATACTACTTCAATGCGGTGGCACATGAAGGAAACTTGCTAACTTTCTTATAGATGAAGTAAACAGACGTGAAAAGGCTTTGGTAGCAGCGCAAATGGAACTCTCAGAAGCCCCATTCTATCGCCACATTGACCTTGTAAGCCCCTGCATCTCCCCTCGTACCACCGACAGCAAACTAACCCATTACACAGAGCATCAAAGTCGGCCACCACCAAGCCCACGTAACAGACGCCAAAGACTGCCTCTTCTCCGCCCAAACAATTCTAACAAAAGCCCAATCCGCCCTCGAGCAGTCGGGATACCAGTCCGCCATTTCCAAGAAAACCGAGAGGAAACAACTCCTAGCAGAGACCAAAGCTGCCGGCGAACAGGCCATAAAGGACACTGAGGAGCGCCTTGGAATCGCTGCAACCGAGCACGACGAGGTCATCCAAAAGACAGAAGCCGAGATCGAAGGGCATTTGCACAAACATTCAAGCATCGAGAGCACCGCCCTAAAAAACAAAGAGCAGGCACTGAGGCAGTTCAAGTCGGAGAAGGAAACCCAGATATCGACGCTAAAGTCGCAGGTTGCGGCGCTCCCGGAAGCCCCCGAATTCAGAAAGCTGGAGAAGGCAAAGAGCGAGCTTACCGCAATCAAGAACACCAAGCTGAGTCTCGGCGCCGCGACGAACGCCATCAAAGTCTTGCAAGAACGGGCGCCCACAGAGAAACATACAGAGTCGATAATGGCCGGGTTGGAACACGTATTTGACATTCAACGCGTGGAGTTGCACGGGTCGTTGAGGGACTTGATTGAGAAGGGGATCCCACTCAAGGCAGGGGTTAAGGGGTTCATTGCTGGGAAGGAGATCGACTTTGTACTCGATTATAAGATTGGGGAGGCGGGGGAGTTTGTGGAGGGGTTAATGGGAAAGTGGTGGGAGGAGGTTAGTGGGGGGTTTATCGATTCGCCCGATGGGAAGGAAAAGGAGCAGGGGAAGGGTGGTGAGAAGAGCACCGATTGATTGATTATTCTTTCTTTCTTGGCAAGAGCATTTGGAGGGGAGTTTTTGGAGTTATAGCGTTTGGTTCTTTATGGATTATCAAACTAGTATGTTTACTTAATACGATAGCAATTTAATAATATAATATTATTATGATTCTAATATCAGAGTTTTTGAAAACAGTTTTTTTCCAAGACTCGGCCTGCCCAACTGTCTTGAGGAGGATGCAAACGACACTATTCCAACGCTATAATGCTAACGGACGAGTGATTATCGGTGATGATAAGTCTACCTACTGGCGAATAAGATATTGCCTACATACTCGAAGATTGTGATTCCCAAAGCGCAGCAGGATAACTAGACTGAAATATCAAACCGTCACCAACCTGTGTAAAAGCACAACACAGTACAGTAGAGTACAGTACACGGCCCTCACTGCTACGCCCGCATTCCAATCTTCACCCCCGATTCTATAATACAAGAGAATCTCTATATAGAATTCAGAATTTGCGGTTACTTTTTTCCCCGGAGAGAGGGCCACTTATTTTCTTTAGATAAAAGAAAAAAGAAGGAAAAAAGAAAGAAGAAAAAAAATCCGCCGATCGCGTAGTTCAACCCCCAGGGCCCTTGGGGGTGAAGGTCCAGAGTCGGAATCAACCACCTGCTCTCCCAGGTCCTTTTAGGTTTTACTAGTACCCTAATGTGACGGAACGTTCAAATAACTCCTTTTGAGAGGAATCGAACTCCTGGACACCTGCTAATTGTCATAGAAGGTTAATTGCTTTTCAACATACTAACCACTGCGCCAGCTCGGTTTTCACGTTGTATAGAACCGGGAACTAAT
>Ga0307509_10002258_pt1 | contig 31544 bp, 14 predicted proteins | sample 10_EM_MG_FD_202245 | JGI IMG/M metagenome (GOLD analysis project Ga0307509, IMG submission 202245) | Populus trichocarpa ectomycorrhiza microbial communities from riparian zone in the Pacific Northwest, United States - 10_EM | ecosystem: Host-associated > Plants > Roots > Unclassified | place...
AATACATAATTCAAATAAAAATTCATACATGTCCATAGTATTTCAATAACTAAAAGTTAACACACCTAAAACAAACAGTCTGTAGGTGTGTCATGTAAACTAAACACACCCTAATTGCCTTTGTCTCCCTCATTATTCCTAAAACAGTCATCAAAATCATTACCATCTAAAGGATTATTACTGCTACTACTAGTACCAGCACCGATATTAGGAACATTAGTGCTACTACTAGTACCAGGACCAACACCAATATTGTCAACAATATTTAACTCCAAGCTCCTTGAATTATCTGGATTAACATCATTCTGAATCTCTAAATCATCTTCAGTTCCATGACACTCCATCCCAACATTATTAAGATTTTCTTCATCATCACTTTCATCTTCTTTACCGTTTTTCCTTCGTGTTGCACTATCAATGACACCAAGCAAATCAAAGTTGGATGAACCATCATGTTTCTCTCCCTCGGTTATCCAATCATCATCAGATGAGAGATGATCAAAAACTTCACCAAAATCATTAGCTTGCTTTTTGACTTGGTTATCATTTAATTTCAGATTGCACATTACAAATACCAAGTCATTCATTTTTTTCTGGTGCAAACGATTTCTTCGTTTTGTATGAACCTATGTAAGCAATTCAAATTAATACCATATAAGATTCTTATAAAATATAAAAACATTAAAATTAAAAAGGAAAAAACTTACCATCTCAAATGCACTCCAATTTCGCTCGCATCCAAATGAACTACAAGTCAAGCTTAGAACTCGAATTGTAAATTTTTGTAGCTCTGGACATTCATCCCCATAAGAATCTCACCATTTAGCTGGAGTCTTTTTATCCCTTGTTATCTTGGCAGCCTCAATACCGAACAACCCACTTGTATCCTTGAATGAATCAAGTTGCAAGTCAATTTTACACCTTTCACTTGCATCGGGCACCATCCTTTCTAAGCATTGATATAATCTAATTTTAATATTGACATTAACTTTAAAATTAGAATTATAATGATAATGAGGATTCAAATAATATGCTGCAGCATGTAAAGGTATGTGAAGTTGAAGTTCTCATCTTGCATCAATGATATTCCATATAGGCATATAACTACAAACGAAAAATAAGAATATTATCATCAACATTACATGACCTAGTTGGTAAACATTATAATCAACTGATAGTAGTAAATAAATAATTAGCAAGATATATAATCAATACCTTTTTTTCACAGAACCAAAATTCACTTGTATCTTCTCTTTTGCTTGATCCATTGCTTCATATATAAAACCCATAGCTGGTTTCTCATCTGAATCAACTAATCGAAGAACTTTTATCAGAGGATATGCTGCCTTAATACATGTAGTAACATCATGCCAAAACTTGCTGTCCAAAACACAACTTTGAATTCGCTTCCCTTCTTCTGTTTTTGAAAACCTACATGACCTCCATTGGATGGAAGTAAACATTGTCATCAACTGTATCTTACAATCACTCAAACATCCAAGAGTTAAGTATGCAGTAGCAAATCTAGTGGCAGCAGGCCTAATCAAATCCTTTCCTTTTGTAAAGTGTCTGAGCATGGAAATGAGAATAGTTCTTGAATATATGTATGAGGTGATTCTCCTCCCATTAGCAATAGTTACTTTATGGACCTCTAGTTTCTTCTCAAAATCTTCCAATATCAAGTCAATACAATGGGCAGCACATGGTGTCCAAAACAATCCTTTTCTTTTTCCCATCAATAATTGCCCTGCTGCCTTATAATTTGCAGCATTGTCAGTGACTACTTGCACCACATTTTCCTCTCCAATCCTCTCCACAATAGCATCCAACATCTCAAATACTTTATCAGCAGTCTTGGATATATTAGAGGTATCTACGGATGATAAAAAAAAATTATCCCTTTAGGACTATTAACTAAAAAGTTGCAAATAGAACGCCTTTTCTTATCAATCCATCCATCAGAATTTATTGAGCACCTGTTTTTTTTCCATTCTAACTTGTACTCCTCAAGCAAGTTGATCGTGTGATCTACTTCTTGCTTCAAATACTTCTCTCTAATATCATGGTAGGATGGAGGCTTAAAACTTGGCCCATGTTTTGCAACCAATTCAAGTGCCTTAACAAATTCAGGGTTTTTCACACAGTTAAATGGAATTGCATTGGTGTAGAAAAATCTTGCAATTTGTCGACATGCTTCTTCTCTAAGATCCTTTTTTAGCAGCTGATTGATGGTGGTTTGTGTACTTCCACTCCCACTTGCTACTCTCTTTCCTTTGTCCACTGAGGTAATTTCATTCCCTTCATCATTATCTTCATCTTTTCCAATATATTGGAAAGCTTTTCTTTTCTTCTCAGATGCTTCTTGATTTTTCACCAGAACATTCAAAATTAGCTTCTTTACATCTTCTGGTACTTGCTGGCATGGCTCAATATCCTTTCGAGTGCAAGCCAAATGATGCTTGAAACGATAAATGCCTCTAGTAATAATTTTCTGACAAAACTTGCACTGCACTCCTTTTGAATTCTTGTCAACATCTATACCATATTGTAATCCCATGTCAAGTCTATTGCCACTTGTAGTTTTTTTAGATGTCATGTATCTTACAGTTCAAGAATCATTTGTTTCTTGCAGTTCAATCATTTGTTTAAGAATAACAAATATGGGAAACTATTCTAGTGAGACAAAAAAGGCAACTATTCTAGTACCCTACAGTTCAGCATAGATTTTAAGCAGATGGTCACAACAAGAATACAAGCTGCATGGATGTCATTTAAAGCTGGAAAGAATACAGTGCAAACCAAATATCATTAAATCAAAGCCTTGCAGGATGATATCATTTGAGAGATGTAGTCCGCTTTGCCAGTTTTCTTCTACCATTCAGATTCTAACAGGAGCTCATTTTAAAGCAACCAGACAACAAAATTATGAGAGAAACTAACTTAAAATTGCTTGATGCTTGCTAAAACACCTAAGACCCTAAATGTGCTGAAACGTAAGCCCCTAAACTCTTTATTTCACCGAGAACATATTTAGTTTGTTCACTGAATGTGGGGCAATAGATATCGATGCTAGTTGCAGAAAGCTACATACAGGTCTTTATCAATTACTGCCAAAAAAGGCTCTTATCAAATTCAAGCTCAAAACCTTTAGACATCGGTGAATTAGCATTTTACTGCAAAAGGCATTCCAAGACTACCTATCCAGTAATACACAAAAAGCCTAGATAAATTAAATGCAAAAGGCATTCCAAACAGGTGCATCAATTGCCCTAAAGTTTGCAGTTTTTGGATTTACAGAATACCTGCAATCCTGGAAATTGGAATGCTTCGTTGCTTCCTTGCTTCGCTGAATCGTTGTCTATGCAGATTGCAAAATTACAGAATCTGCAACAACAAAGCAAGCAAGATCAAACAGAGCATGGGTGAACATTAAAAGAAATCACAACACACAACAGTAAACCATTGTTAGAAAGCTTCACAGAAGTTGCACACGAAATTACTAGCAGCAGTGCAGCACCACTCCCCTTTCGAAAAAATACCCAGAAGCAAACCACTTAATTGTAGAATACCCAGAAGATAAACATAGATTCACAGCATACCCAGATCATTTTTTTGTCTCTAATCACCACCATTAGATAGAAAAAAACAAAGAATGGGATTGGGAATCAATTCTTACCTTCATCTCGCCAAGAACGCTTCGGATCGGGGGCAAAGTGATTTCTTAATTTGCTGGGGAAAGGGGAAAGGGAAAAGGGGAAGGGAGTCAGGGAAAGTGTGAGACAGGGACGAAGACGAAGTCACAGGTGGGGTGAGGGTGGTAGGGTGGGATTTGGGAAAGAAAAGAGATGCAATCCACTGAGTCAAAATTGTTTGCATTTCTAATTTTGCATTCGGTGACATTTTGGTTAAATCGTGAAAACGTAACGTGTTTAATGTTTTTTGCGATTTCACGTATTTTATGCGATTTTAACCCGTTTTTATGCGATTTTACTGATTTTCGATTTTTGTCCCCGTTTCTGCACGTTTTATGGGGTTTAACTAGTAAAATCGTACGATTTTACGAGTTAAAACGCATTTTTAACAACTATGATCCCAAGTGAATCTAATATGTTGTTATTTTAATATTAAGAAAATATATCATTTTAAAATTTTATTTAGTCAAATATTGTTTTCACGGGTTGTATGAGTTGTTTTTTGAACTAGTAAAGTCAACCGGTTTATATCGAATAAATTCTCCCATGATTTAATTTTTTTTCAACTATAAAAAAAAATATTAACAACATTTAAATATCTTTTTGTCGAAGAACCATCTCAACCTATAGATATGATTTATATTATTTTCTAACATATTCTCTCAAGTGAAATCTCTTTGGGCTTGAAATTTATATAAGCTCACATTATCTTGTGTTTGATTTTTATTAAATAAATGGAGATGGTGAGATTTGAACTCGTGATCGTTTGATCATCAAGACTCTAATACCATATCGAAGAACCATCTTAACCTATAAATTTAAATTGTTAAATAAAATTATAAGATATAATTTATGTTATTGTCTATATCTTTAAAAAAAACTGACTTAAAGCATAGCATGGTTTAATGATTTGGTATAACAACGAAATCACACTTTTAGCATCACTCTCTGTAACGTACGGTTTTTAAATCTTGAAGTTGACCTTTCAAATATTTTACATGGCTCGTAAATTTGGCTTCCAAATTTTATTGGTCATCAACAGGTTCAGTTTAATGCCATACCACAACTAATTTCATTTTCAAGAAATAGCATTTACAAGAATTTATTTCACTATATATAATAAATATATGCTAGAATTATATCCTTAAGATTGTTTAAAAAAACTTAATCTTAATTAATATATAAATTAATAAAAAAAAACAAGAAAACTGTATCATAACTCCGATCTTCCCTTCCATCTTCACTAGCTATACTCATCAAGTTACTCGCAGCTATCGCAGCAATGAAAGAAGCAGTGAAGAGGGAGCTTGGACCCTCAATGGATGACTGATCTTATTGATAGAGGTAGGAGAAGTGTTAACATCAACATTTCAAAAGTTCAAAAGATGCAAGAATATTTTGTAGTCTCGTAACCCGGATCACAATTTAACATGTCAATCCAGGTTGACCTCAAGTCAATTTATTATATTATTATTTTAATATTAAAAAAATATATCATTTTATTTTTTTAATCAAACAATGCTTTATAGGTTGTTCGGGTTGTTTTTGAACCCGCAAAGTTAATTAAGTCACATCGGGTCAACTCCCACACAGTTTAAATTTTTTTTTTTCACTAGAAAAGAAACATTAGTAACATCTATTTTTTTTAACATTCAAGAAAAATTTGACCCTTGCAACGCAGGTCAATAATCTAGTCTATATTGTAGGATTTCTACAATATACTATATGTAAATATATGGTATTAATATACATGAGCATATGCATAACTCCTAAGTATACCATGATAAAAGCCAGAGCTTAATTAATTTAGTATTTGAATATTAAATAATAATATAAATTATTTATAGAGATTTACTCAATAATTTAAAATTTTGAATTGAAAAGTTAATTATTAAAGAGGTGATGAGTTGAAATTTCACATGTATTTTTATTTTTTTAATTAAATTAAAAATTAAATATAAAATAATAATAAATATATACAAGTTTTAAGTTTGAAAAAGATTCCTTTTCAAATATAAATAAAAATAAAAATTAGGATATGGACGCCGCGAGCATGTCAACGTAGCTGCCTATGGTTTTGATCATAGTTTTAAGACCCGACCCGGTCCAAGACCCGGGTTCCGGGTTTTGATCGGGTCACCGGGTTGGTCAGGTCAGTTCTTTTTTTTAAATCAAAAAGACGTCGTTTTAGTAAAAGAAAAAAAGTCAACGGGTTTGCAACCAGGTCTTGACCGGGTCGTCGGGTCAACTTGTCGGGTCAGCCAGGTCACACCGGGTTTTTCCTTCCCCTATTTTTTCTTCAACTCGTCCCGGTTCCAGTCCCGGATCGGCCGGGTCCCCGGTCGACCCGCCGGGCCGGGCCGGGTTTCAAAACTATGGTTTTGACAAGGCGAATCAAAATCTGCAGATGGGCTTATAGTGGTTTCAATCAACCCACTTGGATGGATGCGTGTACTCTAAATAATACTAAGTTGCACTTCAGAATTAATTTAATTTATTTTTATTAAAAAAAAATTATGTTTTTAAATTATTTTAATAAGTTGATATTAAAAATAATTTTTAAAAAATAAAAAATTATTATTTTAATATATTTTTAAACAAGAAATATTTTAAAAAACAATTGCTAGTATATTTTAATCATCCCGTAACAATTATAAGGTTAAATATTATAAGATATGATTGATTAAAATAAAAGTATTGACTATAAACCCACAGATTTATTTTATTTTTTCCGGATCCATGGGGATTTTGCACACATGGTCCGAGCACTACGGTGCTTTGAATCTAATCTTTTTACAGCCATGGTTAGCTACCTATAGATAGCTGGATATGTTGTCGTTGTGTGCATGAGTGGCATTTATCCTATTTTTTTTTTATGAGAGCTTACCATTTTCTTTCGTGTTGTTTATGCCATGGAGAGTGATTTTGTGTTTTCTAATTTTTTTTTTACCATCAATAAAAAAATATGTTTTTTTAGCTTATTTTCAAGAACTTTTTTATTATTATTTTGGGTGGAGTATATTTTTTAGATGTTATAAAAGATTCAAAAATATTATGTTATTTGTTGATTATATCAAATTTAATCTTCAATATTTTGATTGATATATATTTTGTTTTATATTTTATTTTATTTTAATTTTGTCCTTTAGAGTTTTATTTAATTTGATTTTTATATTAACTCTAGTCTTTACTTTTTATATTATTTTTTTCTCTTATTCTTTGTCTTAATTGAAATTTTTTTATCTATCAAGCTTCGTTTTTATTCTTTTTATTGTTATCAAGATTTGAAATAATTTATGAAATTAGATTTTTTTTATTTTTCATCATCTTTTAAATTTTTTATCTATTAGATTTAGTCTCGATTCTTTGGATTGTTATTTGTTTATTTGAAATAATTTATGTATGAAATTGGATTTTTTTTAATTTTTCATCATCTTTCAACCTTTTTATATGTCAAATTTAGTCTCTATTATTTTAATTGTTATTTTTTTTATTTGAAACAATTTATGAAAATAGATTTTGTTTTCAATTTCATACTCCTTCAATTTTTTTATGTATCAATTTAAGTATTTATTTTTTTAGTAAAACTGAAAAAAAAATCCAAACGTTAATAAGTAATTTTTCAGCTTATTTTTCATTGTATAACCAAACACTTGAAAGTATTTTTCAATTTATTTTTCATGATACTATTATACATAAAAAAAAATCAATCAATTTTCCATGAAAACCATTTAAAAAAAAAACTATTTTTCAAGTCTGAAATAAAAAAGAAAAAGAAACATATGTTTGAAGTAAAAATACGGTGGTAGGCATTACCATCAAATCATATATTATTTAGTGAATGTCTGGAGTGCATTTAAGTTTTTTTAAAAAAGTAATTTAAAAATATATTTCATTTAAAAAACATTAAATTACTATTTATTTTAAATATTTTTTAATAATTTTAATATATCGATATCAAAATAAAAAATACTTTTAAAAATTACCATATATTGTAATTTCAAACATAATCTGTTCAACACGGTTGGTACAATATCTTTAATAACCTAAACTTTGTAAATCACATGTTACATGTCAACGTAAATGGAAAAATTATGGCATTATCCATCTTATGTTATTTTTTTCACTAGGCTCGCGTGATGACATAAGATGGATATAAATATATGTCAATAAAAGAACTTTTATTAAGCATGTAAAAATATTTCATTTGTTATTAGAAAATTATATATATATATATATATGTTTATTAATTTTAAGATTTGTCAAGCAAAAGTACTCTATATAAAGAAAAGGAGTTTAGCACATGAATTATGATGGTTAATAATAATATATTCCTAGTTGAAATAACTTTATTATCCATTATTTTTTCTTTCACGAATGCATTTAATATTATAATGCATGTTATTTTTTAAAATTATTTTTTATTTAAAAATATATTAAAATAAATTTTTAGAGTTTTTTTATTTTCAATATCAGCACATTAAAATTATAAAAAATATTAGTTTAATTTTTTCCAAGTAAAATGTAATTTAAAAAAATATTTTAAAATGAAAAATATTCCACTCCCAGAAACAAAAATTACCTAATTTCAAACACTTAGTAACAGCAATCACTAAAGGTTGCCAATCAAGAAAACAGAAAAAGGAAACTTTAAATAAATTAGTTTCGTAATGATTAGAGTTCATCATTAACATCTCATGCCCTAATGCTTTTATGGAAATTAATCGATCAATGTCGTCCTTTTCTAGGACAACAAAATCTCCTAGACAACATGGAGAATCTGTTACAACTCGTTAAAAGACACTTACCTGAAAATATATAGGCAAAAGCTATGGTTTTAAAAAAAATTATTTATTTATGTTTTTAAATTGTTTTATTGTGTAGATATTAAAAAGAATTTAAAAATTATTTTAATATACTTTCGACCCTGTTTGTTTTTGTGTTTTAAAAACGTTTTTAAAAAGATTTAATTTTTTTTATTTTTTCTTTGTTTTAAATTAATATGTTTTTGGTGTTTTAGATCATTTTAATGTGCTGATGTCAAAAATATTTTTTTAAAAAATATATATTATTTTGATACTTTTCTAAATAAAAAATACTTTAAAAAACAAGCACAATCATATTTTTAAATACATAATAAAACACTTTAAAAAAATTAAATAATCAAAACAAATAAAAAAAACATCACCAAACTCTACTAAGCAATGATTTCTCTTTCTTCTGGCACCCTCAAAAGGAGAGAGGTCTCATTCCCTAGGAGAGTGTTTAAGATTTAATAATACTAATAATTAAAAATGTAATTATTATATATTTTAGGTTGAAGCAAGCACATAAATAATTTCTATAGGCTTTTTTTTCCTTGTTTATTTTCCCTTTGGGTGCTCTAGATTTAACGTTTCATGCCCAAAAACCTATCTCTTTTGTTTCATTAAATTAAATAAAATGCCTAGAGTAAATCCACATTAATTATATTAATTAATCTGTTCATTTTAGTGTTACTAATAATAGAAAAATGAATAAAAAAAATTATTTCCACCTCTTCTATAAGCTTTGCTTATAGATTTTCTGTGTTCATATGGCCAGCAATCATTTATTAGAAAAAAATAAATAAATAAATAAAGGTTGAGCAGATCATAATATTGTTTCATTAATTGTGTTGCAATTTATTTTGTTTAAAGCTACAAGGGTGCAGATATGATTCGGTGGAGACCCACGTGAAGACATGCATTTGCATGTACAGACAAGATCTTCCTTCTGGGATTTGGTACAGCTAGGCAGATTGATCTGAACCGTCGATTCTGTAGAATCAAAATCCCACCAGGAGTTTTGACCTGGAGCTGTTGATGATGAATCTTCCCTCACCTTCGCATTTAAAATTGAACTTCTTTCAAAGCCAAAGTACTGATCCGATTTAAGATTTAGGTTTTGGGTTTCTTCCGATATGTTTTAAATAAAAATTAAAATATTAAAGTAATATTGTTTTCAATAAAAAATAAAAATAAAAAATTTAAAATTGATATAATAAGGTTCTAATAAAATAAGACAAGATCAATTGAGTTAGCTATATTTAATTAAATTAACTCAATTTAATTATGTTAACATTCAATATTATTGTGGTTGACTTTTTATCACAGATTAGAAAATATTATTAATTAATATCTTATATTACTATGTTTTTAATTCATAGTACCTTCCTATAAATATATTATTTAATTTTAGTTTACTATAATTTATAAATAATGCAATGTAAAATAGAAATCTCAGTAAGTTAGAGATCAATATTTGAAACTCATGGTAAACTTATAGAGAAATTAATATCTGCGGTCATAAATTATATCAGATAATTATAAAAGGCTTCATTTAATTTAAAAATTAAAATAATAAAATGATTCCATATTTTAGTTTTTAACTTCTAGTTTTTCTTAAACCCAATTAAATAATGATAAAAATTCTTGTTATTTTTCTAAAAAACCTTCGAAGAAATCCCAGAGTTCTTTGGGAATTTGGCTTTGCTTCCCTACTACAAGTAACTTTCGTAATTAACTAGATAATTGGTTATCGATGTTACGGTTTATATTATTTTTTTAATATAAATAAATATTTAAACATTGCTACATGTTTTATAGTAAAAAAAATTAAATTGTATGAGAGTTAATTTAACATGACCTGGTCAATTTGACAAGTCTAAAAATAATTTGGATGACTGTTAAAAATATAGTTTGACTAAATAAATTTTCAAGACTTATTTTTCAAAAAAAAAAAATATTGATACAAAAATATATTGGATTGATCCTGTTAAATTTAGATTAACATGTCAAATCTGTAACCCGGGTCACAAAAATAGGTTGACCAAAAGAAAATAAATCAAATTAAATTATGAAATTCAATTCTCAATCAACACAATGTTGAATGATGAAATTGAAAAAATAATAATTAAAAAAGACAAGAAAATGACCCCGAGTTAACTCGGGTTAAATTGTCTATTCCGCAACTCGGGTAATTAGACCACAATAACTTTATAAAAAGCAAACTGAAAAAAATCATGATGCCTAATTTCAAATCAATCAAATATTAAAAGATAAAATTGAAAATAAATCAATAAAATATAAGACAAAAAAACTCAAGTTAATCTACAAAATCTGTAACTTGGGTTGTAAGACCGATTAAAAAAATCCAGCATTAAAAGATGAAATTAGAAAAAAAACTAAACATTAAAACAATAAGAAAAGAAAATAGCATTGAAAAAAACGATGCTTTATAATAGGAGAATAGTAAATTCCTCTTCTCATTTAGTTTTTGTTAACTAGATTAATAGTCGGTGCTTTGCCACAGGCCAAATCAATTTCTTTATAGCGTAAAAAAAGATGTTAAAGCGGTGCCATTGTATTTTAAAGAATAAAAAACTCAACATAATAAAAAGAAAACTAAAAAAAATAATGATCATCAAACCCTAGGAATTAAATTGTAGAATGATGAAATCAGGAAAAAAATCAGTGAAAAAAAACAAAGCACCAACAAAACCAAGTGAGATTATCAAAACCCACGAGTAGTATCATGTGGACATGATAATACAATAGAAGAAAAAACATATGTATAAAAAAAAGTTTAATTTAAAAAAGAAACAAATTTTGAAAGACAAGATAAAAAAAAAACAACTTCTAAAAAAACATGAGCCACTTGGATATAGTTCTCACCTAAATCATGAGATAGGGATAACCTAATTGAAAAGAAAATTAAAAAAAATAATGAAGTTTATTTTTTAAAATGAACAACTTCAAAGGATGCAAATATGAAAGAAAACAACGTCAAACCGTGTTAACTTTTAAACCCATGACTTTAGGTAGTGTCTAAATTGGAAGCACTGTAATTGGAAAGCAACTATTTAAAAACTTGGCTCAACTTGACGGGTTGACCCGTGTTCCAGGTGACCCTTGGCTTAGATCGACCCGAGTTTCAAAAGAAATTAGAGGAGAATTGATCTAGTGTAATATAGTAAAAAACCTGGGTTGACCAATATTTCAGTTAACTCGAGGAAAATTGAATCAAAACAGGGTCAAGCCATGTTTATTATTTTCCTTTTTTAAAAAAAAATTGTATCATTTTGATTTTTTTATAAAACAAAAGGATCTAGTTGACCTAAGTTAGCTCAAACCAACCCACTTAATTTGTGACCCGATAATTGTCGAGGACTGACTATTAGATAGGGCCTAAAAACAATGTGAAAAATCAAGGAGACCAAATCCCAATAAATAAAATTTCGAATGATGAAAAAAATAAAGGATAAAAAAATAGCAATTAACAGAAGAAGAACCTTATTTGAAATTTTTTTTTGAAAAGATAAACTAAAATTTTGAATTTAAGGGTAAAACTGAAAAAAAATCAAATTAAAAAATAAAAATCAAGAGAATGAGGAAAAAAAATTTAAAAAATAAAAAATCAAGATTATGAATCTAAGGATGAAATTGAAAATAAATTAAAATTTAATAAAAAAGCTCAAAACATTGAGGGGCAAACCTTAAATATATAAAAAATATTGATCTAAAGAGTAAAATTAAAAAGAAAAATTAAATTTATAAAAACATCCAAAACACAAAAACCAAAGAAAACCAATTTCCAACGATCCTAATGATGATAAATGAAGTTTTTACAAATAACTAAAGTCAACTCGATCCAACCTTCAGAATTTGTAACACGAATCATGAGGTCGGATCACAACGTAAAAAGAAAACTTGAAAAAAATAAAAATATAAAATTCTAAACCAATCAAAATAATTAAGGATAAACTTGAAAAAAAATTGAAAAAAAAAAGATTTAAAAAAATATAAATTTAAAAAGAAAGACAACCAAATTTGACACAAAAAATATAATCAAATTATAGGGGATGAAATTGAAAAATAATTTCAATTAAGAATAGGATAGGAACAACTAGAAATAACAATAAAAAGAATGAAGATCATATTTGATAAAAAAATAAAATGTCAAGTGATGACATCCAAAAACAAATTAATTCAATAAAGGATTTAAGAAAAAAAAAACATCACAGTTAAAAGAATAAAGATCAAATCTAATAAAAAAAAACAAATTGTAAAGTGATGAAATTAAAAAAAAAAAACATTAACTTAATAAATGATCTAAGACCAAATACATTGCAATTAAAAGAAAGAGAATCAAACATGATATAAAAATAAAGTATTGAAAAAAATAAATTAACTCAATAAATAATTTAAGACCAAAGACAATGTAATCAAAAGAATGAAGATCTAATTTAACTTAACAAACAAATAACTAGACTTTTTCGTTTTTTTGCAATAGTCAGCACAATTATAGGAGGAGAGAGAAAAAAAAAAGGGAAGGGAATAACTCTTTGCCGAAGCTCATTTGCATGTCGTCGGAGAACACGCGCCTCCCCACCATGACAAGGGTGGCGAGACGCATCAAACGCCGCCTCAGAAAGTGGAATTCAATGTTGTGTAAGGGCACGAGCAGAGCTCATTTATTGACACGTGCATAGCACGTGTTAGCCACTTTTATATATATATATATATATATATATCAAATCTCTCCTAATCACACATGAGAATTACAAAAAAATCATAGCAAAAAACCTAAAATGACCTTGCATCAATAGTAAAGAGCTTATTATTTAGGGATATTTAAGTAATTGACCTACATAAAAATATAAAAACCCTAAAAAACCCTTGACCCAAGGGAAAAAATTTTCAAAGATCATTTAGTAATTATGTTGTAGAAAAAAAAAACATGAAATTATTGATTAACACCCTTCTTTAATGTAATTATTAATAAACTTTATGAAAAAAGCTCTTATATCCCCTAAACTCAAGCTTGCCCACCAAAATTAGAATAGTAGTTTTATTATGGATTGTACTATGTATAATTCACGGTGAAACACGATGTGTTTTAGTTTTTCTGGTAATTAATAATAATAGTAATAATAAATCTTAGAATAGTTGTTTCCACGTTGCACATGCATCAGCTTGTCAAGGTTTGGTGGCCATCTGCAACTCTTGTCGGTCCATAATTAATTCTATCACTATTTTAAAGAATTTAATTTGTTGTAAAATTATTTAATAATAGGCATTGCATAGATCTTCAGGGGAATTTTTGAAGATGAATTGCAATACCACAGATTTATTAATATAAAATTTTAAGTAAATCGGTACATAAGAACTTTGAAACTCAGCCAATAATTAACTGTGAAGGAACCTTCAAAAGTGGGCAACATTATTTTAATTATTTTTCGAATCTTTTCATTTCATCTTCATTGATTTTACGAAAATTAAATTGGTTGCGGATTTCTAGAAAGATCTTGACTGTTCAAGATCATAAGGCAATCCATTGAGATTGAAAATAATTTATTAGCCCATTTCTCACCTAAACACATGCTCTTCAAGGGTAACTTGTACTTCAGATTTCTAAATTAACTCCAAGAAAGATAAGATGCTTAGAGATCCAATTTTAAATTGTTTCTATCTATTTTATTTTTATTGTTAAGTGTTAGAAATTTTGGAAATCTGTAGATAGGAGTTATTAAACTATTAATTAAGGTATTATATTGCATTGTTTTTTTTTATTATTATTAACGTGGGTATTCGGGTCAGTTTGCGCGCACCTCATCTAATCTCACAAGCCCTGAAATTAACAATTATATAAGTCTTCAGTTGCCATCATATTAGCAAAGAAGGTCATTAAAACAATATTTTTCTAGCATCAAGAAAGCAATTAGCAATCTCTTGATTTATGATGACACCATCTCACTATATATTAAAAAAAAAAAATCACACTAATTATAATAACAAGAAAATCCATTAAGAAATTGATGGTATAAATAATGTTGTTTTTACTCAATTTCTTCAAGAAATTTGAAGAAATAATAATAATAAAGAAATCCCTTTTTATCATAAGTAACATTATACATCAAAATATTATTCAATAGCTTATATTTCATAAATTAATTATATAATATGTGATGTTCTAACTCTCATATATATATATATATATATAGAAAGTGCCATTTCTTGCATACAAAGCATCTTCAAATTATTAAAACTCACGTCAATTCTTCGACTGAAAGGACAGAGAAGACAGCCATCTTGTTGTCCCTACTCTCTCCACCATGAACACTTGAAATTGAGAAGACAGAGAGTGCCCATACCTTATGCCAAGCTACTGATCGAACTCCTTGAGTTATTACAAAGTTCGCGTGCCTTGTTTTTCTTGCATGAAAGTTGGAGAAACTTCAAAAGTTGTTCATGTTTGAATGATATTGACAACATTTTGAAAGAGAAAAAGAATGGATGGTGGAGGTGATATATACAGAGTAAGCAGCGCACGTTTAAGCAGTTCTTCTAATATATGGAGGAATAGTACCTTGGACGTTTTTTCAAGGTCCTCTCGTGATGAAGATGATGAAGAAGCTCTAAAATGGGCTGCTATAGAAAAACTCCCTACTTGTTTACGTATGAGAAGAGGTATATTAACTGAAGAAGAAGGTCAAGCAAGAGAGATTGATATAGCAAGCCTTGGTTTGATAGAGAAAAGGAATTTAGTGGAGAGGCTAGTTAAAATTGCTGAAGAAGATAATGAGAGATTCTTGTTGAAGCTCAAAGAAAGGATTCACAGGTATTGGATCTTGAAACTTCAAATTCATCCCAGTTCCTGAAAGATTTTCTTTTTCTTTTTGATACATTGCTGCTTCTGTTTTTTTTTCTCTAAACTGGTTTTGGAAACACAGAGTTGGACTGGATATACCAACTATTGAAGTCAGGTTTGAACATTTAAGTATTGAAGCAGAAGCTTATGTTGGGGGTAGAGCATTGCCTACGATTTTCAACTTCTCTGCTAATATGCTAGAGGTACAAAAGCTGCTATAGAAATCATGCTTGATTTGTTGTCTTTTTAACTCGGCTAAAATTTCCTCAAGTTTTGTGAATTGAATTCACTGATTGTCCTGTATTCTTCCTATCTCCGAAGGGGTTCTTGAGTTTCCTTCACATACTTCCAAGTAGAAAGCAACCATTTCCCATTCTTCATGATCTCAGTGGGATCATCAAGCCGCGAAGGTCAGTGAAAATATTAAGTTTGCAGTATATTTATATAGAGAATGCTGCAAAATGGTTGGTTTCTCATATTCAAGTTTTGCAGAATGACACTACTTTTAGGCCCTCCTAGCTCAGGCAAGACCACATTACTATTGGCGTTGGCTGGAAAACTTGGTAAAGATTTGAAAGTAAGGAGTCACGGATTTTCGGTATTTGTTTTTAAGAAATTGTTTTTTGCCTTGTGATCTGACCTTGATATTTGTGAAATTTCAGAGTTCAGGAAGCGTTACTTACAATGGACATGGGATGGCAGAGTTCGTACCACAGAGGACATCAGCTTACATAAGTCAATATGATCTTCATATAGGAGAAATGACTGTGAGAGAAACACTGTCTTTCTCTGCAAGATGTCAGGGGGTTGGACCACGTTATGGTCAGTAAAACACCATTGTTTCAGCATAGCAATTGTTTAATCAATAAAGGATTTGATTTGAATTACTGTGGGATTGTGAAATTATGCAGAGATGTTAACTGAATTATCAAGGAGGGAGAGGGAAGCAAATATCAAACCAGATCCTGACATTGATATTTTCATGAAGGTGAGGATGGACTGCAATAGAATTGAGTCCATAATCATAGTGAGAAAAGTGTTTTCATCATTAAAATATGCCCTAAACATTTGGATTCTACAGGCAGCAGCTCTAGAAGGGCAGGAGACTACTGTAACAACAGATTATATTCTCAAGGTACTGGATGCAAATCTAACTAGGCCAGGGAGTTGCAGGATTACACAAAGATACACATATGGATATAACTAATCCTTCTGCTTCTACAAATCAACAGATTTTAGGACTTGATATATGTGCTGATACCATGGTGGGTGACGAAATGATACGAGGCATCTCTGGCGGACAAAAGAAGCGACTCACAACAGGTTAAACATAAGGCAACTTTTTGTTATTGTTGGGAGTAATTTCTTATGAGCATAAACCAGAACTGGGTGTTTTCTGGTCTATCTATGTGATGTAGGTGAGATGCTAGTTGGACCAGCAAGAGCACTTTTCATGGATGAGATATCAACTGGTTTGGACAGCTCAACAACATTCCAAATAGCGAACTCACTCAGGCAAACAACACACATTCTCAATGGAACTACTTTCATCTCTCTTCTTCAACCAGCACCAGAAACTTATGATCTTTTCGATGACATAATTCTGCTGTCGGAAGGACTGATTATTTACCAAGGTCCACGCGAAAATGTTCTTGAATTCTTTGAATCATTGGGCTTTAAATGTCCGGAGAGGAAAGGAGTTGCTGACTTCTTACAAGAAGTAATTCTAGCCATAACTTCAAATGACATATTTCCCTTACAGATCTTGGAACAGCTTTGAGCTTGTTTATAAACTTTTTTCTGGTGATATCAAATAGGTGACATCAAGGAAAGATCAAGAGCAGTACTGGGCATGTAGAGATCAGCCTTACAGCTTTGTTTCAGCCAAGGAATTTTCTGAAGCATTCCAATCATTTCATATTGGCCGAAAACTAGGTGATGAACTTGCTACACCATTTGACAAGTCCAAAAGCCACCCTGCCGCTCTAACAACTGAGAAGTATGGTGTCAGCAAGAAGGAACTCTTGAAAGCTTGCATTTCAAGAGAATTTTTGCTCATGAAAAGGAACTCATTTGTCTACATTTTCAAATTCACACAAGTGAGGATTCTTTTTCTTGTTTTCTGAAATCGTAGCCATTCCATTCATAAGATCAAATTCTGTGCTCTCAAGGATTTGCATATGTTCAAAACTAGAATAAACTTCAAGCGCTTCATTGTTGTGACAATAATAACTTGTTCTTCCTTCATTTTCAGCTTATTATCTTAGCTTCCATAACAATGACTATATTTCTAAGAACGGAGATGCATCGCAACACAATAGTGGATGGTGGGATTTATCTCGGCGCTCTTTTCTTCGCTATCATTGTCATCATGTTCAATGGCTTCTCAGAGCTTGCCATGACCATCATGAAGCTTCCTATTTTTTACAAGCAAAGAGACCTTCTCTTCTATCCTCCCTGGGCATATGCCATACCTACATGGATTCTCAAGATCCCAATCACGTTTGTAGAAGTTGCCATATGGACGATCATGACATATTATGTTATAGGCTTTGATCCAAACATTGGAAGGTGAGAAAATGGAACTTGTCAATGAATATGTTTTCTAGTCCCTTGGACTTCCAGAATTTGCTGAAAGCTCTTCATGGCAGGTTTTTCAAGCAGTACTTGATATTTGTGTTGGCTAACCAGATGTCATCTGGGCTGTTCCGAATGACGGGAGCACTAGGAAGGAACATAATTGTAGCAAATACATTTGGTTCATTTGCATTCCTTGCAGTACTAGTTTTGGGAGGATTCATCTTATCAAGAGGTGGCTTGGATACATTTACTCTTATTTATTTTGTTAAGTGTGATGAGATTAAATTCTGATTGTGAACCCAATGTTCTTTTGCATTAGATAATGTGAAGCCATGGTGGATATGGGGCTACTGGGTCTCGCCGTTAATGTATGTGCAGAATGCAGCGTCTGTCAATGAATTTCTTGGGCATAGTTGGAGACATGTAAGAAGCTTCATGTTCTTGAACTCTGATGACAGGAAAACACACACACGCACATTGAAGACTCGAAGAAAATGCTTCAGCTAATACTAATACTAATAATTGGAAATATCCGTGCCACAGATTCCTCCTAATTCAACAGAGTCATTAGGAGTTGTTGTCTTGAAGTCTCGCGGAATTTTCCCAGAAGCACATTGGTATTGGATTGGAATAGGAGCTTTGATAGGATATACCTTGCTGTTCAACTTCCTTTTCACCTTGGCTCTAAAATATCTCAACCGTGAGTATCTACATTTACATGTTCAGTTTTGAAAGTTGAGCCCACCATTCTGATGATTGAATTGATTGCAGCATTCGGGAAGCCCCAGGCAATGTTATCAAAAGAGGCCTTGGCTGAGAGAAATGCTAACAGAACTGGAGAGTTGATTGAACTATCAACAAGAGGAAAGAGCTCTTCAGGTAGGTCAATAGACTAACCTATATAGATAGTTGCTTCTTTTCTATCTTGTATGAAGGAAGCTCGAAGTTAAACCTTCTGAATACATTGCAGTAAGAGGGATTGACAGCAGACGAAGTTCCTCAGCCAGGCCACCATCTTTAAGAATGCATAGCTTTGGTGATGCCAGTCAAAATAAGCGAGGAATGGTTCTCCCTTTTCAACCCCTTTCTATCACTTTCGATGAGATCAGATATTCGGTAGACATGCCACAGGTACCTTAAGGCTCTTTAATTATGAAGAACAACGTAGATATCAGCAACCTTAAAGAACAAATGAAAATGCTGAACTTTCTGGGAGTTAATGACATTATGGATGAATTAATTTGCTATGTAATTCTCCCGATGTCATTACGTAAAGAATTTCTGAATCTGTAGGAAGTCTCTAAATTTCAAAATAGTTATTGAGTTCTGGTATTATATTTGCTCTTTTGCAACCATTCTATTGAAGTGCTGAAGGTGTGCATCCTGACTTTTGTGCCAATCTTGCAGGAAATGAAGGCTCAAGGAATTCTTGAGGATCGTCTGGAACTTTTGAAGGGTGTCAGTGGTGCTTTCAGGCCGGGAGTCCTAACAGCTCTAATGGGTGTTAGTGGTGCTGGAAAGACCACTCTAATGGATGTGTTATCTGGAAGAAAAACCGGTGGTTATATTGAAGGAAGAATCTCTATATCAGGGTATCCAAAAAACCAACAAACATTTGCTCGGATTTCAGGATACTGTGAACAAATGGATATCCATTCCCCTCATGTTACTGTCTATGAATCCTTGGTTTATTCTGCATGGCTTCGACTTTCCCCCGATGTCGATTCAGAGACAAGAAAGGTACATTTCATTCTTTTTCTTATTTTTATTGTAGAACACGGAGGGAGGGATGAACGAAAAGGCATCCAAAATCAAGGATGCAGCACGATACTACAACTTTTCTGTTTTCTTCAGCCATCAGGTTAATGACTCTAAATTCAATCAATGTGTTGCAGATGTTCATTGAGGAAGTCGTGGAGCTTGTGGAGTTAAACCCTTTAAGAGAAGCGCTTGTTGGATTGCCTGGTGTGAATGGTCTCTCTACCGAGCAGCGCAAGAGGTTGACAATTGCAGTTGAGCTTGTTGCTAATCCATCCATAATTTTCATGGATGAGCCAACCTCTGGCCTTGATGCCAGGGCAGCAGCCATAGTTATGAGAACAGTGAGGAACACGGTGGATACTGGGAGAACTGTAGTGTGCACAATACACCAGCCAAGCATAGACATATTCGATGCTTTTGATGAGGTGAGACATATTTCTCACTCTAATGGAACTATCAAACGAGTTTCTGTCATCTTTTTAGATGCTCTAATCCGTTATTTTCACATTGTAGCTATTTTTGTTGAAACGGGGAGGTGAGGAAATTTATGTTGGTCCAGTAGGCCGCCATGCTTGCCATCTAATCAAGTATCTTGAGGTTAGGATAATTTGCTTGATACAGAAGATACTCGAATCTTACCTTGTTGCTAAAATGCTGACATTGAGGACTTGAACTTTACCAAGGAAATTGAGGGAGTTCCAAAGATTAAGGATGGTCACAATCCTGCAACTTGGATGTTGGAGGTTACTTCAGCAGCACAAGAAGCTCTTCTCGGGGTTGACTTCACTGATATCTACAAGAATTCAGAACTATTCAGGTCAGACCGCCTCACATTTCCTTTATTTATAAAAAAATAAAAATAAAAAATAAAAATAGGAGAGGGTGGAAAAATGAAAGAGAACTTTATGGACCGTGTTTATATTTTGAGTTGAAAACTGCTATAATTGGAAATGTATTTAAAGAAAAAGAGGTGAAGCTTCATAAGAATCTATCATTTTCTGATGCACACAATGTTACAAGGTTACTGACAATTTTCAGTGAATTATTCAGGAGAAACAAAGCATTGATCAAGGAACTAAGCTCTCCACCGCCGGGTTCAAACGATCTTTACTTCCCTACTCAGTATTCGCATTCCTTCTTCACCCAGTGTATGGCTTGCCTATGGAAGCAGCACTGGTCATATTGGCGCAACCCGCCATACACTGCAGTCAGACTGTTATTCACAACATTCATAGCTTTAATGTTTGGGACAATATTTTGGGACATGGGCTCCAAAAGGTACATAGAAGTGCAGCATATTCTTTACACAAGGGCTAACCCCCCCCCCCTCCTCTTTTGCTCTCTAACATAAATGAAATGTTCTGAACTGCAGAAGGAACAGACAAGATATCTTTAATTCGATGGGTTCTATGTACGCCGCTGTTCTTTTCATAGGGGTACAGAATGCTACATCAGTGCAGCCAGTTGTTGCTATTGAGAGAACAGTATTTTACAGAGAAAGAGCAGCAGGAATGTATTCTGCATTGCCATATGCCTTTGCACAGGTAAATTGATTTTGTTAATCAGCCTTTTTGTCTTCGTGGAAAGGAATTGATTAATTCATCAATGCATTATCCATCTGTCAAGATTTAAGGTATATAAATACAGGAAACATGCAGAAGAGACTGCTTGATGCTTGTTTTGAGATTCCAGGAAAATCAACCGCAAGGTTCCCTCACCTAATCATTTGTTTTTCTATGCAGGTTATGATTGAAATCCCATACGTTTTAGTTCAGACTCTCATATATGGAGTTATAGTGTACACCATGATTGGTTTTGATTGGACAGTTAGCAAGTTCTTTTGGTACATCTTCTTCATGTACTTCACTTTATTATACATGACTTTCTATGGCATGATGACTGTCGCCGTCACGCCAAACCACAATGTTGCTGCTATAGTTTCATCTGCTTTCTACGCAATATGGAATCTTTTCTCGGGATTCATTGTTCCTCGAACGGTAACTTACCCTCCTTTGTGTTTCTATACCACCTAATCTAAATAAAAAACAGACCAGGACTAAGATGATTAACTCTTGTTTCTGACAGAGGATTCCTATCTGGTGGAGATGGTACTTCTGGGCATGTCCGATCTCTTGGACCCTCTATGGATTGATTGCTTCGCAATATGGAGACATCAAGGATAAACTAGAGGGTGATGAAACAGTAGAAGATTTCGTGAGGAATTATTTCGGTTTTCGGCACGACTTTGTTGGAACTTGTGCAATCGTAATTGTTGGGATCTGTGTGCTATTTGCATTCACCTTTGCATTCTCCATTAGAGCATTTAACTTCCAGAGAAGATGAGATTTTTTTCTGCTTTTCTACATAGATAAATGTACAAAGCAATCAGAAATTTATCATTGCTTCAAGTTCTATTGATCATAATTTTTGCTCATGTTGGAAATGTGGTTTGTGTCTGCGCGCGCGCGAAAGCAGATCCATGCCAAACCTGTCTAAAAGGTGATGTCTATGAAAGAAAGAAAAATAAAATGGGAAACAATAGTTTTTTGCCATGCATAGTGTTAGTTTCAAAACATTCACTTCTTTGGCCCATCTTCTTTTCCTAACATGGTAGGGGTCCTCTCTGAGTCTGAGGGGACTTTTCAAGGCTCAAGTCGTAGTATTTATGAGGTAATCAATTTAGCATTTAAAGGTGTTGAGGGTGGAAGAAAGTGTGTGAGAGGACCTAGGACTGGTGCCTGGTGGTTGTGATCATCTCCCAAATTTAGTAAAAGCTCAAATTCATGACCTTACAACAACTGTCGCAGAGATCATCCTTGCAAGATCTTATGTCCTGAATTTTAGCCCTATATGACTTTGCTTGAACTATAAACTTCCTTGTTTAAACATGTTTATGCTTGGACAATAAAACCTTGCTACATCTAGTTAAGTACATGTTCAGAATAAATGCATTCATGCTTGCAATCACCAGCAACAAAGTGAAAATGTTCAATTCCATACCAAACATTCTAGACTCGAGAGGACAAGTGAGAGGGGGAGGGAGAGAGAGATGGAACCCACCATTATAACAAAATCAAACACCCAAACCACAACACTCTAGTAAATGCTCCAAGTATTGATGAACAAGTTTAATACCGCACAACAAACCGTCTTCACAAAAAATTAACTGTCTAGATCAGGCCAAACAAAGGCTGAAACAAGATGAACTTCTAACCGAGCAACAAACCGCCGCATATGTTACAATTGGAACTCAATTCTCTCAATATCTAGAACTACAGCTAAAACTCTAAATTAGAAAAAGAAGGAAAGAAAGAGAAGGAACATGTCACTGCCTCATTTTGCCAAGTCATCCAAGAAGCTCTGCAACTCCCTCAAACCCTCGGCAGAAATGCTCCTGTGCACCCTTGGACGTGGGGCAACCAAGTTTCGGGGAGGCTCAGACTGGAAGCAAACCACGATAACAGCTAAATTATCCCCACTCTTCCTCTTCAAGGCTTCATCAACTAGATCTTTGCTACACATGACTGGGTCATTGTGCTCTTGAAGCCTCCGCCTAGCAAAATCCACAGCATTTTGGCTCCTGAACACATCCCAAATCCCATCACAGCCTATAATGAGGAATTCATCTTCCTCAGTCAATTGCCTAGTCATAAGCTCAGGCTCTGCACTTAGTGGTCCACCATCACTGCCATTACCTTTCAGTCCTTCCATGTGCCAGTCTCCCAAAGCACGAGCCACATTGAGTAGTCCATTGAGATAACCATCATAAATGTAGCCCCCAGATGCCTCGATGCGCTTCCTTTCTTTGCTGCACATTGGTTTATGATCATTAGACATGTCAATGGCATTGCCACGGCGGCATAGAACTGCCCGACAATCTCCAGCATTTGCCACAACTAACAACCTGTCATCAGAAATAAATAGCATATTAAGTAGTCGAAAACTCAGTCGTCACAACCCAACTTTAAGAGAAAAACCACAGACCCTGCCTTAATGGCTCTTATGGGTGCATTTCGAGATATGACCTAAGGGCAAGCATTACCATCATTTAGCTGCAGCCTTTTTATTTCCTTGAATAAACTCATATTATCAGCCTCCCTAAGAAATATCCAGATGGAGGCTTGCCTTTGAATATAGAATGTGGTTCAACCTATTTCAGGTTCATAAAAAGCCCAACTATAGCTTGGATAGCTCATATCTACCTTTGTTTCTTAACTCAACAGTACTGTAATTGGTGAAACTAAGCACCAGGGATAAAGATTCTTAATAATCTATAACTAATAAAATATACCACAGCCTAGTTTGGTGAGCATTAAATGCTCCAAGAAGAGCTGAGTCGGTTGGTGGATGGATAAAAGCTAACCTCCCAACAACAAGAGCTGCTAGTGCAGTGGTTCCAGAAGCAAGGGCTGCATCCAGGGAGCAAGCCTTCTCAAAAGCAGAGTCGGTTTGCAGAAATGCAGAAGCAACAACCCTCTCAACCTCCATGGGGAAGTCTTCATCCTCAGCAATGAATCTTGGCAAATGGTAGCTTGCAAAGTCAGCAGCATGCTTTCCTCCATGTCCATCAAACACCTAACCATCAAAAACAGAACTGACTTCAACTAATACTTGTCATCACGATAGCTGATATCAATGCTATAACCAGCAACGCACTCGCGATCAACCATACATAAAACATATTTTTTTCCCATAGCCATAATCACAAAAAAGATGCTTTCAACTATGGTTCGAACCAGCAGAATTGAAGAAAACGTAAAGCTATTGCGTTTCTTGAATATCAAGCAAAAACAAAAAGGCTATATTTTTCAAGGCCTCAAGTTTTGCCTAACAGCCTGCTATTCACTTAACTGAAATGATTTTATGGTGTGAATTGCATATTTTAAGAATTTTGATACGAGAAAATTTATAAATAAACAAAAAGGGCCAATGCTTCAAGGAAATCACAAATATCTCGCACATCATTTTAACCAAAGAACAGCCAACAGTTTCTTGAATGTCCCACACAAGGAATCATATGAGGAATTAAGAGAAAGAAACTAGTACCCCATAAAAGGAATTGGGCCCATCAATAGCATTCTTGAGTCCATAATCACTCATAAAATTGTCAGCACATAAAAACACATCTTCCATACTTGAGCGAAAGCCAATATCCGCCCATGCACCAGAACGGATAATTGGAATGAAATCCGCATCATGATTTTCTGCACCAAGCTGAGGTTTAACAGAGATATCCAACGTCTTTGTCTTCACCTGCACAAAAATCAGGTCAAAATCTCAGCAACAAGAACTGTAGATCACCAGTGCTTACATAATTTAATAAAAATTAAACTCGACCTGATTTTTGTGCTTACATAATTTAATAAAAGTTAAACCATGGATGAGATGTTTAATCAAAATTAGCATTACTCCTCGGAAAACATTCTCATTAAATCACTAACAACTTCCTTGTCAAGGAGTCCACTTCAAAGAGTCAATAATTACAAATATATTACATAGTGATATTAAAAGAACAACACAAGCTAGAAAGAAAGAAAAACAAGATCAAACGTAACAAACCAATTCAACCCAATCAAAAGTCAAACTTGAATTTCTCGAACAACAAAGAACGCACAACACATAGAAATCCAACTAAAAAAACCCATTAAAATCACAGAAACATAAAGAAAACCAAAACCCAATTTCTTTAACCACGAAATAAAAAAAACCCAGATGCCAAAAAGGTGTAAAATTTAGAAACTTACAAGAGACTTGTGACGAACCAGAGTCTTCTTACAGTTAACAGGCACACGATCAATGCTAAAACACTGTCTGCACGACGTCGTAGTGGTAGAAGCAGAGAGAGGTATCGGTGGTCTACTACTATTTTCACTAGAATTCCCATTATTTCCTTCCATTTTTTCACATTCCTAACAAAACCCACCGCCAGTAAAAACAAGGGACCAAAAGTGTGACTCGCTGAGTTCAGTTAATTGAGCGGTGACTCACTGAGTCCATTCGGGTAGAAATCGAGTGTTGGAGGTAGAAAGATTTGAACTTTTTTCAAGAATGCTAGTGGCGGAGAGGGCAGTTCGGGGATTTCTTAGAGTTAGGGTTTCAGATTAGAGAAAGGGAGAGAAATTAGGGTTTCAAGAGACGCAGCTTTAGTGATCCAGAGAGAGAGAGAGTTTTAAAAACGAAGGTGCTGTGTTTTCTTTCGTTGTAGAAGCCTGGAGGCGATAGTTATAACTGGTTTGATTTAGAAGTTTGAACGGTGACGACGTCGTTTTTAGTCATATTTGGTGGTCTGGTTTTCTTTGTCAAATCAATTATTATATTATTTTGTTGTTAAATGGTATTTTTGAGTCAGCTTTTCTTCGTATTTTCCTGACTTTACCGTAATTTTTTTTTGATGTTAAAATCAGATTTATCTTAATATATTTTCAAACAAAAAATACTTTAAAAAATAACTGTTATTATACTCTAATTACCCTTAATTTTTTTTTCATGTTAAAACCAGATTTATCTTATTTAAAATATCACCATTCAAACTAAATTAATAAAAAAATACTAAATTAAAAACACCTCGTAGCATCAAATAAAAAAAAAACACACACATGATTGGATCTTGGATTGTCTCCGATAACATGTATAGGCCAGGGAGGAAGAATGCCTGTTCCAGCTAGTAGAAGATATGGGGAAATGGAATTGAAATGATGGTGTCCTTTTCCGGTGGTTGTGTAGACCTTTTAACGGTGAATCTTGAGCTTATTGTATTTTTTTATATGGACCGACATTTAACCATATTTGGGGTCCCAATGTGATCGGCATGTGAGAACACTTGATCATTGCGATTGCTTCTTTTGAAGATAAAAGATTCTGTCTGGGACTGGTTATGTGCATGTTGCTCCATAAGTCAACCTTGTGGATGATGATTTTTCTCTCTCTTTTGGGTGAGAAAAAAGAGAGGATAGGGAAATCAGGATTTGGACAGGCGAGCGAGGGAGCATGTTAGGGCGGCATTTATTACGACAGAGAAAATGGGGGAGGCGATGCCACTCAGTGCACATGTGTACTCCTCCTCGCTTCCTCAAATTTCAATGTGGATTTAAGCAGGTAAGAAACTGGGAGGAGGAGGAATAGGGTGGAAATGGCAGTGAAAATACATGATGGTTTTAAAGTTTTTTTATTTTTTATTTTGGGTTTGCAAAAAAAAATCTTGTCAAATTATAATAGAAAAGAAAAAAAGTTTTGATTGATATTGATTTCGACCATTAAAATAGTTGATTTTAGTGCCAATGAGTTTTATTCAATAAGAAAAATTTTACTGGGATGTTCTTTGACATTACCGTTCCTTAAGATAGTAGATCTAAGCTCAAGAAATATTTTTTATTCAGGTTGATTATGGGTTTTTGAACTAATTTTTGGATTGTTTGAGGTTATAAATAGGTTTATTAAGGTTTTTAAGATGTTTTCTAGATTTTTTGGATAAAAAAAAGAGGTTGAAAATAAAAATCTTGGAAAAAATAAATCATTGCCTGGATCTTTCAACGATCCTCTGTTTATTGGATTCTAAGGCTCTAGACGACATGTTTGGCATGCTTTGTTTTTTTGTTTTTTTAATGTTTTTTTGTTACCTATATTTTACACTCTAGCTTTTTTTTTTGTTATTTCATACATTTTAGTCCTTGAATTTTTTTTTAAATTTTTTTTTGTTACTCCATGATATTTTTTTTTAATTTAACTTAAAATAAATATAAAAAACCTCCTTGTGTTATTTAACTTAGAAAAATTAGGCCTATTTTTTCTATCTTTATGTCACGTGTTTGTTATGGTTGTTCTTTTTTATTTTTTTAAAATAATTATTTTATAATTAAATGAAAACTAATCTCATGGATAAAAGATTATTAAATCTAGTGAGATGCACAATCTAAGTTACGAGTTTCGTTTGTTAACTTGGGTTCATTCAAGTTTTTTTAATTAAATATTGATTTTTTTACTAATTTTATTCTTCATAATTGAGTTAATTGGACATTAAGCTTCCTATTTGTTTCGATTTGCTTTTTGTAAAACTATCATGATCTCATGATCCGATCCGTGAGTTTCGCTGATTAACCTGAGTTAATCCAAGTTGGTTCAATATATTATCGTTTTAATATTTAAAAATGTATTGTTAAGTGTGTTACCATCTCAAAATTCTTAAAAACATGTAGTCCAATATGCAATAAATTTTGAATTCATTGTTAAAAAATATATATATTTTTAATCACATTAGCAATGTCTAAATATTTTTTTAGCATTTGTTTTTTTTATTTGACCCGTGACATAACACAAACTAGTGATCTAGTTAGACCTAACCTTGATTTGTTAAGAAATGAAATAAGTAGGTATACTTAAGTGACATTCATTTGTCACTAACTATTCAACAAAACATGTGAATTGAGGAATATAACTCGGGTTATCCCGCCAAACCCGTAACCCAAGTCATGAGATTAGAATAACTCTATAGAAAATAAAACAATAAAAATCACAAAGCCTATTTCTTTTTAAAAAACTACTGTCAACTCACATTAACTTTTCAAACTTGTGACCCCAATCATTAAATCAGAAACACTCTATCTGGAAAAACCATGACACCCAATTCCAATCATTCAAATGTTGAAGGATGAAATTGAAAAAAGAATATTAATTATACAAAAGGATTAAAAATAAAAAAATAGTAATTAAAAGAATGAGGATCAAATTTAAAGTACAAAATTAGTTTTTTCTTTGATTAAAGGATGAAATCGAAAAGAAAATTCAATTTAACAAAACGACAAAAAAATAGTCAAAAGAATAAGGATCAGAATTGAAATAAGAAATAAAAATAAATATTTTATTTAGGGGTGAAATTGAAAAGAAAAATCAATTCAACAAAAGACCTAAAAAATCAAAAGAATGAGGACCAAATTCAAAAAATAATATGACAAATTGAGATGGAAGGATGAAATTGAAAACAAATAGAATTTCTACAAAAGAGCCAAGAAACAAAACTAGAAATCAAAAGAATAAGGATTGAAGTTGAAATATCAATAATAAAAATGGTTAAATTATAATTTTTTTTAAGGAGGAGAGAGAAAAGAAGGGAGGGAAAAAAAAGCTCGTCGACAACAAACCACCTCACTACTACCAACATATGCCACACTAACAGAAAAAAAAAAAAAAAAACAAAGCTACACTTCCAATAACATGGCGGAAGGTGAATTTTTGCCACCAGAAGCCACTATCCAAAGTGCACGAATGCCTCCCAAGCATTGACGCTTGTTCCACAAGCGCCTACACTTTCTTCCATTTAAATAATATTTAATCTATGTAAAAAGATCAAATTTCTCTTCATAAAATCGGTAATAACAAGAAAAAAACATGGTGAAAAGACCAAAAAGCCCTTACATGAATGTTTTAATTTTTTTTCTATAAAGGTAAAGTTATCCTTTTATTGTATTTAAAAAAGTAAAAGACATAAATACTCTCAATATGAGAACATTTAATTTTTTTTTAAAAAAACATTATTACCCTATTCTAGTAAAGAATACAAATATCTATATCCACAGTATTTTCAATGCTAAAATTAGCTTTAGTTAACTAGATGTTCGTCTTCTCGTGAAATCTTGCATGTTCATGGCCAATACAATCAATGGATTTTTGGACCCATTCTGAGCTGGGCTTCAATTGGACCTAATATTTATCAGCCGTTGAACTTAGACTAGCGACCTTATCAGTGGGCCCTGTTTTGGTGTTTGAAAATGCTAAGCCCATGGAAGAATTTTTCCAGCACATGCCAGTTAAGCGAGCCCTGATTCCCGAAATAAAAAACGGTCATTCTCAACACTGTACCACACTGTACCGTATTAAAAAACGCTGCTGAAACTTTATTTTAAAAAGTTTTCTTTTTCACTTATCATTAATTTTTTTATGTTTTAAAATGTTTTGATAGGTTGATATTAAAAATAATTTTTTTAAAATATAAAAATTATTATTTTAATGAATTTCCAAGACTGACTTGAGTATCCATTCTTAATTACTGATAAAAAAAAAAAACAGGTGGTACATACTTGGAAACCCTTTATGCTTGGATAGAAAGGGATCCGGAAACTTTTCTTAACCAGGAAAGGTAATATATTATAGTTTTGAAATTCGGTCCGGTCCGGCAGGTCGACCCGGGACCTGGCTGACCTGGGGCTGGAACCGGGGCGGGTTGAAGAAAAAACAGGGAAAGAAAAAACCGGGTGTGATCCAGCTGACCCGATGACTCGTCTGACCCGGCTGAAAACCCGTTGACTTTTGTTTTTTTGTTTGACTAAAACGACGTCATTTTGATTTTAAAAAAAAAGAACTGACTCGGCCGACCCGGTGACCCGGTCAAAACCAGGAACCCAGGTCTTGGACCGGGCCGGGTCTTAAAACTATGATATATATATAAAGTAATGTATCTATCCCATAAACAAGTAGGAAGGATATTTGGAAATATTTGTTAACATTTCCTCAAAAATATTCCCTAGCCTATAAAAATAGTATCGGCCCCCCCCATTTCTATACCATAACTATTTAATTAAATACATTCTAGCATATAAATCACTGTTAGGAAATGGAGAAAGCTTCTTTGAAACCTGTGCTCTTGCTCATCCTCATCCTCGTAGTTTTTACTTCTAGTGAGTCTCTCTCGCTTTCTTACCACCCCTTCGCTTAGGGTTTGTGTGTTGGAAAACTGATGTTTTTTCTTGAGTATTTATGCAGGTGTAGTAGTAAGATCAGTGGAGGCAGCAAAATGTGTTCGTGATATTGACTGCTCCTTCCAATGTCCATCAGGACGAGGTGTCTGTGTTGATAAAACACATGAATGTTTTTGCCTACCAAGAGAAGAAACTCATGTGGAAATGGAATCCACCACTGCTTGTGCTCATGATGGAGGCTGCAACTAAGATTAGTTTTTCATTATGGAATATGGATGAAAGTGATAGCTAATGTTGATGAATTGATCTCAATAATGTTCTTCCTCTCCTCCTCTTCTTCTTCTTGTTTTTTTTTTTTTTTTTTCCAAACTTGAAAATTCCGATCCGACTTGAAAAAAATAACAGGCCAAATTCATCTTAGTCAGCCGCTAAACCCGTAACCCAAGCTATTAACTCCAATAGATTGAATTATTTTTATTTTATTTTATTATATAATAAAAAATACAAAAACCGATTCACAAGCAACTCAATACTAATAAAAAAAATCAATAAAAACCTAACATTAAAAGATAAAATTAAATAAAAAATAAAACATTAAAAAACCCAATATTAAAGGATGGAGTTGAAAAAAATCAAAATAAAAAAAAAACCTATAAAAAATCAAAGGTCCAATAAAAAAATCCATAGGCATGTTACAAAAAAAAGCTATTTTTTTTTTCTTAAGAGAGAAACATAAATGATATGTCGTCTGTAATATAATACAAAATATTATCACAGCTAGTGTTTGAACTTATGACCCTTTATGACATGAAATTGTTATCTAAACATTTTTGAAAAATATATTAACATGTTTCAACATTTATATCAACATTTAACGGATCTCATTTGTTTTTAGTTGTTTTGTTAAAACATTTTTTATATTTTCTTTTAAAAACTTATATAAATTCAAATACTTTATTTATCTCTCTTTTTATTATCATTAGATAAAATTATTAAAAATTAATCATAATATTTTCTTATTAAGAAAAAAAATCAAAAGCATCCCTAAAAATGCATCATTTAAAATAAATCAAACAAGGAAATATTCATTAAAATAACCTTTTAACAACACATTGAAACTTATAATTAAAAGAGATGTTTAAAAATTCAATTG
>Ga0307509_10002259_pt1 | contig 31538 bp, 23 predicted proteins | sample 10_EM_MG_FD_202245 | JGI IMG/M metagenome (GOLD analysis project Ga0307509, IMG submission 202245) | Populus trichocarpa ectomycorrhiza microbial communities from riparian zone in the Pacific Northwest, United States - 10_EM | ecosystem: Host-associated > Plants > Roots > Unclassified | place...
GGAAGCCGCGGACGCCAAGGAGAAGGGCAAGTCCAAGTCGTCAGGCTTCTTGGGCTGGATGGCGTCCAAGGCCAAGGCCGCGTTCGACGGCATCAAGAAGGCTGTGTCATCGGCGATCGACGCCTGCAAGCGCGCGGTCAAGGCCGTCATCGACGCGGCGAAGAAGCTGGCGATGGCGGCGATCGAGCTGGCACGCAAGGCGATCGTCGCGGCGATCAAGGCGGTCGGTGCCGCGCTGATCGCGATCAGCAACGTCCTGCTCGCCGCGTTCCCCGGCCTCAAGGCCAAGTTCCAGAACGCGATCCGCGGCGCGGTCAACAAGGCGGTTGCCGCGGTCAGCAAGCTCGCCGACGGGCTCAAGAAGGCGGTGCAGAAGGCGCTCGATCTACTCGGTGCCGCGCTCGACAAGGCGCTGCAGCTACTCGAGAAGGGCATCAACGCGATCATCGACGCCGCGAATGCCGTCGTGCAGGGCGCGATCAAGGCCGCGCAGGCGGTCGTGGACGCGCTCGGCACCTGGGCCAAGCTCATCAAGGACGTCGTCACCGGTCCGGGCGCCTGGATCAGCAAGCTCGGCGCCGCGGTCGTCGACGGCATCAAGAACCACCTGTGGTCGGCGTTCAAGACCGCCGTCATGGAGTGGTTCAAGAGCAAGGTGTTCGAGCTGCTCGGCGTCGGCGGCATCATCCTCGAGCTGCTGCTCGAGGGCGGCCTCACGCGCGAGCACATCATTCAAATGGCGCTCGACGCGCTGATCGTCGCGATCCCGGCCGCGCTGATCATGATCCTCGTCGAGAAGCTGGTCTCGATGATCGTCCCCGCCGCCGGTGCGCTGATGACCGTCATCGAGGGACTGCAAGCCGCCTGGGGCACGGTCAGCCGGATCATCGCCGCGTTCGGCGCGTTCATGGCGTTCCTGCTGGCGGTCAAGAGCGGCGGCGCCGGCCCGCTGTTCGCGACGGTGCTCGCGTCGGCGGCGGTCGTGGTCCTCGACTTCGTTGCCAACTGGCTGCTGAAGAAGCTCGCCAGCGCGGCACGCAAGGTCGGCTCCAAGCTCAAGGGCCTGGCGGAGAAGTTCAAGGCCAAGCGCAAGGCGAAGAAGGACGCCAAGTCGCCGACGAAGCATCACGACGACCACGACGACAACGCTCCCAACAAGCACGACCACGACGGCGATCCCGACAAAAAGAAGGCCGAGGACAAGAAGGAGGAGACGTCGGCGCAGAAACAAGCGCGGCTCGACGCGGCCATTGCCGAGGTCAAGGGCCTGATGTCCAAGCGCCAGCGGCTGAGCCTGCTGCTCCGCGCGCGCCTGGCGCTCATCCGACGCAGACACAAGCTCGACAAGCTCGAGGCCAAGAAGAAGGGCTCGCCCAACGCCTGGGACATCTTCGCCAAGGTCAACCCCGAGGCTCACTTCGATCTGTTCTCGATCGAGGACGACGCTTCTGACCTTCGGAAGGCCGTCAGCGGTGCGCTCCGTACACTACCCCCGACCTCCACAATCTTCGACGTCAAGCGGCTTTGCGCACAAGCCGCGGCATCGCACCTTGCCCCGGGCCACAAGCTGGACTGGCAAGACATGCGGGACTCGGCGGTCCTGTTCCTCGAACGTCCGGGCCACCCCATCCCGCGCACGGCCGTCGGCGAGTTCCGCAAGACGATCAACTTCCGGCAGATCGGCAAGCAAGGTGACCAGACACTGTTCGCCGATGATGAGCAGCGAGAATATGTGCACGATGCAGTTGGCCAGCACGTGCCCAGAATTCTCACCCGCAACATCTCTCAGCAGGACAAGAAGGCGCTCAACAAAGGCCAGGATGTCGAGCCGAGCGCCCGCAAACGAAATATTCCGCCGAGGGATCACGTCATTGGGTTCAAGCCGTCACCGTACATCTCGACGAGCAAGCTCGACGGCGACCAGATCGAGAACCCGCACGGCGACATGCTCGGCGGCGAGCATGGTACCGTCCGTATCGACCTGCTGATGATCTCGCCGAAGAGGATCCTCGACCTCACGACCCGCAAAGGCCAGAACACATGGAACCTCAGCAACCCGGGCTTCGTAAAGGGTGCGCCGGCCACGACGACACGGCAGGCACTTGAAGATGCCATTCGGACTCAGGAAGTGCTGATCAAAGGCGATATTCCGTTCGCCGCCATTGAACGCCTATGACGTTTGATTCCTATCACTGGCACAACTCCCGCGCTGCGACGCCTGAGCTTGAGGCAGCTCGCAAGGCGGCTGCCACCGGCGATGTCACGGCGTTCGAGCGATTGCTGCGCAGTGGCGATCCGATTGCCGTTGGCATCGCGCTTGACCAGTTCCACTACGCAGATGCCGCGATGCGTCACGGAACGTCGAACCCGTTCGAGCCGTACAGCGAAGAGATCGTGGCACAAGCGCGTGCCACGCTTCGAGCAGAGCCATCGCTGCGGAGTCCCGGCACGGAGGCGGGGGCAAACCACGCGAGCGCGCTGCTGGCACTGATGAACCTTGCCGAGCCCGAGGATGCACCCCTGATCGCCCGAGCGCTGGAGAAGACGCACACGACCAATCTGCGCGTCGCTGCTGCCTACGCGGGTAGCACGGCACTCGAGAAGTCGAGCTCGCCGGACGAGGGACTGATCGCTGAGTTGGACCGTCTCGTCCACGACGATGCGGCAGGCATTGATGAACGTCAGACGGCCCTCTCAGCGCTGGGACGCACTCCTGCCGACTCGGCCGTCGGCGCCCTCCTTCGTGCGCTTGGGTTGCCTGAACTCAGCCTACAGGCGATCGCGGCGCTCCATTTGTTGGATCGCGATCAGCCAAGGCATCGCGCCCGCGTCGAGGAGGCTACCCGCACTTGGCCCGAAGATGCGCCGTATCCGGCATACGAAGTGCTTGATCTCCTGGCCGAGTCAGCACCATGAAGGTGCCTCCTTTCGATTCCTATCATTGGCGTCACACGATCCTCAGTAGCCCAGCGTACGAACTAAAGCCGCCAGCTCTGGAAATATCCGTGTAGCCGGACGATCGTACTGGTCCAAGACGTTCTTCGATTGTCGGCCAAGTTGACCCAGCGGCCTGCCGTGGAGAGTGCACTTGCGTTCCTCGAGCGACTTGGATGACCGACGCTGACCGAGGATGATCTCGAGCAGATGACGGCAGCGCCGGTGATAGGGCTCCTGCCGCGAGTCGCGCGATTTCTTGCGCGACAGGCCTGGATCAGGAAGGATTCGGCCTGGGAGGAAACGCGATGGCTGGCAATGATTGGATGGGGCTGCTCGATGGCGTGACGCGGCGACGGCCGATCACACGGTTGGTCATCCCCGGCACGCATGACACGGGTGCATATATGTATTGTAACACTCCGATGGTACGGGCTCAGAGCCTGTCCATTGCCCAGCAGCTCGATGCCGGCGTGAGAGCGCTGGATCTGCGGGTCGGGGTCGCCTACTTCAGCACCACGTACTGGATCTTCCATGGGCCGGTGAATCTCGACGTCTCCGTCCAGTCAGCGATCGATGACGTCGTCAACTTCTTGACGGCGAATCCGACCGAAACCGTCATTATCATGTTGAAGCAGGAGACGGGTAAGCCCGATATCAGCGGCCCGATCAATCAGATCGTCAACACCGCGCTCGGTGGGGTGCTGCTGCGGCGAAACGACCACCGCCTGCACTGGCCGTCTCAGGAGGAATGCGCCGGGAGAGCGCTGGTTTTCAGCCGGATGCGCAACCCGCACGCGCATCACTACGACACACGCGGCTGGAACGCCAACTCCGCCGGCATGACCGTGAACGTCGGAGGTGCGTTGCGCCTGCGCGTTCAGGACCTGTACGAGAGCCCGCCGGTGACCGTCAAGCGGATGGCGATCCGCAGCTCCTTTGCGGACGCCGAGGACAGCGAGGATCCCAAGGTGCTGTTTCTGAATTTTACAAGCTTTGTGTGGAAGCCTTACGAACCGTTGAACATCGGCCCGGACACCAATACCTTTATCAGGGTCATCGGCATGACCGGAAAAGGCGTCGTGTGCGTGGACGCGGCGAATGCCACCATCCTCAACTATCTCATCGGCTTGAACTCCTGAGGCTGAGCATCGGTTCAGTCAAATAGCGCGGGGGGCCACCCTCGACGGCATCATGCAAGCGCCCGGCGGGCCCGAGGAGGACCGCGATGGCGGGTTCGCCCATGGCGGGTGGACCCGTCCGTACTGGCACGACGAGATCGGCGCGACGTTCGGCGCGGTGATGCAGGACGTCGATGGGTTCCTGCTCGGGCGCCGTACGTATGTCACCCACGCGGAGGCGTTCGAGCCGATGCCGCCCGGCGATCTGTTCGGTGACATGATGAACGCGCCGGCGAAGTACGTGGTGTCGAACACGCTCGACAAGCCGATCTGGCGGAACACGACGATCATCCGCGACGATGTCGTCGGCGCGGTGCGCGCGCTCAAGGCTGGCCCCGGCAAGGCGATCCTGACCGACGGGAGCAGCCAGCTCGTGCACGTGCTGTTCGAGCACGACCTCGTGGACGAGCTCTATCTGCACGTCTATCCGCTGGTGCTCGGCCACGGCAAGCGCGTGTTTCCGGCGACCGGCATCGATCGCCGGTTTGCGCTCGTCAAGGCGACGCCGTACCCGACCGGCGTCGTCGGCTTGCACTACACGCGCGCCGCATAGCGCACTCGCGCGGGTGCTCGCCATGACGTCGCGCGCCGGCAGCTCCCGGAGCGCTATCGGGTGCGGCTGGCTGCGCCGAGCGTGGCGCTGGACGCACAGACGCGCTCGACCAGGACCGCGAGCCGTTTTCGATCCGCCTCGGGTAACACGTGGACCAGCGCGTCGACTTCTGCGGTCACCGCCTCGGCGATCACGCGCGATAGCTTCCTGCCCTGGGCGGTGACGCGGATCGTCGCCGCTCGGCGGTCGCTGGGCGACGGGATCCGCTCCACCAGGCCGCGCTTCTCGGCGCGATCGACCAGCCCGCTCAGGCTCGACTTCTCGAGCTCGAGGTGTCGAGCGAGCTCGAGCATGCCGGGCTCGCGATCACGGAGAATGCCAAGCAACCGGACCTGCACCACGGACAGATCGTGCTCCGCCGCGATCCGGGACAGCCGCGCCAGGAGCACGAACGAGAGCTGAAACAGGCCATCGACGAGGCTTGGGTCTGGTTTGGGCATCGGAGCTTTCTGGGTTGCGTTGGTTCGTGGGACGAACTATATTAGTTCGTGCCATCAACCAAAGGACACGCGTCATGAAAGCTGCCGTCGTTCGCGATTTCGATCAAGGGCCTCGCTACGACTCGTTCGAGCTGCCCGCCAGCGAATCAGATCTCGTGCTGGAGGTGCTCGCTGCCGCGCTGTCGCCGCGGGTGCGCTCCGGGGCGTCGGGAGCGCACTACACGAGCAAGGGTGCGCTGCCGCTGGTCCCTGGCATCGACGGTGTGGGCCGGCTGCCCAGCGGCCAGCGGGTGTATTTCCTGGCCGCGAACGACGTGGTGGGGACGCTGGCGGAGCAGGCGGTGGCCGAGCCACGGCTCAGCGTTCCGCTGCCGGATCACGTGAGCTCGTCGGCGATCGCCGCGGGTATGCTGCCGGCGATCTCATCGTGGGTGGCGCTCACCCAACGCGCGTCGCTTCGCCCGGGCCACAGCGTGCTCGTCCTGGGGGCGACCGGCACGGCCGGCCAGCTGGCCGTGCAGATCGCCAAGCATCTCGGTGCGGCGAACGTGATCGCGGTCGGGCGCGATGCCGACGCGCTGGAACGCACACGCGCATGGGGCGCGGACCAGGTCGTACGGTTGACGGGCACCAGGGCCGACGGCGACGCGGTCGCGCAGGTCGCGAGCGAGGTCGACATCGTCGTCGACTATCTCTGGGGCAGCGTCACGGCCGCGGTGATGCCGGCCGTGTGTCGACATCGACAGGCGGAGTCGCGGGCACTGCACTGGGTCCTGGTCGGGTCGGTGGCGGGCGACGAGATCGCGCTGTCGTCGGTCCTTTTGCGCAAACGCAACCTCCACATCCTGGGGAGCGGGCAGGGCGCGGTCAGCACCGCGGACATGTTCAGCGTGTCGTCCGACATCGTCGCCGCGTTCGCCGCAGGCCAGCTCGACGTCCGCGTGCGCGAGGTGCCGCTCGCCGACGTGGCGACCTGGTGGTCGGCGCCGGCCGCCTCCGGCGAGCGCCTCGTGTTCATTCCATGACCGCCCCGTGCGGCGCGCGCGTCACGGGGCGCAGTGGATCGTGGCGGCTGCCCAGTCCGCGTGGTCGAGACCGTTGCCGTCGCCGCCATCATCCACGATCAGATCCAGCCACTCGGCACCGGTGATGTCGGCCGACACGGCGAGCGGGGCCGACGTGCCGGTCAGAACGCCGGTCGCCACCACATCGCGATTGTCGGCCATGACGTGGAAGCGGACCGACCCTCCACCGCCGGTCTCGTCGTCGACCCCCACCACCGAGGTGAAGGACGTGCAGCGCCCGCCGAGGAACACGGTGACGTCGCTGAGCGCATGCGCCCCGAGGCCCTGGGCGAACACCGTGCCGCGCAAGCTGATCGGCCGCCCGTCGCCCTGCGCCTGCTCGCCATTGCTCGTGTTGATCTCCACCGGGCCCCAGCCGTTGCTGGACAGAAACGAGATGCCGCTCACCGACAGGTCCCCGCGCGGCGCCGGCGGCGGGATCGAGACCGGCTTGCCGGCTTCCACGGTGGTGGTCTCGCCGCGGGCGGGCGCGGCGAAGTCGGCATCCGGACGATGGCCATGGACAGTCAGGCTCGCCGTGGCGATCAGCATCGCCGTCAGCGGCTGTTCGCCGGTGGCCGTGGTCACCGTCCAGCTCGCGGTGGCCGAGCGACCGGGGGCGAGCGCGCCGACCGCCACGGTGGTGTCGCTGCTCACCAGCCACCCTGGTGGGAGCGAGAGCGTGATCGCGGCATTCGAGATCCGCTGCCGGTCGGGCGGAACGGTCAGCGTCGCGGTCACCGTGGCGGTATCGCCACGCGCGATCCGATCCGGTCCGCTCAGCGTGAGATGGGCGGGCGGCAGCGGCTCGACGTAGCGCCGGGCGTCGAACGACGGTGCGCGCACCGGGGCGACGGACACGCCACCGCGGTAGGCTCCGAGTGCGACCAGCTCGACCGGCCCCAGGCCACCCGACGTGTCGTTCGACCACACGGCCAGGGCGAGCGTGTTGTCGCCATCGGTGCGCAGGAGCCCCGTGGGGAGCGCGAAGTCGTGCTGAGGCCCGATGTTGTTGATGAACAGGCCCAGGTTCCAGCCGTTGAGGTAGATCTGCGCCCGGTACGCGCGGTCCGAGTGCTCCGGGAAGCGCAGGACGATCGGCACGTCGTGTCCGCGCGGCAGGTCGAGCTCGAAGTGGCTGCGGTACCAGGCGACCCCGGGCCGGGCGTCAGCGAACGGCAAGGCCACCGACGGCCAGTCGCGATCGGGGAAGCCGGGCAACGACCAACCCGCCCGTTCGCCATGTAGCCCGCCAGTGTTCAGCGGACCCCGCGCGACATCGATGAGCTCCTCGCCACCGCGCGCGCCTTGAACCCGCCACGCGATCGTCGCGACCGAGCCATTGAGCCGCGCGCTGATGAGTCCGCGCTGGGTCTTGCCGCCACCTTCGTCGTGCCCCATGTCGGCGATCACGACCGACACCACGTTGTCGTGGCCGACGAGGAGCGCGCCGGTGGGGAGCGGGAAGGTGGTACCGCCGTTACCGGTCCCCAGGTAGGTGCCGTTCAGCCAGGCCGCGAACTGGCCGGCGCTGTTGCCGGTCGATCCCGACAGGAACAGGCTCGCTTCACTGCCGGTGGCCGTGAAGTGGCCGCGGTACCACAGGTGGCCGTAGTGGAACCCGTACTCGTCGCCGCCGAGCACCGGTGAGCTGCCGCTCGCACCGTCGGCGAGGCTCGTCGAATGTCCGGCGAGCTTCCAGCCAAAGTCGTCGAACGCCGGATCGATCTCCGGCGCGTCGAATCGGTAGCGCCAGGTCAGCGCGGGCAGGGTCACCGACTCGGGGCCCGCGAGCTCGGCGGTGAGCGGGCCGGAGACGGGATCGATCGCGCCCTCGGCATGGAGGCGTCGCCCGTTCCAGCGCAGCTCGCGCACACCCGCGGGGGCGTAGACCTCGAGCGTGGTCGCCGCCGAGGTGTCGCCGCGGAGCTCCAGGCTGTGGTGGTGGATCTGCGCGTCGCGCACGAGATACGCCCCGCGCGCCAGCACCACACCGCCGGCGGTGTCGAACCGCCAGAATTGCGCGGCGGTCGCGGCGTCGGCCAGCAGCACCACCAGGTCGGGGCGGTCGCCGCCGCTGATCACGAGCTTGCTCAGGCCGCCGTGCGTGGTGTTGATCCGGAGGTCACCGCGGCCGGCATCCCAGGCGGCGGTCGCGGCTCCCGACACCACGCGCACGGCCGGCTGGCTCGGATACCGCAGCACGGTCTCGCTGGCCTCGCCCGCGGGCGCCTGGAGGAGGGCGAGATCGGTTCCGCTCCAGGTCGCCTGGGTGACCAGCTGGGCGGTCGAGTACACCATCTGCTGGCCGCCGAACTGGTAATTCGCGAGCAGCAGCTTGGCGTCGCGTCCGTGGATCGCGATCGCCGTCCCCGGCTCCTGCGGCACGCTGGCGTAGAACTCACCCGCGGCGACCGGCGGGAGATCGATCGCGTCGACCACGACGTAGGTACCGGAGGCGGCGGGGTTGCGCTGACCGGTGACCGTGATGGTGATGGTGTGATCGGTGTCGGCGAGGTCGAACGCCTGGTAGGCGACGAGCTGGAACTGCTTGACCTGGGCGTAGGTGTCGACCGTGGCGACCTGGGTTCCGTCGATCGCCACGCGGGCGATGCCGTGGTTGCCGTCGAGCGAGCTCAGCCAGCGGATCGCCGGGCCGTGGAACGCGACGGTCACCGAGTCTCCGGCGTTGGGGCTGAACGTCTCGCTGTCGTGATAGTCGCCGGCCGTCCACGACTGCGCGGAGGCGTGGGTCCAACCGCCCCCGACGTAGCCGAGCGCCGCGTCGACATCATCGTTGGTGTATCCGGTGCGGCCGCTGAGATCGAGGGTGAGGTGGGTGTCGTCGAGATTGGTCGACGTGCCGTTGGCGTGGCGCAACACGTAGAGCTGGGTCCGGTCATCGGGATTCATCCGGCCGCGGAGCCACAGGGCGGGGTTGGTCTGAGACGGCGCGGGCAGCAGCTCGGTCTTGGTGATCGACGGCGCCGCGGCGAGCAGGTACGCCGTCAGCTTCTGCTGGTCGTACTTGGTAGTCAGCTGCCGGTTCTCCGTGATCGCGGCGCCGTAGTCATACGAGGTGTACACGCCGGGGAACGGCAGGTAGCCCCACGATGTGCCGCCGTAGGTCATGTAGAAGCTCTGCAGCGTCGAGCCGGCCGCGATGTTGGTCGCGTAGAACACCTTCTCGAAGTCCGGGCCGATCAGCGTGCGGCAGCTCTCGTAGCCGGGGCCGCCCCAGAAGTCGAAGGCACCGCCCTGATACTCGGTGAACAGCAGCGGTCGGTCGGTCAGGCTCGCGCGCACGCCGGAGAAGTCCGGAACCTGCGACCACTGCGTCGGGTTGGAGCAGTTGAACCCTTGCGGATAGCTATCCCATCCGTCGAGGGCGACCTGCCCGACGCCGGCGTTATAGACGCCGTTGTGGTTGCCGATCAGCGGCACCGTGATGCCGGACGCGTGCAGCTGGTCCTGGATATGCTGCATGTACTCGCGCGCCGGTGCGGAGCCGTCGTAGAACTCGTTCTCCACCTGCGTGAACACCACCGTCCCGGTGCCATTCGTGAGCTGGTGGCGGGCCAGGATCGGGGTGATCTTGCCGAGCCACTCGTCGGAGTACACCGTGTAGGCCGGATCGATCGTGCGCTTCGCACCGGGCAGCCGGTCGAGCCACGCCGGCAGCCCTCCGCCGTCGGTCTCGGCGTTGATGTACGGGCCCGGCCGGGCGATGACGTAGATCCCGATCTCCGCCGCCAGATCGAGCAGCCTGTCGACGTCACGCACGCCGGTGAAATCGTACACACCCGGCGCGGGTGAATGATAACCCCAGTGAAAATAGATATTGGCGGCGTTGTATCCGGCGGCCTTCATCTTCTCCAGCACGTCGCGCCACAGATCCGGGCTGGGAAGCCGCCAGTAGTGGAACTCGCCTGCCCACAAGTACAGTCGCTGTCCATCGATGAGCAGCGAGTACTTGTCGAGCGTGACCGTGTGAGGCGTGCCCACCGTCGGTCCGACGGCGCGCGCGGACTCCTCGACCGTGCCGACCGGCGCGTCGGTGGACGGATTGCACCCGGAGATCAACGCGGCAACGAGAACGGCTACAACGGACGACGCTCGTCGAGATTTGAGCATTTGGGGCCTCTTCTGAAGGGGCCGGAAATGTAGTCGAACCCCGCGCGAAATAGAACGTGTGCTCGCGCACTACGTGCGTCTACACATCGCGTGCGCCGACGCGCACGCCGCACAACCTGTCGTGGTGATCTCGACTCGCCGCGGCGCGATATCCCCGATCGGCGCTGGGGCGCTGCTGGCGCAGGTTCCGCGCCCCGTCCCCGTGGCTTCCGCACGAGACAGCGCGGCGCGATAGCGCGGTGCATCCACCAGACCCTGGCGCGCGACCGCTATCGTGCCGGCAGGGGCGCCGGCATGGGGACCGTCTGTGTGGCGCGGCTGGTGAGCGCCGCGTCGAGCGTGCGGTGAAAGTGGGCAATCGCACCCTCGAAACGGCCGAACTGGAGATCTTCGTTCGGGCCGCTGGCCAGCCCGCGCTGGATCGAGCGAGCAATCTGGAAGTCCTCCGCGGTGCCACGGCCCACGAGGCTCGGATCCCCGCGCGGCGGATTGACGACGTCGCGCCACGTATAGGTGACGGTCGTCGTGCGGTCCGCAGCGAGCGGCTCGAGCACGATCATGAGCACCTGACTTGGGAACGTCGCGATCATGACGTTGGGGAACAGGTGATAGACGTAGGTGAGCCGGCTCCGCACCGCCGCGCGTGAACCGAGGTCGAACGGGCGCGACACGTTGCGGTACGGGAACGTGATCCGGCTGTGCGGACCGAAGGTCTCGATGATGTTGAGGTTGTCGAACTGGACGGGGAAGAACGTCTCGTTGTGGAGCGACCGGATGTGGTAGCCCTCGAGAAACGTCTCCGCGAGGATCTTCCAGTTCACGGGGTGCTCGGTGCTCTCCGATCCGGTGAACTGCAGATCGTAACTGAGGAGGCCGGCGAGCTCCTCGATCTCCGGCCCCGGTGTCGCGGGCCCGCGCTGGGTCACGAACACCACGCCGTGATGCTCGCTCGTCGTGACCGGAACCAGGCCGTTGGCGTCCAGATCGAGGTCGGGAAACCCATGTTTGTGCGGCACACCGCGCAGTCGACCGTCGAGCTGGTACGTCCATCCGTGGTAGGGGCACGCAAACGCCGCTGCGCGACCGGCCCCGCACACGACCGCGGCGCCTCGATGCCGACACGCGTTGTGAAACGCGCGCAGCGCTCCGTCGTCGCCCCGCACCACGACCACGGGTACGCCGCCGGCCTCGCGGCTGACGTACGCACCGGGCTCGGCGACCGCGGCGCTGGGACAGAACGCCACGGGGTGGCAGCGCAGCACGTCGAGCTCCGCCGCGAACCGCTCGGGGCGGAGGTAGTTCGCCACCGGTTCGCGCCAGGTTCCGTCGGCGAGATCCGTCGTGCGGCGGGCGATGTGAGCGTGGACGTGCTCCACGATCTCGGCGTCGCTGGCCAGGGTGCGGGTAGTCATGCTGCCTCCTCCTACGCGACAAGATATCACGACGTGTAGATACGTGTCTGATTTTTGTGATACCAGGCAAGGATAGGCACCACGATGACCAGCTCGCCCGCGCGCCCGGTGGGCGCTGATATCCCCCTGTCGGCGCTGCTCGCCGATATCCGCCCGCTGGGTGCGCGATCCGTGATCGCCTCGACGCTGCTCGGCAACGAGGCGGGCGAGCATCGCGTCGAACGCCTGGTGAGCGCGGGGGCGCTGTTCGGCATCGCCGAAGGGGCGATCCGCACGGCGCTGTGGCGGATGGTGACGGGGGGCGAGCTCATCGCCGATGGAGGCAGCTATCGGCTCGCCGGTTCGCTGCTGGCCCGCCGGCGGCGGATGGGCGCGAGCTCGGTCGCGCGGCGGCGAGCGTGGGACGGCACGTGGGAGATCGTCGTGGTGGACGCCGAGCGGCGCTCGGCCCCCGCGCGGCAGGGCCTGCGCTCCGCCGCGATCGCGCTTCACCTGGCCGAGCTGCGCGACGGGGTCTGGATGCGGCCCGACAACCTCGACGCGGCGCGGCTTCCCGACGAGCAAGCCACGGTCAACGCGCAGTGCATGCGGTTCACCGGCGCCAGTGGCTCGGCCGCGCTGGCGCAGCGATTGTTCGCGCCCGCTGCCTGGGCCGAGCGTGCCGCGTCGCTGATCGACGCATTAGAACGTGCTGCGCTGCCGCCGCGCGACCTCGAGCCCGGCGATCTCGTCACGGGATTTCGCCTGCAGATCGCCTCCGTGCGGCACCTCGACCGCGATCCGCTGCTGCCCGACGAGCTGCTCCCGAACGACTGGCCGGGCGCCGCGCTGCGCCGCGGCTATCTCGCCTATCACGATGAGTACGAGCAGCGGTTCACGGCCTGGCTGCGCGACGCCAGATGACGGCGCGGCACCGGTTCGACAAGCGATCTCAACCTCCGTGGTGGGCCGCGAAGCGCTGCCGTGCGTCGGCGCAGAATCGCTCGATATCACCGGGGTCGGGCGGCTCGCCGGTGGTCATGATCTTCACCTGGAGCTGCTCGGACCGCAGCCCGCCGTACTGGGCGACGAGCGCGGTGGTCACCGGCTGGACCAGGATATGGAGGTGGCGGCGCTCGGTCCGGCCGTGCGACCACACGCAGACGTAGGTCTGTTCTGGCTGGCAGATCGCCTCGACGATCCGGGCGGCATCGCGCAGCAGCGGGCCCAGCTCCGCCGCCGCGACGACGTCGAGGTCCGCGATCGCCACGACGTGGTCGCGCGGCGCGACGATCAGCGTGCCGAGGTTGAGCCGGCCGACCGCGTGGTTGACGATCCATCGCGACGTCTGGTGGACGATGCCGCCGGCCACGTCGCGCCGATTGCTGGCGATCTCGCAGCCCAGGCAATCGATCTCGCAGCCCAGGCAATCGTCGACGTATCCCATGGGGCGATCCTGACACGGCCAGGAGATCCGATCTGGTGCATCGACGCTAGCAGCGAGCTCGAAACAGCATGCAGCTACGCGACGAGATTCTACTCGAGGCTGTTCCGACCCTCCGTCGAGCTCGCTGGATTCACTTGCACGAAACTAAACCGACAGTTAATGTTCGTGTGTGTCAGGCTCACCGCCAAGCTGGGACCGCCTGTACGAGCAGGCCAGCGGTCAAGCGGGCTACTTCACCACCCGCGACGCATCCGCCGCGGGGTTTTCATCGCAGCTGCTGTTCAAGCACATCCACGCCGGCCGGATCTCGCATGTCCGACGGGGCGTGCACCGGCTCGTTCACTACCCGGCCGGCGATCACGAAGATCTCGTGGTCGCGTGGCTATGGTCCGAAAGGGAGGGTGTGTTCTCCCACCAGACCGCGCTGGGGCTGCACGGCCTCTCGGATGTGCTGCCCGCCAAGGCGCATCTCTTGCTGCCAGCGGCCTGGCGCAATCGGCGGCTGCGCATCCCCGCCGATGTAGTGGTCCACCATGGCGACGTACCCAAGCGTGAGCGCGCGTGGTTCGGCGCTGTGCCTGCGACGTCGGTGCTGCGAACGCTAAACGACTTCGCTCGCGATACGCTCGCGCCGGAGTTGCTCCGGCAAGCCGCCCGTGAGGCCCTGCGTCGAGGTCTGGTGGCCAGGAGCGAGATCGGCGAGGTCAAACGCGCGCTTCGAGGGTTCGGCGGACTCGCTGCATGACCGTGCGCACGTATGACACCCCGGCGGGGTTCAAGGAGGCGTTGGAGCATCGACTCCGCGCGCGGACACCGCGAGGAACGATCGTTGCGCGGACGCGGCAGCTCCTGGTGTTCGAAAGATTCCTTGCGCGGGTGGCCGTCGCGTTCGGCGATGCCGCGACGATCAAGGGCGGCGTTGCCCTCGAGTTGCGGATCCAGCGCGCGCGCACGACCAAGGACGTAGATCTCCGCCTCACGGGCTCGAGCGACAATATTCTCGCTAGGTTTCAGCAGGCAGCGCGTCTCGACCTGAGTGACCACCTGACCTTCGAGATCGTTGCTGACGCTCATCATCCCGTGATCGAGGCCGACGGTATGAAGTACGACGGACTGCGGTTCCGGGCAGAATGCAATCTTGCCGGCAAGGTCTACGGTCAGCGGTTCGGCGTCGACGTGGCGTTTGGAGATCCCGTATTCGGGGCAGCGGACACTGTCGTGGCCGACGACATCCTGGCATTCGCCGGTATTGCGCCACCTACACTCCGCCTGGTGCCACTCGAGACGCACATCGCAGAGAAGCTTCACGCGTATACGCTTCCGCGGAAGCGTCCCAACTCCCGGATCAAGGATCTACCGGACCTCGGCCTGCTCGCCGGAAGTCGCGTCATCAGCTCGGCAAGTCTGCGTGGCGCCCTGGACCAGACCTTTCGATTTCGCGCTACCCACGATGCTCCATCGAGCGTGCCGGAGCCGTCCACGGCGTGGTCCGTTCCGTATGCCGTGCTCGCACGCGAGGACCAACTCCCCTGGCCTTCGATCGAAGAGCTTGTGGTCGCGGTGCGTACGTTTCTCGATCCCGTTCTCCAGAGCGAGGAGGTAGACATCTGGGGTCCATCGACGTGGTCTTGGTCCCGATCGGGCTCCTAGGGCTCGTAGAGCAACGACGCGATGCCGCGTGTCTGCGCAGAACCGCTCGACGTCGGGGCCGGCGGGCGGTCACTTCGTCTTCGAACATGCTCGCTTCTCGCCGCCTTGGCACGCCTTGCGGTAGAGCGTTGTGGCCGTGGTGGGGTCGCGTTCGACGCCGATGCCGTGTTCGTAGTCGATGGCGAGTGAATAGCAAGCAGGCATGTCGCCGGCATCGCAGCTCTTGCGAGCCCGCGCGGCTGCGGCAGATACGTCGGTTGCGGCGGCGCTGTACAGGGGCTTTCGCAGCTTGCCGCATGATATCGCGTCGCCGCCGTCGCACGCCCTGCGGTAGAGCGCCGCAGCCTTTGCGGTGTCGGGGGGGACGCCGTTGCCGTACTCGTATCGGAAGCCGAGGTAGCCGCAGCTGATGGCCTGACCGGCGTCGCATGCCTTCTGGAACAGCGCGGCGGCCTTGACCGGATCTTTGGGGGTTCCTTCGTGGCCGTCGTAGACGATGGCGAGCGGGCCGCAGGCGCTCGGCTCGCCGCCATTGCACGCCCGTTGAAACAGCGCAGCGGCCTTGTCTGAATCCCTCGCAACCCCGACGCCCCGCATATAGAGCCCACCGAGTTGCATGCAGCTCGCCATGTCGCCGCCATCGCATGCCTTGCGTTGGAGCGCGACGCTCTTGGTGGCGTTCTTGACGACCCCGTCGCCGTCCTCATAGAGAAGCCCCAGGCGACCACAGCCATAATAATCCCTACCGTTGCAAGCCTTCTCGAGGAGTATCGCGGCCGCTGCAGCGTCCTTGCCAACCCCCCGACCACGCTGGTAGAGAACGCCGAGCAAGCTACAGCTGGACATGTCGTCGCCGTCGCATGCCATGCGATAGAGCGCGGCAGCCTTGATCAGGTCCGTGGCTACACCGATGCCGCGTTCGTAGAGAATGCCAAGGTACGCGCAGCTCCGAAGCTCGCGGCCGTCACATGCCCTCTGGTGCAGCGCGGCGGCCTTGACGGGATCCTTCGCGATCCCGGTGCCGTGCAGATAGAGGAAGCCGAGCAAGGCGCACGCAGGCATCACGTCGCCGTCGCACGCTTTCTGATAGAGCACCGCCACCCGCACGACGTCCTTGGGAACGCCCTCGCCGCGCTCGTGAAGGATCCCGAGGTTCAGGCACGCGCTCGATTCGCCGCCGTCGCAGGCCTTCTGGTACAGCGGAACGAGCGTCGCGACGCTCTTGTGCTGTTCGCGGTACAGCGCGGCGAGTGCGCCACAGCCGTACGCATCGCCGCCGGTACATGCCTTGTCGAGCGACGCGGCCGCCTTGGCCTCGTCGTGGAGCGGACCTTTCGACCGCAACGAGAGCAGCCCGAGCCCGGCGCAGCCCGAGAGATCGTTGCCGTCGCAGGCCTGCTGGTAGAGCGCGGCGGCCTTGGCGGGATCCATGGTGACGCCCTCGCCATGCTCGTGGAGTGAGCCGAGACGCGTGCAGCTCTGCATATGATCTTCGTCGCAGGCTGTTTGGTAGAGTGATGCAGCCTTGCTTGCATTGAGCGCGACTCCGTTGCCTCGCTCGTAGAGGTAGGCGAGCTCGGCGCACCCCGCCTGGTCCTCACCATCGCAGGCGCGCTGCAAGAGCGTCGCGGCGGTCGCGGCGCTCTTGGCAACGCCGATCCCCTCCAGGTAGAGAAGCCCGAGACCGCTGCAGCCAGGTGCGTTGTCGGCGCGGCAGGCACGCTCGAGGAGCGCGACGGCCTTTACGGTATCGCGCACCACGCCACGCCCTCGCGCGTGGAGCAAGCCCAGATAGGCACAACCCGTCATGCCGCCGGCTTCACACGCCTTGCTGTAGAGCGAGACCGCCCTGGCGAAGTCCTCGACCACGCCGGTGCCGCGCTCGTGGAGCGAACCGAGGTTGGCGCAGCCCAGCGGGTCCTTGCTGTTGCAAGCTCGCTCGTACAGCGCTGCCGCCTTGGCCATGTCTCGTGTCACACCGGCGCCCCTGCTATGAAGGACGCCGAGGTTGTTACAGGCCCGTGAGGTGCCACGATTGCACGCTCTGCGATAGAGTTGCGCGGCCGCGGCGGTGTTCTTCGCGATCCCCAGGCCACGGCTGTACAGCACGCCGAGGTCATAACAGCCAAGCATCGAGCCGCGGTCGCACGCCTGCGTGAACAGCGCGGCAGCCCGGGCCGGATCGCGCGCCACGCCGGTCCCGTGCACGTAGAACACGCCGAGGTCGGTGCACGCCGGCGTCGCGCCGTCGCTGCAGGCCTTGCGATAGAGCGCGGCTGCGATCGCCGCGTCCGCGGCAACGACCGGGGCATGCTCGTAGCGGAGATCGAGGTCAGCGCAGCCTTTGCAAGCTTGCTGATCCGCCGTGTTCGGGATGGTCGTGCGTGGGCCCGGAGGCTGGCACGCGACCGCGAACATGACCACGACCACACTCATCACACCCCGAGTCCTCATCGCCTGCCTCCTGATCGTCTGTGGACTGAGACGCTACCAGTGATGGCGCAATTCGGCGGGGCAATCCACCACGCGTCTCCTCGGCCGGTGGTGCGCGTCGTGGTACGTGTGGTCAAGGGTGAGACCCCGACCCCGTCGATGGCAACCGCGCCGCATTCGACGCTCCACCAGTCTCAGAACCCGATCTGTATGTAGCTGTCGACGTTGTCCTTGAACACGCCCTGGGCCTGCATCACGATCATGTTCGGGATGACCGGCTCGGTCAGGTCGGTCAGGCCTTGGCCCTTGGCCAGGAGCCGGGCGAGGGCGACCGCCGATGCGGCCATCGTCGGGTTGTAGAGGAAGGTCGCGCGGTACAGGCCGCCCTGCTTGATCTGGTCCATCGCCGCCTTGGAGCCACCGACGCCGGTCAACCACATCTCCTTGTCGCGATTGGCATTCTTGATCGCCTGGACAACGCCCTGGGCCATGTCGTCGTCGTGGGTGTACACCGCGTCGATCTTGGGCTGCGCCTGGAGGATGTTCTGCATCACGGACAGGCCCTTGTCGGGTGCGAAGTCGGCCGGCTGCTGGGCGATGATCTTGATACCGCCCTTGCATTGCGCGATCGCGTCGGCGAAGCCCTTGCTGCGCTGGTTGGTCACCGAGATCCCGGCGATGCCCTGGATCTCGACGACGTTACCCTTGCAGTGGAGCTCTCTGGCGAAGTACTGGCCGGCCTGGAAGCCAACGCCGTAGTTGTCGCCCTTGATGACCGCGCGCTGCGCCCCGGGATCGCTGAACTCGCGGTCGACGTTGATGACCGGGATGCCGGCCTTCATCGCGGCGAGCGCGGCCGGTGTCGCGGTCTCGTCGTGGGGGAGGATGACGATCACGTCCGGCTTCTGCATCATGATCGTGTTGAGCTGGTTCACCTGGTCGGCCGCGGTCGCGGCCTGGGTCAGGCTGAACTCGACGTCGTCGTACTTGGCCGCCTGCTTCTTGGCGTTCACGCTGATCGCGCCGGTCCAGCCGTGATCGGCGGACGGGGCGCTGAACGCGATCTTGATCTTTGCGCCGGCCGGGGCGCCGGTCGGGGCGGCGGGCGCCGGTACGGTCGCCTTCGCGGGCTCGTGGCTCTCGTCGGGCTTGGGCGGTGGCTCGGCCTTGCGACAGGCGTTCTGCGACAGGGCCAATGCCAGGACGAATCCGCTAACCACAGTGCGCTTGTGATGGAACATGTACGTGCCTCCTCCTTGTGCGGTCGACTAGTGGCCTCGACGCTGGACGACAACAGCGCCGAGAATGATGACGCCTCGCAAGATCTGCTGGATCTGGCTCTCGACATTCTCGAGGGTCAGCAAGTTGAAGATGAGCGCGAACGTGATGACGCCGAAGAACGTGCCGACGATCGTGCAACGCCCGCCGGCCAGGCTGGTCCCGCCGATGACGACCGCGGCGATCGCGTCGAGCTCGAGGCCGAGGCCGACCACCGGCGAAGCGCTGGCCAGCTGCCCGGTCTGGAGCACCGACGCGATGCCGGTGCACACGCCGACCAGGACGTAGACCGAGAACACGATCGGGCGCACGCGGATGCCGGCGATGCGAGCGGCCTCGCGATTGCCGCCCACCGCGGTGACGTAGCGGCCGTAGCGCGTGCGGGTCAGCAGCACCCACCCGAGCGCGACCACGAGGAGGAAGACGATGGCCGGGATCGGGATGCCGAACACGCGCTGACTGCCGATGCCGGCCAGTGCCTCGAGGTCCCCGAGCGCGACCGGGGTCTGGTGGCTGATCTGCTGGGCGACGCCGCGCGCTGCGGCCAGCATGGCGAGCGTGGCGACGAACGGGACGATGCGCAGCCAGGCGACGGCGATTCCGTTCACCGCGCCGAAGCCGACCGCGGCGACAACCGTGCCAGCCATGAAGCCCGCGGAGCCGACGCCATGGAAGTAGTGACCTCCGATGACTGCCGCCGCGGCCAGGACCGAGCCCGGCGCGAGGTCGATGCCGCCGGTGGCGATGACGAAGGTCATGCCGACGGCGATGGTGCCGGCCACGCTGGCCTGGACCAGCACGTTCCACAGATTTGCGGTCGAGAAGAAGATGGTGCCCTTGAGGAACGTCCCGATGATCACGAGGAGCAGGACGACCAGCGGCAACGCCACCTCCTGCACCCTCACGCGGGACATCGTCCCCCGTGCGGATTGCCTGGCGGGGCGTGATTCGTGGAGCTCCGTCATTGCACCATCGTCCTTTGGCCTTGCGCTTGGCCTTGGTCGGTACGAAGCGCGTGGCGCAGGATCATCTCCTCGGTCGCGCCCTCGCCGCGCAGCTCGGCGACCACCGCGCCTTCCCGCATGACCAGGATGCGGTCGCAGAACCCGACCAGCTCGGCCAGCTCGGACGAGACCATCACGATGGCGAGCCCGCGCGCGGCCAGCTCGGCGATGACACGGTAGACGTCGGCCTTCGCGCCCACATCAACGCCGCGCGTCGGCTCATCGAGCAGCAGCACCGCCGACGAGTGCAAGAGCCAGCGAGCGAGCACCACTTTCTGCTGGTTGCCGCCGGACAGCTCCGAGGCGAGGCGCAGCGGATTGTCCGGCCGGACGCCGAGCGAACGCAGCTGCGTGGCGGCGGCGCGGTGCTCGGCCGCGGCGTCGGTGAACGGGCCGCGCCCGAGGCGGGGGAGGTCGCAGATCGTCACGTTCGTGACCTGGTTCCAGTCGAGCCACAGGCCCTGTGACTTGCGCTCCTCGGGGGCCACGCCGATGCCTGCTGCGACCGCGAGGTCGGGCCGGCCACGTGGGATGACGCGGCCACTGACAATGACCTCTCCGCTGGAGGCCTGGTCGAGCCCGGCGATCGCACGGAGCAGCTCGGTGCGTCCGGCGCCAACGAGGCCGCCCACACCGAGGATCTCGCCCGCGCAGACCTCGAAGCTGGTCTCGGCCAGGTGGGGCAAGCGAGCCAGCTGGCGGACGCGCAGGACGACATCGTCGGACGGTTTGCTGCGCTGCGGGAACACCTCGCCAAACGATCGCCCGACCATGAGCTGGATGAGCTCGTCCGCGCTCGTCGTGGCCGGCAGGTTGGTCGCGACCGTCTTGCCGTCGCGGAGCACGGTGACGCGATCGCCGATCCGGGCGATCTCGTCGAGCCGATGCGAGATGTAGACGACGCCGACGCCGACCGAGGTCAGCCGCCGGACCACCTCGAACAGCGCGTCGACCTCGGGTGGGTCGAGGATCGCTGATGGCTCGTCCATGATGAGCAGGCGCACGTCGCGCGACAGCGCGCGCGCCATCGAGACGATCTGCTTGTCGGCCGGCCGCAGGTTGGCGACCTGGGCGTCCGGATCGAGGGTCGCGTGCCCGAGCCGGGTCAGCAGCTCGATGGTCTCGCGGCGCATGGCGCGTTGGTCGAGCAGCGGGCCGATGCGCCGTTCGTGCCCCAGGAAGATGTTCGCCGAGACTGACAGATCGCCGACCAGATCGAGCTCCTGGTAGATGGTCGCCACACCCGCCGACAGCGCCGTGCCGGGCCGCCCGGTCGTGAGATCGTGGCCGAGCAGCCGGATCGTGCCCGAGGTCGGCTGCGCGGCGCCGGACACGCACTTGATGAGCGTCGACTTGCCTGCGCCGTTCTGGCCCACCAGACAGTGGACCTCGCCCGCCTCGACGTCGAGGTCGACACCGGCGAGGGCGGTGACGCCGGGGAACACCTTCACCAGCCCGCGCACTTCGAGGACCGCGGTCATGCCGCGGCTCCCTGGGCGAGTTGCCGATCCACCGCCTCCGCCGCCAGGCACTTGTCCAGCACCAGCGCCGCCGCGCCGATAACGCCCGCGCGGTCGCCCTGGCGGGTGCGGACGATCTCCAGCCGCTCGGTCGCCAGGCACGAGCTGCGCCGGTAGATCTGCTCGCGGATCCCGGCGAACAGCTGCTGCTCCGCCTTGGCCAGGTCTCCTCCGATGACGAGCGCCGACGGGTTGAGCAGGTTGACTGCGTGGGCAAGGACTTCACCGAGCAGGCGGCCGGCCTCGCGGACCAGCCGGACCGCGTCCGCATTGCCATTCTGGACCAGGCCGACCACGTCCATCGCGTCCTGGGTATCGTGGCCGAGCGCGCGCAGGCGACGGGCGAGCGCCGATCCGCTCGCCACCGCCTCGATGCAGCCCGCGTTGCCGCACGCGCAGATCTCGTCCGAGTGCTCGCTCGCGCGGATGTGGCCGATGTCGCCGGCTGCGCCCTGGGCGCCCCGCTGGAGGCGACCACCGGAGATGATGCCGGCCCCGATCCCGGTCGCGATCTTCACGTAGATCATGTCGGACACCTGGGGCCAGCTCGTCCGGTGCTCGCCGACCGCCATGATGTTGACGTCGTTGTCGACCAGGACATCGACGCCGGGGAATGTGTCGGCGAAGTGCGCGGGGATCGACACACCGTGCCAGCCCGGCATGATCGGCGGCTGGACCGCGCGTCCGGCGGCGAACTCGACCGGGCCGGGCACGCCGATGCCCATGCCGACCACCTGGTCGACGCCGAGGCCGAGCTCGGCGAGCTGGGCGAGAAAGTTGTCGCCCACCCAGCCCAGGATCAGCTCCGGGCCCTGGGCGATCGGGCGCCGCCCTGTTTGTTCGGCGAGCACGCGACCCGCCAGATCGGAGACGATGATGCGGTCGTGGTTGGCGCCGAGGTCGGCGGCCAGCACGACACCGCCGGAATCATTGAGGCGCAGGCGCGAGGCGGGACGGCCACCGGTCGATCGCGCATCGTCTTCTTCCACCACCAGGCCGAGCGAAACGAGGACGTCGATCCGCTGCGAGATCGTCGAGCGGGCCAGACCGGTGGCGCGAGCGATCTCGGCGCGCGAGGTCGCCGCTTTGCGGATCAACTGGAAGATCTGTCCGGCCGAGATCGGGCCCCGCGGCACCACGTCCTCGCTGGTGTCGGAACCGAGTTTAGTCCGAGGGGTCCGCATCCAAGGGCATCTTTGTTCGATTGATGACCAAAGTCCACCGGATTATGCACGTAGTCGGTCACTGAATCGTGCTGCAGTGCAACAAAATAGCTAGGCATACGCGCGTCACGCACGTATGTTCCCCGCGATGGCCGATCGGTTACGTGTCGCGATTGCCGGGTTTGGCTTCATCGGGCCGGTCCACCTCCGAGCCGCGAGGCTGGCGGGTGCGGAGATCGTCGGCATCTCCGGGGGCGACCCGGCGCGCGCGAGGGCGGCCGCCGCGGCGCTCGACATCGACCGCGTGTTCGACAGCTCGGAGGCGCTCGCGGTCGACCCCGCGGTCGATGTCATCCACATCTGTACGCCCAACCATCTTCACGCCGGCCTGGCCCGGCTCGCGCTCGAGGCCGGCAAGCACGTGATCTGCGAGAAGCCGCTGGCCACCACGGTGGCGGCGGCGTTGGATCTGGTCGACCTCGCGGCGAGCACGGGCGCGGTGACGGCGGTCCCCTTCGTGTACCGGTTTCACCCGATCGTGCGCGAGCTGCGGGCGCGGATCGACGGCGGGACGTCCGGCTCGATCCATCTGATCCACGGGAGCTATCTACAGGATTGGCTGTCCTCGCCTGACGACTACAACTGGCGAGTCGACCCGGCGCTCGGCGGGCCGTCGCGCGTCTTTGCCGACGTCGGCTCGCACTGGTGCGATCTGGTCGAGTTCGTCAGTGGCCACCGCATCACGCGGCTGTCGGCCCGTGTGATCACGGTGTTCGCCGAGCGCGCGGCTGGCAAGGCGAGCCCGTTTCAGCGCGCCGACGGCGACCGGCCGCGCGTCGCCGTCGGCGGCGACGATGCCGTCACCATGCTGTTCGAGACCGACCGCGGCGCGGCCGGAACCCTGGTGGTGAGCCAGGTGTCGCCCGGGCGCAAGAACCGCCTGTGGTTCGAGATCGACGCGTCGCACGAGGCGCTCGCGTTCGATCAGGAGGACCCGGAGCGGCTGTGGATCGGCGCGCGCGATCGGCAGCAGATCCTGCTACGCGATCCTGCCCACCTGTCACCGTCGGCGGCTCGCTACGCGACGCTTCCCGCGGGCCACGCGCAAGGCTACGGCGATGCGTTCAACGCGTTCGTGGCCGATACCTACGCGGCGATCCGAGGTGGCCGGGGCGGAGCTCCGCCGGACGGGTTGCCGACATTCCAGGATGGGCTGCGAGCGGCGCGCATCACGGAGGCGGCGCTCGCCTCGGCGCGCAGCCAGGCCTGGGAGGAGGTCGTGCCATGAAGCTTGGATTCGTCACCGCGTGCTTGCCCGACTGGTCGCTGGTGCAACTCGCCGACTGGGCGTCGGCGCATGGCTACCAGGCTCTGGAGGTGGCGGCGTGGCCGCGGCTCGGCAGCCGGCCGTTCACCGCCACCCACCTGGACGCCGGCGATCTGCACGCCGACGAGGTCATGAAGCTCATGACCGAGCGGCGGCTCGAGATCTCGTCGGTCGCGTTCATGGACAACCCGCTCGATCCGGATCTGGCGGTGCGAGCGGCGATGCACGCGCATCTGCACAAGTGCATCGACGCGGCCGCGGCGATCGGCGCGCCGACGGTGGGGACCTTCGTCGGGCGCAACCCCCACCGCAGCGTCAAGCAAAACCTCGCCGAGGCAGAGGAGCTCTGGAAGCCGTTCGTCGAGCATGCCGACAAGCGCGGCGTGGCGATCGTCATCGAGAACTGCGTGATGGAGGGCTGGCACCCGGATGGCTATCCGGGCAACCTGGCCTACTGCCCCGAGCTCTGGGAGTGGATGTTCGCGCAGGGCCTGTATCTGAACTTCGACCCGTCCCATCTGCTATGGATCGGCATCGACCCGGTGGCGGTCGTCAAACCCTACGTCCACCGGATCCGCCATGCGCAGGCCAAAGACATCCAGCTGTTCCCCGAGCGGCGCAACCGCTGGGGCACCTACGGCAAGTCGCTCGAGCGCGACAACCCGTGGGACGTCGGCTGGTGGCGCTACCGGGTGCCCGGCCTCGGCCAGGTCGACTGGGTGCGCCTGATCGACGCGCTCTACGAGGGTGGCTTCGACGGCGTGCTCTCGGTCGAGCACGAGGATCCGGTGTGGGGCGGCACCGAGGACAAGATACAGGTCGGCCTCGAGATCGCCGCGCGCACGCTGCGGCCGCTGCTCGTGCGCTGACCGGGATCAGCGGCGATCGAAGCTCCGCTGGGTTTCCATCTAGCCCGCGAACGGCGAGGTCTTGCGCAGCGCCATCGCCATGGCCTGGATCGCGACGAGGTAGCCGTTGACGCCCAGGCCGCAGATCACGGCGGTGGCGGCGCGCGAGATCAGGGAGTGGCGATAGGGCTCGTCGCGCTGATGGATGTTGGTGATGTGGACCTCGATCACCGGACGCTGCACGATCTTGACGGCGTCGAGCACCGGCACCGAGGCGAACGAGAAGCCCGCGGGATTGATGATGACCGCGGCGTTGCGCTCGAAGGCTTCGTGGAGCCAGTCGACCAGGGTCGCCTCGCTGTTGGTCTGGCGAAACTCGCAGGCGAGCTCGAGCTGGGCGGCGAGCGCTTCGACTTCCTGCTGGATGCGCGCGAGGGTGGTGGTGCCATACAGGTGGGGCTCGCGCTTGCCCAGCATGTTGAGGTTCGAGCCGTTGAGGACGAAGACCAGTGGCGTCATGCGGCGGCTCGCGTCGTGGGCAGGGCGTCGACGCGGTTGAGATCGACGCCGCGGGTCTCGGACGCGGTCAGGATCGCGATCAGCGAGATGACGTTGAACGCGACGCAGACCGCGACGATGCCCCAGGGTGAGTTGTTGCAGAGGGCGAACAGCCAGACGGCGAGCACCGGCATCGGGCCGCCTGCGATCAGGTTGGCGCCGGTGTAGGCGAGGGCCGAGCCGGAATACCGAACGTTGGTGGGGAACGCCTCGGCAAACGCGACCGGCTGGATGCCGCTCTGGAACTGGGTGAAGCCGAGGAACAGCCCCATGGCCACGAGCATGGGAGCGAAGCTGCGGGTGTCGAGGAGGCGGAAGTAGACGAACAGCATGACCAGGGTGGCGATCGAGCCGATCGCGAGCGCCTTCTTGCGGCCGATCTTGTCGCTGAGGGCGCCGCCGGCGAGCGCACCGGCGATCGCGCACAGGTTGGCGCCCATCAGGAGCAGGAACCCGGTTTGCTTTGGCAGGGCGAGGGTCTTGGTGATGTAGCTGAGCGAGAACACGACGATCAGATAGAACAGCGCGGCGGGGCCGCAGAAGAACAGCATCCAGCGCACGATGGCGCGCCAGTGAAGGCGGAGCGCATCGCGCAGCGGACTGCTGACCTGGACGACGCGGGTCTTGCGTAGCTCGACGAACGCGGGGGTCTCGCTGACCTTGATCCGGATGTACACGCCGACGACGATCAGGATGAAGCTGAGGAGAAACGGGATCCGCCAGCCGTAGGCTTCGAACGCGTCCGGCGACATGATCGACGACAGCGCCAGCAGCGTGCCGTTGGCCAGGATCTGGCTGAGCGGCGAGCACACGCCGAGCACGCCGGAGTACCGGCCTCGGCGATCGGCGGCGGCATGCTCGATCGCCATCAGCTGCGCGCCGGTCGACTCACCGCCGAGCGCAAAGCCCTGCAGGATGCGCAGCACGACCAGCAGCGCGGGCGCCCACAGGCCGATCGTCGCGTAGGTCGGCAGCATGCCCATCAGCATCGACGACAGCCCCATCGCCGAGACCGTGGCGAGCATGAGGTTGCGCCGGCCGAGCTTGTCGCCGAGATGGCCGCAGACGATCGCGCCGAGCGGCCGCGCGGCGAGGCCGACGCCGAACGTGGCGAGTGAGGCTAGCAGGCCGGACGTGGTGTCCAGGGCGGGGAAGAACAGCTTGGGCAAGACGGTCGCCGACAGCGCTCCGTAGAGCGTGAAGTCGAACCATTCCAGCGCGGTCCCGACGGCGGCGGCGGTGACCGCGCGCGTGCGCATCGCCGGCGCGGCGGATAGCGGAGCATCCTGAGTCATCTGCGGAGCCTATCCAGAAACGGACCGGTTCGTACACAACAAACGAAATGCCGCGCTGCGCAGTGTTGGAATCTCCGGCGCCGATATATGGGACTCTGCGTCATGGCGAATTCTTGAATCGATGATTGTCGACGGGAGTGCTCCATCGCCGCAGCGATCGAAGCGTATTTGTCAGGCGGCGGCGCGCCAGTCTGGCTTGCTTCGCTTGACTGTACGAACCAGATGGTACATGAATCGAATCAACTCGAAGCGAGGTGACCGGTATGTCGATCCAACGAAGAGCCCTGCTCAAGGGCGCCGCGGCGACCGCGGTCGGCGCCGTGCTGGTGCCCGAGCTCGCCGATGCCGTGCTCGCCGCGCCAGCGCCCGTCGCGCGCGACGCGGCGTCGCCGGGCGGCTGCACGATGCCCGGCGGCCGCGACTTTCCCAAGGTCGGCGGCAACTACGGCAATCAGAACTACAGCTCGCTCGGCAAGATCGGCCACGACAACGTTCATCGGCTCGGCGGTGCCTGGCTCAATCGGATCGAGGGCGGGATCACGACCGGCACCAACCAGAGCACCGCGGTCGCCGTCGACGGCGTGCTGTACATCGAATCGGCGTTTGGCAACGTGTTCGCGGTCGACGGCAAGACCGGCGCCACCAAGTGGAAGTACGCCCAGACCCGCGGCAGCGTGACCCGGCGCGGCGTGGCGGTCGGCGACGGCAAGGTGTTCACGCACGGCAAGGGCAGCTGGATCATCGCGCTCGACCAGGCGACGGGCGCCGTGGTCTGGGAGCGCCAGGTCACCGGGTTCGGGAACATGGAGAAGGTCGCCGTCACCCACTACGACGGCGTGCTCTACGTCGGCACCCATGACAGCGCGCGGTGCGCCGCGCTGGCGCTCGACGCGACCAACGGCGACGTCGTCTGGCGGTTCTGGGGCGCCGCGGGCCCCGGCGAGCTAGGTAACGAGACCTGGGAGGGCACCTCGTGGCAGACCGGCGGTGCCACACCGTGGATGCACCCGGCGATCGATCCGGAGCTCGGCCTGGTGTACTGGACGTTTGGCAACGCGCGCGGCAGCAACTCGTCGCAGGATGGCTCGCAGCGCGGCGGCCAGAATCTATTTTCGAGCTCGCTCGTCGCGATGGATCTGAAGACCGGCGAGTATCGCTGGCACTTCCAGTCGATCCACCACGGCATCTGGGACATGGACAACGTGATGGCGCCGGTGCTCGCCGACGTCGAGATCCGCGGCCGCCGGCGCAAGATCATCGTCTACGGCAGCAAGTCGGGGATGTACTTCATCCTCGATCGCAGCGATGGCTCGGCGCCGCTCGGCATCGACGAGATCGCGGTGCCGCAAGATCTCCGGCAAAAGACCTGGCCGACCCAGCCGTTCCCTCGCCAGGGCGGGTGGACCGAGCAGACCATCGTCGATCAACCGCTGGGTACGGCGGTCCCCGGCGATCCCAACCGGGCGGTCCCCAACTACGTTCGGGGCTCACTGTACGACCCGCACTGGGACATTCCCGTGCTCACGATTCCCGGTCACGGCGGCGCCGCCGACTGGAACCACCAGTCGTACAGCCAGCGTACCGGCCTGGTCTATACCGGGTTTGGCTATGTCGCCGCGGCGCACTCGCTCACCGAGGCGAGCAACGGCCTCCGGCCGCCCGGCGAATACCAGACCGGCGGCATCGTCGCCGTCGATCCGTCGACCAACCACGTGCGCTGGAAGAAGCACATGCCGTACTCGCTCGCGCATGGCAATGGCATCCTGACCACGGCCAGCGATCTGTTGTTCATCGGCCAGCCGGACGGCAACTTGCTCGCGCTGGACGCCCGCACGGGGCACGAGGTCTGGCGGTTTCAAACCGGCGCGGCGATCAGCAGCAGCCCGATCAGCTACGAGATCGACGGCGAACAGTACATCGCCGTGTACGCGGGCGGGACCGACATCCCGTACGGCAGCTCCGCGCCGCGCGGCGACTTCCTCTGGGCCTTCAAGATCCATGGCACGGTCGCCCCGGCGGTGGCGCCGACGCCACCGGTGGTTCGCCGGCCGGTCTCGGGGGATCCCGTCGAGGGCGCGGTCGTCAACAACACGGTGGTGCTGGCCCGGACGTACAACGCCGCGACCAACACCGTGGGCGCGACCGAGTCGACCGCGGTCAACGCGATGGCGCCGACCCACCTGCGCGTGCCGGTCGGCACCACGGTCACGTTCGTCAATCCGGTCGACAACGTCCATGTCCACGGCGCGACGCAGTTCTTCGAGGGCTTGTTCGACATTCGCCTGCAACCCGGCGAATCGTTCTCGTACACCTTCACGCAGGCTGGCGAGTACTTTTTCAACGATAGCTTCAGCCCGCGGCCGACCGGCAAGGTCGTCGTGTACTGACCACGAAAGGCATCCACGTGCGCGATCTCACCCAGGCAGCCGCGCGAACGGCGGCGTTCCTCGCATTCTGCGTAGTCGGCGCTCTGACCATGACGGCCGGCCCCGTCGCGGCGCACCCCAGAACCGGTGCGCAGAACCTCGGGGATCCAGACTATGGCGTGTGCCGTGGCACCGATCCGAGCTGCTACCACGACTGGGGCAACTTCGATCCGGCCACCGACGGATACAAGGTCTTGCTCTATACCCGTACGGCCGGCCCGCGCCACGCCGACCTGGGACCGGCGCTTGCTCCGGGCCTCGATCCGCCACTGACCGCGGCCAACGTGGTGCAGAACGCGATGGTCGCGCTCGGCGCGGCCAACGGGTTCTCCGTTCACTACACCGAGGACCTGGCGCAGCTGGCGACGCCGGGCGTGCTGTTCAAGTACAACGCAGTGATCTTCTTCAGCACGTCGCGCGACACGCTCGACGACGCGGCGCAGACGTCGCTACGGCAGTACCTGCGCGGGGGCGGTGGCTTCGTGGGAATCCACAATGCATTCGGCACCGAGTACAACTGGCCCTGGTACGAGGGATTGCTGGGCGGCGCGAACTTCTACGACCACGGGCCCGAGCAGCCCGCGACTGTTACCATCGTCAATAGTCGGGACGCCTCGACGCGGAACCTGCCGGTGGCGTGGAGCTTCCAGGACGAGTGGTACAACCTGGTGCCGTTCCCGTCGAAAGTCCGGTTCCTCGCGACCGTCGACGAGCGCACGCTGCTGCGGGGCACCACCGGCTCGATGGGCCATCCCGGCCACGGCGAGTTTCACCCGGTCGCCTGGTGCCAGTACTACGACGGCGGTCGGGCGTTCCTCACCACGCTCGGCCACGACGCGCGCGACTTCTCCACCGACGGGTCGTTCCCGGGAGCTCCGCAGTTCCAGGCGCTGATCCTCGGGGGAATCGAGTCGGCCATGGGCAAGAAGCCATTCTGTTTGTAATCCCAGCATCGATCCGGAGAAGTACATGAAGACCCTCGTTCGATTCACCGCGGCGATGGTCAGTCTGGCCGTCTCGCAGATCTGTTCCGCGCAACCGGCAGCTGACGCGCCCGCGTCTGGAGCGCCCGCACCCGCGGCGCCGTCGCCTGACGCGGCCGGTGCACCGGCGCCCCCGGGCCCAGCGGCGCCCCCGACCCCGCCAGTGACGTCGCCGCCGCCCGCGGCGACCCCGCTGCCGTCCGCGCCCGTGGCGGTGCCGAAGGGGCCTGAATGGCTATCGCTGCGCCTGCTGCACGACAAAGGGGTGATCTCCGACGCCGAGCTCGCCTCGGCGCTGAGCGACATCGGCGTGGTGGGCGCCGGCGATGCCACCACGCTGGTGGTCGCCAAGCTCAAGGCCACGCTGTATGGCTACGTCGAGGGCAACTACAAGTACGACTCGACCCAGACCTGCGTCGAGTTCTGCGGCAGCTCGCAGGTCTCGCGGCCGGGCACGTACAAGGGCAACCACGGGCGCACGATCTTCAGCGCGCGCGACACGCGCTTCGGGCTCCGGCTCGCCGCGCCCGAGGACCACGGCGTCCGCGTGAGCGGCGTGCTCGAGACCGACTTCTTCGGTCCGACGACGACCACCGAACAATCGACGTACTCCAATCCGGTGCTGCGCATCCGCACGTCCTATCTGAAGATCGAGACCCCGGTGCTCGATGTCCTGATCGGGCAGCAGTGGACGCTGTTCGGCTGGCAGCCGTACTTCGTCAGCGCCTCGGTCCAGTACCCCGGGCTCCCCGGCGAGACCTTCGAGCGAACCGCGCAGCTGCGGTTGTCCAAGACGATCAAGACCGACGCGGTCACGGTGGATCTCGCGGTCGCGGCCAATCGCCCACCCCAGCAGGATTCCGCGACCCCGGAGGGCGTCGCGGGGGTCCGCCTGCAGCTCAACCAGTGGACAGGTCAGCACACCGCGTACATGGCGTACACCGCGATCCAGCCGGCGACGCTCGCGATCTCGGGCGACGTGCGCCGGCTGCGGATCCCGGAGCTCGCGGTGGTTCCACACAGCGGGATCGCGAGGACCGGCGGCGGCGTCGCGTTCAGCGCTTATCTGCCGATCGTCCGGGCGACGAAGGCCTCGAAGGAGAATGCCCTGTCGCTCAACGGCGAGCTGTCGATCACCTCGGGGATGTCCGACGACTACACGACGCTGGGCGCGGCGGGGACCGCCAACGCGGCGATCCCTCCCGCGACGCCCGACGGCGCGGCCACTGCGTATACAGCGAACTTCGACCCCGGGCTCGCCGCGATCGACGCCGCGGGACACGTCGAGCTGATCAAGTGGCTGGCGTACTTCGCCTCGCTGGAGTTCTATCCCGCGGGCGTCGGGGGCAGGGTGGGCCTGGTGGCCAGCTACGGGCACATGGAGTCGTCGAACGCGAAGTCGGTGGGCACCGCGAGCGCTGCGGCTGCCACGCCGGCCGCGCAGGCCGCCGCCGCCGCGAAGATCCGCGACCACGAGGACTACTTCGAGCTCGGCGCGTTCGTCGATCCGACGAAGGCGACCCGCATCGCGGTGAGCGGCTCCTTGTACAACGACGCCTACGCTGACCATGCGTCCGCGAAGAACTACTCAGCCATCCTGAGCGGCTGGCTGTTCTTCTGATCTGAACATTGGAAGCGTTGCTCGACGGCTACATCGCCCGGATAGGTGCAATCGAGACAGGCCTGACTAAAATTCCGCGCGTGCACCAGAGTTCCGCTGGGAGCGGTCATAGAACGTGGAGTCCGAAGTGAAGCGGGCGACGCCGAGCGTCACCTGGCAACGTGAGGCTTCGGGCGTTGATGTTCGCCAAGAGCAGCTGAATCGCGGCATGCTCCGAGCGATTCGCCG
>Ga0307509_10002260_pt1 | contig 31534 bp, 24 predicted proteins | sample 10_EM_MG_FD_202245 | JGI IMG/M metagenome (GOLD analysis project Ga0307509, IMG submission 202245) | Populus trichocarpa ectomycorrhiza microbial communities from riparian zone in the Pacific Northwest, United States - 10_EM | ecosystem: Host-associated > Plants > Roots > Unclassified | place...
GACCAACATAGATCGCCGGCCAGTACAGGTCGCGCGCCCGCCGAGCAATACGGACCGCAAACCGGCACCGCGCGCCACCTCGCGCCCGCCGACCAACATGGACCGCCGGCCAGTACAGGTCGCGCGCCCGCCGAGCAATACGGACCGCAGACCGGCACCGCGCGCCACCTCGCGCCCGCCGACCAACATAGATCGCCGGCCAGTACAGGTCGCGCGCTCGCCGAGCAATACGGACCGCAGACCGGCACCGCGCGCCACCGCACGCCCGCCGAGCAATACGGATCGCCGGCCAGTACGGGTCGACGCCTCGCGCCCGCTGAGCAACACCAGCCACCGGCCAGTACGGGTCGGCACCTCACGCCCGCTGAGCAACACGGATTACCGGCAAGTCGGCGCCTCACGCCCGCTGAGAAACACGGACCACCGGCAAGTCAGCGCCTCACGCCCGCTGAGCAGCACCCACCGGCAAGTACGGGTCGGCACCTCACGCCCGCTGAGCAGCACGCACCACCGGCAAGTACGGGTCGACACCTCACGCCCGCCGAGCAGCACGCACCACCGGCAAGTACAGGTCGGCACGTCACGCCCGCCGAGCAGCACGCACCACCGGCAAGTACAGGTCGGCACGTCACGCCCGCTGAGCAGCACGCACCACCGGCAAGTACAGGTCGGCATCTCACGCCAGACGAGCAACACCGACCACCGACCAGTACGGGGCGGCATCTCACGCCAGGCGAGCAACACCGACCACCGACCAGCACGGGGCGGCACCTCTCGCCCGCGGAGCGGTACGGCCCGCAGGCAGGGACCGGAATCCGGCGTGTTGTACCGGGAGACCTGTATGCCCCGCAGGCCGGCACCGGGCGGGATCGCGTTGCCCGCGATCCGCACGGCCCGCACGTCGGCACCGGGCGACACCTCACCCCCGGCGACCAGCCATACGGCCCGCACACCGGCACCGGGCGACACCTCACCCCCGGTGACCAGTCCTATGGCCCGCAGACCGGCACCGGGCGACACCTCACCCCCGGCGACCAGTCCTATGGCCCGCACACCGGCACCGGGCGACACCTCACCCCCGGCGACCAGTCCTATGGCCCGCAGACCGGCACCGGGCGACACCTCACCCCCGGCGACCAGCCCTACGGCCCGCAGACCGGCACCGGGCGACACCTCACCCCCGGCGACCAGCCCTACGGCCCGCAGACCGGTACCGGCCGGCAGCTCGTTCCCGTCGACTCGTACGGCCCGCAGTCTGGCACCGGGCGGCAGCTCGTTCCCGTCGACTTGTACGGCCCGCAGAGCGGTACCGGGCGGCAGCTCGCTCCCGTCGACCCGTACGGCCCGCAGACCGGCACCGGGCGGCAGCTCGTTCCCGTCGACTTGTACGGCCCGCAGAGCGGTACCGGGCGGCAGCTCGCTCCCGTCGACCCGTACGGCCCGCAGACCGGCACCGGGACGCGGCTCGTCGTCCCTCGCACGCGCGGCAACAGCACGCCGCTGGTCGGTACGTCGTCGATCAAGACGCTGCGCGAGACGCACCCGACGATTCACCAGGCGCGCCCGTCAGCCACGCGACCACCGATGCCGGCGTTCGACGAGCTCCCCACCACGTTGGTCGGCACGGCCGCTCACCTCGCGCTGCTCGAGCAGGCCACAGCGGAGCCTCGCGATCCAGCCGCACGCCGCCTGACGCTCGGGATCGCGTTCGCCATCATGCTGATCGCCGCGCTGATCGCGAACTGGCTCACGACCGCGTTGTAAGCGCGCGCTCACCGGATCGGGATCTGCTGGACACGCACCTGACGAGCGAGCGTCGCGGGCTTGCGCGAACAAGGGGTCGTTCTAGTCGGCCGTTCTCGGCCGTTCAGGGAGCGCTGGTCGCAGCGCCATGCGCACCCGCCGCTTCGGCGGCTGCCCACGCATCGGTCCACGCCTTGACCAGGGCGAGCTCGTCGCCGGCCACGGCACCCGGCTTGTCGAGTGGCATCCTCGGCTTCCGGCCGGACAGGCCCAGGACGTTGGCCACGGTGACGCCGATGGTCTTGGCGTGGCGTCCACTCGGGGGATACGACGTCATGTCGAAGTAACCGAGCTTCCGCTTGGTCACCGCTTTGCCTCCTTGCCGGTGACATCCCGCGCAGTACTTCTCCAGCACCGGCTTGGCCGCGTTCCAGGCGGTCGTCTCGGCCGCTTGGGGAGAGGTCTTGCCGTGCGCGGGCGGCACCGGTGACGCCTCGGTAGGGGTGGAGCCGCGTGCGCCGAGCACGAAGACCCACAGCACGATCATGACGGGACGAAACATCGAGGCCTCCTGCTACCGCTTGCTCATACCAGCACGCGTGCCAGATCGCTCCGGAGCGTGTATGAAACGGGGCCTCGGCCAGACCGATCGTGCAACGAGCACAGCGCAGATGAGCCACGAGAGTTCCCCGCACGAACCCGAACAAGAACACGCGCATACGGCACCGGCTGAGGCGCCCGCACCCGAGCCAGTGGCCAAGGTGAAGGACCCCGTCTGTGGGATGATGGTCACGCCGGGCAAAGCCAAGGGCGGCAGCGCCTCACACGACGGGCAGGAGTACTGGTTCTGCAACCCGCGGTGCCGCGACAAGTTCGTCGCCGACCCGACGACGTATCTGGCGGCTGTCGACGCAGCGCCGATCCTGGGGGCCGTGCGTGTCGCGGCAGCAGCGCCGGTCCTGGGGGCCGTACCCACCGCGGCGGCAGCGCCAGTCGTGAGCCCCACCCTCGCGACAGCTTCGGTGACGGGCTCCGCCGTCGCGCCACCGGTCCACACGTGCCCGATGCACCCCGAGGTCCGCCGGCCGGGGAGCGGCGATTGCCCCGAGTGCGGCATGGCGCTCGAGCCCGAGGTGCCCGTCGTGCGCACCGAGTACGTGTGCCCGATGCACCCCGAGATCGTGCGGACCGAGCCCGGCAGCTGCCCGCTCTGCGGCATGGCGCTCGAGCCGAGGACCGCGTCGCTCGACGACGACAACCCGGAGCTGCGCGACATGACCCGGCGGCTGGTGGTGGCCGCGGCGCTCACGGCACCGTTGCTCGTCGAGACGATGGCCGAGATGGTCGGCGCGCCGGTCGCCGCGCACGTGTCGCCGGGCGCGCTCACCTGGATCCAGCTCGCGCTCGCGACCCCCGTCGTGGTGTGGGCCGGCTGGCCGTTCTTCGTTCGCGGCTGGCGATCGATCGTCACGCGCAAGCTCAACATGTTCACGCTGATCGCGATCGGGATCGCGACGGCCTACGGGTTCAGCCTCGTCGCCACGGTGTGGCCGGGTGTGCTCCCCACCACGTTCCACGATCACGGCGGCGCGCCCGTGGTGTACTTCGAACCGGCCGCGGTGATCACCGCGCTCGTGCTGGTCGGCCAGGTGCTCGAGCTGCGCGCGCGCCGCGCAACCTCGAGCGCGATCCGCGCGCTGCTCGGGTTGGCGCCCCGGACCGCACATCGCCTGACCGACCACGGCGGCGAGGACGACGTCGCGCTCGACCGCGTCGCGCCCGGCGATCGCCTGCGCGTGCGCCCCGGCGAGAAGGTCCCCGTCGATGGCGTGGTCATCGACGGCGCGAGCGCGATCGACGAATCGATGGTGACCGGCGAGGCGATCCCGGTCGAAAAGCTCGCCGGGGCACGGGTGACCGGCGGAACGCTCAACGCCACCGGTAGCTTCGTGATGCGCGCCGAGCGCGTCGGCAGTCAGACCGTGCTCGCGCAGATCGTGCGCATGGTCGGCGAGGCCCAGCGCAGCCGCGCGCCGATCCAGCAGCTCGCCGACGTCGTGGCATCGTACTTCGTCCCCGCCGTGCTGGCGGCGGCGGTCGCGACGTTCGCCGCGTGGGCGATCGCCGGTCCCGACGACGCTCGACTCGCCTACGCGCTGGTCAATGCGGTCGCGGTGCTGATCATCGCGTGCCCCTGTGCCCTCGGTCTGGCGACGCCGATGTCGATCATGGTCGGCACCGGCCGCGGCGCCGCGGCCGGCGTGCTGATCCGCAACGCCGAGGCGCTCGAGCGGCTCGCGCAGGCGACCACCCTGGTCATCGACAAGACCGGCACGCTGACCGCCGGCAAGCCGCGGCTCGTCACGGTGGTCCCCGCGGCCGGCGGCGACGACGCGGCCGAGCGGCTGCTGCGGCTCGCCGCGAGCCTCGAGCGGGGCAGCGAGCACCCGCTGGCGGCGGCGATCGTGGCCGGTGCCGCCGAGCGCGGCGTGACGCTCACCGAGGCGGACCACTTTGCGTCGATCACCGGCATGGGCGTGACCGGCACCGTGGAGGGCGCGGTCGTGGCGCTGGGCAATCGCGCGCTGGTCGATCAACAGCTCGGACACCAGCCACCACGCCCCGAGAACGACGCCCAGGCCGAGGCGCTGCGCCGCGACGGCCAGACCGTCATGTACGTCGTCATCGACGGCGCGTTCGCCGGCGTGCTCGGCGTCGCCGATCCGATCAAGCCCGCAGCCGCCACCACGCTCCGCGCGTTGACCGCCGATGGCCTTCGCGTCGTCATGCTGACCGGCGACAGCCGCAGCACCGCCAAGGCGGTCGCGACCAAGCTCGGCCTCGGCGGCGATCACGTGATCGCCGGGGTGCTGCCCGCCGAGAAGGCCCAGGTGATCGCGCGGCTGCGCGCCAAGGGCGAGATCGTGGCGATGGCGGGCGACGGGATCAACGACGCCCCGGCGCTCGCGACCGCCGACATCGGCATCGCGATGGCGACCGGCGCCGACGTCGCGATCGAGAGCGCCGGCATCACGCTGCTCGGCGGCGACCTGCAGGGCATCATGCGCGCCCGGCGGTTGTCGCGCGCCACGATGCGCAACATCCGCCAGAACCTCGTGTTCGCGTTCGCCTACAACGTGCTCGGTATTCCGATCGCCGCGGGCGTGCTGTACCCGGTGTTTGGCCTCCTGCTCAGCCCGATGCTGGCGAGCGCCGCGATGAGCCTCAGCTCGGTCTCGGTGATCGGCAATGCCCTCCGGCTGCGGCGGGTCAAGCTCTAGCCTGGATTTCCACGGACGAGAACTGAAGAGATCCGGAGCGCCGAGTCCAAGGTCGGCTTCGCCATCGCGGCGCACCACCGTGAATAAAAATGATCTCGGGGTCTTGGCGGTGCATTGTCGTAGCAGGTGTCGAACGATGCCGTGCCGCACTGTTCGATACTTCGGAAGTCGCGAGTCTTCGAGCGACGAGTCCGTACAGGTTGTCGCCGTTACGGCAACCGACCGACCGAAAGCAGACCACCGCTGGGTGCGTTATTTTCAAGGGCGTGCGTCGTCACGCGCCGAAGTGCATGGCGGAGATCCGGGCACCGCCGAACGTCCCGCTGTAGCCGACCGCGCCGCGATCCTCGCCGGCCGCGCCTGCCACGACCATGAGTGGCAGGACGTGCTCCTCGCGAGGGTGGATCTCGCGTGCGTACGGCGCCTCGGACCAGCGCAGGAGCGCGGCGTCGCGTTCCGCCGGCGGCTTCACGGCGGCGTGCTGCAGCCAGTCGTCGAACGGTCCGGACCGTAGCGCGGCGCGCTGGTAGTCGTGCAGGTTGTGAAACGTCATGCCGGATCCGAGGACGAGGACGTCGTCATCGCGAAGCGGGGCGAGTGCTCGTCCGATCGCGAGGTGCATGGCCGGATCGAGCCCGCCCTGCAGCGACAGCTGGACGGTCGGGACGTCGGCATTCGGGAACGCCACCTTGAGCGGGATGAACGTGCCGTGATCGTAGCCGCGGTCCGGATCCTCGGCCGTCGCGAAGCCGGCGCCTTCGAGCAGCGAGCGCACGCGGGCCGCAAGCGCGGGGTCGCCGACTTCTTCATCACGCGCGACCTCGTGCGCGACGGCATCGGCGTCGGGATGCTACCGAGGTTCGTGGCGGACGCGTACGTCCGCGACGGTACGATCGAGCCGGTGGCGATCGGCGATCGCCCGGCGGCGGTCGCCACGTACGTGATGCTCTACCCGTCGAGCGGTGAGGTGCCGAGGAAGGTCGCGGCATTTCGCGACTTCCTCGTCGAGCGCTTGAAGCACACGCCGATGTCGTAACCGGCAAGGCACGACCGGATCGGAACCTCAGCCGAGCACATCTAGGTCGAGCGCGGGATGAAGCCCAGCGGGTGGCGCGGGGGTGGGACCGCGCCCTCGAGCGGCCGCAGCGCACCGAGCACGGTGGGAATCAGCTCCGAGACCGTCGGGTGGGCGTGGACGGCGCGCTCCAGCACCGTGTAGGGCACGTCCGCGTACATCGTGTCGACGATCGAGTGGATCGCCTCGTCGCCCTCGATGCCGAGGATCGTGGCGCCGAGGATCTGGCGGGTATCGGCGTCGACCAGGATCTGCATCGAGCCCCAGGTCTCGCCGCGCTCCCGCGCTCGCCCGACGCGCGACATCGGCCGCGTACCGATCAACACACGGCGGCCCGAGCTGCGAGCTTCCGTGGCGGTCATGCCGCAGCGCCCGAGCGGCGGATCGGTATAGAGGGCATAGATCGGGATCCGCTCGCTGACCCGGCGGTTTCCGCCGTCGAGCAGGTTGGCCGCGACGACCTGGAAGTCGTCCCACGACGTGTGGGTGAAGCCGCCCTTGCCGTTGACGTCGCCGAGCGCCCAGATGTGCGGCACCGACGTGACCAGCCGATCGTCGGTCGTGATGTAGCCGCGGTCGTCGAGCGCGACACCGGCCGCGGCGAGGCCGAGCTCGGCGGTCGCCGGCGCGCGCCCGATGGCGACGAGCACGTGGCTGCCCGCGATCGTGCGGGTCGCGCCACCGACGGTGATCGTGACGCGGACGTCGCCTGGGCCACCGGCGACCGCGGTGGCCTGGGCCCCGCACACGACGTCGATGCCCTCGCCCGCGAAGATCGCCGCCATGTCCTGGGAGATCTCGGGATCCTCGCGCGAGATCAGCCGGTCGGCGCGCTCGATCACGGTGACCGCGCTGCCGAACCGGCGATACATCTGCGCGAACTCGAGCCCGACGTAGCTGCCGCCCAGCACCACGAGGTGCGCCGGCAGGAAGTCGATGTTCATGATCGACTCGCTGGTCAGGTACGGCACGTCGCCGAGCCCCGGGATCGGCGGCACGATCGGGCGGGCGCCGGTATTGAGAAAGATCTGCTCGCCGGTGACCTCGCGATCGCCGACCCGCAGGGTGTGCGCGTCGACGAACCGCGCCTGGCCCTCGATCACCTCGAGGCTCGGCAGCCCACCTAGCCAGGTGGCTAGGTTGCCGCGCGACTCCGCCACGATCTGATCCTTGCGTGCCTTCACCGCGGCCATATCGACCGCGATCGGCCCGCCGATCGTGACGCCCCAGCGCGCCGCATTACGCGCCACCCAGGCCGCGCGGGCGCTCGCCACGAGCGTCTTGGTGGGGATGCACCCGTCGTTGACGCAGGTGCCGCCGAGCCAGCGCTTCTCGATCACGGCGACGCGCTTGCCGCGCTCGGCCATCCGCGCCGCGAGGAACGGTCCGGACTGGCCGGCACCGACGACGATCGCTTCGAACGAGTTTGCCATCCCTCGTTCATACGCCCGTCGGGGACGCGCCGCTATCGCGAGGTGAACCGCTTGCGAGCCCCGGCATCCGCCGTAAGGTTCTCGCAGGGTTTTTCGAATCTCACCCGGAGGCAGCGATGACCGATCATGTGTGGCTCGAACCCGCGAAGCGAATCCAGATCCGGATCGGCGGCCAGTCGATCGTCGACACGACCCGCGGCTATGTCGTGCATGAAGCCGGCCTACCCGATCGCTACTACGTGCCGCGCGACGAGGTTCGCGGCGAGATCTCCGACGGCCAGGGCGCCGCCAGGTGCCCGTGGAAGGGGCTGTGGAAGCACCTCGACGTCACCGCGGGGGGCGCCCGGATCGCCAACGCGGCGTGGACCTACTACGAGCCGACGCCGGTGTGCGAGCCGATCCGCAACTTCCTCGCGTTCTATCCCAACAAAGTCGACGCGATCGACGTCTCGTGATCAGGGGTGTTTCCGACGCCAGGGGCGTTCCCTGCGCCACGGATGTTCCCGACGCCAGGGCTGTCAGACCACCTCGAGCACCAGCTTGCCGTGGTTCTCGCCGGTGAACAGCTTGAGCAACGCGCTCGGGAACTGTTCGAGGCCGCGCACGATGTCCTCGCGCGACGTCAGCTTGCCCTCGGCCATCCATCGCGCCATCTCGCGGATCGCATCGCCATAGCGCGCGGCGTAGTCGAACACGACCATCCCGGTCATCGAGGCCCGGTTGACCAGCAGCGAGAGATAATTCGACGGCCCCTTCACCGGCGTCGTGTTGTTGTACTGCGAGATCGCGCCGCAGATCACGATGCGCGCGCGGCGCGCCAGCCGGGTCATCACGGCGTCGAGGATGTCGCCGCCGACGTTATCGAAGAACACGTCGATCCCCTGCGGGCAGTGCTCGCGCAGCGCGGGCTTGATATCGCCCGCCTTGTAGTCGATCGCGGCGTCGAACCCGATCTCGGTCAGGTAGCGGCACTTGTCGGCGCCTCCCGCGATCCCGACCGTGCGACAGCCGTGGATCTTGGCGATCTGGCCGACGACGCTGCCGACCGCGCCCGCCGCGCCGGACACCACGACGGTGTTGCCGGCGACCGGCTTGCCGACATCGAGCAGCCCGAAGTACGCGGTGAGCCCCGGCATGCCGAGCGTGCTGAGCATCACCGGCAGCGGCGCCTGCGCCGGATCGACTTTGACCACGCCCTCGCCGTTGGAGATCGCGAGCTCCTGCACGCCGAACGCCCCCGAGACGTGATCGCCGACCGCGAGCTGCGGGTGCTTGGACTCGACGACGCGGCCGACCGCGCCTGCCCGCATCAGCTCGCCGATCTTGATCGGTGGGATATAGGACTTCGCATCGTTCATCCAGCCGCGCATCGCGGGGTCGAGCGAGATGTACTGGACCTTCACGAGGAGCTCGCCATCGGCAAGCTCGCGGACCTCGTGTTCCTCGTAGGCAAAGTCGGTCGACTTCGCCAGTCCGACGGGCCGCGCCGCGAGCGTGAAACGATGATTCTTGCGCACCATGCGCGGACGGTACTCCGACCGCCACGCCCTTGCGAGCACGCCCTTACGAGCACGCACGCGGGGCTCGCCCGGCCCGCGCGGACCGACCGGCACGCGACGCAGCGCGCCGCACGGCAAGCCCGCCCCCCGAATCCGCGAATCCGCATGAAATGCCCGTAACGATGGTCGCAACCGGCGGCGCGGTGAATACTTCGCCGGCCATGAAGCTCGCCTCGTTCGCCGTGATCGCCGCTGTCGCGTTGGGTACCGCTGGCTGCTCGAGCAAGCAGCCGGACAAAGCGCCGGAGCCGCGCAAGGACCCGGCACCGGCGGCGGTCGAGCCCACGCCGGCACCGGCCGCGGCGGCACCGGCCCCCGCACCCCGGCCCACCGCGGTCGCCACCGACACCGTCCCCGCCGACTTCCCGCCCGAGTGCCGCGACTATGCGGCGCTGATCGACAAGCTCAAGACGTGCGCCAAGATCGGCGGCGCACGCGACGGGCTGATGGTCGGCTACAACGGCCTGCGCTCGAGCTGGGCGTCGATTCCCGCCGACCAGCGATCCGGCATCGCGGGCCAGTGCAAGACCCAGGCAGACAGCCTGCGCAACGCGGCCGCCGCGACCTGCCAGTGGTAGCCGGACCGATCCGCGGCGTTGGCCATGGGGCTACGTCGCCCCGGTTCGGCTTCACTCGGGCAGCGCGCAGCCGACGTGGATGGCCAGGACGTTGTTGTCCTCGCGGCACTCGCGCGCGATGCCCAGGCCGTCGCCGCGATCGTCGATCGCGACCGCGCCGTCGCCGGACGGCCCGATCCACGCGCAGCTGACGGTCGTGCACGCCCCCGGCGCGAGCGGCACGCGGGTCTGGGCCTGGCAGCGCAGCTTGCTCGGCGTGGTCGCGGCGTAGACCGAGGCGGGCACGCCCGCGGCGACCGCCCGGCTGCCGCGGTTACAGACCTCCGCGCTGACCGTCGGTGCGGCCACGTCGCACGTCACCTTGGCCTGCTTGACCGTGAGGTCCGGCCGCGCGCCCGTCATCGCCGGGGTGCCGTGGCTGTTCTGGCGGAAGTTGTTGAGCCCGGCCTGGGTCCAGTTGCGCAGCCACTCGCCGGTCCGCGGCACGCCGCCATCGTCGTCGATGTTGGTCACGCTGTACGCGTGCTGGTTCCAGATCGGCCGCGCAGAGGTCCAGCGATCGAGCGTGTCGGCGAGGACCTGCACGCCCGCGCTCGCGGTCGCCGCGTGGGACGCCAGGCAGACCTCGCCGCCCGGCGACGCGCCGGCCGCGGGGTTGCCGCACACGAAGCCATCGCCGCAGTCCTGGTCCTGGGCGCACCGGCACCGGCCGCGGGCGTCGCTCGGCGCGTCGCGCACACAGGCCATCGGGGTCTTGCTCTGGCTCGGGCAGTCGGTGTCGTCGGCGCACGCCAGACCGTCGAACTGCGGATCGATCGCGGGGCACGCGCTGCCGCAGTTGGTGTTCGACGTGGTCACCAGCTCGGCCTTGCCGTCGCCATCGGTGTCGGCGATCACCGGGTTCTCGTACCAGGTGCACGACGTGCGCGCGCGCGAGTACAGCACCTCGCCGGTGAGCCCGTCGTAGATCCGGGTGAAGCAGCGGTCGCCGTGCACCACCTCGGCGCGGCCGTCGCCGTCGAAGTCGAACGCCGACGAGCCGGTGAGCTCGGCGCCGGTGCCGTGCACCGGGGTCGTCCACAGCACGCCGTCGGTCGCCATCGACGCGCAGGTCGCCGGGTTCGGCGGGGCGTCACAGTCGGGGTCGAGGACGTTGTACGCGGTCGCCCCGGCCGTGCCGATCTCGAGCCGGCCGTCGCCGTCGAAGTCGGCGAGGATCGGGGGGCCGCCCGGCCCCTCCGCCATCGCGACGCCCGCAAGCTTGGCGGTGAACACCTCGATCCCGGCGGTCGTGAACACGTGGGCCACGCCGTTGACGACCACCACGATCTCGGCGATGCCATCGGTGTGGGCGCGATCGCGCTCCCCGCTCGCCGGGAACGTCCCGAAGTCGCCGACCGCGACCTGGCCGTTCGCCGCCGCCAGGCTGTGCCCCGCGTCCCACTGCCGGCTCAGCTTGTTCCACGAATAGATCTGGGCGCCGGTGAGCAACTCCGGCACGCCGTCCGCGTTGACGTCGGCGACGACCGAGAGGTAGCCGACGGCGGTGCCATCGGCGGACGGCGCCGCATGGTCGTCGATCGTCGCGCCGGTCTGGCCGTCGTAGACCGCGCCGTAGAAGATGACTTCGGGGTGGCCGTCGTCGTCGAGATCGTGGATCGAAGGCCCCGCCCAGTCGCACGGCGTCGATGGAAACGGCGGGACGGTCTGCCACAGGACCTCCCAGCCGGTGGCCCTGCGGGTGAACGCGACCAGACCGCCGCCGGTCCGTGCGGCCACGATCTCCGGCGTCGCATCGTCACCGCCGAGATCGCCGATCGCCAGCGACGCCGAGCCGATCACGCTCGGCGACCCGATCGTCGCCTGCAGCGCGCAGGTCCGGCCGTCGATCAGCCGGATCACGCCGAAGTCGGCCGCGTTGGAGCCGCCGCACGCCGGGCTCCCGTAGTCGGTGAAGTTGTACGCGGTGAATACGATCGACGGTGCTCCACCATCGAACGCCGCGACCATCGGGGTCGCCAGCACGTTGGCGTGGCTCGGAAACGGATCATCGGCGGCCGGGCCCAGCCACTGGCACTGCACCGCGGGAAAGAACACGCCGGGCGCCGGCGGGGTCTGGCAGCTCGGGTCGCTCGTGCCGCCGGGGCCAATCCCCCACGGCAAGCACTCCAGCGCGGTCGTGTCGCAATACGTGTCACCGGCGCAATCGGCAGTCACGGTGCACGCGGCCGGCGCCGCAACGCAGGTGGCGTAGCGGCACGCGAGACCGTCGCCACAGGCCGGGGCGCAGGGACCGGCCGGCGTATCTCCGGTACCACTCCCGCCGCACGCAGCCACGAACACGCATGCGATGGCCACATCCCATCTCATCGCCGTCGAGCGTACTCCTTCCGCGCGACGGCCCGCCGGCGGGTCGTGCGCGCACGGCACTGCTCATCCGATGAGTGTGCCGGCGCGCGATCCACGGCGCTCCGCAGCGACGCCGCGAGCAGCTGTGCTCGGGACCGCGCGAATCAACAGCGAATGCCTTGGTGCCGCCCGCGTTTCCGGAAGGCCGCTACCGGAAGGTCTTGGCTCCGCCAAGTCACGCCTGACCTGCTCCGCAGGTCTCCGTCTGCTTCGCATCCGGCAGGTCGCTTCGCGCCCTGGGCTTAGGTCTCGGCTCCGCCAAGTCACGCCTGACCTGCTTCGCAGGTCTCCGTCTGCTTCGTATCCGGCAGGTCGCTTCGCGCCCTTGGCTTAGGTCTTGGCTCCGCCAAGTCACGCCTGACCTGCTCCGCAGGTCTCCGTCTGCTTCGCCTCCGGCAGGTCGCTTCGCGTTTTGGGCTTAGGTCTTATTGTTCGACTTATAGAACAACGCTCGACTCATCGAACGGCTTGGCAGCCGCGGTCGCGATCAGCAGCCCTTGGCGAGCGGATTCTCGAGGCACTCTTTGCTCAGGTGGACGCCCTTCTTGCGCTCGGCCTTCGCCGCCGCGTCCTTCGCAGCCTGGATGCGCTGCTCCATCTCGAGCTTCTGGCGATGCAACTCGTCGAGCTTGGCCTGGGCCGCGTTGCGATCGGCTTCGGTCTTCGCGGCGTTGAATGCGGTCTGCGCGGCCCCGAGCCGCTTGTCGAGATCCCTGAACTCGCGATCCAGGGCGTCGACGCGGTCCTGCGCTTCCTTGGCATCCTGGACCGCCCGCTCGGCGATCTGCTCGGCTTCTTGCTGCTTGATCGCCGCTTGCTCGGACTCGTGCTTGCGCTGCACGGCGAAGATCACCAGCGCCACCGCGGCGACCAGCGCGAACCCGGTCACGACCAGCATCCAGGTCGGCCGCTTCTTGGCGACCTCGGCGCGGCGCAGCTCCATCTCGTGCTGGAGCCGCTGCTGCTCGATGGCGGCCTGGTTGCGCTGGCGCTCCATCGCCTCGGCGGACTCGACTCGCATCCGGGCCTCGCGTTCGGCGTTCTCACGCGCGGTCTCGATCCGCAGGATCTCGTCGCGCTCGGCGCGGATCTTGGCGTCCTCGGCGTCGCGTCGCCGGCGTTCGACTTCCTGTGCGGCGGCGGCGCGGGCCTCTTCGGCGCTCCGGACCGCGTGCTCCTCCTCCTTGACGCGGCTCTCCTCGATCTGCCGAAGCTCGCGCAACGAAAACAAGACCGAACTCTCACGCTTCTCGGGCTGTGCCATGGAACGTCCTTCGTCGGGGAGGCCTATCCCGGACCCTTCGATTTTTATCATGCGTGATCTCGGGGGGCAACGAGCACAATTCTGCACGTGCCCTCCTGCTATACACACACACCGGCGTCATGGGTTTCATCGATCTCCACAGCCATGTGCTCTACGGCCTGGATGATGGCGCCCCGGATGCAACAACGTCGCTGGCCATGCTCGATGGTCTGGCGGCTCTGGGGATCACTGAGCAGTGCGTGACGCCGCATCAAAAATCCGGTCAGTACCTGCCGAGCTGGGATCGCATCGAGGCGAGCCTCGCCGCGGTCGAATCGACCCGCAAGCCAGCACATCCGACGCTGCGGCTCGGCGCGGAGAACATGTGGGATGATGTGTTTATCCAGCGGATCGGGCGCGACGAGATTCCCCGATACAGCGATACCCGGGCGTTTCTGGTCGAGATCCCGCCGCCGCTGATGCCGCCGGGCATGATCGATCAGCTGTTCAAGCTGCGCATCAAGCGCATGGTCCCGGTGCTGGCGCACCCCGAGCGCTATCACGCGCTCTGGGATGATGATGCGCTGGCACGCTCGCTGCGCAGCGTGTGCGCGTTCGTCGTGGACCTCGGCGCGGTCGGCGGCTTTCACGGCCGGCGCGAGACCAAGGCCGCGCGGCACCTGCTCGAGACGGGCCTCGCGTGCGGCGTCGCCACCGATGCGCACCAGCTCGGGGATCTAGCGCAGGCCGCCGCGGGGCTCGCGTGGATCGACAAGAAGCTCGGCCACGCCGCGCTGGTCAGATTATTCGAACACGCGCCGCGCGCGATTCTCGCAGGCGATCTCCCGGACTGACATGAAGCTGGCAGTAAACCTCGCGCTCTCGGTCGGCATGCTCGCGCTGTGCACGTGGCTGGTCTGGCCCGACCACGGCGAGCGCGAGCAGCTGCGGGCGGTGATCGGCGCGCTGCAGTGGGCGCAGTTCGCGCCGTACCTGGCCGCCTACGTCGGCCTGCTCGTGATCACGCATCTGTGCCGGACGCTACGCTGGAACCACCTGCTCGCGCCGCTCGGCGTCAAGGTGCCGCTCGGCCCGCTGCTCGCGATCTCGGCGGTGGGCTTCATGGCGATCCTGGCGCTGCCGGCGCGGCTGGGCGAGCTCGTGCGGCCGGGCCTCCTGCGCAAGGCCGGCTACATGACCGCCGCGGCCGCGCTCGGCACCGTGGCCGTCGAGCGGATCGTCGACGGTCTCATCATCTCGCTGCTGGTGTTCTGCGCGTTCTTCGCGCACCGCGGCCCCAGCGCGCCCGGCTGGATGATGCCGACCGCCTACGCCGCGCTCGGCGCCTTCACCGCCGCGATGGTGTTCCTGGTGTTCGCGATGCGGCGGCCCGAGCCGACCGTGCGGTTCTGCGTCAAGCTCACGCTGCTGCCGCGGTTCGCGCCCAAGCTCGCCGCGGTGCTCGAGCACAAGCTGCTCGACATGATCCGGGGCTTCGCGGTGCTCCGGGACGTTCGCAGCCTGACCTTGTTCGTGCTGTGGAGCCTGGCCTACTGGGGCGCCACCGGGTTCGGGGCGTGGCTCCTGTCCCGCGCGTTCCATCTCGAGCTGTCGCTCGTCGGGGCGTACGCGACCGTGGGGCTCCTGGGCGTCGGGATCTCGCTGCCCAACTCGCCCGGTCTGGTCGGTCAGTTCCAGGCGTTCACCTTGCTCGGCCTGTCGCTCTACCTCGGCTTCAACGTCGGCGATGACGCCGCCAAGCTCACGCCGGTGTACGCCAGCGCCCTGGCGTTTGCGATCGCGCAGCACCTGGGCCAGGTCGCCTGGTACGTCGCGATGGGCGGGCTCGGGCTCGCGACGCCGTGGGTGTCGTTCCACGATCTGTGGACGTCCCGCAAGGCCGGCTCCGACGACACCGAGCCGGCGCTGGATCCACCGCGCGATCGGGCGCATGGCGAGCTGCCCCACGCGGTAGTGGTCGCGGGTGGCACGACCGCGCCCGCCGCGCCGCATGCGTCGCGCGGCGACGGTGACGCGCACTGACGCACGCGCCGGCCCCCGCGCAACGCCGACGGTGACGCGCACCGACCCACGCGCCGTCCCCCGCGCAAACGCCGACGGTGACGCGCACCGACCCACGCGCCGGCCCGCGCGCAAACGCCGACGATGACGCGCACGGACCCACGCGCCGGTCCGCAGCGCCCGCCCCACGGCGAGGCGACGCGCAGCACGCCCGGTCCACGGCGCCCACGCAGCGCCGACGGCGACGCGCACGGACCCACGCCCGCTCCGTAGCGCCCGCTGCGACGCCGACGGCGCCAGGTCGAGGTCGCGGGCGGCCGCGGCCACGTCAAGAAATTGGCGCCCACCGCCGATCGCGCCGACGATCCGGGCCATGACTGATCGCCTGGGCCGCCTCCGCGCCCTCGTCACCGGCGTCGCCGTCGTCGCCGGGCTCGCGGTACCCGCCGCGGCGCGCTCGGAGCGCACCTTCGCCTATCCGCGCGAGCAGGCGTGGCCCACCGCGGTCCGGTTCCTCGTCGTCGACGAGCACGTCAAGATCACCGAGAAGGACGCCGACGCCGGCTACGCGATGTTCGAGCTGCGCGACGACGGCAAGCTGTTCCGCGGCTCGCTCGAGATCGTGAGCATGCAGCGCGACGGACGCGCCGTCGTGCGCTTCGTCCTGCAGATCGCCGATCGGCCGAGCTGGCTCGAGATCGCGATGCTCACCCGGCTCGAGGCCAAGCTGCGCGCCGAGCTCGGCTCGCCCTCCCCGCCGCCTGCCGCCCGCCCCAAGAAAGACGACAAGGACGACGACGCGCCGAAGCCGCCCAAGGGCGACGAGCCCAAGCCCGACGAGCCCAAGCCCGACGATCGCGGCCCGCCGGTCAGCCCCACACCCTGATCCCGGGCGCGCGAGCGCAGGACGATCGCAAACCGGCGGCGCTGCGGAATTTTGGTAGGCTGCGCGCCCATGGCGATCATCGATCTGCGCAGCGACACCGTGACCCGTCCGACCGCCCCGATGCGCAAGGCAATGGCCGACGCCGAGGTCGGCGACGACGTGTACGGCGACGACCCGACGGTAAAGAAGCTCGAGGAGCGCGTCGCCGACCTGCTCGGCACCGAGGCCGCGCTGTTCGTCCCGACCGGCACGATGGCCAACCAGATCGCGCTCCGCGTGCACACCCGCCCGGGCGACGAGATCATCATCGCCGCGAACGCACACATCTGGCGCCACGAATCCGGCGCGCTCGCCGCGCTCGCGGGCCTGCAGACCCAGCAGATGGCCGGGCCGACCTTCACCGCGGCCGAGGTGCGCGCCGCGTTCCGGGACGACAGCGACGTCCACTCGTCCCCGACCCGCGTGGTCGCGATCGAGAACACCCACAACATGGGCGGCGGCCTGTGCTGGGACCCAGGTCAGCTCGACGAGGTCACCGCCGCCGCCCATGCGCTGGGCATGCGGACCCACCTCGACGGCGCGCGGCTGTGGAACGCCGCGATCGCCGGCGCGACCACCGAGAAGCAGCTCGTCCGCGGCTTCGACTCGATCAGCGTCTGTCTGTCCAAGGGCCTCGGCGCCCCCGCCGGCTCGATGATCGCAAGCTCGCGCGACTTCATCCGCACCTGCCGCCGCATGCGCAAGATGTACGGTGGCGGCATGCGCCAGGTCGGCATCCTCGCCGCGGCGGGGCTCTACGCGGTCGATCACCATCGCGCGCGGCTCGCCGACGATCACGCCAACGCCCGCGCCCTGGCCGAGGCCCTCGCCGGCGCACGCAACGTGCGCGTCGACCCAACCCGCGTGTTCACCAACATGGTGATGATCGAGCTTGACCGCGGCACCCCGGCCGCCGTGATCGAGAAGGCACGCGAGCTGGGCGTGCTGCTCGGCGCATCGGGCGCGCACCGGATCCGCGCGGTCGCCCACATGGACGTCGATCGCGCGGGCGTGCTGCGCGCCGCCGAGGTCATCGCCGGTATCGCCGCGTCCCTCGCGGCGTGACGCGCACGCCCGGCCGATCGCGATCTTGTCGCGATCGGCGCTGCAAGGCCGGCCCACGCGACCCGGCGCTCCAGCTTCGTGGCAAGCTGCGGGACGATCGCGGACCTCGGAGCCACAGAATTCGCAGCTCGGCGCATCGCTGGCATGTTCGGCGCGGTCGCGCTGAGCGCTATCGCCGCGTGCTCGGCGCCCGCCACGCTGTCGGAGCTGTCGACCGCCGAGCACCGGGCGAAAGCCGGCGACGTCGACGGTGCACTCGCGGCGTATCGCGCGGCCCAGCGGACCTGTCATGCGGTGCGGCCGGCACGCCGGGCTCGCGCCGCCTGTGCCGAGGCGCTGCTCGGCGAGGCCGAGGTCCTCGAGCACGCGGACCGGACCCAGCCGGCGATCGAGGCCTACCTGGCGATCCCCGCGCGCGCCGGCGACGACGCGATGGCCGCATCGACGGGCGTCTATCGCGCCGGCGAGCTGCTGCTGCGCGAGCACCAGGTCGGCCCCGCCTGGACGGCGCTGTGGCGGGTCGTGACCGATTACCCCGACGAGCCGGTCGCCGCCGATGCGCTGCGCCTGCTGCTCACCGACGGCAGGACCCGCGATCCGCGCGCGCTCGCCGACGAGATCAACCAGCTCCTCACCCCGCTCGCCGAGACCCAGGTCGCCGACAACCTCGTGTGGTCGCTCGCCGACCTGACCGAGCACGAGCTCGACAACCCCGCCGCCGCCCGCGCGCTCTACGATCGGATCCCGGTCGACTTCCCCGCCAGCGGCCTGCGCGACGACGCGCGATGGCACGCGGCCCGGCTGTCGCGGCTGCTGCACGACCCACAAGGCGCCACCGTACGGCTGCGCGCCCTGCTCGCCACCCGCGAGGTCGCGTTCGGCGCCGGGTCCTACTTCTCGATCTGGCTCGACGACGCCCAGCTCGAGCTCGGCAAGATCTTGCGCGACGATCTGGGCGACCTCGGCGGCGCCATCGCCGCCTTCCGCCAGCTACCCAAGGACTACCCTGCCTCGATCCTGCGAGACGACGCGCTCTACGAGCTCGCGGTCACGCTCGAGCAGATGCACGACCACCCCGCAGCGTGCGCCGCCGTAGCGCGGCTCACCAAGGACTTCGCCGACTCGAAGTACCTGCCACGCGCCCAGGAACTCGGCTGCCCGTGACCGCCGCCATTCGCCTTCTCGACGTCCACAAGCGATACGGCCGGCGCGACGTGCCCACACAACCGTGCGCTTCACCGACGTACTCACCTCGGGTCCAGGAGCTCGGCTGCCCATGACCGCCGCCATTCGCCTTCTCGACGTCCACAAGCGCTACGGCCGGCGCGACGTGCTGGCGGGCGTCTCGCTAGATCTCGCTCCCGGCGGGCGGCTCGGCGTGATCGGCCCCGCCGCATCCGGCAAGAGCGTCCTGTGCAAGCTGATCTGCGGGCTCGAGGCCCCCGACCGCGGCGCGATCGAGGTGCTCGGACACGACGTCATCGGCAAGCGCGAGTCCGAGCTCGGTCCGCTGCGCCAGCGTATCGGCATGCTGTTCCAGAACCACGCCCTGTTCGACTTTCTCTCGGTCGAGCAAAACGTCGCGTTTCCCCTCGAGCAGCGCGGCGGCATGGCCCCACCCGCGATCGCCGCGCGGGTCGCCGAGCGGCTGCGGGCAGTCGGCCTCGCAGGCAGCGAGCACAAGCTGACCGCAGAGCTGTCGGGCGGCATGCGCAAGCGCGTCGGCATCGCCCGCGCGACGGTCACCGACGCCGACCTGGTGATCTATGACGAGCCCACCGCCGGCCTCGATCCGGTCACGACGCAGAAGATCTACGATCTCCTGATCGCCGACCAAGCGCGCACCGGCGCCGCCATCCTCGCGGTGTCGTCTGACGTCACCGCGCTGGCCCAGTTCGTCGACGAGATTGCCTTTCTGTATCGCGGCCACGTGTTGTACCGCGGACCGGCGCGCACGATCGCCGACGCGCCGGACCCGATCGTGCGGCAGTTCGTTCGGGGCGAGCTCGACGGCCCGCTCGACGACGGCGCCGGGCGATGATAGGGCTGCGAGTCGTTCGCTCTCTATGCCGAAGGAGGCTCGTGCTGGTGACGGGGACCGGAAGAGCATCGAGCCTATCGCAGCGCGCACATGCGGTCCCCGCCCCGCGCGCCGATGCCGACAATCAGCAGCTGCTATCTGCCGCCTTGGTCCCACCAGAAGGCTTGGTCGACCGACCATCCCTCCAGGAGGGCGTACACCGCGTAGTCGAAGCGCTCCAGAAACGTGTCAAGAGTCTTTTGATCGTCCGCGCTGATCAAATGGTTTCTGCGAAGCATTCCCCCAGGGGCCAACGCCCACGATCTCCCCATATGGGAAATCGCCCACAGCGCAGACATCAGATCGCGTGGCACAGCATCGGCCGTGATCTCCGGGACGCAGGCTCGCAGCGCATCGAGGACGTCGGCAAGGATGTCGTGGCGAAGAGAGTCATAGGGCCTGAGCATATTCAGGAATGAGCCCTCGTCAGGAATCGTATGAAAGATGAGCCGCTGCGCTGCTTCGGCAGGTGTCATGTCGCGCCCCATTCTATCTCCGGTACGCCTCGTTTCCTGTGGGGGCGGCGGTCGCCGCCGGAGCGACGCGCGATACCTGCGCGCCGCCACTGCAACGTCCCAGACACGTCGCCGAGCGCCTCAATCGCGCTGGCCGTCGCCTCGGTCGCTTGCAATTCTTGCATCCCGACGGCGGTGCTGCGCAGGCCGAACTCGCCACTCGCCTTGTCGTCATCAGGCTCGACCACGCCGTCGCCGTGCCACGCGATCTCGGTCCTGGCCGATCTCGATTTCCTGCCCGGCGTGGTCCACCACGCTGGCAGCCCGCGCGAGGTCGCTGGCATCGTCCGCCAGAAAGATGAATGCGGTCGGCGCGGTCGTGACCACTAGACAATCTGTCGCTTGTCACACCGCGATGATAACGCTACTTGCCGGACAGGAACTTCAGGTCACTGCGCCAGTTGAGCCCGATCGAGACCAGGTCGACCTTGGTCTTGTAGGTGCCCGCCAGGGCCTCGCCGCCGCTGGCGGTGACGTTGTCGAAGAACGCGTGCTGGTAGCCGACGTCGACGCGGAGCGCGGGCATGACGTTGTAGCCGGCGCCGATCGAGAGCGCCGTGCTGTTGCCGTCCGTGAGCGTCGGCGAGACAGTGGTGCTCGGCTGGTCCGACATGCTGCGCAGCACGCCGGCGCGCAGCGTGAGCTCGGGAAGGAACGGGGTTTTCTCCCACTCGCCGCCGAGCCGCAGCACGTAGGCATTCTTGTATTTGCGGTCCACCGTGACGGAGAACCCATCGGCACCCTCGAACTTGTCCTCCTTGTAGACGCTCCAGCGCTCGAAGTCGTAGGCCGCCATGACCTTGAGGTTCGGGATCACCTCGTAGGCCGCGCCGACGAACAGCACGTTGGGGATCTTCAGCTGCTCCGTGACGGCCTGGTCGTGGATCATGTCCTGGAAGCCAGCCGGGACGTCGGTGAAGTGCGCGTTCCCGGAGAGCGGCAGATCCGCCGAATGCGAATAGTTGACGCCGAAGGTCAGCGGGATCGTCGGGACCTTGACCTCGATCGCCGCGGCGAATCCGTTCGCCCCGCCCGAGAGTGCCAGGCCGGCGTCACCGTAGTGACCATCGAGGTAGTTGATCTTCTGGTGCAGCTCTTCTTCGGCCTGAAACCGCAGGTAGGCGACGCCGACCTTGAGGTACGGCAGCGGCTGGAACGCCGCGCCCGCGCCGATCAGGAACACGCGCTGCTCCACGGACTGGATGAACTCCTGGCCGGCCCACCCGCTGGGCCACACCAGCGAGCCGCCCGCGGGGAGCCCCATGCCGATGCCGGCGCCCCACGCCATGCCGTTGTCGAGCTTGGCGCCGTACGAGATCGCCGCGGTCGGCGGAAAGTTGCTCTGGCTGAGCGACGCCGAGCCCAGCGTCGGATCGGACCAGTCCGTCTGGTTGATCAGCATCTCCGCGCCGAAGGAGACGTTGAGTCCGTCCTGGCCGGCGAGCGCGGCGGTGTTGAGGAAGATCGCCTCCGCGCCGGTCTGCGCGGCAACCGCGGCCTGTGCCAGGGCGAGGTCGCGCGGGTTTTCGTTGGGGAGAACATAGCCACCGGCGAGGGCTGCCGCCGGCGCCAGGATCGTTGCTGCAATGATCAGGGTGCGCATGGAAGGCCTCGACTACTGGTGCTGAACGCTGAGAGGTAGGGTGTCGAGCGTCACGAAGTTTGCGATATCACTCTGGGCGTTGGCGGCGAGTGCACGTTTGGTGACGTCGGTGTCGGTGTTGGTCAGGAAGCCATGTGCAACTGCCGATGCAGGTGCCGCGCACGTGCCGATGGTGAACGTCGCGGGGTCGAACGGCGCGGTGACGAACAGCTGGAACGTGCCTGTCGCCGCCGGGGTGAAGAAGCTCGCTCCGGTGGGCAACGGGCCGGTCGGCGCGTTGCTCGCGTAAATCATGTTGAACGGGTTCGGCACCACGGCGTCGCAATTGGCAATCTGGGTCAGGATCTTCTTCGCGGCCTGCGGCACCGTGCCATTGGCATTGCCGCCGAGCGGCGCCAGCAAATTGGGCAGCGTGTTGGCGGTCAGGTGGCCCATGAAGTTGATCGGATCCGCCGGGTCGAGCACGGTCTTCGCGACCACGAGGAACTGCAGGAACTGCGATGTTCCGCGCGCGATGCCGACACTGGCGAGCAGCGCGTCGACCTGGGTCTTGAACGAGGGCGAGTTGGTGAAGACATCGACGAGCGTACCGCCGCCGACGTTGAAGCCCGCCTTGGAGATCCGCGGGTTGGCCGCGACGTTCATCGCGCCCTGGATCGCCCCGAGCGACTGACCGGAATAGTAGATCCTCGTGGGATCGATGACCACGCCCTGTGCCGCCATCTGGTTGAAGAGCTCGCTGGGCGTCGGCAGCGTGACGGGGAGGCTGGGCGCGAACGCCATCGTCTGGATCAGTTGTGACTCGTCAATCAGATCCTGGCGCATCGCGTCGCGGGTCCGGAAGAAGTTTGCGCTGACCAGGAAGTTGCCGGACACTTTGGGAATCCCATCTAACGCCCCGATTGCGCCTGGGACGAGAGGAGAATCCTTGAGCAGTCCATGGTCACCGCACGAGCCAGGCGGGTTGGCATCGCCCTGCGCACCAGGTGGTAGCGTGGCGGCGCAGATCGCTGATTCGTTGCACTGGTCTGCTGCACCCGTCGTACAGAACGAGCGATCGCCGTGCAACGCCGCGTCGATCGCCACAGTGACCATGCCCGCGGCGGCGAAGCTGTCTGCGACCGTCAGGAGGTCAATACGGCCCCGGCCGAGACCGTGGCGGAACACCATCAGGGGTGCGCACTTGACCGCGTTACTGCCTTGGCAGAGTTGCAGCTTGGCATTGGTCTGCTTCGGCGTGGCGATGAGGACGTGAATCGTCTCTGTGGGTGCGACACTCGGGTCCGCGATGAACGCGCCGGTCGCCGGACTGAGCGCGTTGAGCGTCTTGATGTCCACCTCGATGATGTGGCCGATGTTGTCCGACGGCAGGCCCGTGGCGCCGAACTTGGTGAACGCGTCGGCCACCGTGGTGGCGACCGTCACCGTCCCGGGGACCGGCACCGCCAGCGTCGGGTCCAGCTGCGCCCGCGCATAGGGCAGCGCCGCGAGCTGCACCGCCTGGCTGAGGATCGTCTGGGTGTGGAACGTGTAGGCGATGGCGATCTTTTTACCGGCGACGCCGGCCGCGGTGAGCGTCGAGAACACCGGCACCAGCTGCAGCCGCATCTTCTCGAGCAAGGCAGCGGTGGTGTCGTCGATGCCGAGCAGCGCCGACTTACCGCCGACGACGACGGGGTTGGTCAAGTGCAGCACGCTCGCCACGGTGCTGGGCCCGATCGGCTGGCCGGTCTTGTCGAGGATGTCCGTGGTCAACACGACCGCGTAGTCGGTGTTGTCCTTGAGCGGCTTCGATTGGAAGATAGAGAGAGGGGAGCTGGCGCTGGCACCCGCGGGCTGGATCGCGATCACCGGCGATACCGCCGTCGTCGAGCCACACGCGGACGTGACCTCACACGGCTCGATGATCAGGCTCGCGGCGGGCACCTGCACGGGATTCGCTGCGTCCGACAGATCGAACAGCATCGCCGACGTCCCGGTGACCGTCGCGGCCTGGATGAGACCGGACGTCGGCGCCAGGATCGCGCCGGTCGTCGAGAAGCCATCGAGCGCCAGGAAGCCCGCCGCGGCGGCGGCCTGGCAGGTGCCGTCGGCGGCCAGCGGTTGCGCGGCCAGCGTGCAGGCTGCGACCTGCGACAGCTTGCCCGTCGTCGGGTCCCGGAGCAGATCGATCGGAAGCGGCGCCTTGCCGAGCGCCGGGTTGATCGGCACGTTGGTCGCCGCGCTGATCGTGAACGTCGTCATGATCGCCAGCTCCTCGTGCGGAAACACCAGATCGATCACCGGGTACGCCTTGGTCTTGTACTGGGCGATGATCTGGTTGAGCGCTGCGCCCTGGACGGCTGCGGCTGCGAACGTGCCGAGCTGGGCCTTCAGCAGGCCCTGGTTGGCCGGGTCGGTCAGGTCCTTGCCCTGCGCCAGGAGGTAGAAGATCGGCGAGGCGTTGACCGGTTTGCCGTCGGTGGTCTTGATGCCGCTGGCGCCGCCGCGGATCGCGATCGCGTAGGACCCCGCGGGCCACGGCGCGTTGTTCACGTTGTGCAGCGTCAGCGTGCCGTGATCGGTCCCCTTGACGTAGTCGGTGGCGGCGATCGGCGCGATCGGCACCGGGCCCTGCCCCGCAGCCGTGGCACCGAACACCACGAACGTCGACGCCGTGAGGGTCGCGAGATCGAGATCGGGCGCGACCTCGGTCGGCGTGTTGTTCGCGTCGAAGTTGGTCTGGGTGAAGTCGATCGTGACCGCGACTTCCTGATCGTTCGGGAAGCTGCCCGCGAAGCTGGCCAGAAGCTCGGCCTGGGCGCACTTCGGGGTACCGGGTTCGGTGTCCGGCGCTGGACACACCGCGTTGAGGTTGCCGAGAAACACCAGATCGTTAGGCAGCGGGATCTTCGCTGTCGTCGGATCGAACACCGCGCTGACGAAAGCGACCGGTGGGTCATTGGGAAGATCGGGCCTGCAGCCGCCGGCGGCGGCTAGCACCAGTGTGGCGATCGATATCCGGAACATGGGAGTGGTCATTATTGGGCCTTGAAGCTCTCGGTGGATACAGTCACGTTAGCGGCGTTAATCTGATCGCCAAAGGCGAAGTCGAAATAGCTATTCTTGACCCACTGGCCGAGCAGATCGGGCCCGCCAGCGAATCCGGTGGGTCCATCGCGTTCCGGCCCTGGCAGCTGCATCTTCACCACCGGCTTGGCGGGGTCCATCACCGAGATGTGGCGCACGTTGCCGCCCGACCGGTAGGGGAAGCTGAGCCCCCCACCTGACAGCGACGGGCTCCCGACATCGACGGTGAACGCGCCACCGGGGCGCGCATACGGACCCGGCTCGAAGCGCGTGGTCACCAGCGCCAGCAAGCTGACCGGCTGGATCGTGTGGACGCGCCCCCAGACCCAGGAGCTCGGCGTCGGGCCGACCTGCGCAACCAGGGTATCGTACGCCTGGACCAGCGCGGTGGCGACTTGCTCGACGCAGGTGTGCGCGGTGACGCCGGCCGCGGTGCGCGTGTTGCAAAACGTCTGGTCGGCGGGGAGCTTGTTCGGCTCGAACATGTAGAGCATCGCCTTGAGCGCCGCCAGACCATCCACGCTCAGCCCGGCGGCTAGGAGATCATCGGTGAAGACATTGGTCAGCAAGGTGCGCAGGAACACGTGGAACAGGAAGCAGCCGGACGAATTCTGCACGACCACAGGGGTGGTATCGACCGCGCTGGTGGCGGGGTCGGACCCGGTCAGGCCCGACGGGCAATCCCAGCCGTTGGTCGCCCACTGCGCGAGCACCGCCTTGGCCGCCGCCAGCTCCGGCGGGGTCGAGTCGCTGGTGGGAATGCCGGCGATGATCTGCGTGAACAGCATGCCGGGTCGCGACACGTGGTCGGCCTGGATCGCCTGCATGTCCTCGAGCGACACCTTGCCGTGCGCGGCGATCGCCGCGTCGATCATCTGCTCGATCCGGGTGGCGCGGAACCCGGTCGAGTCGCTCCAGTTGAAGCTCAGGTACGGCGGGTGCGAGAGCGGATCGTTGTCGTCGGACACCGACGGCGACGCCGTCGGGTCGGAGTTGGCGGTGAAGAAGTAGCCCTTCGCGGGATCCTTGCCGTGGGGAAGCGCATCGTCGCTGATCCAGCACGTCGCCGGCACCGGGGTGGCGGTCGCCGTCGCGCACACCGTGGGATCGCCCCACTCGGCCGGCACCGATCCGTCGCCCGGCAGCGGCAGCCACGGCTTGAGCCCGCCGGACACGGCGAAGCTGCGGACCGGGACCAGCGCGTGCGGGTCGTAGGCGATGTGGCCCTTGTCGTCGGCCAGGACGAAGTTCTGCGCGCCAGTCGCGAAGTCCTTGAGCGCAAGGATCGCGGCATCGACGTCCGTGGCGGTGTTGAGGCCCCAGATCGCCTTCGAGTCCTGCGTGTTGCCTTCCTGGCCGGTCCACCGGACGCTCATCGACTTTCCGTCGGTGCCGGGCGTCTGGATGATCGGGCCGTGGTGCGGAACGATCAGGATGGCCGCGGGTGGCTGGCTGGCGGCTGGCAAGCCCAGGGTCTGGGCGTTGACCAGGCCGGTGGCGACGCGGACCATGTAGGTCTGCGGCACGGGCAGCGTGGAGACGGGCAGTCCCTTGAACAGCACGCATGGTGCGGCGGTCGGACAGTTCGCCTGCGGCAGGAACTGCTCGGTATACAGATCGGTCACGTCGTAGCCGACCACGGTGACGCCCCAGCCGACGTGGGCGCCACGGCCGACCAGCGCGCCGGCCACCCCGGGGAAGGTGCCGCCCGCGAGATCGAGATTGTCGGCCGCGTTGGTCGAGGTCATCACCGAAAGGTGAAACAGCGGCGGGTACTGCAGCGACAGGTGCGGATCGTTGGCGACCATCGCCGCGCCTGTGGCGGACTTGTCGGCCGAGACCACCCAGTTGTTCGAGCCGACCGACGCCGCGGCGGGCCGCAGGAACGCCCGCAGCGCGTGCGCGCCCGCGGTCGTGGCGGCCAGCGCGTTCTTCCACGTCGAGAGGTCGATCCGCGGGCGACCGGCGCGGGCGCTGCGCGCCGCGGGGTTCGCCGCGGGCTCCGACAGCGTGTGCGCGCGCTCGCTCGGCGGCGCCGCGGCGCGGATCCAGGCGGCGAGCTTACCGACGTCGACGAGCGGCCCCTGGCCATACGCGAGGGTGAACAAGCCAAACGCCGACTCCTCCTCGATGGTCTCGGACAGCTGGAACTGCTGGAGCCGGCCCATCGCGAGCGAGTCCTGGGCGCTCCAGTCGGCGATGTCGGCGCCGGTGATCCGGAACGGCAGCTGATCGTACTCGCCGGGCAGCGCTGCACGGCCCGCGCGGAGCTCTGCGATGTAGGCGTTGATGCCGCCGGCGAACGCCGCCAGCCGCGCCGCGGTGGCGGGGTCGAGCGCCGCGACGAGGTCATCCTCGAGCCGATGGCCGGCCCGCGTGACGAACAGGGTCCGGATCTGCACGTCCTGCGCGAGGCCGTCGAGCCCGATCAGCTCGGCCAGGTGCGCGCGCGCCACGTGGCGCAAGAAGTCCATCGGGAAGAACCGGTCGCGCGCCTGGATGTAGCCCTGGACCGCGAGGCAGTCGATCGCCGCCGCGCACTTGATGTGCGGGATGTCCTGCGCGTCGTACTGGACGGTCACTTCCGCCGTGAGGTTGGGGATCTTGATCGCCGCGGGCGCCGCCGCGATCTGGACCGAGGCGGTCAGCCCGACGGCGCTCGCGGTCAAGGTCGCGGTCGCGGTCCCGATCGGCGGCGTATAGATCACGTGAAAGCCGGTGGTGGCCGAGAGCGCCCCACCGCCGCTGAGCATCCAGGTCACCTCGCCGCTGGCGTTCTTGAGCTCGGCCGTGAATTCCGTCGGACCGGTCGCCGCCACGGCCGCGCCGTCTCCCGACGGGGAGATGGTCAACGACGGACCGGGATTGTCCTGGCTACATCCGAAGAGCAACGCAGCGACGACGCCTGTGACCGCGACTATTCTAGCGTGCATCGATATCTCCGGATAAGCTGACGACCGCCCCGTCGTTTCAGCAGCGATGCATACGAGCACTGATTGAATACGCGGTGCAGCCATTTCATCCTTATCAAAGGAACGCTGCGTTGTCGCGGTAGGTATTCGAGAAACCCACGACGGAGTCGCGGGGCAAAATCCATGACGCAGCACGACATCGACGAGTGGTGCAACAATGGTAGTGGCGGTCGCGTTGAGGCGGCCCGCGCCTGTGCCGGCGCGCGTGACCGATCGCGCATCCGTCGGGTAGTCGAGCGCGGGGAAATCTGATCCGCCGCGGATCGCGTGCGTGGGCGCGCGGTATCGTCGGGCATGGACCTGCTCGCTAGCTTCGGCGCCGGTGCGCTGCGCGTCGCGCAGGCCGTCGGGGGCATCCTGCTGCTCGCCGGTCGGATCGCGCGCGCCCTGGTCCCGCCGCGAATCGATGCACGCGAGCTGTGGAAGAGCTTGTACAAGATGGGTAATCGCTCGGTCCCGATCGTCGTGCTCACCGCGCTGTTCGCGGGCGGCCTGATGACGCTGCAGACCGGGCCGTTCGTGAAGCAGTACGGGGCGACCGCGCTGGCCGGCTGGGGCGCCGGCTACGCGGTGCTCCGCGAGATCGGGCCGATCCTCATCGCCCTGATGTTCTCCGGCCGGGTCGGCGCCAACACCACCGCCGAGCTGGCGACGATGACGGTGACCGAGCAGCTCGACGGCCTGCGCGCGCTCGCGATCGACCCGCTCAGCTTCCTGGTGGTGCCGCGGGTGGTGGCGATGATGGTGGCGCTGGTCGCGCTGACGGTGATCGGCGACCTGGTCGCGCTGACCGGGGCCGCGCTCGTCGGGCGCGTGATGCTCGACATCGAGTGGTCGACCATGTTCTACAGCTTCGCCGACAACCTGCGACCGTTCGACTTCTTGCACGGCGTGTACAAGTCGGTGGCGTTCGGCGCCGCGATCGCGGTGTCGTCGTGTTATTTCGGCGTCACGGTGCGCGGCGGTGCGGTCGGGGTCGGACGCGCGGTGAACGCCGCGGTGGTCGCGGCGGCGGTCTCGATCATGCTGCTCGATTTCTTCCTCACCTACCTGACCGGATGACGGAGCCGCCACTACCACCCGCGCGGTGGATCGACGCCGCGGGGCGCGTCGTGCTCGACGCCGGTCGAGCGGCGGCCGAGCTGTGGGGCGTGTACGTCGCGACCTGGGCGGGCATCGTGCGCCGGATCATGCGGCGCTACGTGCGGGGGCGGCCGCGCGGCCAGCTGGCGTACCAGCTGGTGTCGATCGGCAACCGGTCGCTGGTGTTCATCGTCGTCACGCTCGGCTTCATCGGCATGGTGATGGCGTACGAGGCGTGCTTGCAGATCTCGCGGGTCACTGGTGACTTCTCGCAGATCGGCGGCCAGCTGCTGCGGCTCATCGTCTCGGACTTCGGCCCGACGCTGACCGCGCTGATGCTCGCGACCCGGGTGGGTGCTGGCATCGCGGCCGAGATCGGATCGATGAAGGTCACCGAGCAGATCGACGCGCTGCGCATGACCGGGGTGTTGCCGATCGACTACCTGATCGTCCCGCGGTTCCTCGCGTCGCTGGTGATGACGCTCGTGCTCGCCGTGATCGGCGGCGCCGTGATGTACACCGCCGGGGGACTGACCGCGAAGTACTCGTTCGGCGTCAACCCGGGGCTGTTCTTCGATGCATCGCTGGTCCGCGGGCGGCACGTGGTGCTGGGGATCGTCAAGGCGGTGGCGTACGGCGCGGCGATTCCGGTGATCGCCGGGTTCTGCGGGCTGCGCGCGCGGGGTAGCTCCGAGGGCGTCGGCACGGCGACCACGACCGCGGTGATCGGCGGCTCGCTGGCCGTGATCGTCCTCGACTTCGTGATCTCGGCGGCGGCGCTGCTGGTGACCGGCGGTGACCTGTGACCTCGTTCCTCGAATGGAAGGCGGTAACGAAGGCGTTCGACGGCAAGCCCGTGCTGCGCGGCCTGAGCCTCGCGATCGACCGCGGCGAGGTGATGTTCATCATCGGGACGTCGGGAGTCGGCAAGTCGGTGACGATCAAGCACCTGGTCGGCCTCTTGCCGATCGACGGCGGTGAGATCTGGTTCGACGGCCAGCGGGTCGATCAGCTGCCCGAGCGGGCGCTCGCGCCGCTTCGCAAGCGGATCGGGATGGTGTTCCAGAGCGCCACCTTGTTCGACTCGATGACGCTCGCCGAGAACGTCGCGCTGCCGCTGCGCAAGCACCAGCGGATGCCGTGGCGGGCGGCGCTGGACGAGGCGACGCGGCGCCTGGCCCAGGTCTACATGGCCGAGCACGCCGAACGCTATCCCGCGGAGCTGTCCGACGGGATGCGCAAGCGAGCCGCGATCGCGCGCACGCTGGCGCTGGACCCGGAGGTCGTGCTGTTCGACGAGCCGACCACGGGGCTCGATCCGGTGAGCGCCCGGCGGATCGATCGGCTGATCCGTGAGCTCGCCAGCCGGCTCGGCGTCACCGCGGTGGTCGTGTCCCACGATCCACCGTCGATCTTCGGGATCGCCGATCGGGTCGCGTTCCTCTACCAGGGCGTCGCGCACGTGGTCGCGACGCCGGACGCGCTGCGGGCGTCGCCGGACCCGATCGTCCAGCAGTTCATCGGCGGCAAGTCGTCAGGGCCGATGGAGACGCCCGGGTTCTGAGCCGCGACGTCAAGCGAATCGCCGGCTCGAGCACTCGGCGCAAGGATCACTGCATCCGGTTGTCCGGGAACGAGACAAAAGAGACACCGTCCCCATCAAGTTCTCCAGATCACTGCACCCGGTTGTCCGGGAACGAGACAAAAGAGACACCGTCCCCATCATGGAGGGCGCGCGATGATCCGCCAGGGGTGGCGCTTCATGATCTTGCCGAGATCCTTGGCGTCATCGGAGAATTCCGGATCGCTCATGAGACGGCCCATCGAGCCCTCGCCGTTGGCGATCCGCTGGCCGAGCTCGGCGAGCGTGGCGAGGAGCGGATCGATCTTGTCGAGCGCGGCACGGATCGCGGCAAGGGTGTGCTCGGCGCGGGCGGCCGGATCGCTGCTGGCGAGCTGACCGCGGAGGCGCTGGACATCGCCGACGACGGCCGTGGCGTGGGGCGCCAGGGCGTCGATCGCCGCACGGATCAGCGCGATGGTCGCGCGCGCGTCGTCGATCAGGGCGCGGAACCGGTCAACGCCGGGCGCGCCGCCGAGCGAGGTCTCGTAGGTGTGACGGGCGGCCGCGGTGAGCGCGCGGATCTCGGGCACCAGGTCGGCGGCGTGGGGGTCGGCCACGGCGGCGAGCTGGCGACGCAGCTCGGCGATCTGAGCGACCAGGGCCTCGAAGTCCGGCCGGACAGCCTCGACGAACAGCTTGTACGTCGTCATGTTGGTCCACGCGCGCTCGAGCACGTTGTCGAGGCTTGGCGGATCGACGCCGCGCAGCTCCTGGCCGTCGTGGATCGCGGGCCCCGGATCGCCGGCGGGCGGCGCGACCTCGAGGTAGCGGTCGGACAGCGGGCCACGCGATGCCACGAAGATCGCGGACCCGGCGGGGACCTTCCAGGTGCTGGCGCGGTCGACGGCGATGGTGACCGCGACACCGACCTCGCCGGCCAGCACGCCGGGGGCGCCGTGTGGCACCGGGGTGATCGCCTCGATCCGGCCCACCGGCTGGCCGGCGACCACGAGCGCGGCGTGTTCGCGCAGCCCGGCGACGTGGTGGAACACGACGCGGAGCCGCGTGGGCGAGCCCAGCGTGACGCGGTCCAGGAACACGAACCCCGCGCTCGCGGCGGCCAGCGCCACGAGCGCGAGCCCACCGACGCGCTGGGCGAGCCGCTCCTCCGGGACCTGGCTCACGCGACTCCTTCCAGAACAGCTTCCAGGGGTTGCGTTCGAGATCGCGGATCAGCTCGCGCAGGTCGCTGTACAGCTCGTCGCGCGACAGCAGCGCGCCGGCGGTCCCCTTGCCGCCTCGCAGGTCCCCGACC